>ENA-ORNZ01000513-ORNZ01000513.1-human-gut-metagenome-genome-assembly--contig:-NODE-513-length-52852-cov-6.723034_pt1 | contig 52852 bp, 44 predicted proteins | sample MGYA00242124_ERZ509040 | MGnify/ENA primary metagenome ERZ509040 (study PRJEB26280, sample SAMEA2338733) | human gut metagenome | biome: human gut; feature: human-associated habitat; material: faeces... | reverse complement strand
ATTTTCATTGGGCGGAGTAGAACCCCGCCCCTACGGGACACCTTTATTTTATTTCACACCCATAAATCATCATTCATCATTATTATTATTATCTGCGTCCCCTTTCGAATGCTTCGATCTTTTCCTTATTGGATAACAAGTAGTCGATGTCATCGAGACCGTTTACCAGACAGTCTTTTTTGTAAGCATTAATGTCGAAATGCTCGCTCTTGCCCGTGGCCTTGTTGGTAATGGTTTGGGCAGGCAGGTTGACTTCGACTTCCGTTTTCGGATCGGCAAAAATCGAGTCGAAAAGCTCGGCCAAAAAAGGTTCACTAACCACCACAGGAAGAACAAAGTTATTCAGTTCATTGTTTTTGTGGATATCCGCAAAGAAACTGGATACGACTACGCGAAACCCGTAATCTGCAATCGCCCAAGCAGCGTGCTCGCGACTGGAACCCGAACCGAAGTTCTTCCCTGCCACCAATATCTGTCCACTATAAGTCGGATCGTTCAGAACAAACGATTCTATTTTGTTGCCCTGCTTATCGTACCGCCAATCGCGGAAGAGGTTTTCACCGAACCCCTTTTTGTCGGTTGCTTTCAAGAAGCGGGCAGGAATGATCTGGTCCGTATCCACATTCTCAAGAGGAAGGGGGACGCAAGTCGATGTTATGATGTTGAATTTCTGTTTCATTATTCTTTCCTTTTAGATTTATATTCTCTGTAGATATCAAAAGAGCCAAAGATAAAGGCTAAAAACCTCTCGGATCGGTAATTTTCCCCGTCACTGCTGCCGCTGCTGCCACTAACGGACCGGCCAGAATCGTACGGGCACCCGGTCCCTGACGTCCTTCGAAGTTACGGTTACTTGTCGAAACGGCATATTTCCCTGCTGGGATCTTATCGTCATTCATTGCCAGACAAGCTGAACATCCCGGTTGACGCAACTGAAAACCGGCTTCTTCAAATATTTTGTCCAGTCCTTCTTCACGAATCTGTGCATCTACCATCCAAGAACCAGGAACCAGCCAGGCGATCACATGATCCGCTTTCTTCCGTCCCTTTACAATGGAAGCAAAAGCGCGGAAGTCTTCGATACGGCCATTGGTACAAGAGCCTAAGAATACATAGTCGATCTTCTTGCCCAACAATGATTCACCCGGTTCGAAACCCATATATTCCAGGGATTTCATAAAAGAAGCTTTCTCCACTTCGCCCATACCTCCGACAGTCGGGATATGTCCGGTGATCCCCATTCCCATACCCGGATTAGTTCCATATGTTACCATCGGTTCGATATCGGCAGCATCAAACAGGATCTCTTTGTCAAACACGGCATCATCGCCGCTCTTCAACGTCTTCCAATAGGCAACCGCCTTGTCCCAATCTTCGCCGCGAGGAGCATTTTCACGTCCTTTGAGATAAGCAAATGTTGTTTCGTCAGGAGCGATCATACCACCACGGGCCCCCATTTCGATAGACAAATTGCACAAAGTCAAACGACCTTCCATCGTCAGACTGCGAATCGCCGATCCTCCATATTCAATGAAATAACCGGTCGCACCGCTGGTCGTCACTTTCGACATGAGATAGAGGGCGACATCCTTCGCCGTTACCCCTTTTCCAAGATTGCCTTCCACACGGATACGCATGGTTTTCGGCTTTGCCTGCAAGATACACTGGGAAGCCATCACCATTTCCACTTCACTGGTTCCGATACCAAAAGCGACAGCACCGACTGCCCCGTGGGTAGAGGTATGAGAGTCGCCACAGACAATTGTCATCCCCGGCAAGGTCAGTCCGCGTTCCGGGCCTACCACATGAATAATACCATTCCGTTCATCCATCATTCCATAATGAGTCAAACCGAATTCGGCAGCGTTTTTTGCCAACGTATCGACCTGGTTCTTCGAAACAGGATCTTCGATCGGTTTATCCTGATCATGTGTCGGCGTGTTATGGTCCGGCATACAATAAATACGTTCCGGACGGAGCGGTTTCAAACCACGTGCACGCATACCGGCAAAGGCCTGCGGACTGGTTACTTCATGACAGTACAACCTGTCTATATAAAGCTGTGTGGGTCCCTCTTCGATCATCGTCACCACGTGGGAATCCCAAATCTTGTCAAATAATGTATTCATAATTGTCAATTTACTTCACAAATTTATTAATTGCATCGATAAATGCCTCTACAGAAGCCGCTATAATATCGGTATTGGCTGCAAAACCGTAATAACGGTTTCCTTCGTATTCGACCTGCATATGTACTTTACCCATGTCGTCGCTACCTTTGTTGATCGCCTGGATCAGAAATTCCTGGATCGTCATCGTACGGTGGATAATGGATTTCACAGCCTTAATGGCCGCATCGACAGGACCGTTACCGGAAGCGGCTGCTTCGAACTTCTCGCCAGCGATATTCAGACAAACACTGGCCACAGACTGCAAACCGACGCCGGAGGTTACCTGTAGATATTCCAGCTTGATGCGGTGCATAGCTGTACGATCCTTACCGGCAAGCATCAGGACATCGTCGTCGTTGATATCTTTCTTGCGGTCGGCCAATTTCAAGAATTCATCATAGACCTTATCCAACTTTTCCTGAGACAGTTCGACACCCAGCACCTGCAAACGGTGTTTCAATGCAGCCCGTCCGCTACGGGCAGTCAGCACGATTGCATTATCGTCGATACCCACCTCTTTCGGGTCGATAATCTCATAACTCTCACGATTCTTCAAAACACCGTCTTGGTGGATACCCGAAGAATGAGCAAACGCGTTACGTCCGACGATCGCCTTGTTCGGCTGGATCGGCATATTCATCAGGCTTGAGACCATACGGCTGACCCCGTATATCCGGGTTGTGTTAATATTGGTAATAATCTCACGTTCCTTATGACTCTTGAAAATCATAGCGACCTCTTCCAAGGAGGTATTACCGGCCCGTTCGCCAATACCGTTCATAGTGACTTCCACCTGGCGTGCACCATTCAAGACACCCTGTACAGTGTTGGCAGTAGCCATCCCCAAATCGTTATGACAGTGGGTAGAGAGGATAGCCTTCTCGATGCCATCCACATGTTCCATCAAATATTTGATTTTTGCCCCATATTCGTCCGGCAGGCAATAACCGGTCGTATCTGGGATATTGACAACAGTCGCACCGGCTTTGATGACCGCTTCTACCACACGTGCCAGATATTCGTTGTCCGTACGTCCGGCATCTTCACAATAGAACTCGATGTCTTCCACGTATCTTTTGGCATACTTAGTTGCGGCAATAGCTCGTTCCAAAATCTCTTCCTGGTTCGAGTTGAACTTATACTTGATATGATAATCAGACGTTCCGATACCCGTATGAATACGTCCATGCTTCGCATATTTCAATGCATCGGCTGCCACATCAATATCTTTTTCCACCGCACGGGTAAGCGCACAGATTGTAGGCCATGTTACGGCTTTCGATATTTCAACAACACTATTGAAATCGCCCGGACTCGATACGGGGAAACCGGCTTCTATCACGTCTACTCCCAGTTCTTCCAGTGCTTTGGCTACCTGAATCTTTTCAATACTGTTTAACTGGCAACCCGGCACCTGTTCACCATCACGCAACGTCGTGTCGAAAATAAATAATCTGTCTGACATAGTTCTTATCGTCTTAAATTTGTTAATACCTTTTCGTAAGTTGATTGAATAAAAAAAGCCTCTCTCACAAGGAAGTGAGAAAGGCTTTTTCATATCTTAATGCCCAGCAAAGCATACACAGTCTCACTTCCTATCCCGTTCCCAGAGTAGAATAATGTTTAGAGAAATAATGAGACTATTTAGCATTGCCTGTTTCATGTTGTCCTTTTAACTTGTTTTTGTTTGAACGCTGCAAAGATACAGCCTTTTTTCAAACCACCAAATATAATTCGAAGTTTTTTATCGGTATTTTCTTATAAAACGTAAGATGAATACATATAAGCAACTTCAATTCATAACCTAAAATCAACTTATCGAGCCGCACTCGCTATTCTTTAAGGCATTTCCAAATCACTGCCGTACATAGACGGAAGCCTTAATGCCAAACGACGTTTTTTTATAGTCATCCAACGATACCGACCGGTGCAGACTGCTGGTGGAGTAGAGCGGGAAGATAAGTTTCCCGTCTCCGTCGACGCGAACAATTTCAAAACCTACCCGGATGTTTCCCGCCGGTATCAGGGGAGGTGTATCGTAGGTAAACAGTATTTTCTCTTTCTTATCCGTTTTCCGGATAGTCCGGTAAAGGGGTTGTACGGGCAATCGCTCCGGATTCAACTCATCAGAAAGGAGATACAGATTCACGCGTACCAGAACGCTGTCATACGTGCATTGGGAAATGGGTAGCCGTATTTGTTCCAGCAACCCGTCTTTTCCGAGCTTAACAGAAATGCCTATTTCTTCCCCCAGACTGCCGGCCTTATCGGTAGTCATGACACCACCGGGCACACGCATTCCCTTATTACTGATCCATTTCCCTTTCATAGGAGAGATATTCACTTCCGGGAGCGTCAACAAACTATCTTCCAATACGATGTTCAGAGGGGAAGATGCAACTTTGCGGATCCCGCAGGCATACTTTTTATAGGCAATGTGCGATACGGTCAACTGTTCGTCCAGCAGAGAGTCCGGCACAAGCAAACGGAACGTTCCGGCATCGTCAGTCATTCCTCCGAAACCTTTCCCCATCACGCCTATATTCACAAAAGCGACAGGTATTCCCTTCGAATCCTTCACCGTTCCGCTAATCTCGGTCTTATGCTCCTGCGCACTTGCCAGAGGCAAAGACAGCAACAGGAATAATAACAAACTTCTCATGGTCTTATTTCTTTATGGAGAATTGATCCAGCACCTTCCCGTCCACATCCACGACCTCTATTTTCAGTTCTTTCGGATCGGCAGTTGCTTTCAGGACAGCTGTATTGGAATTGACGATAATCGGGAACGGCGTCTGAACCGTTGCATCCTGATGAATGAAACGATGGAGATGGCCGCACAGCATCACATCCGGCTTGGCATCACGCAGCAAAGGCATGAATTTCTGCTCCACTTCCAAGTTTCCATGCCATCCACCAATCGGAGGAATATGGGCTACGACGATCTTAAACGGCGCTTCTTTATATTCTTTGCTATTCAATACCTGGCGCAACCATTCGGCCTGTTCCGTCCGGTATTCGTCGTAAACCGTTATGCCGGCATATTCGATATCGGAATCCGGTTTATCCTCTCCCGTATCGAGGATCACGAAACAGATCGGACCTTGCCGGAACGTATAGTAGATATTTTCTTCTTTCGGAGAAAAATAGCGCTGGAACTCAGTTGCAAAAGCACCGCGTGTTTCGTGGTTACCTCTTGTATAATACATCGGAATTTCAGAGGCAAACAACTTGGTTGCCGTATCCATAAAACCATCGAAGATATGATTTTCCTCATTGAAGACTGACACCATATCGCCGTTGAAAAGGAAAAAATCCGTCTTTTTCAGATCACATTTGGAAACCAGGTTCGTCAGTACGTCATTCTTGCCATGTATATCATTTACCATTGCAAACGAAACAGAATTATCCCCTGGATCACTTGTCTTGGACATCAGCGGTTTTTTAGAGTAGACATCAGTCGAGGCATAGTTTCCATAGATGATCTTATGTCCGATATGGCTCAATACTTCCTGTACGAAGACGCGATAACGATAGTTCGTCCCCGGTTTAAGCCCTTTAATCTTCACGGTATGGATCGTAGAAGTATTCTTTACTCCATTACGGGCATCATAATATTTAGGACGTTCAGTAGCATAAAAGTTCGTATCATCATCCGGCGCCAACTCCACCCAACCGACAGATGGCTTATCCGACAACCATACGATCGTCACTTCATCAGGCCCCAAATTCTGCAAATAGGGACCATGCACTAACTGGATCTTTGACTCGACCGCTCCTGCAAGGCAAACCGACAGCCAGAGGAACGCTATTAAAATTTGAAACTTCTTCATGATATAACCAGGTAGTATTTATATGTTACAAAAGCAAAAGGACGCCTGTCACTGCCACCAGCGACAAGCATCCCTTTCACAAAAGATAGTAACTCATTGTGATTTATATTGGCAGTGAGCCACACAGGAGTTTTAATTGTTTTCCGGGCGCAATTTGCGAACGACTGCACCTGCACGCCACATTTCGCTTTCGCGCAATGCCGCCAGTTCTTTTTCCAAACCTTCGCGATAATCCGGTTTGCTGTTCGTATCGATAGAACGCTGTGCTTCGTTGCCACAGGCGACCTCCCGATATAATTTCTCAAATACAGGCTTGACAGCATCATGGAACGGGCCCATCCAATCCAAAGCGCCGCGCTGTGCAGTTGTCGAACAGTTTGCATACATCCAGTCCATGCCGTTTTCTGCGAACAGCGGCATCAAAGACTGTGTCAGTTCTTCCACTGTTTCGTTGAATGCTTCGGAAGGTTCGTGGCCGTTTTCACGCAATGTCTCATATTGAGCTAACAACAAACCCTGGATAGCACCCATCAAAGTACCGCGTTCGCCGGTCAAGTCGGAATACACTTCCTTTTTGAATGTCGTTTCGAACAGATAACCGGAACCGACACCGATACCCAGTGCGATTACCCGATCCCATGCTTTGCCCGTTGCATCCTGGAAGATTGCGTAGCTGGAGTTCAAGCCACGTCCCTGCAGGAACATACGGCGCAATGAAGTACCCGAACCTTTCGGAGCGATCAGGATCACGTCTACATCAGCAGGAGGGATGATGTTGGTACGTTCCTTGTAAGTGATAGCGAAACCGTGAGAGAAATACAACGCCTTGCCCGGAGTCAGGTATTTCTTGATGCGCGGCCAGCATTCGATCTGAGCGGCGTCGGAAAGCAGGACCTGTATGATGGTTGCTTTTTCGCAAGCTTCTTCGATACCGAACAATGTTTCGCCCGGCACCCAACCGTCAGCAACCGCCTTGTCGTACGTCTTACCCGGACGTTGTCCTACGATCACATTGAAACCGTTGTCACGCAAGTTCAAGCTCTGTCCAGGGCCCTGAACACCGTAACCGATCACTGCGATTACTTCATCTTTCAACACTTCTCTTGCTTTTTCCAACGGAAATTCTTCGCGGGTTACTACGTTTTCGTCAACACCGCCAAAATTCATTACTGCCATTTTCTTTTTATTTTAAAATGTATTTAATATAATTGTTTCTATTTCCATGTAACGGCAGCGCGACAGATCGCTTTGCCTTCGTTACAGATTGCCATATCGTATTTTCCGGAATCAGCCTCCTTCTTATGCAACATGAGTTCCATCCCATACTTGCCTTCAGACTGGTAGGCGATTTCGAAACGTTTGATATCTTTTGTCTTGAACAAATCCAGGTCGAACAGGTCCAAAAGATGTTCCATATACTTAATGCTATTCAAGTGCCCGTTGATGTCGAGGTCACTGTACTTAATGATATATGGGAATCCTTCCGTATCTTGCTCCACAGCCGCAATCTTTCCCGGCTTCTCGATCGGGCAGGGACGGTCTGTGACATAAGCACTCAGCCCGGCAACGTCCAATAAGGTCGGCCGGCGTGTTTCTACATCGATAGCCGCCCAAATAGAGCGGGCATAGCCGAATGTCTTACCACCAGCATCCACCAACTCGAAACAACGGCTGGTAAAGAGGCGGCCGACTTCGTCCACCCAGGTATACAGTGTTATGGGTTCGGACATGGCAGGATATTCGATCATTTCGATTGCCAGACGGGAAAGTACCCAGGCCGTATGCCGTTCCGACATATCGTTGAAGCCGAATCCACGCTCGGCAGCATGGCTGGAAGCGACATGGATCAGGTAGTTCCCGATCATCGGGATCGTGACACGTCTACGGAAATCCAACAGATACGGTTCTGTGACGAAATGAAATTCTCCTACTTTGTTTTTGTCCATGATTTTACTGTTTAATGGGGGGCGGGCAGACCCCGCCCCCTACGTTATTGTTGCTTGTTTTGTTTTACCTGTAACTTGCGTTCCATATCGGCCAGCATATCACTCAACCGTTCGACACGGCTTTTGGTGATCGCAACGCGCCCGGAACGGATAAACTGGAGGACACCGATCGTTTCGCTCAACTCTTTGAAGAGAGCCTGCGTCTCATCGTAATGCCCGCTCTTTTCGAGCACGACACACGTTTCGTTCATTTCCAGAATACGGGCGTTATACTTGCGGATCAGATCCTCGACCGTCCCCATTTTGATAAACAGTTCGGTGCTCAGTTTATAAAGAGCGATCTCCTGGAAAACCAGGTCTTCATCCGTATTGTAATAAGCTTTCAGTATATCCACCCGCTTGTCGATCTGCTTCACGACCTTATCGATCATATCTTCATCGGCAAATGTCGTGATCGTAAACTTGTGTATGCCCTGTATGGCAGAAGGTGAAACGGAAAGCGTCTCGATGTTCAACTGCCGACGCGTAAAGATAATCGTAATCTGGTTCAGAAGACCTACTGTATTCTCTGAAAAGATAATAACGGTATATAATTTTTTTGTTGTCATAGCTTCACCTCCTTACTTATCTCCTAATATCATATTTGTCACGCTTCCTCCGGCAGGAACCATCGGATATACCATACCGCAGGTTTCCACGTTGGCAACCAACACATACGCCCCGTCATGGTTCAACATCTCGGTGATCGCCTCATCCAGTTCCTCCCGTTTTTCCACAGCACGGCTGGCAATGCCGTATGCTTTCGCGATCGCAACGAAATCCGGATTTTCCATGATCGTATTCGAATAACGTTCGTGAAAGAACAACTCCTGCCACTGGCGTACCATCCCTAAAAAATTATTATTGAGGATAATGATTTTCACGTCCAGCTTTTCCTGCATGATGGTTCCCAACTCCTGGATCGTCATCTGCATCCCACCGTCGCCGGTAAAGAAGCAGACAGTACGGTCAGGCGCACCGAACTTGGCCCCCATAGCGGCAGGAAGACCGAACCCCATCGTCCCTAAGCCACCTGAAGTAACCACACTACGGGAACGTTTATATTTGAAATAGCGAACCCCCATCATCTGGTTCTGTCCGACATCCGTCACTAAGATAGCATCGTTGCCGGTTGCCTCGGACACTTTTCGGACGACTTCGCCCATTCTCAGCTGACCGCTTGCCGGACACAGTTCCTTTTCGATCACCTTTTCATACTCTTCCTGTGCATCCGGCTCAAACTCGGCATTCCACTCCGGACGTTTCCGTTCTTCCAACAAGGCTGTTATCATCGGGATGGTATGTTTGGCATTTCCGAGCACCTTCACATCAACCGGTACATTCTTCCCGATCTCCGAGTTGTCGATATCCAAATGAATCACTTTTGCCTGTTTGGCGTATGTCTTCAAATCACCTGTGACACGATCGTCGAAACGCATACCGATAGCGATCAGCACATCGCATTCGTTGGTCTTCCTGTTCGGTCCGACATTGCCATGCATACCGAGCATCCCCTTATTCAAAGGAAAATCGGAAGGCAACGCCGACAAACCAAGAACGGTCGAACCGGCGGGAATGTCATTCTTCACCAGAAATGCTTTCAGCTCTTCTTCGGCACCTCCCAGTAGGACACCTTGTCCGACCAGGCAGAAAGGTTTCTCCGCTTTATTGATCAATGCAGCAGCTGCCTTGATCCGATCCTGGTTGATATCCGGTTCCGGCTGATAGCTGCGGACATAATCCACTTTCTTATATTCATACTCCACCAATCCTACCTGGGCATCCTTTGCCAGATCGAGCACGACAGGTCCCGGACGTCCGGTAGAAGCAATATAGAAAGCACGTGAAACAGCCCATGCAATCTCTTCCGGTTTACGGATTTGGTAGGCCCATTTGGTGATCGGCTGCGTAATGCCGATCACATCGACTTCCTGGAAAGCATCGGTTCCGAGCAATGGAGAAGGAACCTGTCCGGCGATGACCACCATAGGCGTGCTGTCCATCAGCGCATCAGCAATGCCGGTGATGGTATTCGTCGCACCGGGCCCTGAAGTAACCAACGTCACTCCTACTTTACCGGATACGCGGGCATACCCCTGTGCAGCATGCGTCGCCCCCTGTTCATGACGCACCAAAACATGTTTCAATTTATCCCTGTAATCGTACAAACTATCGTAAATAGGGATCGCCTGTCCGCCGGGATAACCGAAAATCGTATCTACTCCTTCAGCAATCAGTGACTTCAGTAAAGCCTCCGAACCGGTTATCTTATGTTTCTCCATATCTCTCTTTATTTTAGTCTTGTGTTTAATCTTCTACAATTCTCACTCCTCCCTTATCAGCCGAACTTACCATCTTGCCGTAGGCTCTCAAAGCTTTCGAGACGACACGCTGGCGATGAGGAGGCGTAAAGGCCTTTACGCCGCGAGCCTCTTCCTCTTTACGACGCTCTGCCAATTCTTCATCGCTGACCTTCACGTTAATCGTACGTTCGGGGATATCGATTTCGATTATATCTCCGTCTTTCACCAGACCGATTGCTCCGCCTGCCGCTGCTTCAGGAGAGATATGGCCGATGGAAAGGCCGGAAGTACCGCCACTGAAACGGCCGTCTGTGATCAGCGCACACTCCTTGCCTAAATGGCGGCTTTTTATATAAGAAGTAGGATAAAGCATTTCCTGCATACCCGGACCACCCTTCGGCCCTTCGTGTGTGATCACCACCACATCGCCTGAGACGACTTTTCCACCGAGAATGCCTTCGCAAGCCGCATCCTGTGAATCGAATACTTTTGCAGGGCCGGCAAACTTCCAGATGCTTTCATCCACACCGGCAGTCTTGACCACGCAGCCATCCAGTGCGATATTTCCTTTCAGGACGGCCAGGCCGCCGTCTTTGGAATAGGCATGTTCGATGTCACGGATACATCCGGCGGCACGGTCGGCATCCAGCTCTTTATAATAGGTTTCCTGCGATCCCATCTGAATACTGAAACGATGGGCGGGGGCACTCTTATATTTCTTAACCGCCTCATCCGTTACATTCGGGGAGGTGATAGCAAATTTATCTACAGCTTCGGCAAGTGTCATGCCGTCCACACGTTTCACATTTCCGTCCACCAGGCCGCCTTTCAGCAGTTCGTTCATGATCCCCATGATGCCACCGGCGCGGTTTACATCCTGGACATGATAGGTGTGTGTGTTGGGAGCTACCTTGCAAAGGCAGGGGGTCTTGCGGGAGAGCATATCAATATCGTCCATCGTGAAGTCCGCTTCTGCTTCCTGCGCAACTGCGAGCAGGTGGAGAACCGTATTGGTGGAACCACCCATTGCAATATCCAATGACATGGCATTCAGGAAAGCCTGACGGGTGGCGATACTGCGGGGAAGAACCGATTCATCGCCGTCACGATAGTATTTATAGGCATTTTCTACAATCTGCCGGGCAGCATCGCGGAACAACTGCGTACGGCCCACATGCGTAGCGACGATCGTCCCGTTGCCCGGAAGTGCCAGGCCGATCGCTTCGTTCAGGCAGTTCATCGAATTGGCCGTAAACATGCCGGAGCAGCAGCCGCATCCCGGGCAGGCATTCCGTTCTACCTGCGCGATCCGTTCATCGCTGACCGACGTATCGGCCGATTCGATCATGGCATCGATCAAATCCAGATGGCGGTCGTCCAATTCGCCGGCCTCCATCGGACCGCCGGAGACGAAGATAGTCGGGATATTGAGCCGCATGGATGCCATCAGCATCCCCGGAGTGATCTTGTCGCAATTGCTGATGCAGACCATCGCATCGGCTTTGTGGGCATTCACCATATACTCGACGCTGTCTGCAATAATATCGCGCGAAGGAAGCGAATAGAGCATTCCGTCGTGTCCCATCGCGATGCCGTCGTCGATAGCGATCGTATTGAACTCGGCTGCAAAGCAACCCAGCTTTTCGATCTCCGCTTTTACCTGCTGCCCGATCTCATGCAGATGGACATGACCGGGTACAAACTGGGTAAACGAATTCACAATGGCTATGATCGGTTTGCCGAACTGCTCTTCTTTCAGGCCGTTGGCGCGCCACAACGCACGGGCTCCGGCCATGCGTCTGCCCTCTGTGCTGTATGAACTTCTTAACGGATTCTTCATCATATTATTTGTTCTTTTCGAACGGCTCACGAACCGCCCCTATTTTATTTCCTTACATTATATATATTGAAAAAGCCCTTCTCTGTAAGGAGAAAGGCTTAAGAAATATCTTTATACGACTTCACAACTTCTTACACACCTTTCTCCTTACCTGCTAATGACTAGAAGGACCACCACGAGAATAATATGCAATACATTGTTCATCATCTTTTCTTATGTCTTTATTTTTGTTTGACGCTGCAAATGTAGAACAATAATTCGTATCGCCAAAGAAATTAAAAGAAAAATATCATTTTATCTTACATTTCTCAAGCAAAGAAAGGAGATAGGCTTGCAGTTTAATACTTTCGACAGGGATTTCAAAAAGAAAGCCCAGACAGACGAATCGATCGATTTTGACAATAAGCCCCCTCATTTCCCTGTTTTTTCTATTTCGGATAAAACGAGAAACCACTTCGGGCTGACATTTATCCACAAGAACGGCTTTTTATATAACTATCCGGTGAAGCATCCGCCGATACAGGAAAAATAATCTGCCGTTTGTCAATCGGTTTTCCGGTATTTGCGACATTCGGGAAAAGCCGAACTCCCGGAGAATCGAATATTTGAGAAGATATAGGAAATGATACAGGAATGCGGCAAGGTATTAAAGGGCTTTTTTCAAATATCCGGCACTTTGCTCCCGCGACGACCGTCTTTATCTCCGCGACGACCGTCTTCACTGTTCCGAGCTGCCGAATTCATCCTATACGACGACGGTCGTCATAGCGATAAAGACGGTCGTCATGGAGAAAAACTGCGCACTTCACGATAGCAACCGACATTTTTTCTTTCTTTTCCGGTTTGAAAACCATCAACTGAAAAAGAAAGAATAGGAATTTTCCGTGATTTTTCGCCCTATTTATACAATAAGTACCATTGTCCGGTAACGATCCTGCACCTTACTGTCATATCCCTGCTTATTGTATGGTTTCCTCAAATACCCGCTGGTCCAAATCGAAACAATAGTGCATGGAATTCGGTTTTCTACCCCATTTATTTCAAATTACCCGCATGGGTAATATTTTTTAACAAACATCCTCTTACGAAAAACACTGAATATAAGCAACATATAGATATTTACTCTTTCAGAGGGGGTTATTGTAGATCGCTGTAGTTTTCTCCCCCCCTATCCGGAAGCTACAAATTCACCTGTGCCCGGATATAGATTATCCCGATCGAACATCCGTTCGGGTACAATCCCTTTGACACCGACCAATAAATTCATCCATTTTTACTTGATAATCAATATAAATCGTATCTTTGACGTTTTTAATACATCAAAATGAGAAACGGCCTGTTACTTACTCTATTTGTCATATTTTTCTCCTGCCATAACGATCAGACAATCCCCCATTTGCTTGACCGAGCCGAATCTTTTGTCGAAACGCAACCGGATAGCGCCGAAATATTTTTAGACAGTATACAAACGCCGGATAAGTTAAATGACAGGCTTTTTGCCCGTTGGTGTTTTTTGCAGAGCAAAACGGCAGATAAATTACATAAAGATATGCCCTATGTAGAACAGCTCTCACGTGCCTTGCAATGGTACACCGAACATGGGACTACGGAACAACAAGCCTGGACCGGTTTATATTTAGGCCGTTCGTATGCAGAGGACAAACTTTTCATACCGGCAACCAACGCTTATTCGGATGCATTAGAAATCGCATTGAAAGAACATATATATAATGTAGCGGGATATCTTTGTAGCTATATGGCAGATTTATACACCTATACAGGGCAAAGAAGCGAAGAAAGACGAAAATATGAAGAAGCTGCCAAATATTTCAAAAAGGCCGGAAATATCAGAAGCTATGCATTTGCGTTACGGGATATTGCTCAAACTTGGGTATTTGGAGATTCCTGTTCAATAGCATTAGACTATATGTTAAAAGCTGATTCTATTATTACAAAATTAAATGATTCTATAGGAATGGCTTCTATCGCAAACGGGTTTGGAAACATCTATAAAAAAACCGGGGAATTAAATAAAGCCAAATTATTTTTTATGAAGTCCATCGCTTTATATTCTGCAAAAGCCGCTCCTAATTTTTTAGCATTAAGTAATATCTATTATAGAAACGGTTTTATAGATTCAGCTCGCTATTATTTAGAAAAGTCAAAAAATTTGACAACAAATCCCTATACTCATGTTGATCGTTTATATATTGGATATCTAATAGAAAAAGATGACAACGAAACTGATAATGCATTAAATTATTTGGAACAATATATTGAAGCAAAAGATTCTTTATATGACAAAGAAATGCAAATAGATATCATCGATGCAGAAAAACGACACAATTTAGCTGTTTTATCCAAGCAGTACAAAGACCTTCAAATTGCAGAATATTTTTATATTATTCTACTTTGTTTCTCTGCTATAATAATTCTAACTATTTACCTGATCTATCAGGCAAAAAATAATTATCAACGGAAAGTTTTAGAACAAAAAGGAATCCGGCTAAATGAGTTAGAATTGGAAATACAACAGAAAAACTTAAGGCTTGAAGATACAGAAGATCTTAAAGCAGAAGCCCAAAAAACAAAAGAAGAGTTGTGCGCCTTAAGACACAATACATTTCAAACCGCTTCAATCACGAAACGAATAAAAAAACTTTGTAAAAATGTGATTCCAGATAAAGAGCAAAAACTAACAGACAAAGATTGGAACAGTCTAATAGCCCTTATCCAGATGCTTTATCCTAACGTTACAACCTTTATAAAGGAGAACCCATACAGTCTGACAGATACTGAAAAAAAAATATGCTACCTCAGTTTTTTACAACTCGATGTAAAAGCAGAAGCAATCCTATTGGATATAACTCCTAATTCCGTTAGTAAATATAGGTTTAGAGCCCGTCAAAAACTCAATTTAGCCAACCAAGACACAAGCATTTACGACGACCTTATAACTTGCTGATTTTAAACCAAATATATTCTATCTTGTCTATATAAAACATATTAATGTCTATCTAAAAGACATATAACCAACTGAATTTCAACCACAAATACAATATAAAAAAAAAGCATTTGTCCATACCTATTTCGACCGATTCCTTTGCCAAGAAGACATAGCCCTCTACTTTTGCATTATTCATTTCATCCCGATAGGGGGGGGGTATTTAAAATTCATGTCTTTATAATATAGAACAATAATATTTTAAATTATGAAAGTAACAAAATTGTTGATCGTTACATTATTAAGTCTCTGCTTCTTTCCGGCAAAAGCGCAATGGCGTTTGGGAGCAGAAGTAGGTATTGACCTGTCAAGTGTCAACGTTATAACCAATCATACGCAGATTGGATCACATGGAGGATTGACGGTCGATTATGCTTTCAAGAATCGTATCAATTTATCTACTGGAGTGTTTCATACAATGAAAGGAGCAAACACAATTTGTGCAGATGATCTCGGATATGAAATGCTTGTCAGATTGGGCTATTTAGAAGTGCCGGTAATGATTGGCTATCGAATACCGATAGCATCCAATATTCATCTGACGCCTTCCATTGGAACCTACTTTTCATGGGGTGTTAACGGATACGGAGAGTTTGAAAAAAGTACCACAAGTAATACTCCCAATGAATCCATGAATCTGACAGAATGGTCGAATCCTTTCGAATCTCATTATTATAATACCGCCGAATCAGAAAGAAAGCTCACTTATGCATTCAACCGTTTCGATACCGGACTGCGCTTCGGGTTAAATGCAGAGATCGGACGTGTCAGCATGTCGTTTAATTATGATTTAGGATTAAAGAGTATGTGGAAAGGGTTCATGGATGCTGGGCTTTATCATCAATTAAGAAACCGCAATGCGACATTGGCTATCGGTTATAAGTTCCAACTATAGGAACAGAACTAAAAGTCCGGTAGTATATTAAAGGAGATAAACAAGCTTTTACAGGCAATAACTACCTAAAAAAAATCAAAACAGTTTCTAAATATAATTCGTATCTTTGGCCCCTATCAACAGACAGAACTTATAGATAATGAAACAATACAACTTTGACGAGATCATCGAGCGCAAGGGTACGAACTGTGTCAAGTTCGACAACCTGAAAGAACGTTTCGGAAATGAGCACCTGACCCCTCTTTGGGTAGCCGACATGGATTTTCGGACACCGGATTTTATTGTGAATGCAATCAGGAAACGTTGTGAACATGAGATTTTCGGGTACACATTCGATTCGGATTCTTATTATAACAGTATCATCGAATGGGTACATTATAAGCATAACTGGAAAATCCAACGTGAATGGATCAGTTATATCCCAGGCATTGTAAAGGGAATCGGTTTCGTTTTGCAATGCTTCACCCAGCCGGGCGACAAAGTGATTATCCAGCCACCGGTTTACCATCCTTTCCGCATCGTCCCCGAAAATATGAACCGTAAGGTTGTTTACAATCCGCTTAAAATGGTAGACGGCGTTTACGAAATGGATTTCGAGCAACTTGAATCGGTTATCGATGAACATTGTAAAGTTCTGATTCTTTGTAACCCTCATAATCCGGGCGGTGTCGTCTGGAAAAAAGACACACTGGCTAAGTTGGCAGAGGTTTGTGCCCAGCACAACATACTCGTTATCTCTGATGAAATACATGCAGAGATGGCCTATCCGCAATATACGCATCATCCGTTTGCGACTGTTTCAGAAACAGCGGCCAACTGCGGTATAACGTTCATGGCTCCGAGCAAGACCTTCAACATTGCCGGAATCGTCACCTCCTACTCGATCATCCCCAATGCGGAAATACGCGAAAAATTCTATTCCTTCATGGAAGCGGGAGAATTCAATGCCGGAACGATCTTTGCCTATACGGCGACAGAAGCTGCTTACACATACGGAGCCGAATGGTTGCAACAAATGCGAATGTATATCACAGAAAATGTCCGCTTCGTAGATGAATATTGCAAATCTAAACTCCCGAAGATCAAGGTCTATCCACCACAGGCATCTTTCCTTGTATGGCTGGATTGCCGTGACCTGAAACTCAACCAGACTGAGCTGGTAAGCTTGTTCCAGGATAAAGCCGGTTTATTGCTGAATGACGGAAGCATGTTCGGTCCCGGAGGTGAAGGATATATGCGTTTGAACATCGGTTGTCCGCGTTCCGTCCTGTCTTCCGCACTGGACGCTTTGAAGAAAGCTATAGATAAGAAATAAAAACGTTTGCCTATTTAAATATCGAGATTAAGCAGACAAGTCGGAAATTATGCGTAAATTTGTCATCGTTTTATTTATCACAAATACAATTACAAATGAAAATTACAGCAAATAAGTTCGTTGCAGTTACTTACGACCTGAACGTAGGCGAAGGCGAAGAACGCGAATTGATGGAAAGAGCAACATCCGAAGTTCCTCTGAAATTCGTCTTTGGAACAGGCGCTATGCTCCCCGCTTTTGAAGACGCTCTGAAAGGACTCGAAGTTGGCGACAAATTTAACTTCTCTATAGCTCCGGCTGATGCATACGGCGAGTATGTGGAAGAACACGTACTGGATCTTCCGAAGAATATTTTCGAAGTAGACGGCAAGTTCGACTCGGAAATGATCAAAGAAGGTAACACGGTCCCGATGATGGATTCAAATGGCAACCGCATGAACGGCTCTGTCTTGGAAGTAAAAGAAGATGTAGTCGTTATGGACTTCAACCATCCTCTGGCCGGTGAAACATTGCATTTCAGCGGTGAAGTTATTGATGTACACGAACCGACAGCTGAAGAAATCGCAGCCCTCACAGCTCCGGCAGGTGGATGCGGTTGCGGATGTGACGACTGCGGAAGCGGTTGTGGCGACCATGACCACGAGGGTGGATGCGGATGTGGCGGATGCCACTAAAAAATATCGGTATTCATGGGACGCTGACAACGCAGACGAGCGCAGACAGACGCAGATATATTAATTATCAACAAAATAAATCTGCGTCTGTCTGCGTATTCTGCGTCATCCGCGTCCGGTAATGTTAATTGTCAATTTTAGTAAGGGTGAATACATTCGGAAACATATACAGGCTGACCTCTTTCGGAGAGTCGCATGGCCCCGGGATCGGAGGCGTAATAGACGGATGCCCTGCCGGTATCGAATTGGATACGGCATTTATCCAAAGTGAACTGAATCGCCGCAAACCGGGACAATCCAAAATCACAACCCCACGCAAAGAGGAGGATGAAGTACAGTTCCTTTCCGGCATTTACGAAGGGAAAACGACAGGTACTCCGATCGGTTTCATCATCTGGAACAAGAACCAACACTCGGCGGACTACGACAATATGAAGAGTGTCTATCGTCCTTCCCATGCAGACTACACCTACCAGACCAAATACGGAATCCGCGACCCGCGTGGAGGTGGACGTTCGTCTGCACGTGAAACGATCGCCCGTTGCGTAGCCGGAGCAATAGCCAAACTGGCTCTCCGCCAAAAAGGTATCCGGATACAGGCATTTACCTCGCAGGTCGGAAACATCAAATTAAACGGCTCGTATACGGATTACGACCTTAACAAGGCGGAAGACACAGCCGTACGTTGTCCTGATCCGGCGACTGCTGAAGAAATGGAAGCTTTGATCGCTGAAGTGAAATCCAAAGGAGATACGATCGGCGGCGTGATCACCTGCGTGGCACAAGGAGTTCCCATTGGTTTGGGCGAACCGGTGTTCGGAAAGCTGCATGCGGCATTGGGACATGCGATGTTGACAATCAATGCCGTAAAAGGTTTCGAATATGGCGACGGCTTCGAAGCGGCTTTATATCGTGGCTCTGAACGGAACGACCGTTTCTTCAATGACAACGGGCACATCAACACTCATACAAACCATTCCGGCGGCATACAGGGAGGTATCTCGAACGGGCAGGATATTTATTTCCGTGTCGCTTTTAAATCGGTTGCCACTATCCTGATGGAACAGGAAACCGTCAATATGGAAGGTGAAGACACGATCCTGAAAGCTCGCGGACGCCATGATCCATGTGTCTTACCCCGAGCTGTCCCCATCGTCGAATCAATGACGGCAATGACACTGTTGGATTATCTACTGATACAACAAGCGAAACGCTTTTAAATGGACAATGGACAACTGACAATTATTTGATACACATTTCAATTGTCCATTGTCCATTATTCATGGTGATACGGTTCATTATTCAGAATCGTCATCGCCCGATAGATCTGCTCGATAAAGATCAGACGAATCATTTGGTGGGAGAAAGTCATTTTGCTTAAGGATATTTTCTCGGCAGCAGCTTTATAAACGGCATCACTGAAACCATACGGACCACCGACAACAAAAACCAGACGCTTCGGAACCGTATGCGTCTTTCTTTCTATATAGGCAGAAAACTGCATCGAGGTAAATTCTTTTCCTTTTTCATCCAACAAAACCAAATAATCTCCCGGCTGTAATGTTTTCAGAATCAATTCACCTTCTTTCTCTTTCTGTTGGGATTCGGAAAGATTCCTGACGTTCTTAATATCAGGGATCACTTCCATTTCAAAAGGGATATAATGAACCAGACGGTTCTTATACTCATTGATCGCTTCCACAAAATAGCCGGCATCCGTCTTGCCGATCACAATCAGTGCAATTTTCATTCGTTTACATTTTAGAGATTGAGGACGCTAAATTACAGGAAAAAATACATACCTTTGCACGATAATACTCACAAAAAGAGGAGAAAGCTTATGAAACGATTATTTCTGACGTTGGCATTGGTTCTCTCGGTTCTGAGCGTAATGGCTGCCGATATACTTCCTATATCGAACGCTTTTAAAGGAGGCAACGCCTCGTCGCTCAGCGGATCAATGGACAAGGAAGTCGATATGGCCCTACCGGGTTCATCCAAAAAGTGCAACGCAAACGACGCTGTTTCAATGCTGAACACCTTCTTCGGAGGGAACAAGCCGACAGGATTCACAGTCGTTCACCATGCTGATAAAAAAGAAAATGGCTTCTTTGTTGCCAAACTGCCTACTTCATCCGGTGAATATCGCGTAAACGTGACATACCGTGCAGAAGGAAACAAAGCGATAATACAGTCTATCAGAATTGAATAAAAAGATCTTACAAACAATAACATGAACGTACAAGAAACAAAAGAACAACTGATTGCAGAACTGATCCGCCTGGCATTTGCAGAAGATATAGGTGATGGCGACCATACGACTTTATGTTGTATTCCGGCTACGGAAATGGGTAAGAGCCAACTGATCGTGAAGGAAGACGGCGTATTGGCCGGGGTCGAAATGGCTGAACGTATTTTCCACACATTCGATCCGGATCTGAAAATGACGACATTCATCCACGACGGAGCCGAAGTGAAGAAAGGCGATATCGCTTTCGTAGTCGAAGGTAAGGTACAGTCTTTGCTGCAAACGGAACGCCTGATGCTCAATGTCATGCAACGCATGAGTGGTATTGCAACCACGACACGCAAATATGTCAAAGCATTGGAAGGAACGAAAACACGCGTACTGGATACGCGTAAGACGACTCCGGGCCTGCGCATGGTTGAAAAAGAAGCGGTTAAAATTGGTGGCGGCGTCAATCATCGTATCGGGTTGTTCGATATGATTTTGCTGAAAGACAACCATGTAGACTTCGCCGGAGGTATTGAAGCGGCCATTACACGTTGCCATCAGTATTTGAAAGAGAAAAACAAGGATTTGAAGATCGAAATCGAAGTTCGTAACTTCGATGAATTACAGGAAGCGATGCGCGTCGGCGGTATCGACCGTATCATGCTGGACAACTTCAATATCGAGAATACAAAAAAAGCTGTCGAAATGGTTGCCGGACGTTATGAACTGGAATCTTCCGGTGGTATCACATTCACCACGCTTCGCGATTATGCCGAATGTGGTGTGGATTACATCTCGGTCGGAGCACTGACACACTCTGTCAAGGGGCTGGATATGAGCTTCAAGGCTTGCTGAAAAACTTTAGTTGGGGGGCGAGCGACCTCGCCCCTACGAAATACGCGTTACGACGTCACCCCGTAATTGGTATTGCTGATTGCTCTCCGGGCATGTGGCGATACCTTTTTCATTGAAGGAGAGGCGATGCCCGTATTCGCTCACCCAACCGATCCGGCGGGAAGGGTTACCAACTACCAAAGCGTATGGCGGAATATCTTTGGTCACTACGGCTCCAGCACCGATCATGGCATATTCGCCGATCGTATGGCCGCAAACGATCGTTGCGTTCGCACCGATAGAAGCACCTTTACCGATATACGTCTTCAAATATTGGTCTTTACGGGAAACGGCACTGCGGGGATTGATCACATTTGTAAAAACGCAGCTGGGTCCTAAAAAAACATCATCCCCGCAAGTCACGCCGGTATAGACGGAGACATTGTTTTGCACCTTCACATTATTCCCTAAAACCACCAGAGGAGAGATCACGACATTCTGCCCGATATTACAATTCCGGCCGATTGAGCATCCCGGCATAATATGAGAAAAATGCCAGATGTGTGTGCCGTCTCCGATCGTGCATCCGGGATCGATAACGGCTGTTTCATGTGCCTTGTAAGTTTTCATTTACTTATATATTAAGAAGATTGTCGGTTTCTTGCTCAGATCAGGAACTTTTCCGGCCCATTCTTTAACAGGACGTGTATGGATATATTCATCTTCGCAAGTGATATTCGAAGCAATACACAATTTGGTCGAAGGGCGGCACGTACGGATCAACTCCTCCGCCAATTTATTATTGCGGTAAGGCGTTTCGATGAACAACTGCGTCTGGTTCTCCGAATAAATGCGCCCTTCCAGCTTCTTGATCGCATTCGTACGCTGTGAAGCATCGATCGGCAGATAGCCATGAAAAGCAAAGCTCTGCCCATTAAAACCGGAACCCATCACCGACATCAGGATCGAAGAAGGGCCGACCAGCGGAACCACCTTGTAACCTTTACGCTGTGCAATCGCCACCACATCCGCACCCGGATCGGCAACAGCCGGACAACCGGCCTCCGAGATCACACCGACCGACTCGCCTTTGGCCAAAGGGGCCAGATAGCCGGTAACCTCTTCAGGCGACGTATGCTTGTTCAGTTCATAAAAGACAAGATCGTCTATCACGATAGAGGGTTCTGTCTTTTTCAGGAAACGGCGTGCCGTACGCACATTTTCAACAATGAAATGACGGATGGAAAGGATGACATCCCGGTTATATTCGGGAAGCACCCGGCGATGTTCAACGTCGCCAAGCGTGACGGGAATGAGGTAAAGAGCGGACATGAATTTATGATTTATGATTTATGATTTATGATTTATGACCATGATAAAAAAGGCGACATGGCCATAAATCATAAATCATAAATCTTAAATCTTACGCAAAAGTAGTATTTTTGCCGAAAACAAGCGAAAAGAGATGGCACTTCCGATAGATTTTATCACACGTACCCGCGCATTGCTGGGAAATGAGTTCGACAGTTTCGAAGCGGCGTTGCAGGCCGATGTCCCCGTCAGCATCCGTATCAACGAAAAGAAAGGCACTCCTGCTCCGGTAGCCGATATTCCTGGTAACCGGGTGGCTTGGTGCGATACAGGCTATTACCTGCCTGAAAGGCTTTCGTTTACCTTCGATCCGCTCTTCCATGCCGGCGCCTACTACGTACAGGAAGCGTCGTCCATGTTTCTCGAACAGGCGGTCCGCAGTCATGTGAAAACGCCTGTCCGGTGTCTTGACCTATGTGCCGCTCCGGGAGGTAAATCAACTCATCTGGCGGCGTGCCTGCCGGAAGGGAGCCTGCTGGTCAGCAATGAAGTGATCCGTAGCCGGAGTCATATACTTGCGGAAAATATTGCCAAGTGGGGAAATCCGAATTGCATCGTGACAAACAATGATCCGAAAGAGATCGGCTGCCTTACGCATTTCTTTGATGTGATCATCGCCGACGTGCCCTGTTCCGGCGAAGGTATGTTCCGCAAAGATACCGATAGTACAGGCGAATGGAGTATCGCGAACGTCGAACTCTGTGCTGGACGCGGACGCCGCATCATCCACGATGTCTGGAACGCACTGAAGCCCGGTGGTCTGCTGATCTATAGCACCTGTACCTACAACACGGAGGAGGATGAAGAGAATATCCATTATATAACGGAAGAATTGGGAGCCGAAGCACTGCCCATCCCCATAAAGGACGAATGGCAAATCACCGGCCCATTGAAATATAACCATCCGGTCTACCGCTTTTTCCCGCACAAGACCAAGGGAGAAGGTTTCTTCCTCGCCGCCCTGCGCAAAGCGGATGGCGAGACGGAAGAGATCCAGTTCAAAAACAAGAATAAAAAAGAAAAGGGGAAAACTGCTCCTGCCATCCCGAAAGCCGTCCAATCCTATCTGTCGGACACGTCTTCTTTTTCACCCGAATGGAGCGGTAGTATCCTGAGGATGCTCCCCGAATCCGCTCGGGACGCATCCCCCCTGCTTCGCGAGCACCTGCGCATTCTTTCGGCCGGCATCTGTATCGGCGAGACGAAAGGAAAAGATTTCATCCCTGCCGAAGAACTGGCACTCAGCACGGCTCTGTGCCCGGAAGCTTTCCCCATGGCTGATTTAGATTGGGACGATGCGATCCGGTATCTGAAAAAAGAAGCTCTCCTCCTGCCTGCCGGCACAGAGAAAGGCTACGTATTGGTCCGTTACAAAAAGTTTCCGCTCGGTTTCACCAAACATCTCGGCAACCGTGCCAACAACCTTTATCCACAGGAATGGCGCATCCGCACGGGGTATGTACCGGAACAGGTAAAGACTATGCTATCTCTCTTATAGAGAAAGGATTCCCCTTTACACAGGCTGATCGAAAAGACAGGATGTTGAATTAACACATAGCATCTTTCAATAAGATTATTCACTTTTCACTACCTCTGCCGGATTACTGTTAGCCGCCCTCAACACCTGTCCCAGTACGGTAAGTAGCACCACTGCGATCACCCCCGTGAGTACTCCTGCAAGTAGCCATCCAGGGATATCCGTGCGATAGGCATATCCTTGTAGCCAGTTGTTCATGGTAAAGTAAGCCAGCGGAAGTGCAAAGACACCGGCGATGACCACTTGCAGCGTATATTCGCGGAAGAACATACGAACGATCGTTTCGGCTTCAGCACCAACTACCTTACGGATGGCAATCTCTTTTCGACGACGGCGAGAAGCGGCAGAGGCCACAGCATAGATACCAAACAATGAAATCAACAGGCAAACAACCGCCAAAACGGAAAACATTTTCAGACCCACCTGTTCCGAACGGTTAAGGCGGTCATACAAATCACCTATCGGTGTCAAACGGGCATCAGCCAACGTAACGTCGACTTCGGGAAGAATCTCCATAATCCGACGGATCGCCTCCATCTCCTTTCCGGGAACAATGCGTAAATACAAAATATTGAACAACCGTGGTGAAGGAAAGAAAAGCGCAGGCTGGATACGGTTGCGAAGTGACAACAAATGGAAATCTTTCACCACACCCGCCACTTCATAATCGGCTACAGAATCCTCTTCGAACACCGGCATACGGATAACCGTCCCCACCGGGTCACGAAGCCCCATTACACGGACCGCCTCCTCGTTGAGGACCACCTTTTGCATCTCTCCTTCCTCCCACCACTTCCCATGAAGCAGTTCCAAACGGAACGTCGAGGCAAAACACTCGTCTACAGGAAGCAGATAAAAAGAGCTGTTCGCAGAAAATTGCTCTCCCGGCCATTCCACCCGATTCGACAGACAATAAGGCAGTACTTCATGGCGAGGTTCGAAATAAGCATCGGTCAGAATTTCGATTTGGGGAACAGTTTTCAACCTGTCTATCAAAGCAGCTTCCACTTTTCCCGAATAATCCTGAAATCCGGACAACTGTACGATTCCGTTACGGTCAAACCCCAAATCTTTGTGATTGACAAAACGCATCTGCATCATTACGACGGATGCGGCAAGAATAAACACGACACTGACAGCAAGTTGTAAGGTCACAGCCATCCGCCTCAGCACCGGCTGCCTCCTACTCTCCCTTTCCGACAGAGACAGCATAGCCAAACGGCTTAAGCGCCAAAAAGCAACAACACCGACAAGCAGTATCGAGCTCCATAATACGGCACTGCAAGCCAGAAAGAACAGAATCAATTGCGACACCCCTATTTCAATACCTAACAAGCCAGAAAAAGCAGGACGGACAAGTATTATCAGGAAATAGGACAGCAGAAAGGCAATCAGAGTCGAACAAGCCAGTTCAAAAAGCATCTGCCGGATCAACTGGCCTCCCGTTGCTCCGTTCACTATGCGTAAATGCAACTCTCGGAGGCGCTGGCGGAAAAAGTCGAGATGCAAGTTTAAGAAATTGAATACCGTTGACAACAGCAACAATATCCCGGAGGCGACAAACAGACCTATGAAATTCAGTGTAAAGGGAGCATCCGAATTCAGATGGTGACGGATATCGCCAACAGGTAATATCCGCAACTCAACATCGGGGTTACTCCCAGAACGGGAAGCCAAATCACGCACTTGCTCTGCCAGTGCCCCAGTATCCGCATGAGGATTCAACTTCACATACAAATCAAAGATAAAAAAGCCCCATTGTTGTTTTTCATCTATTCCGGCAAAGTGTTTGACCATATCGCTGTAAATAATCGCATCGAATGAGAAATTCGAGTTGGCCGGCGGGTCTTTCACCACAGCCGTGACCGTATAGGGAGGCCAATCCGCCCTTATCGTATTCTGCACCTGCTGCCCGACCGCTTTTTCCGGATCACCGAACAAGCGGATAGCCATTGTTTCCGTAAGCACGATATTATCTATGACTTGTAGCGGATGTTCGGCATCACCACAAACAAACTTCTGCGGGAAAACATTGAAGAAAGCATTCTCGGCATAAAGCATGCGCAACCGGACATACGGAACATGATCAGTACGACAGTTCTCCTCCTGCCCGGTTATGCAAACAGCAGAAGCTTCTACTGCCGGAAACTGTTCGTGCAATGCCTTCTCATAAACTTTCGAAAGGCTTTTGTTCACATTTCCGGACTGTTTATCTATGGCATAAACACGATAAATATCCTCCGCTTCCGGATAGAAACTGTCGTAAGACGTTTCGTAATGCAGCCAATAAAGGGCCGGGACAAAACAAGCAAGCCCGAATGCCAAACCGAAAATACCGGTCAGCGACTGTGTCTTGTATTTCCACATATTGCGAAAAGTGATTTTCAGATAAAGTGCCAACATAATACTATCACATTTAAAGTATAAACATTTCAATCCATGCAAAACGTATAAAGCGAAGCTTCGCCACGTCGGAGCAGTTTTGCTTTTTTCGTGTTGGGGGCATAGACGAAGGTTTCCGCCACGACAACCCGCTGGTTCTTTTCATCGAGATGAGCATGGCTGACAAACGGACCGCCCATCATATCGCCTTCCATCTCCCATAAGCCTCGCACGACTCCACAGTATTCCCCGTTCTTCGAGATTGCTTCGTAAGAGGGAGTAAAACGCTTTTCGGTCGTCATATAAGAACCGGGAAACGCACCCTGTATATGTTCTCCCAAAACGGAATCACGCATGGCGACCAGATAATCCAACGTAAACGTGCGTCCGCTGACATAAGGAAAACTATACACGACCATATCGATCCGTCCTCTCGTGCCATGATCAGTCACCCAAAAGAAGTCTGCCGTATCTTTGTAAGAACACATCTCTTCCGGAGCATACAGCTGCGCATTGAAACGTGCCCTCACTTTGTCATTCACCCAGACGCTATGCGAACTTTCCAGATAATCGGCCTGCCGTTCCCGTTCTTTCTCTCCCAACCAAGCAACCAATGATGTGCCTTGTTTTTCCAAGTATTCAGCCAAAAGCCGGGAAGAAGGAGCGTTGAGCGTAACCACTTCCTGCCCCGTAGCCCACCGGTCTTTTTCCTTATGTACAGACACCTTTGTATAAAGGGCTTCATCGATCCGGACATGGATAATGTTGCGGACATAATGCAGCAGACCGTTAAACTGGGAAGGCTCAGCATACGTCACCCGCATGGCCGGCTCATTCTGCGGCAGTCCCGGAATAGGAGCAGTCAGTTGGTCGTACAGTAACCGGCCCGCTTCCCCTTTCCACGCATCTTTGTCCATTACCACCAATACTTCATAAGCAAAACCAGTTGCCCGCTTCATAAAGATAGACTGTTTAGCCGGTTTGGATGACCGATTACAAGCGGTCCCCCCTATCAGGGCGATCAGAATCAAAGTTAATAGAAATCGCGTTCTCATATCATTCCTCCATTAGATTATCTTAAAAAACTAAATTTACACGAAACAAAGATAGAGAGGAAGAAAAAGAAAGAAAAGAGACGATGCCGGACAAGTGAAACACCGGATAACAAACTAAGATACAACCATATAAACCAATCAAAAAGTAACAAATATCCAATTTGGCGGACAATCCGCCTCTTTCCGGTCCTTAATAAAGACGAATAAATTGATCCAAATCGACCTTCTCATCCAGTCGGAGCTTCTTCTTCAACCGGTTTTTCGATTTGGTCAGTGCTTCCGAAGTATTATTGAAAACAGCTAATTGTTCCTTCCGCGAAAAGTTCCATTTGACCAGACAGCAGATTTCCTGTTCATGGCGGGTAATCCCTCGCTTCTCCTTCAAGTCGGACAAGACATGGTGGAAAAGGATATCGGTCAGATGGAACAGCCCATTCCATTCCTCGCGGGTAAGGTTCGTACGAAGCGGATCCTCTTTCAACTGGACCAGCATCGAAAGGGAATCGGACTGGCATTCGTTTTCAACCGATAAGGAGGTAATTATCCGCTCGCTCTCCCGGAGTTTCTGCTGGTAGAACTCAAGGTCAGACATCCGTTCCTTATAGTGTTCGGATTCGGATGCCGAATGCAACAAGTCTTCTTCCAACTGCTTCACCTGCCTGGCATATTCGTAACGTTCCTTTTGCCAACGGCAGATGGCCGCTTTATTCCGTTTCAGCTTCTCCTTCACCAACCGAAAGCGTTCTTGTCTGCCACCCGTACGAAACCCGACCGCAAATCCGAGCAAAGCTCCTGCGATCAGGGCGACAAAACATAAGGTAAATAATACGAATGTCCAGGAAGAAGAAAGATCCATACCGTCTATATTTTGTTTTTCAGATATTCATAAATTGCCAGTTGTGCCCGGACTTTCACCGGGTTGTCATCCCGTTTGAAATTGTTATGTAGATGTTCGTCGATCAAACAGGCTTTTACATTATCTTGCAACTGGATATTCAGGATATCTATGATATTTCGCTTAATCTCCGCATTCAGAATCGGGAAAGCAGTCTCTATACGCCTATTCAGGTTCCGGCGCATCCAATCGGCAGAAGTCAGGAACAGCTCCTCTTCACCGTCATTATAGAAGTACCAGATGCGAGAATGTTCCAGAAACATATCCACTATACGAGTAACCTTGATATTCGCACTGAACGGACGGTTCGGAACCAGGCAACAAATCCCCCGGACAATCAGGTCGATTTCCACCCCGTTCTCACTCGCATTATACAGTTCATTGATCATATTCTGATCATGAAGTCCGTTCATCTTCAATATGATGCGGCCTTTACGCCCAGCCTTCACATGTTCGATCTCCCGATGGATCATACGAGTCAGTTCCGGCACCATATTAAAACGGGCAACCAGCAGGTGGCGGAATGTCGGATCGGTCAACTTCCCTTCCAGCACTGCAAACACTTTGTTTATGTCGGTTATCAATTCCGAATTCGAAGTCAGCAACGCCATATCAGAATAGATACGTGCCGTTTTTTCATTGAAATTACCGGTACTCAGATAGGCAAAATCCCTCCGCTTACTGCCGTCTTCCGTATCTTTCCTCAGGATAACCGCCACTTTTGCATGCACTTTCAAGCCGGGAATACTATAGATAATACGGATACCTGCCTGCTCCATCCGTTCAGCCGTACTCATATTGTTCTCTTCGTCGAAACGAGCTTTTAGCTCTACAAAGACCGTTACCTTCTTCCCATTCTGCGCAGCACTGATCAACGTGTTGATAACGGCCGAATTCTCCGCCACCCGGTATTGCGTGATTTTAATTTCATCCACTTTCGGATCAAAAGCCGCCTCCATCAGGAAACGGATCAGGTAGTCGAAAGACTGGTAAGGAAAATGCAACAGGATATCCCGCTTTTTCACTGCCCGGAAGACAGAGCCCATCTCGTCCAAGAAAGTCACACGCATGGGAGACGGAACCTGTTGTTCCAGCTCTTTCCCCTTCGGATTCGGCAGCTTGATCAGGTCCTGCAAATTGTTATACCGTCCCCCCAATACCAGATCGTCCGTGGTAATACCAAAGGCACTGCATACAAACGCCAGAAAATCTTCAGGCATATTGCTATCGTACATAAACCGACTCAAGGCACCAATCTTACGCTTTTTCACTTTCTTGCGAATGTTTTCCACGATATTCCCTCCTTTCTCGTCATCCAGGTAAATATCAGCATCTCTTGAAATCTTGATGCTGTAACAACTCTCCACCACATAGCCGGGGAAGATACTGGACAAATTGGCCCGGATAATATCATCGATAAACATGATATAATGTTTCCCTTCATGCGTGGGCAATTCAATAAAACGGGGCACTTTTGCATACGGGATTTTCATCAGGGCATAATAATAGTCCGGCACATAATCCGGATCAGCCATCCGCTTGCTCTTTTTCATCATCCGGATAACCAGATAAAGACGGCGGTCACGTATGAACGTACGGATATCCCCCGCCTGTATCATGACTGGCGAAAGGAAAGGAAACACCTCTTCGTTGAAAAAATTATGCACAAATTCCTCATGAAACGGTTCCGGCCGGCTGTCCTGATACAAATAAATATCCTGCCGGTTCAATTCTTGCAATACTTTGGAGAAGATACGATAATATTCGCGCTGCTGCCGATTCACCTCTTCTGTGATTTCGGCAAGTGTCTCTTCGGCTTCCGCTCCGCTTTCTTCGGTAAAGTTCTTTTTCATGATCACTCCCCGATGCTCGGCAACCCTGATTTCGTAAAACTCTTCGAGATTGGACGAATAGATCGACAAAAACTTGATACGCTCATAGATAGGGAGCGTTTCATCCTCCGCCTCCAGCAAAACGCGATAGTTAAAGGACAACCAGCTAATATCACGTTTAAAGTATTTATGTGAATTCTCCATCGTATTATTATCTTCGGTCGGTAAATATAAATACTTTTGTGAGATAAAAGAAATTGTTATGCTTAAAATAGGACTTCTTTCAGATACCCATGCCTGGTGGGACGACAAGTACGCGGAATATTTTTCGGAATGTGATGAAATCTGGCATGCAGGAGATATCGGTTCGGACAGATTGGCGGCACGGCTGGGTACCCTGAAACCACTTCGTGCCGTATATGGTAATATTGACGGGCAATCACTCCGGCTGCAATATCCGCAAATCGCCCATTTCAAAGTCGAAGAAGTAAACGTGATGATGACGCATATAGGAGGCTATCCCGGCCGTTATAACCCGCTTATCCGGAAAGAGTTGTACGACACCCGGCCCAATCTTTTTATTGCCGGACATTCGCATATCCTGAAAGTTGCTTTCGACAGAAGTTTGAATTGTTTGTATATCAACCCGGGAGCAGCCGGTAAAAGCGGGTTTCATCAGGTAAGGACTCTGGTACGTTTCGTAATAGACGGGAAGCAGATCAAAGATTTGGAAGTTATTGAATTGGGCAATCGGTAAGAGTGCAACCATTTGCACCCTTACCGATTCTAACAATTGGCACAGCAGAAATTTTCTGCCAACAGGACAGTGTTTTGCAAATAAGCAAACTCCTGTTCAAAATACTCGCTGAAAACACCTGAACTCAGATTTTCTTCAATCTGTTTGGAAGTCCAGAGTTTTCCATTCGGTTGTTTGATCTGATCCATTACCTCTTCTGAGCGTACACACATCACATACAGGTTCACCAGATGTTTCACCTTTTCGTTCTCAAATGTGTACCGAATCAGGAAGCGGGGCATGGCATCGTCTTTCTCACCCAAGCCACCCATTGTTTCACGCACTGTACTTTCTATACTATGGCGGAACAAAACATAGCTGTAAAACGGATAGTCGATTGTATCAGGAGATACAAAAGACTTCTTCCCCCTATTTACCAGATAAAGCATTCCCTGGTAAATAACAGCTACACGTACGACAGGATGATAATACTTTTTTGGTAACGAACGACTTACAGATCGGGCTATGCAACCAATCACCTTTCCTCCGTCGTTCAAAACAGGCAACCACATTTCTTTTCGAAGGCTGCCTTGCATCATCGAGATTCTTATCTGTTCATACAGAATCAAAAATACTCCGATAACGATCCCAAGCTCCCTGTATAAAAAACGCTCCATACGCACGCTCTGCATCGTTTCGGGCAGAATACTGTATACCAAAATGATAAACAGATGCAATGTATAGAGATTCTGGATGAGCTGGGCGACAAAAAAGAATTCATTTAATGTAGTACGCATCAATGTCCGCTTGTAAGTCGGATGCTGAGAAGTCCGGATTCGCCGCAATATTGTCCGTTTGGCAAACCCCAAAAACGCCAATACCACCACCAACAAAACTTCTGTTATTAACGGAGAATAAATAAACAACACCGGCTCAAGCCGAAGGCAAAGAAAAATCGAATAAAGAACTAATGTTGTCGCAGCCGGTAATAACAAAAATTGATAAACCTTATCCTTACTCAGGATCTGAAACAAAAAAATACAAACGAAACAAAAGGTAACGCCGATTATGAAGGATAACAAATATGAAAAATAATTATCCAAAAACATAAACAGCAACAATGGCACTAAGCCTATGGCCTGATTATCCAGGCCTCTCTTCACTTTGTTCATACCCTTTTCCCCTTTTTTCCCTTTATAACATAACAAATTGTACAGAGAAATGTTCTCGCCATCATACGTGTTTTTCAGCGTGATAAGAGGAACGGACCAGTGGAGCGCTCTCCACCTTTTTGAACCCTTTTTGTAAAGCAATTGATTTATAAGACTCAAACTGTTCGGGTGTCACATATTCTTTCACCGGAATATTTTTCCGGCTTGGCTGCAAGTATTGCCCGATTGTCAAGACGGAGACGCCGGCAGCCCGCACGTCATCCATTAATTCGCAAACCTCCTCGACTGTTTCACCCAGGCCTACCATTATACCGGTCTTAGCTACGACGCCTTGTGCGGCTATACGCGCAAGCACGGAGAGGCTTACCTCGTACTTCGCTGCGCTACGCACCTCGGGACTGATACGGCGAACAGTTTCCATATTATGGGATATTATTTTAGGAGCGGCTGCCACCACTTTATCCACCAGTTCCAACCGTCCCTGAAAGTCGGGGATTAAGACCTCTACCGTCGTTTCCGGATTGACCGCTTTTATCGTACGGATCGTATCAACCCAATGCTGCGCACCCAAATCAGGCAAATCATCCCGGTCGACAGAAGTAATGACCGCATGTTTCAATTTCATCAGCCGGATGCTTTCCGCCACATTCGCAGGTTCCTTCGGGTCCAACGGGAGCGGCTTGCCAGTCAACGTATTGCAGAAACGGCAAGAACGCGTACAGATATCTCCCGCAATCATAAAGGTAGCCGTCCCCCTACTCCAGCACTCTCCCATATTCGGACATTTCCCGCTGGTGCAGATCGTATGTAGGCAGTGGGATTCAACGATGCTTTTTGTTCGTGTGAACTGTTCGTTCCCACCCAGCCGGATTTTTAACCAATCCGGCTTTCTCAAATGTTTTGACATTATAAGTTACAAATTATCAAATAAAAAGTTAGACATTCTGGTATACAGATGATAGCGGGTGTTTCCACCGTAGATGCTATGGTTACGGTCTTTGTAGACCTGCATTTCAAACTGCTTTCCGGCTTGTACCAAGCTTTCGGCATAATCCATTGTCTGCTGGAAATGCACATTATCGTCGGCTGTGCCATGAATCAACAACAACTTCCCCTGCAAATCCTTCGCCAGACGGATCGGTGAAGTAGCGGCATAACCTTCAAAATTTTCTTTTGGCGTACGCATAAAACGTTCCGTATAGACAGAATCGTAATATTTCCAATCAGTAGGAGGTGCAACAGCAATACCGGCTTTAAAAGTTCCGTTGCCAACACTCATGGCCATCAGCGTATTGTAGCCACCGAAACTCCATCCCCAGATAGCCATGCGGCTCTTGTCGACAAACGGCAATTTACCTAAAGCCTGTGCCGCTTCCACCTGGTCCCTGGATTCCAGTTCCCCCATCCGCAGATAAGTACACTTACGGAAGGCTTCTCCACGGGCACCTGTACCACGTCCGTCCACACAGACCGTAATAATCCCGTTAGCCGCCAGATATTGTTCCCAGTCAAAGCCATATTTATCCAACACCTGCTGGGAGTTCGGACCACTGTATTGGAACATTAGAACCGGATATTTTTTCGATTCATCAAAGTCGACCGGTTTCACGATCCATGCATTCAGTTCATAATCGGAAGCTGTACGCACTTTGATAAACTCTTTCTTGGCATATGAATAACCAGCCAGCTTATCGACCAGACGAGCGTTATCCTGAAGGACCCGCAGGACTTTATTCGACTTCGTCTCGTTTACGGTAATTTTGACCGGCGTATTCGCATTTGAATATTGATTTACATAATAAGCGAAGTTATCGCTGAATGTTGCATTATTCGTTCCTTCCTGCGTGGAAAGTTTCGTCTTTACTCCTTTCGCATCGATTTTATATATAGCACGCCGGATCGGACTTTCTTCGGCCGATTCATAGTAGACCGTCTTTGTCGCTTCATCATACCCCAGGAACGCTGTCACATCCCAATTACCCTTCGTCACCTGGCGCTGCATGACACCCGTAGGAGAATACAGATAAATATGCGCATAGCCATCCTGTTCGTTCACATATGAGAAACTGTTCGCATAGAAATGGATAGAGTTCAACCATTCCGAATCGACATATGCCTTATTTTCGTCACGCAGGATCAAACGGAAAACACCGCTTTTAGGATTCGCATAATACATATTGAAAACATTCTGATGACGGTTCAAGGTCATCACAGCCAACTGATCGTCATTATTCGTAAAAACGATCCGCGGAATATAGCTATCCGCCTCTACCGGAACTTTCAGTTCTTTCGTATCTTTCGTCGCCACGTCATAAGAATGCAACGTAACTTTCGAATTCTTCTCACCGGCCTTCGGATATTTATAATTATAATAGCCGGGATATAACCCCTCTCCAAACATCTGCATCGAATATTCAGGCACTTCCGATTCGTCGAAACGCACAAAAGCTAGTTGTTCACTGTTCGGCGACCAAGCCATCAGGTTCGTTACGGCAAACTCTTCTTCATAGACCCAATCGGTAATACCATTCAGGATTTTATTCAGCTCACCGTCTTTCGTCACCTGGACTTCCGTATCGTAATCGAATTTACGAATCCATATATTATTGTCACTCACATAAGCGACCATCCTCCCGTCCGGCGAGAATGTCGGAATCATTTGCTTGCCTTTCGAATCTGAAATCGGTTTCACATAATTACGGCGCACATCGTAGTCATACACATTCGCCTTGAATGAACGGCGATAAATCGGTTCCGTATCGCGCCATACAAGAATATGGTGTCCGGTGCTGCTGATCGTATATCCGTCGAACTTGTCAAACGTACACTCACGCGCTTTCCCTGTATTGAATAAAGTATCAACCGGATTTCCAGTACGATAAGAATATTTTATAATCATGTTGCGAGCATCGTTCATCGCCGTATAATGCTCGCCGTCAGGCATAGAACGCATTTCTCCAATATTAGTAACCTGGCGGAACTGACCGTCTGTAATTTCTTTTAAATCGACACGTTTGCTCCCATTCTGGGCTGCCAGGCTCCCTACCAGCAGGAACGAAAGTAAAGCACCAAACCCTAATCGTTTCATGTATGATTCTATTTTTATCTTAATATTTCAGTTAGAACGGATTGCAAAGTTACTACATTCTTGCCGTATTTGGCAGAAAATTGTCAATGATTAAAGGATATTTGTGTAGAACAAAGGCTTCCGGATATCATTTTATCAAATTATTAACCACCGGACATTGCCCTTTAACCATTATAAATTACCTTTGCCCTTATGGAAAACAGCAAACCATATCGTGATTTCGGAGACTTCTTGCGGGAAGTATTCCCTTATAAAGTGCAAAAGATATCGATCAATGCCGGCTTCACCTGTCCCAACCGTGACGGGACGAAAGGTTTCGGCGGTTGTACCTACTGCAACAACCAAACATTCAGCCCGGAATACTGCCATACCGAAAAAAGCGTAACGGAACAACTGGAAGCAGGCGTTCGCTTTTTCTCCCGTAAATATCCGGAGATGAAATATCTGGCCTATTTCCAAGCATACACAAACACGTATGACAAACTGGATTCATTGATCTCCAAATATGAAGAAGCCCTCGCCTGTCCGGATGTCGTCGGACTGATCGTCGGAACACGCCCGGACTGTATGCCGGACGCACTATTGGATTATTTCTCCACTTTATCCCAAAAGAAGTTCGTGATGATCGAATATGGCCTGGAGAGCACGCTGGACCGCACCTTAACCCGTATCAACCGGGGACATACACATGCCGAATCGGAAGAGACCATCCGTCGCACGGCGGCCAGAAACATCTACACGGGAGCCCACTTGATCTTAGGCCTTCCGGGAGAAAGCAGGGAAGAGATATTGCACCATGCCGACATTCTGTCCGCCCTTCCTCTCACGACGCTGAAGCTCCATCAATTGCAGCTTATCCGAGGTACGCGCATGGCCAGGGAACAAGCGGAACATCCTGAACAGTTCCATCTCTACACCGCCGATGAATACATCGACCTGGTCATAGACTTCATAGAACGATTAAACCCCTCTATTGTCGTAGAGAGGTTCGTATCACAATCCCCAAAAGAGTTGCTGATTGCACCAGATTGGGGACTTAAGAATTTTGAATTTACAGCCAAGGTAAATAAACGTATTTCAGAACGAAATGCGCGGCAGGGGCGTCTGCTCAATCCTCCTTCTTCGGAGCCAGTTCTCCCTGGTATGTGATATTCTGCCTATTAGTCGGCGTTACGCTTATGATCGCGGAACCATTTGAAAATACTTGCATATCGAAACGGAAAGTATCTTCTTTGGTACGGGCTACGAATTTAATTCGAGCGGTTCCCTTCTTATCGAAGGTTGATTGATAATCGGTAATTGATTCTTCAAAACGCATCCCGTCGCCTCCACCATACGGCAAAGAATATGCCCTGCCGAAATAAGGCAGATAAGAAATCGCCGAGTCACCGCGCATTTCAAGAGAATAAGGAGTCGTCAGATTAACCGTACGTCCTCCCATTGGCAACGCCCGGTCCACCTCGATCGTAAACCGGCCGTTTTCTATCATTTCTTTTATCTCTTTTGCTTTCTGTTCCTTCCTCTCTTTCTTACTTTGAGAATAAAGGGATTGCCCCCCGAAAAAAAGGACAATCCCCACAAAAAAGAATAACCTAATGTTCCTCATATAACCTTAAATAACTAAACACTATTATTTGCCTATGTATATATAAGACAATTCAAAGCCTTAAAAGGTTTATTCGTTTATCATTAAATTACCTTAAAAACAAAGACTTAATCACTATCTGATTTCAAACATTAACTTCCTGCATTTGTATATGTCCCTTAACTTTACTTTATTTGTCCCTTCAATTTTCTGAAACAGATTAATAAATTTATGGAGAAAAAACATCAGTATCAAGGATTAACCAAACAAGAAGTAGAAGAAAGCAGGCGCCTTCACGGCGAAAATATCCTCACTCCTCCAGAGAAAGCCTCTCTATGGAGCCAATTTCTTGAAAAGTTCAACGACCCGATTATCAAAATCCTATTGGTGGCATGGTTCTTATCCATGATTATCGCCGGCGTACATTGTTGGGGACCGGAGGCTAAAGGCTTCAGCGCTTTCCTCGAACCGATCGGCATATTCTTTGCCATCATGTTGGCTTCTTGCGTCGGCTTCTTTTTCGAAGTCAAAGCAAACAGAGCATTCGACGTTTTGAATACAGTCAATGATGATATTTTCGTGAAGGTGATCCGCGAAGGGAATATCTGCCAGATTCCGCGAAAAGAGGTGGTCGTCGGCGATATAGTCGTACTTGAAACGGGAGAAGAGGTCCCGGCCGACGGACATCTATTGGAAGCGATCTCCCTCCAGATCAACGAATCGACATTGACTGGCGAACCGATCATCAGCAAGACAACCAACGAAGCGGACTTCGATGAAGAAGCGACCTATCCGTCTAATGTTGTCATGCGCGGAACGACTGTTGTCGACGGACACGGCGTTATGGCGGTGGAGAAAGTCGGTGATGAAACCGGATACGGGAAAGTGTATGAAGGCTCGCAGATAGAAAACAATATCGACACACCGTTGCAGATGCAGCTGGCAGGGCTGGCAAAAGTAATCAGTAAGGCCGGCTATGCGATTGCCGCCATCACTTTTATCGCACTGCTGACAAAAGTATTACTGTCTTCATCCGGAATGCCGGTCATGGACCTGATCTCGCATATTTTGAATATCTTTATGGTAGCCGTCACGTTGATCGTCGTATCCGTACCGGAAGGTTTGCCGATGAGCGTAACCCTCAGCCTTGCACTCAGTATGAACCGTATGCTGAAAACAAACAATCTGGTCCGCAAAATGCATGCCTGCGAAACAATGGGAGCTACCACTGTTATCTGTACCGATAAGACCGGAACACTCACACAGAACCAAATGCAGGTATATCAGACAAACTTTTATAACCTGAAAGACCAGCAATTAGGAGACGACTGCCTGAGCGTGCTGATAAAAGAAGGAATATCGGTCAACTCAACCGCCTTCCTCGACTTCTCCGAAGAAAAGATAAAAACATTAGGGAACCCGACAGAAGCAGCCTTGCTGCTATGGTTGAACAGCCAACATCAGAATTACCTGGAAATAAGAGAAAATGACCGGATACTGGACCAATTGACATTCTCCACCGAACGGAAATATATGGCAACAGTCGTACAATCATCCTTATTGGGCAAACGAGTGCTGTATGTCAAAGGTGCCCCGGAAATCGTACTGGCGAACAGCAATCGGGTGGCTATCGACGGCACCTACAAACCGGTAGAAGAATGCAAAGCCGGTATCGAAAAGCAACTGCTGGACTATCAGAACCAAGCTATGCGTACGTTGGGATTCGCCTATCAGATACTTGAAGACGGGCAGGATGCCGCATTTTTCGTGAACGGACGGCTGCACAAGACGGACCTTACTTATTTAGGTATCGTCGCTATTTCCGACCCTGTTCGTGCTGATGTTCCGGCTGCTGTCCAAAGTTGCCTTGATGCCGGCATCGACATCAAGATCGTGACCGGCGACACTCCGGGAACGGCTAAAGAGATCGGACGACAGATCGGAACCTGGAAGACCGGAGACACCGAACGCAACATCATCACCGGCCCAGGCTTCGAAGCCTTGACTGACGAAGAAGCGCTGGATCGTGTGCTCGACTTGAAGATCATGTGCCGCGCCCGACCGACTGACAAACAACGCCTAGTACAATTGTTGCAACAAAAAGGAGCCGTAGTGGCCGTCACAGGCGACGGTACCAATGACGCCCCGGCCCTGAAAGCCGCACAGGTCGGATTGTCTATGGGAGACGGAACCTCCGTGGCAAAAGAGGCAAGCGACATCACGATCATAGACAACTCGTTCAGCAGCATTACCCGGGCGGTAATGTGGGGACGTTCACTGTACCGGAACATCCAGAAATTCCTGTTGTTCCAGTTGACGATCAATGTGGCGGCCTGCCTGATCGTCTTGTTGGGGTCTTTATTGGGGACCGAATCCCCGCTTACGATCACCCAGATGCTTTGGGTGAACCTAATTATGGATACATTTGCCGCCGGAGCACTGGCTTCGCTGCCACCTAACGAACGGGTGATGAAAGACAAACCTCGCCGGAGCGGTAAGAACGGCGACTTTATCATTACCCGCCCGATGGCTTACAATATTTTCGGTGTCGGTCTCGCATTTGTAATCGTTTTGATAGGATTGTTGCTTCACTTCCATGCACAGGACGGACTGACGCCGCACGACCTATCTTGGTTCTTCAGTTTCTTCGTGATGCTTCAGTTCTGGAATATGTTCAATGCAAAAGCGTTTATGGAAGGCCGCTCGGCATTCGCCAACCTGAAAGGGTGCAAGAGTTTCTTGATGGTGGCCTTGCTCATTATCATAGGGCAATATCTGATCGTCACGTTCGGCGGCGAGATGTTCAGTGTCGTCCCGTTATCCTGGAAAGACTGGGGAATCATTATCGGCTCGACTTCTCTGGTTCTCTGGATCGGAGAGATAGGTCGGTTAATCGAAAGATGGAGAAAATAAATAAAAAAAGAGGGTTGCGCCAAAAACTGACGCAACCCTCTTCACTTACATCTAAATCATTAACGGAGATTCTTACTTCTTGTAAGTTTTATATCCATAAACAGCCAAGTCACCCAACTCCTCTTCGATACGGAGCAACTGGTTGTATTTCGCCATACGGTCCGAACGGCTCAAAGAACCGGTCTTGATCTGTCCACTGTTGGTAGCAACGGCGATGTCGGCGATCGTAGCATCTTCGGTCTCACCCGAACGGTGCGAAGTGACGGAGGTATAGCCGTTACGGTGTGCCATTTCGATTGCATCCAGTGTTTCAGACAACGTACCGATCTGGTTCACCTTGATCAGGATAGAGTTGGCACAACCTTCCTCGATACCTTTCTTCAGGAATTCTACGTTTGTCACGAACAGGTCGTCACCGACCAACTGGCATTTGCTTCCCAACGCTTCAGTCAGCAGTTTCCAGCCGGCCCAGTCGTTTTCGTCCATACCGTCCTCGATAGAGTCGATCGGGTATTTGGCTACCAGTTCAGACAGATAAGCTACCTGTTGCTCGGCAGTACGCTTAGCCCCCTTGGCTCCTTCAAACTTCGTATAATCATATACGCCGTCATGATAGAATTCGGAAGAGGCACAGTCCATGGCAATCGTTACGTCTTTACCCGGCTCGTATCCGGCAGCTTTAATGGCAGCCATGATGGAGTTCAGAGCGTCTTCCGTCCCATCCAAAGCAGGAGCAAAACCACCTTCGTCACCGACAGCCGTGCTCAGGCCGCGATCGTGCAACACCTTCTTCAAGGCATGGAAAACTTCGGCACCCATGCGCAAACCTTCCCGGAAGCAACAAGCGCCAACCGGACGGATCATAAATTCCTGAAAAGCGATCGGGGCATCTGAATGCGAGCCACCATTGATAATATTCATCATCGGGACAGGCAATACATAGGCATTCGTCCCGCCGATATAACGGTAGAGAGGCTGGTCCAAATAGTTAGCTGCCGCCTTAGCTACAGCCAGAGAAACGCCTAACATGGCGTTGGCACCTAAATTAGACTTTGTCTTCGTACCGTCAAGTTCAATCAGTTTATGGTCGATCTCACGCTGGTTCAGGGCGCTCATACCCAGGATAGCGGGAGCAATTACATTATTTACATTAGCGACAGCTTTCAGAACGCCTTTGCCACCATAGCGTTTCTTGTCACCATCACGAAGTTCGATTGCTTCGTTTTCACCGGTAGAAGCGCCAGAGGGAACAGCTGCGCGGCCAAAAGCGCCGGAAGCCAAATGTACATCTACTTCAACAGTCGGGTTACCACGTGAATCAAGGATTTCTCGTCCTACTACTTTTACAATTTCCATATTTTTACTATTTGAGTTTTATCTTTCGTACAAATATAACAAAAGAGGACGAAGCTTTGTTGGGGAAAGGGGATCAATATTGTCTATCGCCCCATTTACAACGACATCGACAATTCGATCCGATATCCTAAAGCGTTCATAATGCGATAGAATGTTTATACATAACGAATCCCAAAAGGAAATGCCACCTCCCCTACTTTTTCCGAACAAAACTTTCCGGCTTTCAGATAAACGATTATCTTTGTTACACTATCCGGCATTGGATAGCGACCTAAAACCTGTCAAACTATGAAATCAGACATGTTTATTGATCCGAAATCGGATTACGCGTTTAAAAGGTTTTTCGGCACTGTGTCGAACAAGGAGCTTACAATCGGCTTCTTGAACAGCCTGCTTAACAAGGATATTAAAGATATCATATTCCACAACGTGGAAATGCAAGGCAACAATACTGATAGCAGGAAAGCTGTATTCGATTTGTTTTGTGAAGGATCGGATGGGGAGCTTTTCATTGTCGAAATCCAGAAAAAGAGACAAAAGTACTTCTCCGACCGTGTACTTTACTACGCTTCGTTTGTTATACAAATGCAGGCTGATATAGAAAGCGAGAAGTTCCGGTTGGCAAAGGAGGCGGAGAGAAGACGGTGGAACTATCATATCAACAAAGTGTATGTAGTCTGCTTTTTGGACTTCCGGCTCGATACGCGCTACACTGACAAATATCGTTGGGATGTCGTGCGCATGGACCGTGAACTGAAAATTCCGTTCAGCGAAACACTGAATGAGATCTACTTGGAGCTTCCAAAGTTCAACTTGAACTTTGAGGAATGCGATACGTTTTACAAAAAGTTTTTATACACGATGAACAACATAGACATTATGGGACAGTTATCAAAAGAAACAATACAAAACGACAAACTCCTGCGAAAACTCAAAAGCGCTATCGAACTACAACGCATGAGCGCTAAAGAACGCTTAGCATACGAACTAAGTATTGCAGCCGAACGCGACCTGGCTGCCTGCATGGCTACAAGTTTTGAGGAGGGGGAGGAAAAAGGGATGGCTAAAGGCATCGCCGAAGGAATGCGCAAAATCATCCTGAACATGAAGCAAGCAGGCATGGATCTTGCCACCATCGCCAAGACTGCCGGACTGCCGGAAAAAGAGGTGGAGGCGCTATTGAAATGAATTACAGCCTTGAAGGATCAAGATGAACTGCAACGTAATAATATAACGAAGCCCTTGCAACCAAACGATTGCAGGGGCTTGTTTTTTTGTCTGCCTCCGGTCTTCACAGAGGGAAGGACAGAAGAACTTTTTATAATTTCATTAACTTTAGTATTAATATTCACCGCTTGTTCCCCCTCGCGAGGTAATTGGCCGCTCCCAAGTAACGGCTGCAAGGCCGGCTATCCGGGAAATACCGCACGGTGATATTTAGAATTATTTGATTATAAAATGTCATATGTCTCTGTAGGGGCGGGGTTCTACTCCGCCCTTACGATAGACAGTATTGTTTTTTAGTATCAATCGTTATTTAACGATAGCTTTTACAGCTTCTTCACCTTCAACAGCTACGACTACGATACCCTGCGGAGCAGCGATTGTAGCGTTGTCAGAAGAAACAACCGTGTTAGCTACTACCTGGCCTAAAATGTTGCTGATGACAACTTTCTTACCAGCAGCACCGGCGATTGTTACGTTACCTTCGCCAGATACAACTTTAACTGTTGCAACTTCCACACCTTCGTTAGCAGTCGGAGCTTCCTGGAACTCAGCATATACTTTGATTGCATTTGCACGGCTACCAAGTGTAAGCAAGCCATTAGTGCTTGTCAGATACTTATTGTTTTCTTTGCAACGGATCACGTAAGCATCATCATCACCTTCGTTTGCTTTGAAGATCTGGAACTTGAAGTTGTTCAAACCACCCAGTGTTCCGTCAGCATTCGGTTTCACAGAAACATTCACTGCTTTACCATTAACAGTCGTAGCCAATGTGTCAGAGTTTGTCAATGTACCGGCTTTGAAGATCATCTTGACAGAACCGTTATCGAATCTATAATGCGGGTTGTTGATGTAATAATCGGCAGAATCCTCTGCGAAATACATAAACATTCTTTCTTCTGCATCTTTCACGCCTTTAGAGATAAAGAATGAAGGCAGAGTTGCATCAATATCAGCAGTATCCAACCAGAAAGTCAGATCTTCGTCGGCAGCAGTCTTGATAGCGACCACACCCTCTGCATCTTCGTTCATTGACAGATAACCACCTGTTGTTGACTTGAATGCTACATGCTGTTCTTTAGCCTCAAGGCTTGCACCCAGCTGTTCGGCTGACAAATAAGACTTCACCGCATCAGCATCCTCGATTATATAAGGAACTGCATCGATCGTCACAACTCCGTTCTCATCGCAAGCAATAGCTTCGCCGTTCTCATCCAGCTCACCTTCCTTAACGATATAAACAGAACCGTCTTTATTTTCCTTGATAATGAACTGGTCTTCATCAGCAGGATCGTCACTTGCTGCTACTACAACATCCAAATCGTGATTCAAATAGTAAACTTTATCCAATTCCGGATTGATCCACTTGATAGCATAAGTATAGTAAGCAACTGTATCTGCTTTTGTCTTGATTGTTGCAACATCGTCCTTTTCATAAGCATAGTTGTTACGGATATAAAGCGGTTTTTCGCTTTTTACCAGTTCGAACAGAGAGGCCAATTCTTCTTTGTCGGTTGCTTTTTCAACATCGTAAGCAGGAGCACCAGGAGTACCGTTATCCAATACCATCATGAACAAGTTGTCGTCAGAAACGTTGTCCAAAGCAAACTTGATGAATGTATAACCGTCATTTTCGCTTCTGTTGGCAAAGCCGGCGAACTTATCGACCGTAGCCTTCGTCAACTCGATTGTCGTTCCTTCCAGACTCATCTGACTTGAGGCATATTCAACAGAACCGTCTTTCTTCAAATTGGCAACTGTAAACCGAGTGTTATCGCCATCAGCCACCAAATACTGATCCTTTTCGTCTGTCGAGAACAATACGCAAGTAAAGTCTTCACCTGTTTCACGGTTCGTGAAAGTGATTTCATTGTCTTCTGCATTTACATCAGAGATCACGAACTGGTACTGCGGATTGCCCAATTCGGCAATAGCGGAGCCCTGTGCAGAGAAAATATATGTACCGGCAGCTTTAACCGTCACACCCAAATATTTACCCTTTTCAGAATCAGCCTTTTCACCGCTGACGAAACGGATGTTGTAGACAGAAGCAGTAGAGTCGTTCAGCAAGTCGATCGGTTTTACGACAGGAGCGTCACCCAAAGTAAATGCAAATTGTGCATCACCGATAGCAGTAGCCAACACTTTTTCGTCGTCGATAGTGCTGATGGCTACACGTACGGTTTCTTCTCCATGCGCATTTTTGTCGGCTTCTTTCTTATAGCGGAACTTTTCAACCGTCAATGAATACTTATCTTCATTGTCTTTGTTTGTTTCAACTTTGAAGATAGCGTTGTAAACAGATACCTGTGAACCCTGGGAGATCTTTTCTGCATAACCTGCTGCATCTTCGTTTGTTTCCGTATAGAAGTTGAAATCATCTCCGTCAACCAGCTTCAGACCGAAGTTCTTACCGGCTTTCTGTTCAGCTTTCTGTGTATCGTCCTTCTTGGTGTTCAGGTTGGTAACCGGATCCAAAGCGATGAATGTGCATTGTCTGAACAGGTCGGGGTCGGAGATTGTAGTCACATTTGCCGGTGCCAGTTCTTTCGGATAAGAAGTGGCGAAATAGGTACCTTCCGGGATTGTGTAATCTGATCCATCTACCTGAATAGAAGAACCAGAAACCGTGAACGCCTTGATCGTCTGGTCTGCGAAGATGTTATCTTCTACGTCTTTCGCATTCAGGATAAAGCCGTTTTTCAGGGTTCCGTTCAAGTCGGAAGCAGCAACTGTTTCTGTAGAGACACCGAAGAATTGGAGTTTTGTACCGCCAGTGTTTGCTTCAACAGTCAAAAGAGGAGTGCCTGAAGCATCCAACTTCAACTCGTCCGTATTGGCATTTGTTCCTGCAATTGTGAAGGGGACAAAGACCATACCAGTATTAGCCTTAACTTCTGCCTTCTTTTTATCAGAACTGATAACAGAACTTTCTATACCGATCTGGTTAACATAAGTCTTTACAGCATTCTCATCATCGCCTGCTGCGATCAAATCCAAAGATGTTGCAGTCAAGCCAGTTCCTTCCGTTAAATCCGTACCACCTTTGAAAACAACATAAGTACCATACTCTTTACTTTTCAGTTTGAAGTAGTAAGTCGGAACCAAAGCACCGTCAGATACTTTTTCGATTTGGAAAAGATAAGCGTCAATTTCGTTCTGATCGACAGTTGTCTCACCTTCAAGAGAAATAAAGGTTTTACCTTTATTAGCACCAACAGTATTTTCAACTTCGACAGCCTTCAAATAAGCTGTACTTCCTTGTCCGGCAGCAGCCGGTAACCCAATGTAATAATAGTTGCTTCCAGGAGCATACAGGTCCACCGTTTTCGACACCTGCGCATCTGCTGTGCTAAACACCGCCCCCACCATCAAAAGGGTCGATGCGAACATCGTAGAAATCTTCTTGTTCATAATCTAAACTTTAATATTAATAATACTATAAATTGAAATGTTCGTTCTTCTTATATATGTACACGCGTTTATAATGTACACGTGTTAACTTTCGTATATTGATAGCAAAAACGATCGTTTTTTTTCGTCATTTTTTTTGCCATTTTGGGGAGTTTGTGTTGAAAAGGTGGTTTTTTGTCCTCGAATTGCTATCTAATTGATAAGAAAGGATATAGATGTAGGATTTTTTTTGCAGAAAAGAGTTGTGGTTTTAAAAAGTATATGTATTTTTGTGCTGTAAAAATGACGAAAAAAAAGGATCCTTTTTTTTCGTCATTTTTACATCCTACAAACAGCTCATCCACAACGATTTACCCCTAAAAACTACATTCTAAAAATTCATTAACGCCGTTTTCGTTCAAAAATCGGTGTTTTTTAGGGAAAACCCCGATGCCTACTGCGTTTCGAAGGGGTACGTGTCCGTCGTTGGTCCGATGCTTACCGGTCTGTTTTTTGAAGCTTTCCGGATTTTGCCTGAAAAACCTGCCAAAGTCTGCCAAGTCTGCCAGGGCCTTTTTAAATTTCGACAACCTGTTTTCCCCGTTCCGTTTTTCGGTAGTAACCATTTCCTTCTGAGACGATTAGGTCATTTTTTTGTAGTTTACGGAGGAATTTATCGACTGTTGATTCGGAAATTTCACGGACATTCGCTTCCCTGACCACATCAATGCGTTTGAAAGAATCAAGAAGAGAGACAAATAAGTTGCGCAAATGGTGCGGGAACCGAAAATGCACCTCCGACGCCGCGCTCTGCAACGATGTAGCCACGACATAGGCATGTTGCAAACAAACCTTGCCGAGATGGAAGGCGGTGGCGAAATCATCGTCGCTGATCGTCCAGACACGCTCCGGACAACCACTCTCGCCCTTGCGCAACACGGTCAGCCCCATTCCTATGCGAAAAATAGCCAAGCGATAGCGCAGAACCGTCGACTCCATGTCTTCGTTGCCGAAAGAACGGACATTGTAATACTCGCGCTCGAAAAAACGATCGAGGCGTTTACGCTGGGCATCACTGAATTTGACCCATGTCGGAGAGCCGTCGAGAAAAACCCCGATATCGAGCACACGCTGCCCCAAGGCTTCAAAATATTCGGATGCTGCCGGACTATCGTCAGCCGAAGTCAACGGACGATAGGCCCCGCTTCCCGGTATACGGTACATCAGGATACGACTGAAAAGGCCGTTTTCGGTCGAAGGGATCAGACGGGGAAGCATGGCAGGAGTACCGCTCAGCAGCAATGCCAAGTTGGGCCGTCTGACCATGAACGATCCGCTGCTTTTAGTCGAGCTACCTACAGGTTCATGATGATACGACTTGTTCAACACATCATTATATTTGCCGAAATCCTGCGAGAACATACTCAAGACCGTCTCCATCTCGGTATCGACCATGCAGGAGGTGTAGGGATAGTTGGCTTCGAGCAGTTCCACAAGTCGGGCCTGCGTAACGTTACCTGTCAGCGCAAGGTTTCTCTGTTTCACCATCTTCGGCTTTGACGGAGCCGGCCCGAGCAGCTGTTTAGAGGCCTGTTTCTGACGTTTTTGCATCTTGTAGTTATCGTATGCTTCCTGCAAATCTTCATATTCTTCGACCTGGTGGCGAGAATTGTCATAAATATACTGTTGCCAGGGTTCGAGCATCCGTTGCAGAGCTGCGATACGTCCTTTCCCACTTCCAGAACCACCGGTTATGATCGTGTAAAAGGCAGGTGTGTAATCGTGTTCGCCCAACGAGCCTTTGACGCCGGGGGTCACACTGCTCAGGAGTGTCAGCGAAGAAATCAGCAAAATATCGCGATCCGTACAGCTGTACGCATGTTTCAATATGTCCGTGAGAAGAGGTGGTAAATGATCGTAAATAGCCTCGTCAAAGCGAGGGAGAAGGGTGCTATCCAGCTCTATATCATCACATTCTCCATGTTCTACATCCTTTTGTGCCGTTTTTGGAAAGGGGGTGGCAGACTTGGCAGATTTGGCAGATTTCGGGACAGAACAAGTCCCATTCGGATGGAACGCACAGCTCCCGTGCGAAGCACTGTAGCGCCGGTAGATGTCATTTACCGTCGTCTCGACCTCGACAGCCGGGAAGTCGGCCGAGCCGTAGCGGCGGACACACTCTCGGGCGGCGTCGTAAGGAGAAAAGCCGGCATTATTCAAGGCCGAAGACAACTTCACAAGATAGGAATGGCGGTTGCCGGGAACAAAAGCATTGCTTTGTTCGTACTTGTCGATGTAGTTCGAAAGCCTCGTGCCGGAGCACATGCCTGCGGAGGGATGCCCGGAACCAGACTGAAGCTCCGGACTGGCAACGGGGATTTCGATCACTTCGGATTCTTCTTTATAAAAAGCGTCCGGGTCATGGCTGGCGAAACAGCCACGGTTCGGATCTTTCCCACTGATGTCCACCTTCACACCCGGAAGATCCGTCTCTACACGGCGGCGGACGACTTCAAAGGCCGGATAATGGTCCTTCAACCCACTGTCAACCAATACGAAAAGCTTGACGCCGCTGCCGGAAGGGCTGACGTGGCCGGCTTTCACATACGGGAGCTCGGCTGCCCGGAGGAGCAATTCGGGGACGGGTATAGGTGAATCGTCTATATCGACCACCGTGCACGCGCTATAGCGTACCATGTGCTCAAGTTTGCGGCCTCCCTCCATCACACCGCCGGCGACATAGAGGGGTAGTTTTTTCTTGTAAGCATCCGCTTCATCCTTTTTTCCGGCTTTGATAAGCCCGCGCAGATAAGCGATCCGGCTTGCATATTCGCCACTTTTCACATTACCGATGTACTGATCCAAGGTCATCAAACTGGCGTTCCCTGTCTGGAACGCAGAGTCGAAGCTAGTTCCTTCGACTTCTTTTTGTATTACCATACTACTATGTATTAAATGAAAGGCTACAGTCCCTGTCGGAACGTTTCGTGCGGCTCTTTCGGTTGTTTGTTATTTCTAAGGTTCCCCCAAGTGCTCGACCAGGCAGGCTACCTGCTTCGGCGTATAGAGTTTCTGGAATTTCACCCACCCCGCAGCCAAGAGTTTCTCTTTCAGACCACGTGAAGTCCGTATCCATACCCACATCCTTTTATAGGCGATCTCCGGGGTACAATCCGGGAAATAAAGGAGTGCGAATTCGGTAACCCCCATAGCCCCTTTTGCCGATATAAGCTCTATTTTTTTATCTTCCATAATAATTTTGATTTAACCATTCTAATACATTATAAATGTACGATATTTTTTGGTACTACACAAAGAATCCGACAATTATTTTACAAAAAAACAAGAAATACTGCCGAAACCTCAGCTAACCGTATATACCTTTCCCGCCAGGCCACCGGACGTCGTATCTTTGTTATATAATAATTCACTAACCCTTAATCTATTAATCGTATGTCAGTAAAGTACAAACTTGTTTTAAAGAAAGACTTGACCAAAGGTGCGGCAACCGACGCCAAGCGGTATTATGCCTCGGCCAATGTCACAGGTATGATGGATTTCGACACGATCTGCGATGTGGTGGCAGACCGTTCGACGGCCAGTGACGGTGATGTAGCGCTTGTCTTGTTGGGACTGATCCGTTGTATGCAGGAAGCGTTGTTGCGTGGCGAAGTGGTCCAGTTGGGTGCATTGGGCAACTTCCGGCTCTCGCTCGGAAGCTCCGGAGTGGTAAATGCAGACGATTTTCACGCATCATTGATCAGGAAGCCTCGAATAATCTATTCTCCGGGAGTTAAGCTGCGCGAAATGATTGCCAAAGTGAGTATTGAACGCATTGGACAAGAGACAGATAAGTCCGATGCAGGTGGTGAAGATGACAGACCCGGAGAATTATGAAACCAGCGCAAATCAACTTCGTAAAAGAATGCCTACCAGTAGCTGTGTCGGCAGGAGCTGCCTTCAACCTGAATCCACTGGCCATTCTGGCACAGGCGGCATTTGAAAGTGGCTGGGGAACGAGCAACCTGGCAAAGGAGTCGCGGAACTATTTCGGACTGACCGCCTATGGGTGCAGCAACGCTTATTGGCATGGCGGGAAAACAACCGTAAAGGCTTCCTCCTATCCATTGAATTTCCGACGCTATGACACACGAGAGAATTCCTTCCTCGATTTCGCCCGCTTGATACGGAACAGCTATCGCTCCGCCTGGCAGGTGAGTAACGACCTACAGGCATACGCAAAGGAGATCGCTTACAGTCCCTACATCAGCGAACTAAACGGTGATAACCGGGAAACCTACCGGCTCAGCATCATCCAAATCGCACAGACAATACAGGCGATTATGGCGTTAATCGTATTATAAACTCTAAACGACTATCCATCATGAAGAAGATCAGAAAGGTTCTTGAATTTATCTTGGCTTTGTTGAATTTTATGTTCCACTTTAAACCTACACCGGATGAAACACCTTCCATCAGCCCTGAAACTTTTCCTCCCCCTGATCCTCAGGATCCTGAGGAAAGGGATGAACCTCTATTTGAGACTGTCTGTTAGGATCAGGCTCTGGTAAAACACAAAAAAGCCCGTCTGCGAAAGGGCAGACAGGCTTTTTTTATTTGTTTGTTGAATAAGCCGGAATTATTCGGCAGCTTTTTCTTCAGCAACCGGTGCTTCTGCAACAGGAGCTTCTGTTTCAGCAGCTGTAGACTTTTTGCGAGAACGTCTTGTCTTAGTTGCTTTCTTAGCCGTAGCTGTCTTCAACATGTTTTCGTTGTAATCAACCAGTTCAATGAAGCACATTGCTGCGTTGTCACCCAGACGGTTACCAGTCTTCAGGATACGAGTGTAACCACCCGGACGATCACCGATCTTCTGAGATACTTCCTTGAACAATTCTGTTACAGCATATTTGTCTTGCAAATTGCTGAATACCACACGTCTTGAGTGAGTTGTATCCTCTTTAGACTTAGTGATAAGCGGTTCTACGAACTTGCGAAGCGCTTTAGCTTTAGCAACAGTCGTAAAGATTCTCTTATGCTTGATAAGAGAACATGCCATGTTTGAAAGCATTGCGTTACGGTGAGTGTTCGTACGACCTAAATGATTTATTTTCTTATTGTGTCTCATCGCTATACTTACTCTTTATCTAATTTATATTTAGTGATATCCATACCGAATGAAAGGTTCAGACTCTCAAGCAGTTCATCAAGTTCTGTAAGTGACTTCTTACCGAAGTTACGGAATTTCAACAAGTCATTCTTGTTGAATTTAACCAACTCACCTAACGTTTCAACATCTGCGGCCTTCAAGCAATTCAATGCGCGAACGGAAAGATCCATATCCGAGAGCTTGCTCTTCAGCAACTGACGCATGTGAAGCACTTCTTCATCGAATTCCTCATTACCGTCAGTATCAACTGTCTCGATAGCAATCTTTTCATCTGAGAACAACATGAAATGGTGAATCAGAATCTTAGCTGCCTCTTTTAACGCTTCCTTCGGATGAATAGAACCATCAGTGGCTATTTCAAGAACCAACTTTTCGTAGTCCGTCTTTTGCTCAACACGGAAGTTCTCAATCGAATACTTGACGTTACGAATAGGTGTGTAAATAGAGTCGATTGCAATCACGTGCATGTCTGCATTCGGGTCTCTGTTTTCATCAGCGGGAACATATCCGCGACCTTTGTTAATCGTCAGCTCGATCTGGAAACCTGCGTTCGGATCCAAACGACAAATAACCAACTCTGGATTCAATACTTCGAACCCGGTCAGCTGTTTACCAATATCACCGGCTTTGAACACTTCCGAACCCGAAACAGTAATACTTACTTTTTCATTCTCTATGTCGTCTACAATATGCTTGAACCGTACTTGTTTCAAATTCAAGATAATGTTTGTCACATCCTCGATAACACCGGGGATTGTACCAAATTCATGGTCAACCCCTTCGATCTTAATGGATGTAATAGCAAAACCTTCAAGTGACGACAGGAGAATACGGCGCAGAGCATTACCTATAGTAATACCATAGCCGGGTTCCAACGGACGAAATTCAAACTTTCCGAAGAAATTGTCCGCTTCCAACATTAATACTTTATCGGGTTTTTGAAATGCTAATATCGCCATGGAAATCAATTATTATTTAGAATACAATTCTACGATCAACTGCTCTTTAATGTTTTCAGGAATGTCAGCTCTTTCCGGCAGATGCAGTAATTTTCCGCTTAAAGAAGACTGATCCCATTCGATCCAAGGATACTTGCTGTGGTTGAATCCTGACAGTGCGTCGGCAATCACTTCCAAAGACTTGGATTTTTCTCTAACACCAATAACCTGACCGGCTTTTACAGAGTAAGAAGGAATGTTTACAACCTTACCGTCTACTGTAATGTGACGATGAGAAACCAACTGACGGGCAGCAGCACGCGTCGGGGCGATACCCAAACGGAACACTACGTTGTCCAGACGGCCTTCCAGCAACTGCAACAGCACTTCACCGGTAATACCTTTTGAACGTGATGCTTTTTCAAACAGGTTTCTAAACTGTTTTTCCAATACACCGTAAGTGTATTTAGCTTTCTGCTTCTCACGAAGCTGTATTCCATACTCAGAAGTTTTTCTCTTGCGGGCATTTCCGTGCTGTCCGGGAGGATAGTTCTTCTTTGAAAGAACTTTATCCGGTCCGAATATTGCCTCACCAAACTTACGGGCAATTCTTGTTTTAGGTCCAGTATATCTTGCCATTTTTTTATTGTTTTAATGTTCTGTTCTGAATCTGGAACCGTGCAGCCGCGACTACAGAGAGGATAAGGTCTTTGTGTAATCTATTCACAATTCCGGATTCAATGTTCAAGAAACTATAGTTAATTATACTCTTCTCTTTTTCGGAGGACGACAACCATTGTGAGGAAGCGGAGTAACGTCGACGATCTCTGTTACTTCAATGCCTGCACCGTGGATAGTTCTGATAGCAGACTCACGTCCGTTACCCGGTCCCTTTACGAATACTTTTACTTTTCTCAAACCAAGATCGTAAGCTACTTTTGCACAATCCTGAGCAGCCATCTGAGCTGCATACGGAGTGTTCTTTTTAGAACTTCTGAACCCCATCTTACCAGCAGAAGACCAACTGATTACCTGGCCTTCGCTATTAGCAAGAGATACAATAATGTTGTTAAAAGAAGAATGAATATGAGCTTGACCGTAAGCGTCAACTT
>ENA-ORNZ01000476-ORNZ01000476.1-human-gut-metagenome-genome-assembly--contig:-NODE-476-length-55492-cov-7.305356_pt1 | contig 55492 bp, 63 predicted proteins | sample MGYA00242124_ERZ509040 | MGnify/ENA primary metagenome ERZ509040 (study PRJEB26280, sample SAMEA2338733) | human gut metagenome | biome: human gut; feature: human-associated habitat; material: faeces... | reverse complement strand
TGGCAAGGTCGCGCTCCACCAACTGAGCCACTCGTGCATTTCTTTGTGTTTGTAAGTTGTGTTCCGCAACTCACAGGTCATATAATACAATAGAAATATGCATTTGTCAACAGGAAATTTTAAAAAAATTCAAAAAAAATAAAAAGTTTAAATTTTTGCGACGATTCAATGCAAAAGGGGGATTTTGAGGATGAGCATCCGGGTACATGGATGCCGGAAGACACGGCAAAACGGAATCCGCTTGACAGATGTATTTCTTTGCGTGATACTTAGTTGAAAAACATCCGGGGGAAGAGAGCGGATGAACAGGAAGTTTAATCAAATCAGGTAATGTCCGGCGTTCGGCTTGAAGTGCAGGGAGTTGCCTGTATCAGGAGGATGGCATGAAAATATTGCTGGTCGCAATCAATGCGAAATATATACATTCCAATCTTGCGGTGTACTGCCTGAAAAGTTATGCGGCAAAGAGAGGAATTGAGGTGGAACTTACGGAATATACGATCAATCACCGACGAGACGATATTCTGATGGATATTTATCAGAGAAAGCCGGATGTGGTGGCATTTTCCTGCTATATCTGGAATTTGGAGTTTGTTCAGGATATTGCAGCAGATCTGTATAAGGTTCTGCCGGATCTGGAAATCTGGGGAGGCGGACCGGAGGTTTCCTATGATGCAGAGAAATTTCTGGCGAAGCATCCGGAATTTCGCGGCATTATGAAAGGCGAGGGTGAGCGGACTTTTTGTGAACTTGCCGGACTTTACCAGATATATGGCAAAGAGGCGGTGAACAAACTGGACGAGTGCCATGGTATTGTATGGCGGGACCCGAAAGGGGAGATCAGTCAGGGACTGCCGCAGGCACCGATCAGTCTGGATGAAGTTCCTTTTATATATGACGAATATGAAAATATGATGCTGTTTGAGAATCGTATTCTCTATTATGAGACGAGCAGAGGCTGCCCGTTTTCGTGCAGTTATTGCCTTTCTTCGATCGATAAGCGGGTGCGGCTTCGAAGCATGGAGCTGGTAGAGAAGGAATTGCAGTTTTTCCTGGATCATAAAGTGCCGCAGGTCAAGTTTGTGGACCGGACGTTTAACTGCAATCACAGACACAGCATGGCAATCTGGCGTTACATCAAAGAGCATGACAATGGCATCACAAACTTCCATTTTGAGATTGCGGCAGATATTTTAAATGAAGAAGAAATGGGTCTGCTTGCCACATTCCGGCCGGGACTTGCCCAGCTCGAGATTGGTGTGCAGTCCACAAACATGCAGACAATCCATGAGATCGACCGTATGATGGATTTTGATATGGTTACACAGAAAGTGCAGCGGGTGGCAAGTGCCGAAAATATCCATCAGCATCTGGATCTGATCGCCGGGCTGCCGTATGAGAATCTGGAGAGCTTCAAAAAATCCTTCAACGATGTCTACCGCCTGCGGCCGCAGCAGTTCCAGCTTGGTTTTCTGAAAGTCTTAAAAGGCTCAAAAATGCATGAGAAGGCAGGAGAATACGGGATCGTTTACCATACACGCCCTATGTACGAGGTTTTATCGACAAACTGGCTGACTTACGATGAAGTCATCCATTTAAAAGGCATAGAAGAGATGGTTGAGGTTTACTATAACAGCTGTCAGTTCCGCTGTACAATGCTGGCACTGGAGGCGGAGTTTGACACACCGTTTGCCATGTACGAGGCACTGGCAGAATATTATGAAGAAAACAGGCTGAACGGCCTGAAACATTCACGCATGGGACGCTTTGATATTCTGCACGATTTTATTCTTTCCTATGTGAAGAAAGAACATGCACCGAAATATGAGGATGATCTTCTGATGGATCTTTACTTGAGGGAAAAGAGCAAGAGCCGTCCGTCCTGGGCTGCGGATCTTTCAGGATATAAGAGCGAGATCCAGGAATTTTTCAGAAAAGAAGCGGAGGAAAAACGTTATCTGAAAGACTACGAAGGCTACAGCTGGAAACAGATCCTGAATATGACGCACGTTGAGGTCGATTCGAAGGGAAAATGGACGCTGTTTGATTATAAAAGGCGAGATCCGCTCACAAAAGATGCAAAAACGTATCGGATTCTGGAACGGAAGGAAGAGGAAAGGGCATGATAAGAGATTATGTGGCACTTGACCTGGAAATGACGGGACTGAGCCCGAGAAAGGATGCGATCCTGGAGATCGGTGCGGTGAAAGTCCGGGATATGGAAGTGACGGAGACCTACACTGCCATGGTAAATCCAGGATTTCCGGTTCCGGAGCATGTCACAGAGCTGACCGGGATCACGACCGAAATGGCACAGCAGGGCAGGGAAATCCACACGGTATTGCCGGAATTTCTGGAATTCTGTGGACAATCCGTGATCCTTGGGCATAACATAGGCTTTGATTTTGGATTTCTTCAGCAAAACGCGGCAAACATGGGGAAAACCTTCCCGGATATGGCGATCGATACCCTTGCGATCGCACGCAAATTTCTGCCGGAACTGCCAAGCCGGAAGTTAGGTGATCTGTGTGATCATTATCAGATCCGGGAGGAGAGATGGCACCGTGCGTGCGACGATGCGGATGCGGCGAGCCGGCTGTATCAGAAACTGGCAGAAGCATTTTCTGAGGAAAACGAAACTTACTTTGAGCCGAAAAAACTTACTTATAAGGTAAGAAAAGATGCACCGGCGACGAAAATACAAAAAGTCTACTTGAATGATTTGATGAAATATCATAAAATAGAAACGAATGTTGCCCTGGATCTGCTGACGAGAAGTCAGGCTTCCAGGCTTACAGACAGAATCATATTACAGTATGGGAAAATGATAAGGGGTGATTGATATGATGCATTTTCGTGACAAAAAAACAAAACGGATTCTTTCCGGGATTCTTGTGGTACTGATCGTGATCGCGATGGTACTTCCTACGCTGGCAGCTGTTATTGGAATGTTTTAAAGTATCACACAGGTGATATGGAGGTAAATGATTATTATGAAAAAAATCGGAGTTTTAGGACTGATGGCAGCACTGGCTGTTACAGGTGCAGTTGCTTTTTTGCCGAAAGGGGTTATGGCTGCCGAAGATTCTGATCAGACGATCAGCCAGGGCGTATATATCGGAGACGTAGATGTCTCCGGGATGACGCAGGAAGAAGCGAAAAAAGCAGTGGAAGATGGTATGAGCGAAGCGAAAGCGGCGAACATTACCTTAAAAGTAGATGATCAGGAGACCGTGGTAAGTGCGGGAGATCTCGGACTTTCCTGGGCAAATGAAGAGGTTGTGCAGGAGGCGGCGGAGCTTGGCAAATCCGGCAACATCATCAAACGTTACAAAGACAAAAAGGATCTGGAGAATGAATCCAGAAAATATGACATAGATTATTCTGTAGACAGAAGCAGCATCCAGAAAGTTCTGGAGGAAAAAGAAGATGTCTTCAACCGGGAACCGACCGATGCACAGCTTTCTACGGAAAATGGTGCTTTTGAAGTCGTTCAGGGCGAAAATGGAATTGAGCTGAATGTGGAGAAATCGGTCAAAAAGATTTTGAAATCTCTCAAAACTGACTGGGACGGCAAAAATACTACGATCGAGCTGGCGGCCGATATCAAAGAGCCGGAGTGTACAACGGAGGATCTGGCGAGCATCACTGATGTACTCGGAACAGCCACTACATACTACGGATCGACCACAGGCAGAAACAAAAATGTAGAGACAGGTGCAGAGAAGTTAAACGGACATATCCTGATGCCGGGAGAAGAGTTCTCCGTAACGGATGCAGTCGTTCCGTTTACTGAAGAGAACGGCTACGAGCTGGCACCTTCCTATGAGAGCGGAAAAGTCGTAGACAGTTACGGCGGCGGTATCTGCCAGGTTTCCACAACACTTTACAATGCAGTTTTAAATGCAGAACTGGAAGTGCTGGAACGCCACAATCATACCATGATCGTTACTTATGTGGATCCTTCCAAAGATGCGGCGATCGCAGAGGGGCTGATGGATCTTCGTTTTGCGAATAATACGGACTATCCGATTTATATTTCCGGCTATGCTTACGGCGGTGAGCTGACGTTCACGATCTATGGCCATGAGACAAGAGATCCAAATCGTACGGTAGAATACGTCAGCGAGACAACCGGAACAACGACTGCGGATGGTGTAGCACTCTATGCCACGGATCAGCCGGTCGGCTACTTAAGCCAGACACAGGGAGCACTGCAGGGGCTTACTGCGGTTCTGTGGAAATATGTTACCGAAAATGGTGAGACGACAAAAGAACAGGTGAACTCCAGTACGTATCAGGCAACGCCGGTCTGCTATGATGTCGGAGTAAATACGGATAACCCGACTGTGGCAGCGGCGATACAGTCTGCGATCGCAAACAATGACCTGGATCAGGTTCAGGCGATCATAAGCGGAAATTACGGACAGACAAGTACAGCGACAGCGGATCAGGCACAGAGTGAGTCACAGGCACAGGATCAGACACAGAGTGAATCACAAGCACAGGATCAGCAGCAGAGCGAATCACAGGCACAGAGCGATTCCGCAGCAGACAATACGCAGGGTGGAGATGGAAGTTCCACACCGGATGTGGCACTGCCGGATGACCCGACAAACGGAGCTGTTATTGAGTAAAAAATTGATAGAAGGATATAAACTATGGATCTTGTTTTGACAAAATGGATAGCATTAAAAGGCACTTCCGTCCTTGCTTCGTGCAGGGCAGAAGAGCTGTCCAGCCGTTTTCCGTCCGTGATGATACGTGATGCGGCAGGTTTTACCTGCTATCTGTCTACAGAGCGAGAGTACCAGATCTCAGGAGGGTATGGTGCTGCCGCCATTTACCCGCTTGGAAAAGGCGGGGTATTAGGTGGGCTCTGGAATATGCTGGAGCAGATAAATGCAGGTATGGAAATTGATCTTCGGAAAATACCGATCCGCCAGGAGACTGTGGAGATTTGCGAGTTTTTTGACCTGAATCCCTACTATACCGATTCCACCGGGGCACTTCTTGTGGCAGTGGAAGACGGATTTGGGCTGGTTTCCGTGCTGGAACGTGAAGGGATTCACGCAGCCGTGATTGGAAGAACGAACGATGGCAATGACCGTATCATTTATAATCAGGGAAAAAAGAGATACCTGGATCGTCCTCAGAAGGAGGAACTGGAAAAGGTGTTCGATTAGAAGGAGGCTTAAAAATGAGAGAACAGATATTGACATTTTTAGAAAAAAACAGCCGTATTGATCCGAAAGAACTGGCTGTTTTACTTGGCAGCGATGAAGTAACGATCATGAATGAGATCGCAAAGATGGAAGAGGAAAAGGTCATCTGCGGTTATCACACACTGATCGACTGGGAAAAGGTTTCCGATGAGAAAGTAACCGCTCTGATCGAAGTGCGTGTCACTCCGATGCGTGGACAGGGATTTGATTCCATCGCAGAGCGTATTTATAATTATCCGGAGGTAAGAAGCGTATATCTGATCTCCGGTGCCTATGATCTGATGGTCATTCTGGAAGGAAAGACTCTGAAACAGGTATCAGGTTTTGTTTCTGACAAGCTTTCCACACTGGATTCTGTTTTAAGTACAGCCACTCATTTCATCCTGAAAAAATATAAAGATCACGGAACGATTTTTACAAAGAAAAGCAAAGATGAAAGGATGCTGGTGACACCATGAAAAATGTAATTTCCGATAAAGTTCTGGGGCTTCAGCCTTCCGGAATCAGAAAATTTTTTGATATTGTAAGCGAGATGGACGATGTCATTTCGCTTGGTGTGGGAGAACCGGATTTTGATACGCCGTGGCATATCCGTGATGAGGGTATCTACAGTCTGGAGAGAGGAAGGACTTTCTACACATCCAATGCAGGTTTAAAAGAGCTGCGTGAGGAGATCTGCAGATATTTAAGTCGCAGATGCAAAGTTGACTATACGATCGACGAGACGCTGATCACCGTAGGTGGAAGTGAGGCAATCGACCTTGCGATGCGTGTACTGTTAAATCCGGGCGATGAAGTGCTGATCCCACAGCCAAGTTTTGTATCTTATCTGCCGTGTGCTGTTTTAGCGGACGGTGTTCCGGTTGTCATCAACCTGAAAGCAGAGAATGAGTTCCGTTTAACGGCACAGGAGCTGGAGGATGCGATCACCGATAAGACAAAACTTCTGGTACTGCCGTTCCCGAACAATCCGACCGGTGCGGTTATGACAAGAGAAGATCTCGAAGCGATCGCAGAAGTGATCATCCGCCACGATATTTACGTGCTTTCTGATGAGATTTATTCTGAGCTGACCTACGCAGGAGATCATGTATCGATCGCAAGTCTGCCGGGCATGAAAGAACGCACGATCACCATGAACGGATTTTCTAAGGCTTACGCAATGACAGGATGGAGACTTGGCTACGCGTGCGGACCAAGGGAGATCATCAAGCAGATGACAAAGGTACATCAGTTTGCGATCATGTGTGCTCCGACCAACAGCCAGTATGCAGCCGTAGAAGCACTGAGAAACGGCGATGATGATGTGATCAAAATGCGTGAATCCTACAATGGCAGAAGACGTTATCTGCTGCATGCATTTGCAGAGATGGGACTGCCGTGCTTTGAGCCGCTTGGAGCGTTCTATGCATTCCCATGCATCAAAGAGTTTGGCATGACTTCCGATGAGTTTGCATCCAGACTGCTGAAAGAGGAGAAGGTCGCTGTCGTTCCGGGAAGTGCATTTGGTGAGTGTGGCGAAGGGTACCTGCGAATTTCCTATGCTTATTCACTGGAAGATCTTAAGAAAGCACTGGACCGTATGGCAGATTTCGTGAAGAGACTGAAAGAAGAGGGCAGCAGATAATGGCAAAGCTGAATATCGTGCTCTTTGAGCCGGAGATTCCGGCAAACACCGGAAATATAGGCAGAACCTGTGCGGCAACCGGGACAAGACTGCATCTGATCGAGCCGCTTGGCTTCCGCTTAAACGAAAAGGCATTAAAGAGAGCCGGGATGGATTACTGGAAAGACCTCGATGTGACTACTTACATTGATTATGCGGACTTTCTGGAGAAGAATCCGGGAGCCAAGATCTATATGGCGACGACCAAGGCAAAGAAAACCTACACGGAAGTGGCCTATGAGCCGGATTGTTACATTATGTTCGGAAAAGAAAGTGCCGGGATCCCGGAAGAAATTCTGGTAGAGAATCAGGAGACGGCGATCCGTATCCCGACGATCAATGATATCCGCTCCCTGAATCTTGGCAATTCTGTGGCGATCGTGCTTTATGAGGCACTTCGCCAGAACCACTTCGATCATATGCAGCTGGAAGGCGACCTGCACCGGCTGCACTGGAAGGGATAGCTGCGGAGGTTTTCTTAATGTGCAAACGAAATGCATTGAAAAACATAGTGCGTAAAATAATACAGCCATGATGAATTCGAAAACAAATCGCTCTGACGGTAGCGAGGCTTCCGTCGTGAGATTGTTTTCGAATCATCATGGCGTACTATTTTTTACAAAACTATTTTTGCAACGTTCATTTGCACATTTACAAAATCTCCGTCACTTTTTGTTCTTGCTGCATGGCAGTGTAAATGTAAACTCGGTTCCTACGCCCTGCGTGCTGACAACGTTGATATTTTCACCGTGGGCCTGGATGATCTCTTTGACGATCGAAAGGCCAAGTCCGGTGCCTTTTTTATCTTTTCCTCTGGATGGATCGCTCTTATAAAAACGCTCCCATATTTTATTTAAGCTGTCCTTTGCGATGCCTTCGCCGGTGTCTTTTACGGATACAAAGACTTTTCCGTGTTTTTCCAGAGAAGAGATGTAGATCAGAGAATCTGGATGACTGAATTTTACGGCGTTGTCGATCAGATTATAGAGAACCTGCTGGATCTTTCCGACATCGGCATTGACGTACAGTGACTCTTCTTCGAACGTAAGCTGGAAAGAAATGTGTTTGTCCCAGCACAGGCTGCGGAAGGTTTCCACAGTCTGGCGGATGATTGCATTGATGTCGAAATCTGCAAGTTCCAGGTACGTTCCCTTATCATCGAAGTTGTTGAGAGTCAGCAGTCCTTTTGTGAGCTTGGTCAGACGGTTTGTTTCTGAGAGAACGACATTGAGGTATCGCTCCTGCATTTCCGGTGGGATCGTGCCGTCCAGCATGGCTTCTACGTACCCTTTGATGGAAGTAAGCGGAGAACGGAAATCATGCGAAATGTTGGAAATAAATTTTCGCTGGCTTTCGCCGGAGTTGTTCAGCTCGCCTGCCATATAATTCATAGAAGCGGCAAGGTAACCGATTTCATCGTTGGATTCGACCGGGATCTTGTAGTTCAGGTTGCCGGCGGCATATTCATCTGCTCCGTGTATGATGCGGCGGATCGGAAAATATACTACAAATGTAAATGTAATCAATACGATCAGAGAAAGAGCCAGGATCACAGCCAGTGTGATGTAGGAACAGTTGAGAATGGAATTTTTCTCCGTTTCCAGTTTGTTCTTTTCATAATGGACTGCAATGTAGCCTTTCGTGATGTAGTTGGATGTGATCGGTGCGACCACACTGAGCATATCTTCATCAAAATAGTCAAAAAAGCGACCGGTTTGATAATAATTGCCGGACAGGGATGCCGGATCAAAAGAATCCAGCTGCGTGATCTTTGACTGATCATAGCCGACAGCCGTATCGATCAGGATCTTGCCATTACTGTCCATCAGCCAGAGCCGCATGGACTGGTAAGAGGCGACGGCCAGCAGGTTCGTGTAGGTGTCCTGCAAAGAAGCCCGCTCGGTGTAATTCTGTGCGAGCCTTCCGGCAGCGATCACATTTGCTTCGCGGTACATGCCTTCTGTCCTGTTTTTGATCAGATGCTTTTCCACAAGCGAAGAAGTGATACCAGCTACGGATACAAAACTCAGTACGGCGAAACAGATCCATGCCAGAATGAGTTTTTGGTAAAGTCTGCGTTTCATATGTTTTTAACCTCAAATTTATAGCCGATACCCCATACGGTGGTCAGTGCCCAGGAATCATTTCCTTTGATCTTTTCCCGGAGACGTTTGATATGTACGTCAACCGTACGGGTATCGCCGATGTATTCATAGCCCCAGATGTGATCCAGAAGCTGTTCTCTTGTGAAAACCTGGTTTGGTGAAGAAGCCAGGAAATAGAGCAGTTCCAGTTCTTTTGGCGGCATGTCAACGGTAGATCCTTTATAGATAACAGAATAGTTGGTCTGATTTACGATCAGATCCGGGTATTCCACGATCTTGCCGGAATTCTGTGAACTGGAAGATTTCTCTGGCTGGAAACGGCGGAGAACCGCTTTGACTCTGGCAACCAGCTCCTTGGAATCAAACGGTTTGATCATGTAATCATCTGCACCAAGTTCCAGACCGAGTACCTTGTCAAACACCTCACCCTTTGCAGACAGAATGATGATCGGCACGGAAGAACGCTGACGCAGTTCGCGGCATACCTGATAGCCGTCCATGCCCGGAAGCATCAGATCCAGCAGGACCAGATTCGGTCCGTAAGTATCAAATTCACGCATGGCACTTTCGCCGTCGTGAACAATTCGCGTGTTAAAACACTCTTTGGTGAGATACAAAGAGATCAGCTCTGCAATGTTCTCATCATCATCAACAATCATAATCTTTTGTCTGTTTACCATAATATATACTCCTCATGTTTTTAAATAATATTTAATAATGCTAAGGTCAAAAGCCTGAAACCACGATGTGCTTGCACAGGAGTGGTTTTATGGCTTAATGACCTGCACCGATATGAGCATAAAAGTGGAGCGTAAGCTTCACGATATGCGAATGTCGGATAGAATTGTGAGAGTACGAAGTACGGAACAATTCTTAAGGCATTATTGATTTTAACAGTTTTATTTGAACTCCACGATCGTAACTCCGGCATCACCCTCGCCGAATTCGCCAAGGCGATAGCTCTTGACATGCTTCTGGCGGCGGAGATAATTGTGAACACCTTTTCGAAGTGCACCGGTACCTTTTCCGTGTACAATACGGACGGAAGGAAGGTGGGCAATGTAAGCATCGTCAAGATATTTATCCAGCTCCATGATCGCCTCGTCGACGGTCTTTCCAAGCAGATTGATCTCTGTGCTGACAGATGCCGATTTGGACATTTTGATCTTGCCGGAACCGGTCTTGCTGAAATTGCCTCCGGTGATCACGGTATCATCCAGTTTTTCCAGATCCCGGATGTTTACCTGAGAACGCAGGATTCCCATCTGAACAAACAGGTTGCCTTTTGCATCCGGCAGCGTGCTGACCGTACCTTTGAGGTTCAGGCTCAGTACCTTTATGCTGTCGCCGATGCGCAGATCTTTGGCGGTAAGCTGTTTATGCGATTTTTTCGGAGCTGCATTCTTCGCAGAAAGCTTTTTGTCAACTGTGGACATTTTCTCACGTAGTTTGCCGCGTTCCTTTTCCATGTCTTTGGCAGACACGCCGGCAGCCTTTCCATATTTCTGGAAATTGCGGATCGTAGTATCGGCATAATCTTTGGCTTCCTGCAAAATGTTGCGTGCCTGCTCATTTGCTTCACGGAGAATCTTGTCGCGGCTTAAGTCCAGTTTTTCCTGTTTGGATTCAAGACGCTGCTTTAATTCGCGGATCTCTTCTTTATAGGAATTGATCTGGTCACGTTCCTGTTCTATTGTAACACGTTTTTGCTCCAGATCAGCAAGTAAATCTTCAAAATCTTCATCCTGTTTGGTCAAATGTGTTTTTGCTTCCTCGATAATGTCCTGTGACAGACCAAGTTTCTGAGAAATCGCAAAAGCATTACTTTTACCCGGAACACCGATCAGCAGTCGGTAAGTCGGACGCAGAGTTTCCACATCAAACTCGCAGCAGCCGTTTTCCACGCCCGGTGTGGAAAGTGCAAACACCTTTAATTCGCTGTAGTGCGTGGTTGCCATAACGCGGGAACCGCGGCGATGCAGGTTGGAAAGGATCGCGATCGCAAGGGCTGCACCTTCGGTCGGATCGGTTCCGGCACCAAGCTCATCGAACAACACGAGCGAACGGTCATCCGCTTCTTTTAAGATCGATACCGTATTTGTCATATGGGCGGAAAAAGTACTGAGACTCTGCTCAATGCTCTGCTCATCGCCGATATCCGCAAAAACTTCGTGAAATACGGAAAGCTCTGAGTGGTCAAATGCCGGGATATGCAGTCCGGCCTGTCCCATCAGGGTAAAAAGTCCGACTGTTTTCAGGGAAACGGTTTTACCGCCGGTATTCGGACCGGTGATGATCAGCAGTTCAAAATCCTTACCGAGCTGAATGTCGATCGGAACGACTTTCTTTTTATCGAGAAGCGGATGTCTTCCTTTTTTGATGAGGATACGGCCTTCCTCGTTGAAATCCGGCTGTGTGCCGTTCATTGAGCGGGAGAGCTGTGCTCTGGCAAAAATGAAATCCAGTTTTGTCAGAAGATCCAGGTCATCACGCAGAGCTTCGGTTTCTTCACCACATCTGGCACTTAAGGTGGCAAGGATCATCTCGATTTCTTTTTCTTCTTTTAATTCCAGTTCACGCAGGTCATTGTTCAGTTTGATGACAGCCATCGGCTCCACAAACAGGGTAGAACCGGTGGAGGACTGATCATGGATCATGCCCGGAATCTGTCCGCGGTGCTCTGCTTTGACCGGGATACAGTAGCGTCCGTTTCGCATGGTGACAACCGCATCCTGCAAGTAGGTGCGGGCGGAGCCATTTACCATCGTCTGGAGCTGAGCGTGGACCTTGTCGTTGATCTGACGCATGGAGCGGCGGATCTTGAACAGTGCAGGACTGGCATCGTCATTTAATTCCTCCTCCGAGGCGATACATCTGCGGATCTCGGAAGAAACCGGTGTCAGAGGCTGCAGTGCCTGAAACATAGCTTCCAGAGAATCCTCAAAATCAGGATCACGGTCATTTCTGGAATAAGCCTTTACCTTGCTGCAGACCTCAAGAAGACTGCAGATCGAAAGCAGTTCATTGATACCGATGATCGCACCGATCTCCAGACGCTTGATGGAGCCGCAGATGTCGCGGACGCCGCGGAACGATACCGCACCTTTCTGATAAATACGGGAAAGGGCATCGCTTGTCTCCTTCTGGAGAGCCTGAATCTCGTACAGATCCGTGGATGGCTGCAGATTGCGGCACATCTCTTTTGCAAGTGCCGAACCGGCAAATTCTGTGAGCTTGTCAATGATTTTATTATATTCTAAAGTTTTTAAAGCCTTTGGGTTCATATAGCATACCTCTTGTAGTGATGTGTAACAAAAGATGCCATACGAATTGTTCCGTACTTCGTACTCCCACAATTCTTCTACGCTCCGCTTCGGTCGGTGCTAAACATGTGCCACTGGCACATAGCACCCGCCATTCGCATATCGTGAAGCTTCCGCTTCACTTTTATGCTCACGTCGGGCGGGGCATTAAGCCATAAAACCACTCCTGTGCAAGCACATTGTAGTTTCAGGCTTTTGCCCCTGGCATCATATAATTATAACTTTACTATTTTTCTATTGTACCCTATAATGTGGGTATGGTCAAAAGGTATTTTGAGCGAAAAGCCTATAATAGCAGAAGGGATCAGGTATATGGGTGAGAACGAGAAGAAAGAGTTTCATTTTATCAATGAACAGATCAAGAAAAAGCCGTTCTACCGACGTAAGTGGTTTACGCAGGGGGCAGCGGCGATTGCCCTGGCACTTATTTTCGGGGTGGCGGCGGGCGTGATGTTCGCGATCGTACAGCCGTGGGCGAGCAATCAGTTTGGAAAGCCGGATGAGCCGACACAGATCGTGATGGTTCAGGAAGAGACACATACTCAGGAGACAGAAACCGGACAGACAGAGCAGAAAGCGGATGACGAAAAGGAGACGGCAAAAGGCAGGAAAAAGAACAGCAAAGAAACAGATGCAATCGAAGAATACCGCATGCACTATGATCAGATGAAAAATGTGGTAGATTCTGCAGAAAATTCTCTGGTAAAGATTAAAAGCTATGTGGCAAAAATGGACTGGTTCAGTGAAAGCTATGAGAATGTGACGGAGACTTCCGGACTGGTGTTCCGCGTGGACAGCAACTGGCTTTACATCCTGACTTCCAGTCGTTTTATCAAGAGTGCACAGCAGATCACAGTAACCTTCCCGGGCGGAGAGGTCGCAGATGCAGCTGTCAGACGGCAGGATACGGTGACAGAGCTTGCGATTCTGGAGATTCCGATCAAAAGTATAAAGGAATCCACGATCCAGAGCATTTCCGCAATTTCGATCAAAGGAATTTCCAGCGTAGAAAAAGGGGAATCGGTGATCGCAGTCGGAAGTCCAATGGGGTATACAGATTCGATTAATTATGGCATGATCACTTCGATTACGGAGTGTGAAGATGTGGACGGAGAGTATAAGGTGATCGCAACGGACATGGCGGCCAGCGATATGAGCTATGGATTTCTGCTGAATCTGGATGGAAATATGGTCGGCATTGTGGCACAGAAATTCAAACAGACTGGTGCGGCAGATACGTTGACTGCACTTGGCATTTCTGATATCAGCTATCTGCTGGAAATGCTGGCAGCAGGCAGGTCGCTTCCTTATACCGGTGTGGTCGGAAAGAGCGTCAGTGCCGATGTGGCAGAGCATTTCAGCGTTCCTTACGGTATTTATGTCAAGAAAGTTAACACAGATTCACCGGCCATGTATGCCGGGATACAGGCAGCCGATGTGATCACAGAGATCAACGGGGAAAGCGTTGGCTCGATGTCCGAGTACGAAGACATTCTGCGGAAATATCAGGAAGGTGATACCTTAAAAATCAAGGTCCGCAGAAAAAGTATCGGCGGTTATGCCGATGTAGAAATGAAACTGGTCATGGGAGCCAGATAACGAAACAGATAAGATCATGGTACCGGCAGCAAGTGATCTGTCCTGCACGGAACCATTCATGTTTATTTAATAAGAGAAAGGTCAAAACAATGAAATATATTGAAACATTGCACGAAGGCGAGAGACTTTCAGGAATTTATCTTTGCAAATACAGACAGTCTGCGATGACAAAAAACGGCAAATCATATGAGAATGTGATCCTTCAGGACAAAACAGGAGTGATCGATGCCAAAATCTGGGATCCGAACTCTCAGGGAATTGAGGATTTCGATATGCTGGACTATATCGATGTGGTTGGAGATGTCACAAGTTTTCAGGGAGCATTACAGGTTTCCATCAAAAGAGTACGAAAAGCAAGAGAAGGCGAATATATCGAAGAAGATTATCTGCCGGTCAGTGAGCGAAACATTGATGAGATGTACGAAGAGCTGCTCACGTATGTGCATAAAATCGAGAATCCGTATCTGAAGCAGCTTACAGACAGCTATTTTGTGGAAAATGAAGCTTTTATCAAAGCGTTCAAAGGACATTCTGCGGCAAAGAGCGTGCATCACGGATTTGTGGGCGGACTTCTGGAGCATACCTTAAATGTGACAAAACTCTGCTATTACTATGTAAAACAGTATCCGTTTTTAAATAAAGACCTTCTGTTATGTGCGGCACTGTTCCACGATGTGGGAAAAATGAAAGAAATCTCCAGATTTCCGGAAAACGATTACACGGATGACGGACAGCTTCTCGGCCATATCGTGATGGGCGTGGAACTGGTCGGAGCAAGTATCCGCCGCATTCCGAATTTTCCGAAAAAACTGGCAAGTGAACTGAAACACTGCATTCTGGCACATCACGGAGAACTGGAATACGGTTCCCCGAAAAAGCCGGCACTGGCAGAAGCACTGGCACTGAATTTTGCAGACAATACCGATGCAAAACTCGAGACATTTAAAGAAGCATTAAAGAGCAATAACGATAACAATGACTGGCTTGGTTATAACCGCCTGTTTGAGTCAAATATCCGCAAGACAAGTATCTGATCAGACAATGTGAAACAGTTAAAGAAGCCGGAAAAGTTTCTGTTCATGGAGGAATTAAATTTATGAAAAAAGACGATATGCTGGAAATTACCATAGAGGATATCAGCTCAGACGGTTCCGGCGTGGGAAAAGCAGATGGATTTGCACTTTTTGTCAAAGACACGATCCCGGGCGATCAGGTGAAAGTCAAAATCATGAAAATGAAAAAACGTTATGGCTATGCAAGGCTGATGGAAATTCTTGTGCCGTCACCGGACCGCATCCAGGCACCGTGTCCGGTTGCCAGACAGTGCGGCGGATGTCAGATCCAGCAGATGTCTTATGAACGTCAGCTTACCTTTAAAGAAAACAAAGTCTGCAACAATTTAAGACGCCTCGGCGGTCTGGATCTTTCTGCGATGGAAGTAGAGCCGATCTGCGGCATGGAAGAGCCATTTCACTACCGCAACAAAGCACAGTTTCCGATCGGCCGCGATAAAAACGGAAAAATCATTGCCGGATTTTATGCAGGCCGCACGCACAGCATCATAGCAAACACCGACTGTCTGCTCGGAGCAGAAGAAAATGAAGCAATCTTAAACGAAGTCATTTCGTGGATGGAAGTCTGTAAAGTAGAGCCATATGATGAAAAGACCGGAAAAGGGCTGGTGCGTCACGTACTGATCCGCAAGGGATTTACCACAAAAGAACTGATGGTCTGCCTCGTGATCAATGGCAGAAAGATTCCACAGGTTGAAAAACTGGTGGACAGGCTTCAGAAGATCGAGGGCATGACCGCAATCATGGCAAATGTCAACACTGAGCAGACAAATGTGATCCTCGGAAAAGAAATCCAGCCGATTTGGGGTCAGGATTATATCGAAGATTATATCGGAAACGTCAAATACCGCATTTCCCCGCTGTCTTTCTATCAGGTCAACCCGGTACAGACCGAAAAGCTTTACGGAAAAGCACTGGAATACGCAGGACTGACCGGAAAAGAGACGGTATGGGATCTCTACTGCGGCATCGGAACCATCTCCCTGTTCCTTGCACAGAAAGCAAAACAGGTTTACGGCGTAGAGATTGTGCCGCCTGCCATCGCAGATGCGAAAGACAATGCCAGACGAAACGGCATCCAAAATGCAGAGTTTTATGTTGGCAAAGCAGAAGAAATCCTGCCTCACAAATACGAAACCGAAAACGTCAAAGCCGATGTGATCGTAGTCGATCCGCCAAGAAAAGGCTGCGATGAAGCCCTGCTTGAGACCATTGTCAAAATGCAGCCGGAAAGAGTCGTCTACGTCAGCTGCGATTCCGCGACACTGGCAAGAGATCTGAAGTATCTGACCGCGAACGGATACAAAGCAGAACGCCTGGCAACGGTCGATATGTTCCCGATGACGGTGCACGTAGAAAGTGCAGTAAAACTTGTGAGGGAATAAGGGGATTTGCAGGATTTTAGGTGCAAAGTTCAGTCGTTTTGCCACCCATTTGCCACCCTAAAAAAATAAATATTGTAGTTGAACGGAAAAACGGTTGAACACTCTGAACTTAACAGGGATGTTCAACCGCCTTTTTTTATTGTGTTTGTATTGCATTTTCAAAAACATCGACCGCCGTCTGCTGCATAGCATCGGTATTGAATGTATAGGTTTGCAATGTTGTTGTGATATCTTTGTGTCCTAATCGTTCCATGACTGTTTTGGGGTTTACTCCATTCTCTGCCAGGATCGTGCCGTGTGTATGCCGCAGGCAGTGTGCATGAAACAGCGGATTATTCAATTCATAGTGGATAATTCTTGCACAGTACTTGAAAGAATCCGGAGTCAGCAAGGCACCGTTTTCTTTGACACACAAGGGCAATATTTCTTTATAAGGTACATCTATGTCGGCACGGATCTGAGCAATTGAGCGATCCGGCAGCAGGTATGTTTTTGAGTAAGCCCCTCCGTATTTCAGTTTGTTTATCCGTCTTTGCTGAATGGCGAATTTTAATTCTTTTTCCAAAGTTTCACCCATTTTTATAGTACGGTAAGAGTCGTACTTTGGCGGCTTTATATACCAGGTCTTTTCAACCTTCTGCATCTGTCCATGTATTCTCAATTCGTGCTTTTCAAAATCTACATCCTGGCTTAAATCAATAGCAAATGTTTCCCCGATCCTGGTTCCGGTATTATATGGAACAACCAGCGACAGATGAAAACAGTTATCTGCCGGGAAGCGTTTCAGGATCTGGTTAAATTCTTCGGCAGAACAGATATATTCCGTATGTGCTTTTGCGGTCATATCCATAGGCATCTTACCGATTTTTACAGCAACACAGGGATTTGCCTGGATGTATTTCAATGGCAATATTGCATAGTTCATAGCACCTTGAAGGCAGGTCAGTGTGTTCTGGATCATGCTCTTTGAAAATCCTTTTACTTTCATACTGTCAGCCCATTCTTGCACTTTGTCCGGAGCATATTGAAAGCTGCTTAAACGGTAGATACCAAAAGCAGGTTTCAGATGCAGCCGTATTTTTGATTCGTAATCGCGGTAAGTGTTATAGCTATAGCCATGATCTACGTTTTTATGTATGACAGTTTCTAGCCAGTAGTCGAGATAATCAGAAACACTGATTTCTTTTGGAGAAAAAGTTCTGCCTGAATTATTATACTCAGCTATGGCAGCAGCTCTTGCATCTAATGCTTCTTTTTGCGTCCGGAAGCCGCCCTTTTCGATTTTGTTTCGTTCTCCATTGATCTTTGCTGTATCAAAATAGTAAGACCAAGTTGAGCCTCTTTTTCTGACACCAGTTGCCATAATATCATCCTCCTGTTCGTAAAATGGGTATAAAAAATACACCTGTACAGGTGCTGGAGGATTGTGGTATAATCAGCTTGCTTAGAGATGATCATACCGGTCTCCAGACCTGTATAGATTCACTGATCCGCTTCGGTGCTGGTAACACTGGGGCGGATTTTTTGTTTATTTCAGCATTTTTTTAAAATGCATACTTGTAACCTGATTCGTATCCGCAGTTGATAGAATCCGTCATTTTAAAATTAGGTTTTTCAATTTTCCAGGAAGATCCCTTTTTGACTAATTTAAACGTAATAGTTTCTCCCCATAAAGAAAAATCATCATCATAGTCTATATTAAACAGAATGTCTTTATACACAGCGTTTCGAAAATCAGCAGCGGAGTCGTCTGGATAATCAAGAAAGTAATATTTATTTTCTATCAACGCCTTTTCTACAGCAAAGCTGGCATCCGGATAACGACAATATACTTTTACTGTTGCTCTGTTCCTTTTAACAGATAATGATCTAAACTCGTATCGCATTCGTTTATTGTATTTTTTGCAGAAAGAAGCCATTTGTTTGTATTCAACAAAGACTTTTAAATCAGAGCCGCGAACAAAACATTTTCTCATTTTTTTAACATCATATTTTTTTGCAGCTGAGTAGAAGCTGTCAACAACTTTTTTAACCTTCTTTTCTGCCTTGGTCATCTTCTTTTTAGGAATTGTTTTGTATTCCTCTTCATCACAGTAAATACAATAACGAGACAGTGTTCCTTCAGAAAATTTTGTGGCTTTTTCAGATACTTTCCAGTTACTAAAAACATGAGCTGTTTTAGGGATTGATCGACGCTGATATTCATGGCATACAGAACAATAGCGAGTTTCTACACCTTCATCCTCACAATCGGCTTTATACAACACTTCCCACTGATCGTTGTTGTGCTGACATTCAGCAAGAACAGACAATGGGGACGAAAGAGCTAAAGTAGTGGCTACCAGTACAAAAATTTTCTTTTTCATAACTCATCCTCCTTTATCTTTTTTAAGTCGTAACGTGGACCTTTGCGGATATCCAAAATGTAAGGGTCAGGCATTTCATAGTCACCCCAGCATGTACGAAGGATTTCTTTTTTAGAAATATTTTCCTTTGAAGTGTCTGCAAATTCAAGTCCTTTTTCCATCGCCATCTTTCGAATCTTTTGAAAATTTTTTGAGTTTGAGTTCTTCATTCGAGAATAGCCGTTTAAGGATTTCGGGGCAATTCTTGGCAGATGTTTCAAAATCCAAAAATATTCTTTTTCTGTTTCTTTCTTTAATCGCATTTCAGATGCATATTTTTCATAGGCAGCCTTTTCGATATTTCCCCTATTATCAATAAAAGGGCGGTTACTAAAAGCAATAATTCGATCAGGGTCACAATATAATGGCTCGCTAATTCCCCAGATAAAAGAGCAGGCAGACAGACGAGTTTCCCAAAAATCTTCAGGTAGAACAGGAAAACGGGTGTCAGAACCGGAAATACTGAAAACCCTGCCGCGATACATTGCCTCTTTAGCACTTGCAGGTTCGTGGTAAGAAGCTTCTAGTAAATCAGTGCCTAATTTTGCGGCATCTGAGAGAACTTTATTTTTAAATTCATTTTGAAAGTTCTTTTCTTGTTTGGCACCTTCAAGAGATACTTCCTCAGCTTCGTCCCATTGATTATTTAACTTTAAATATTTTTCTAAACGTTCAAAGCAATCCGGATATGGCATAGGAGAGAATGGGATGATTTCAACAGCTTTTTCTAAGCAAGCTATAGCACATTCCATATCTCCCTCTTTTTTAAATTCTGTGGCTTTGCGTTGCAAAACATATTCAATGCTATCCATAAAATCATCGGGAAGTTCAAATTTTTCTGTAGGAACAGGAATAGATAAAATGTCCTCTAATGTATCCATCTTGTAATTGATTGCAAGAGGATCGTATTTTTCCATAACTCATTTTCTCCTTTATGTGTTTTATATTTCAAAGGCTCGCACCTATGATTTCACTTTTTTTCATCACCGCCAGTGACGGCTCAAAGAATACAACATAATTATCTACTTCGGCACACACGCCATACTTGGAGCGATAGCGATCAATCGCATCCTGAAAAAATTCTTCTGTAACCCCAAGATATTCAGCAGCTTCGTGCCTTGAATGACAGCCTTGCTTATATGCATTTACTAGTCCGATCAGACCGATCTGCTGGTTATATGCCCAGAGCCTGCCTTTTAGTTCTTGTTTGCGGTTCTCTACATCGCTCTGATCGGTGATATCTCCAACGGCGGTGTGATAGTGTCCGATTTCCTCGGCAAGAACACAGGCTTTTTCAACGGATGTGTCGATTTTGTTGCTGATGGCAACCATTCCATCACAATACAGTCCTTTGATTCTATCACTCTGAAAATTGTAGTCTACTATATCTATACCTTCCTTGCAGGCTTGCTCTTGCAATTTTTCGTAAATGTTCATTGTAAAAACCTCCCACTCTTGTATATTTGAAATTGACAAATATTTTTGAGTGCCCTATAATATACTTATCAAGACAGCCAGTAAGGGAGGTCAAGGCTCCCTGTCCTGGTGATCTGCACTAAAATAGCCGCCTATCTTTTCCAGAGAGCAGGGCGGCTATTTCTTATGTGTGTATGTAAGAATCGAAACGATTAAACTGGCTGTCGTCAGAATGATCATAAATGTTTCATAATCGCTCATAAGCATCCCCTCCCATCAAGTCTCAGGAAGGGAACCACAGCCGCTCTACTGGCTGCCTGGGTAAGTATATTATATTGTCATGGTGCATTTCTATTTGTCATAATTTCTTTCATTAATATGAACGGACTCTGCTTTTAAACGGTGGAGTCTTTTCTTTTATTCTTAACAAACTCTGCAAATTGGCGGATTTCATCCAGTTCAGATTTTGTGTACTCGTCACCATCGAAGTGAGCCGCAAGAGTAGTGGAAGGTTGAATTCCATCAAATTCAGTAAGTCCCATCAGTTTCCCTGGGGTAGTTCCGAGAGCTTTTGCGAATGCAAGAATCTTACTTTGTTGTAAATCTACTTCACCTTTTTCAATCTTAGCAATAGAAGAGCGACTTGTATAACCAGTAAGTTTTGCTAATTCGTCTTGTGATAATCCTTTTTCTTCTCTAAGTTGTTTTATATTCTTATATAAATCTAACATTATAAACCTCCCTTCTGAAATTTACTATATCATATGTGTGAAAAAAATTCAACATAAATATAAAAAAGTGTTGACACATATTCACGGTAGTGTTATAGTGATGATGTGAATTAAATTCAACAAAGAGAGAGGTGAAAACAGTGGTCAATACTCGTTTGTTAGAGCAAGCAATAAGTGATTCTGGAATGACGATGGTTGCTATAGCTAAGAAATCCGGAATATCACGAGAAACACTCTACAATAAATTGCGAGGAGTAAGCGAATTTAAAGCTTCGGAAATATCAAACTTGTCAAAAGTCTTAAGGCTTTCTACTGGCGAAAGAGATAGTATTTTTTTTAGCTCTGAGATGTGAATAATATTCAACAAAAAGCAAGCGGAAGGAGGGGAAGATGAAGAAAAAATATGAAGACATGACACCGGAAGAGCAGAGAAAATATCTGGATAAAATGAACCGCCAGACAGAAGGAATCTCGCTGGCGGCTCTGGCTCTTAGCTTTGTTTCTCTGGTGATACTCGTAATTAAAAAACGACTTGGACTATGATGGCGATGATGCTGATTATGAATGAATAGGAAAGTGAGGTGAGCAACATGAAAACATTCGGTGAAAAGCTGAAACAAGCCATGCAGAAATTGCATTTAAACCAAATCCAAGTTTCCGGTCTGACAGGAAAGAGCAAAGGTTCAATTAGCCAGTATCTTTCTGATAAACAGGTACCACCAGAAGAAACGCAGGTGGATATAGCATTGGCACTTGGACTGGCTGAGGATTATTTCTCGGATAAAAACGATAAATTTTCTGTACTTCCGACTAAGGAAATAAGAAACAAAATCATTCCGAGGTTAGATATTAACGAAGCAGCAAAAATGCTCGGAATGAACCATAATACAGTTCGAAAAGGACTGCAACAGGGAGTTTTCCCGTGGGGGTATGGTATCCGGACGTCGGAAAACCGATGGGTGTACTTTATCAATGCAAAGAGATTTGCGGAGATTGAAGGAATTGCATTTTAAGAAAGGAGACAAGCAATGAAAAGAAGAGAAACAGAAGTAACAGAAGAAGTGGAAGAAACAACCGGAGCTGGTGTGATTGCCCCGATTTTAGCCACAGCGACCGCAGCGTTCACGTTCTGGTGGCTGGGAAAGTACAGCACGATTTGTGAACGCGATATTATCGGCACTGCCATCACAGTGTGGTGTGCGGTATTGATCCGTATGCTAATGTGGATGGGCAAGGAGGAAGCAGAATGAGCAAGATTATTAAGGTTAGTACGGATTTGAAAGTGACCGTGCATGATTTCCCACAGGGAACAATAAGAGAGCGGAACAGACAGCTCTGTGAGCTGATCGGGAACGGATGCGAGATGATCGAGCACGTCATGCCAAGACGACTGTATAACGAATTAAGTCATACGACAGAAGTTAAATGTGAAAACAGCAAGTGTGTGGCTATGCTGGTTGACGAAGAGTTTCTGTTCAAGAATGAACTTCAGTTTAACCCGATCGGCTGCTATCTGTACGAAACCGACAAACACGGCTCCCCAATCATGGGAAACATTTTGTTTGTAGGTGATACATATACAGGCGATGGCATTACGTTTTCAGGGATTGAAGAAGAGACATTCAACAAATTGTATGAGCAGTTGAAGCAGCTGGCATGGAAAACGGGGGAAAAATGACAGCAGAAGAGAGAAGAAAATGGATTGGTGTATTACTGGATAAGGTACTGACAATTCATGAACAGGGAAAACATTATGTCGGTCTGGATATTAACAATGTTGATGATTCAATAATGGTCACCGTAACTGCAATAAAACATGGATGGGATGCAGATAGAGAGTATGATTTCCATAAATACTGTATTATGGATCTCGATACAAAAGAACTTCCAGTAATGGTCGAGTTTCTGGACAGCCTGATCGAGGACAAGGAGGTATCAGAATGAAAAAATACGAATTGACAGAAGAAACGTTCACAGTTTTCGGAAAAACACTGTACCGGATCAGAGCAGTGCGTGATTTCGGGTCTGTCAAAACTGGAGAGTTCGGCGGATACATCGAGAAAGAGGAAAATCTTTCACATTTCGGTGATGCGTGGGTTTACGGCAATGCAAAGGTTTACGGCAATGCAAAGGTTTCCGGCAATGCAAAGGTTTCCGGCGATGCAAAGGTTTCCGGCGATGCAAAGGTTTCCGGCAATGCAAAGGTTTACGGAAATGCGTGGGTTTACGGCGAAGCAAGAGTTTCCGGCAATGCATGGGCTTACGGCGAAGTTCAGGTCGCCGGAAATGCGTGGATTTACGGCGATGCAAGAGTTTTCGGCAATGCGTGGGTTTACGGCGATGCAAGAGTCTCCGAAAATGCGTGGGTTTACGGCGAAGCAAGAGTTTCCGGCGATGCAAGAGTTTTCGATAATGCGTGGGTTTACGGCAATGCAAAGGTTTACGGCGAAGCAAGAGTTTCCGGCAATGCGTGGGTTTACGGCAACGCAGAAGTTTTCAATACGAGGCATTTCTTTGTACAAGGACCGATCGGGAGCCGGGATGGATACGTTACATTTTACAGGACTAAGGATGATACGGTAGAGGTAAGATGTGGCTGCTTTTCTGGAAGCCTCCAGGAATTTGTCAATCAAGTAGAGGAAACACATGGAGGCAGTAGATACGAAAAGGAATACAAGCTTGCAGCGGAACTGGCAAAGGTATGTATCCGTCTGGAGGGGGAAAGCAGATGATCTGGGTAAATGAAGGACGCGACCAGGAAGCCAGAGCCATCCTGGAACTGGCCGGGATTGATTCGGACAAGTACCGGATCTGGCACCATAATAGCATCTATGTGCATGCAATAAATGAAGAGACGAAAGAATCGGTGATCGTTGAGAAAGCGACACTCGAGGTAGTAAAAAGTCCCGGTGCTTTGGCGGGCGATCCGGGACTTGAAAAATAATAACACAGCTCAATTATAGGGCAAAAGTAGGAGGTAAATCAAGTGAAATATAAACAGATCAGCATCAAAGAAGCAGCAGATCGTTGCCGGAATGGCGAAGCGGTATATGCTGCCAGATGCATTGACGGCATGAGCTTCCGAGAGGTAGCAGAAGCAATGATGCTGCTGGTGATGGAAATCCCGGTTCCAGAAACAGAGACGAAGCCGGAAAAGGTGAAAAAACAGCCCCCCCAACAAAGAAGACCATAGACCGGGGGAAGGTAAAAGCACTGCACGAGGCAGGATGGAGCAATACGAAGATTGCAGATGAAATGAAGTGTTCCACATGGAGTGTGAGCATGATCCTGAAAGAACTCAGGGAGCAGGAAGAAAAACAAAACGAGGTAAATACAGATGAATGAATTACAGGTGGTTGTTGACCAGAAGCCGGGTGTGATCGGTTTCAACTTTGAAGAGATCCGTGACGAACTCCAGGCAAGAATGGATCTCTATAAAAATGCAACATTTACAGATGAATACAGAGTTTATGCAAAGAACGAAGTGGCGGCACTTCGAAAGATGAAAAAGGCAATCGATGACAAACGCAAGGAAGTAAAGAACCAGTATATGATCCCTTACAATGATTTTGAGGGGAAAGCAAAAGAACTGATGCAGATCATTGACCAGCCGATCGGCCTGATCAGCCAGCAGATCACGGAGATGGAAGAAAGAAGAAAAGCGGAAAAGAAAGCGAAGATTGGAGCACTGTATGATTCCCTGGTCGGGGATCTGGGAGATCATCTGACGCTTAAGAAGATCTATAACGCCAAATGGGAAAACGCTTCTACGAGTATGGCAGCAGTCAGAAAAGAAATAGAAGAGGTGTTTTCTTCCGTCAGAAAAGAAGTTGCCATGCTGGAAGCCATGACCTCCAATGCGGTTCCAGAAGCACTCAGACGGTACAAGGAAGACCTGGACCTTGCTGGGGCGATCAATTACGTAAACCAGTATGAAGCACAGAAGGCAGAGATCATGAAACGGGAAGCCGAAAAGAAGCGTCTGGAAGAGGAGCAGAAACGCAGAACAGAGGAAGAACGGATCCGCAAAGAAGAAAGAGAACGGATCAAAGAAGAAGAGCGTATCCGAAAAGAGGAACGCGAGAAAGCAGAACAGGCTGCGGTAAATGAAGCAGCACAGGGATTTTTTGCTGAGGAAGCAGACGATGAGCTTCCATTTGAACAGCCGACAACGATCACCGCATTTTACAAAGTCGTAGCCACACCGGAAGAACTGGAAGAAGTTGAGATGGCGTTCAACAGCATTGGAATCTATTATACAAGGAGGGATGCATGATGCAGGACGAAAAAGGCAGAACAGCAGGAAACAACGTGCCAATGATCTATAAGGCACTGGCCGGCGTGATCGCAGATGTTGGGAGCGTTGCAAAAGATAAGGTTAACCGGCAGCAGGGATTTAAATTCCGCAGTATCGATGATGTATATAACGCCCTGCATCCGGCACTTGCCAAGAATAAGGTCGTGATCATCCCGCGTGTACTGGAACGAAAGTGCGAAGTAGTGGGAAAGACGAAGAATGGCACCGATATGATCAAGGTCATCTGCAAGGTAAAGTTTGGGTTTTATGCGGAAGACGGGTCAAACGAAGAAGCGATTATCTACGGAGAAGGTATCGATACAGGTGATAAGGCAACTAACAAGGCCATGGCGATTGCGTATAAATATGCATGCTTTCAGGTATTCTGCATTCCGACAGAAGACATGGTGGATCCGGATGCGGAGTCACTGGAACTCCAGGAAGAGGGGACGAAAGGGCAAAAAGCGAAGAAGGCGGCAGCACCTAAGGCAGCGGCACAGCCGAAGAAGCAGGAAGCAAAAGAGAAGCCGGTTTCTGAAAAAAAAGCAGAGCCTGAGAAGAAGGCGGAAAAACCGGAAGACAGCGAAACGGAAGTGAACGTGGGCAGTCCTGCAACAAAGGAGATGATTGCCACAGTCCGTGCAGAACAGAAACGTACCGGGGTTCCGGACAAGATCATCCTGGGACGCAAGCAGGTAAATGCAAAGACGATCGAAGAGCTTACAATCGGGGAATTTAAATATATCATGAGTATCTTTGAAAAAACACCAGACCGAAAGGGAGAAACAGAATGAACAGTGTACAGTTGACCGGACGCTTTACGCGTGACCCGGAGATCAGATATACAGACGGTGGCCTGTCAATTGCTAGATTTACTCTGGCAGTAGACAGACGGTTCCGTCAGGAAGGCGGACCGAGTGCAGACTTTATCGGCTGCATTGCATTCGGAAAAACAGCCGAATTTATCGAAAAGTATTTTTCGAAAGGAAAAAAAATGGAGGTGAACGGCCGGATTCAGACAGGTTCCTATACGAACCAGGACGGACAGAAGGTCTATACAACGGATGTGGTAGTGGAAGCGGCAGGTTTTGCGGAAAGTAAAGCAGCACAGCAGGACAACGGCATACCGGCACCACAGGAAACGGATGATGGCTTCATGCGTATCCCGGATGGCATAGATGATGAAGAGCTGCCGTTTAATTGATTATGATCATACAGATTGATTCAAGGGAAAAACCAAAAGCGATCGGGAAAATCCTGGAGGAATTTGACGCCCAGGGCATCCGGCACCCAGTCTCAAAATTAATGGTCGGGGATTACATGAACTACGATAATCCCCGGCTGATCATCGACCGGAAACAGAACCTGAGTGAGCTGTGCTGCAATGCATGCCAGGGTCACGAACGTTTCCGGAAGGAGTTGAAACTGGCACAGGATAACGACATCCAGCTTGTATTCCTGTGCGAACATGGAAAAGGGTTCCGGCAGCTGTCAGATGTGATCTGGTGGGAGAACCCGCGGCGGTGGAAAAGGCAAAGAAACCCGGAGACAGGAAAGTGGGAAGAAACTGAGACAAAAGCCACGACCGGGGAAACCCTGTACCGGATTCTGCACACGTTAGAGAGGAAATACGGATGCAGATTCCTGTTCTGTGAAAAAGAAGAGACTGGGGCAGAGATCATCCGGATCCTGAAGGAGGGGCTATGACAAAAGAGGAACTAAAACAGCGGTACAGCATGAAGGAGATCGTTGAACAGTATGGATTCCGGCCAAACAGGGCTGGTTTTATCCGCTGCCCGTTCCATACAGGTGACAGGGATGCGTCCCTGAAGATCTATGAAAAGGATTTCCACTGCTTCGGGTGCGGGGCGAATGGAGACATCTTCGACTTTGTACAGAGGATGGATGGTGTCAGCTTCCGTGAAGCGTTCCTGAGTCTTGGTGGGACATACAGGCAGGAAAAGCCGGGGAGCTTTTCACAGCGTATGGCACGATACCGCAGGGAAAAAGCAAAAGAACAAAGAAAAAAAGAACAACACCGTGAAGAGGAGAAAAAACGGTTTAATCTGCTGTTGATCGGGATATACAGAAAGAATTTCCAGGCAGCAGAACCGTTCTCGGACGCATGGTGTGACAGCTATAACGCCATGCAGTACCAGCTGTATGTGCATGGTGCATTGAATGGAATCAGTTACTGATGGGGCAGGAAGAAGGTGAGGGAATGGTCCCACTTAATCAATTAACAAAAGAGACAATCTTATCCAGCAAGGTACTTGCCGAGGTGTTTGACCAGGAGGATGAACTGTACCGTGCAGAGCTTCTGGCATCATTGAGCACGAGAGCAACCGAACTGAAAGTAAAGACGGAATTCCGTGAGATGGTAAGAGTCTACAAGAAAGTTGACAGCGAAACAAAAAAGAAGAAGCAGAAGACAGCCATGGCAGAAAACTGGACACACTTCTCTGACCATAAATACGAACCGATGAAATGCGGGCAGTGGATCGTGACGGACGAAGGCGTGAGGCTGTATGACCCTCAGAGCGGACGGCAGGACGTCATTGCGTGCCGGCATCCGATCATACCGGTCAGACGCATGCAGAACCTGCAGACGGAAGAAGAACAGGTTACGCTTGCGTTTAAGCGAAACGGGAGATGGAGGGAACTGACGATCCCGAAGACAACGGTCACGAAAGCCAGCAAGATATGTGACCTGTCTGCAAGGTCCATACTGGTGACGAGTGAGAGTGCGAAGCTGCTGGTACGTTACCTGGCGGATGTGGAAGCGGATAATGAGGAAAATATCCCAGTCATCCTTTCAAGCTCAAAAATGGGATGGATCCGGGGAAAATTCCTGCCGTATGATACCGGGATCGAATTTGACGGTGCGGCCAGGTTCCGCCAGATCTATGAGAGCATACAGAGCCATGGAAGCCGGGAGAAGTGGTACCAGCGTGTCCTGGACCTGAGAAAGAAGCGGTGTTTTGAGATCCAGTTTATGATGGCAGCATCGTTTGCAAGTGTGCTGATCAGCATCATCGGAGGCCTGCCGTTCATGGTAGACCTCTGGGGACAGACGGAAGGCGGAAAGTCCGTTACGCTGCTGCTGGCAACGTCTATCTGGGCAAACCCGAACAAGGGGATGTACTACCGTGATTATGCCAGCACAGACGTTGGTTTTGAGGCACTGGCAGATTTTCTGAACCATCTGCCGGTTGTATTGGACGACACCAGCAAACGCTGCCAGTCCGTAGAAAAACGCTTTGAGGAGATCATATACAACCTGTGTTCCGGAAAAGGCAAGACCAGATCCAACAAGGAGCTTGGGATAAACCGGGAGAATGTATGGGAGTGTATCACCCTGACGAACGGAGAGAAGCCGATCACCAGCTATGTCAGTCAGGGCGGGGCTATCAACCGTGTACTGGAAGTGGAAGCGGGCGAGCACTTCTTCCCGGACCCGCAGGGCACCATGGACACTATCAAACATAATTACGGCTTTGCCGGGATGGATTTCATCGATGTCCTCAAGGATATGGGAAAGGAAGAGATCTGCCGGATCCAGAAAGAGCTCCAGGCAGAGCTGATGAATGACGACAAGATGCAGAAGCAGGCGATCTCACTTTCAATTGTCCTGACAGCCGATAAAATCGCCACAGAGCGGATTTTTAAGGACGGAGAGTATATTTCTATAGACGAAGCGAAAGAAGTGCTTGTGGACCGAAATGAGCTTTCTGACAACGAACGCTGCTATCGGTTCATACTGGACAAAGTAAACATGAATGAGCACCGCTTTGACGCGACTACAAAGTGCGAGAAGTGGGGGATGATCCAGAAAGGATACGCCCTGATTTTTAACGCAGCGTTTGATGAATTGTGCAGAGAGGGTGAATTTTCAAAGAAATCGTTCCTGTCCTGGGCAAACCGGAAAGGTCTGTTACAGACGCAGGGCGGCCAGATGACCAAAAACAAGAAGGTCGGCGGAAGCACTGTCCGGTGTGTATGGCTGCGAATTGAGGAAGAACCGGAGTTTGTGCCGGTAGAAAGCGAGCAGATGGAGATACCATTTGACTAAAAGGTTACAAGTTACAGGGGATACACGGAAAAATTGAACTATATACAGAGAAAAAATAAAAAAAATAAATTTTTAAAATATTTCACCTCTCACGTATAGGGACAAAAATTCTTGTAATTTTGTAACTTAACAATGAAAATGCTTAAAAACGCAGTATTTAAGCCACTTTTCGGGATACATGGAAAACGTAACCGACAACCTGTTTTTGTATTTTTGGTAACTGGAGGACGGCATGGCAGGAGTAAAGAAGAAAGATATACCGGATATAGCGGCATTTATGCCGGAGTTCTGGGAATTTGTGAAAAGCGTATGGATCCCGGAAGACTCGGATCAGTACTGGAAAGAAGTATGTGATAAAGCACAGGAGCTCTACCAGAAGTATCCGGTGGATTTTGTGAAACGGCAGATATTAGGATTCTGCGAATATCTTGACCAGAAATGGCAGGATGAAAGAGATAAGGCAGGGACGGAGGAAGAACAGTGAAGAGATTAACAACCGCATATGAGCGGATTTGGGCAGATGGAAGTGCAGAAATGCAATACATGGCAAACGCATCAGATCTGGAGGTAGTAAACAGATTAGGTACATACGAAGACGCAGAGGAAGAGGGCAGATTGTTTGTTGTGCCGTGTAAACCAGGTGATGAGATCTATGAGATTGTTGTGGATGAAATACCTGTATGGAATTGTTACGTCAACAGATTTATCGTCCAGGATGTCTCAGCGAAACAGGTCAAGTATGCAGATGATTGGGTAGATTGGGATGCCCCTTATCTGTACACAGACGAAAAAGAAGCGGAAGCGAAAGCAAGACAGTTAAGAAATCAAAAAAAACGTTTGGAATCCGGATGGATTCCGGTGACGGAGAGATTGCCGGAAAATGATGATTATGTGCTGATGTCGTTTGAAAATTTTTCTCTTCCATTGGTTGGGAGATACGAGGGCGATGAAAAATTAGGTGGTGCATGGTATCTGGGGGATTGCTTCGACGAAGATACCTGTCTGGCGAACGACCTGTTCGTCAATGCCTGGATGCTGCTGCCGAAACCATACAGGGAGGATGGGGAAAATGAAGAATAACAAGAACTGCAACACATGCAGATACCACGATGATGGAATGTGTTATTGCCCGAAGAGCAACGAGTTTCGAGACGTTACAGCAGACACGCATCACTGTAGACGATACAGACGAGACTGGGAACAGGCCATGACTGATGCATTTATGAAAGGGGCAAGAAGATGAAATATGTGAGATTTATGAGTATCGAAGAGCTAAACAAATACCTGAGCGGAGAGAAGTTGAAAAACAATACCGTGTGGAGAGATAGAGGAGATAAGACGGACTCTGTGGGATTCTGCTTCTTTGACGATTCCGAATCCCCAGAGGAACGTTTGGAATATTATTCCAGAGGAATAACGTGCACTACAGATGTATGGGCGGTATTTGAGCAGATCGGCGGGGAGCCGCTGAAAAAGCGTACAGGAATATACAGAGATCCTGAAAAGGACAATGCAAGTATTGAACAGAAGATGCTGGAAGCATTTACAGCTGTTTTGTACGGGAAATTCCCGGATATCCCAACAATGGAGGTAACTGAGTACAGTACAACGGAATACAGCCAGGAGACGCTGAAACTGGTGGAGGTTGGTCGAGAGGGACGCTATGGTATCTACTGGCTGTCACAGGCGGAAATGGAAGAATTATTGCTTAAGAAACCGCAGGCACAGGATTGGAGTGATGTGAGCGATGAAAGCAGCAGAAAAAAATGTAAAACGTAAAGCACATTATGATCATCTGGAGCAGAGTGTTGATGCTGATGCAGCCAGAAGATTCCATGAACCAGCCGCAGTAAAGAGCAAGATGACAAAACTGGCATCAGTCAAAATTATAGAACATTACATAGAACACACCGATGATGAAGACGGTGAAATCCTGGAAATAATAGCAAGGAAATGCATGAGGGGAGGCGATGCCGGTGGAGATCAGAAAGCGAGATATGAAGCTGAGCGATCATAATATCTCAAGAGACAAATACAATGAGCTGAAATACTTCTGTTTGCAATACTGGCAGAAAAAGCAGGAGATTGACAGGAACTATGGCATAGACGGTTTTAGTCAGGACGGGATGCCGAGAGGAACGTCGAGCAGCAACCCAACGGAGAAAAAGGCGTTGCGGATCGCACAGCTTAAGCGTGACACGGAGCTGATCGAGCGGACGGCAATAGAAGCGGATGCAGAAATACACCCGTGGATCTTGAAAAATGTGACGTCTGGTGTGCCGTATGAATACATGGATGTGCCTATGGGGAGAAAGAAATTTTATGAGGCAAGAAGGTACTTTTTTTTCCTTCTGGCACAAAAAAGATAAAATTTTTAAAAAGTGGATAACTAAGAGGGGGTACTTTCGTGATTTAATGGTATCATCGGTTGGTTGAAAAACTGATGCTGACATGGTTGTTACATTTACCTCTGTATTGTATATTTTAACAGCTGCCGGGTCTCAACAGCCTGGCAGCATCGGAACATAGCTCAGCGGCGAGAGCAGTCTCATGAGTAGACAAGGGCGAAGGTTCGAGTCCTTCTGTTCCGATTTCCCTGACGGGGACATATAAGAATCCTTTCTCAAAAAGAATACTACATTTTCCGCAAGAAGACATCTGGCAATGCTGGGTGTCTTTTTGTGTACTTACAAAACGACGAATAAGAGGTGGTGAGGCTTGGCAAGAGCACCGGATAAACGAATAGAACAAGCAAAACAGATGTATTTGCAGGGACAGAAATTAGTTGAGATTGCAAGTCAACTAAATATCCCGGAAGGGACAGTCCGAAGATGGAAATGCACGCACAAATGGGAAAACGAGCGTTCGGATATAAAAAGCGAACGTTCGAAAAAGAGAAAAAAAGGCGGTCAGCCGGGGAACAGAAATGCGACGGGCCCGCCTGGGAATAAGAATGCTGAGAAGTATGGATTCTTCCGGAAATACCTGCCGGAGGAAACACAGGAAATCTTCTCGGCGATTGAACAGGCTGACCCGCTGGATCTTCTATGGCATCAGATTCAGATCGCATACGCTGCCATTATACGTGCACAGCGTATTGCCTACGTGAAGGATCAGCAGGACAAGACGATCGAAAAAATAGAAAACAAAGAAGGAAACGTTTTCGGAGAGAAATGGGAAGTACAACAGGCATGGGACAAGCAGAATGAGTTCCTGAAAGCCCAGGCAAGGGCACAGGGCGAGCTGAGGAACATGATCAAGCAGTATGATGAAATGCTGCATAAAAACTGGGAGGCGGCCAGTGAGGAACAAAAGGCACGTATCCAGCAGTTAAAGGCACAGGCAGACAAGATCGGCAGGGAAAACGGAAACGAAGACCAGGAAGACGGGGTGGAGATTATCAATGATGCACCAAAAGAAACAGGTACGGATATCTGATATTGTGATCCCGAAGTATCTGCCGGTGTTCAATAACAGGAAGTACAGGCACATTATCCTGACATCGGGGCGGGCCGGCACAAAGTCCAGTTTTGTGGCAATCCGTGCCAACTATCAGATCATAGCGGACAGCCACGGATCTGTGGTGGTGCTGCGTAAGCATCACAATAAGCTGAGAAAAACAGTGTATAAAGAGATGCTCCGTGGAATTGGCAGGCTGCAGATACCAAAGAACCGCTTCCGGATCACAAAGTCACCGATGGAGATTAGCTACCGGAAGAACGGTTCGAGCATATACTTTTCCGGATCAGATGGCATTGACGATACCAAAGGTATCATTGATGAGGACAAGCCGATCAAACTGGTCATCCTGGACGAGCTGACAGAGTTTTTTGAGGACGGTGAAGGAGAAGATGAACTGCAGAACATTGAAGCAACGTTCATCCGCGGCAACAGTTCCGGGTTTCAGATGATCTACCTGTTCAATCCACCCAAGAACCCGAATGCCCCGATTATGGAATGGCTGAAGAAGATGGAAGAACGCCCGGACTGCATCCACATCCACACAGATTACAGGGATGTACCGGAAGAATGGCTGGGGCGTGACCTGATCGAGACTGCCGAGACCATGATGCGTCTGGATGAAAAACAATACAGCTGGGTATGGCTGGGAGAGTGTATCGGCGTTGATGAACTGATTTATTATATGTTTTCCGGACGGCACAAAGGCAGGCCGGAAGAAGGACAGAAATATAACCTGATCGGCATCGGGGCAGACTACGGACAGCAGAACGCAACGACCTATCAGGCCTGCGGTATCAACGAATATCAGTGCCGTCTGGATGGCTTACAGGAGTATTACCATTCGGGCAGGGAAACCGGAAAGCAGAAATCACCATCAAAGTATGCGGCTGATTTTGTAGACTTCGTGGAATCCCTGCAAGAGGCATATGGTTGCAACATCTTCTACCTGTACTTAGACCCATCGGCACGGGGACTGCAGGAAGAAATCAAGAGAACCTGCCGACAGAGAGGCCTGGCCATACATTTCAAGGATGCACAGAATGAGGTCGCACTTGGGATTGCCAGGGTTCAGAAACTGCTGACTTATGGGATTTTGCGGATATCGCCGGAGCAGAAGCACTTGATCGAAGAATTTGGCTTATATGAATACGACAGGAAACTATTAGATAAGGGCAGAGAAGTACCGGTAAAAGAGCACGACCATTGCCTCGATGCCCTGAGGTATCTGGTCATGGGGCTCTGGAACAGGGTGAAGCGGTTCCTGCCAAAGGAAGAAAGGGAGGACAGAAATTGAATATTTTTCAATATTTTCGAAAGAAGGGAATCAATACGCTCCCTTCTTCTTTTTACGGAAAAATAGCGGAGTGGGAGAGCTGGTATAACGGAAATGTGAAACGGTTCACTTTCTACCGTGTGTATACCGGCAGGGGATGCTATAGCAGATGCAAGCGTCACAGCCTCGGCATGGCGAAGAAAGTCTGTGAGGATATGGCAGATCTGCTGCTGAACGAACGTGTGACGATCGTACTGGATGACCAGAGAACGGATGCATTTGTTCGTCAGATCTTGCAGGACAACCATTTTGACACACTTGGAAATGAATACCAGGAACGAAAGGCGTGCTCTGGAACCGTTGCCTATGTTCCGTGTATCGAGGACTTGCAGAGCGGTCTGCTGGGCGAAGTGACCGGCGGAAGAATCAAGATCAATTATGTGACTGCAAAAAATATCTTCCCGGTCAGTTGGGAAAACGGAAAGATTCAGGAAGTAATATTTGCATTTCCGAAAACCTATTGCACAAAGAGATATCTGCACTTGCAGCATCACAAGGTCGGCTGGGATGGAAATTACCGCATTGAAAATACCGTACTGCTGGTGACGGCAGGTTCGACCTGCGGGCAGGAGCTTACCGAAGAAGAGTGGCAGGAGGTTCCAATCTTTGCCGGGCTTCCGGAAGAGATCGAGACAGGATCAGCAGAGCCGCAATTTGTGATTGACAGGCTGAACATGGTCAACAATGCCGATATGGAAGACGAGGAGAACCCAATGGGTATCAGTCTTTTTGCGAACAGCATCGACATACTGCGGAAGATTGACACAGAATATGATTCTTATGCCAACGAGTTCGGGCTTGGACGTAAGAGGATTTTTTTGGCTCCGGAGATGCTGACGGATGAGAACGGCAACAAGGTTTTTGATGAGAATGACACGGTATTCTATAGCCTGCCGGAAGAAACCTTGAAAGATACAAACCCGATCTATGAAGTCAACATGGAGCTGCGTACAGAGCAGCACAGCAAGGCTTTAAACGATGACCTGAATTACCTGTCCATGAAATGCGGATTCGGGACAGAACGCTATAAGTTCGAAAAGGGGACGGTTGCAACGGCAACGCAGGTGATTTCGGAAAACAGTGATATGTACCGGAGTCTGTGCAAGCATGAAATCGTGCTGCAGAGTGCCCTGGAAGAACTGATCCGCATCATCATCCGTCTTGGTATTACCCTCGGTGAACCACTGAAAGAGGACGTAGAAGTCACAATCAACTTCGATGATTCGATTATCGAGGACAAGGAGGCAGAACGCCAGAGAGACCGGCAGGACGTTTCTATGGGAGCTATGGGAGTAGATGAGTACCGGGCAAAATGGTTCGGTGAAACACTGGAACAGGCAAGAAAGAACCTGCCAGTCCAGAACACCGTAATGGAGTGATGCCATGGCAGAAGAGAGAACCGCACCGGATGTGCAGCGGATGGGATTGCAGGCTGAGAAGATCTGGCGGGAAGCCGAGCGGCGTATCATGGAAGATGTCATCCGCAGGATCAGGAAGACCGGCGAGATCACATCAACGGCAGACTACCAGATCAACCGGCTGATTGAGATGGGCAAGTCCAGGGAAGAGGTTGAGCGGATCATCAAGGAAGCACTGGGAGCGACCTGGGCAGAAATGTTTGAGATGTATGACAAGGTAGCGGAATGGGAATATGTCCGCAACCGGGAGATCTATGAACAGGTCAATGATGATTTCCTGGCACCAGAGGACAACAAGTGGCTGCAACAGCTCACAGAAGCGACAAAGAAGCAGACGAAAGACACACTCGTTAATATGGCACAGAGCTACGGATTTTCGATCCTAATGGCAGGAAAGCGAGTGTTCACACCATTTGCCGAGTACTACCAGAAATACGTGGACACGGCCATCCAGGACGTTGTGACGGGCGGCACAGACTACAACTCGGCGATCCGGAAAGTCGTCACCCAGATGACGAACAGCGGGCTGAGGGTGGTGGATTATGCTTCCGGGCATACGAACCGGGCAGACGTGGCAGCACGCAGAGCCGTCCTTACGGGCGTGAACCAGATTACGGCACAGGTCAGTGAGCACAACGCAGAAAAACTCGATACAGAGTATTTTGAAGTGTCCTGGCACCCATGTGCAAGACCAGATCACCAGACATGGCAGGGCAGGGTGTTCAGCAAGAAGGAATTAGGGACGGTCTGCGGATACGGAACCGTCACAGGATTGTGTGGTGCCAACTGCCGGCATACGTTCCACCCGTTCATTCCTGGCGTTTCTGAAAGACTCTATCCGGATGACTGGCTGGAAGAGCAGAACAAAAGGGAAGCCCAGACAAAAGAATGGAACGGCAGGCAGCTCAATGCCTACGAACAGACCCAGCAGCAGAGGAAGATGGAGACCGCCATGCGTGCCCAGCGTCAGAAGATACGGCTGTTGCAGGAAGCAGGAGCCGACAAGGACGACATCATGCTGGAAAAAGCAAAGTACCAGGGACAGCTGAACGAGTATAAGCAGTTCAGCAAGAAGATGGGACTTCCGGAACAGCGTGAGAGAATCTATCAGGATGGACTGGGCAAGGTAGCGACCAACACGAAACAGCAGAACGCACGCTATACACCGGAGATGATGCGGAATGCTAAGATTGATTCGAACCAGTACGAACGGTACAAGGAAGTGCTGAAAGAAGATGCTGGAAGTCTTGCGGATTTCAGGCAGATGAAGTATAATGACCCTGAAAAATGGAAGTTCGTCGAAATGGATTATCAAAGACAAAAGGAGCTTCTGGAACATCCAGAGCTTAAACTACCGAATGCAGAAACGGCTATTTTACCAGAGCCTAAGTTTACGAAATATCTTTTTGATGAAAACAGTCAAAAAGGGTATCCAAAGGGAAGAGCCTTTACAGATCGCTTGGGCTATGAAATGGGAAATTGGCAGGAACTTCAAAAAGCGTTAAAACAGGGAGCTGTGAAATATCCGGCTCAGTATGTTGATAATAATGGATACGGCGACAGATATGTCCAGAAGATGATTCTTTATGGTAAAAAAGAAACACCAGCAAATGTAGTTGTAGCATGGCTCAGGACGGAAGATGGCACAACAAAGTTGACTAGTGCGTACATTAAGGAGGCGAAGTAAATGCTCATAAAGGAATATGACACAATTCTTCTAAAAGATGGACGAAAAGCAGCAGTTGTGGAGATATTAGACGATACGCATTTTCTGGTAGATGTGGGTGATTCGCCTACAGATTGGGATACTATTGATGCAACTATTGATGATATAGTGAAAGTTATTGACAACTAAGAAAAATAAGTATTTACCACTGGTCTTTCGACTGGTGGTATTTTTGTACCCATTTTTAAGGAGGTGAGAAACATAAAAAGCAAAACTTACGAAGAATTTGTCGAAAAATTCAAACCGAAGAAAACGACAGACGACTGCTATACGCCATCGGAGATATACGAAGTCATAAAGGACTGGGTGTGCAAACGTTACAATATTGATCCTGAGAACGTGATTCGCCCATTCTGGCCGGGCGGCGATTACGAAAAAGACGAATATCCGCCGGGATGTGTGGTGGTGGACAACCCGCCTTTTTCCATCCTGAAAAATATATGTGAATTTTATCTGGAACGGGGCATCCCGTTCTTTTTGTTTGCCCCGTCACTCACAGCATTATCTGGTAAGACCACTTGGAACAGAATGAACCATATTGTGTGCGACTGCACGATCGAATACGAAAACGGTGCAACTGTGAAGACATCGTTTATTACCAGTTTCGAACCGGAAACGGTAGCAGAGACATCACCGGAGCTGACAAAGCTGGTGAATGATACAACAGAAAAGCTGAGGCAGGAAAAGACACGGAAATTGTCAAAGTATGATTATCCGGATCATATCGTTACCGCTGCCATGATGCAGAAAATGGCACGCTACGGCGTGCATTTCAGGGTAAGGCGTGAAGAATGCCAGCATGTGCGAAGCCTGGACGCCCAAAGGGCCATGAAAAAAACGATTTACGGGGCAGGGCTTCTGCTGTCAGACCAGGCGGCAGCCAGGAAGCAGAACGCAGAAAAGCAGGCAGCAGAAAAGCAGGCAGAGGATACCATCTGTTATGAACTTTCAGAACGCGAGAGGGAACTGGTGGAAGAATTAAATAAATCAACACTGTATTAAGAAAGCGAGGATGAAAACATGATTATTACAGGAATGGCACATTTTGAAAGCGTTTGTAAAAAGAAACTGGTTGATTGGTACAACGAGAATGGTTTTGCCGATACACCGGTAACGCCGCCAATTGACTTATCTAACGTATTCGTAGTATGGAGCTGCAAGACTTTACAGAATTACAAATGTCTTGTATCTACTACGGTGAGCGGTGATGGTATCTATGCAGAGTATACATACAACGGTGATAAGCAGGAACTTTACGAAGATGTGTACAAGAAAGTGACAAATACATGCTATACGGAGGAATAAGTGATGAAAAGAAAAATAGCAGCATTGCTGGTAATGATAGCAGTGAGTTGTTTTACAATGACTGGATGCACAGAAGCGGATCAGGTAAGTACAAATATCTCCAAGGAAGCTGATAACTTCAATGTAACGCGAAAACTTACCGTTCTGAATGCACGAACAGATACTATTTTGCTTGAACTGACCGGAACGTTTGCACTGAAAAATAATTCAGACAACGAACTGGAAGTAATTATTGAAACAGCAGAAGGGAAATATCAGAAAGATTATGTATATCTTAATAATTACACCATGTATGTTGTTGAAGATATCTCAGGGGCTGAGGTAGATAAGTATCATTACGAGATTAACTTTCTTCCAGAGTTCGGACTTAAGGTTACACACGATGACTGAACACTACACCGTCACAAAAGACGCGGACAGGCTTGCACCGAACTGGCTGGCGAGCCGGATCAATTACAAGACAATCAAATTATTATACCGGGACAAAGACGGACACGCAGAGTTGAAGGGGGTGAAGATTGGCGATGAAGTGGCACAGATTGGCGACACGGTACAGTTCAACGGCAGACGGTTATCCGTAGGAAGGCGGTGAGAAAAGCATGATAACCATTAAAATGACGGAGCACAGTATCCGGATGACCGGTCACGCCGGGACACATTCCGAGAGCGGTGCTGACCGTGCATGTGCGGCGGTATCCGCACTGACCTGCAACCTGGTCAATTCACTGCATGATCTGACGCAGGACAAGATACGGGCGGAATTAAGCAGTGGAGATGCAGACATCCGGTGGGATCGCCTGTCAGAACAGGGAAAGCTGTTGATGGATTCGTGGTTTCTTGGAATCACGGAGATCAACCGGGAATACAACTGCATACAGTTTCAGTAACGGGCACCCTGTGAGGTGCTTTTCTTATGCCCAAAACATGAAGGCGTTAAAAGCTTGGGAAAATCTCGAAGGAGGAAAACACAATGTATAAAAAAATGAATTTAAGGCTCTTTGAGGACGGCAATGCAGGAGGAGCCGGCTCTGCTGGACAGGGTGACGGTGCCGGGAATGGAGACGGCGGCCATACGGGAAACGCCGGGGCAACATATAGTTATGAACAGGCGGAAGAGATTGCAAACGCAAGGGCAGGCAAAGCGGAACGTGCGGCACTTGCCAATTATTTCAGACGCCAGGGCATGACGGAGGAAGAAATCACGACAGCAATCAGTGATTTCAAAGCAAAGAGACAGGCGAGTAAGCCGGATGTGGCTGCCATCGAAAAAGAACGCGATGACGCAAAAAAAGAACTGGAATCGTACAAACAGAAAGACATCCTGAAAGAAAACGGTGTAGATGCAAAGTACACAGATTTTGTGTTGTTTGAGGTATCGAAGAAAGTGGATGACAAGACCGATTTCAAAACAGCTTTAAAAGCGTTTCTGAAAGATAACCCGCATTATGCAGGTGGCGGTTATCGTGTGAACACACAGACAAAACAGAATGGGGCGGCAGGATCCGGAGGCACAGCCGGAAACAATACCAATGATTTTGTTAATTCCTTAATCAGAAAGGCGGCAAGAAGATGAGAAAAAGAATGAATTTAAGACTGTTTGATTTAGATGCATCCCTGATCGACCGTAGCGGTGCAGAATCCCTGATCCCGGAGCAGTATGCAAGGGAGATCATCCAGGGCGTTGTATCAGAATCAGCAGTACTGAGAATGGGCAGAAGACTGCCGAACATGAGTTCCAACAAGTACCGCATGCCGGTACTGGACATGCTCCCGATGGCATATTTTGTGAATGGGGACAACGGACAGAAACAGACCACAAAGATGTCATGGGATAAGAAATACATCACTGCGGAAGAAATTGCAGTCATTGTACCGATCCCGGAAGCAGTTCTGGAAGACGCAGACTACGATATCTGGGGCGAGGTAAGACCGAGGGTACAGGAAGCTTTTGGAAAGGTGATTGACGGTGCAGTACTTTTTGGAGTTGAAAAACCGGCATCCTGGAGGGATGACCTGGTAGCAACCGCAACGAAAGCCGGAAGCGTTGTAAAAACAACGGCTGACCTGTATGCGGATATCATGGGTGAGGATGGTGTCATTGCAAAGGTAGAGCAGTCCGGCTATTTTGTGAACGGACACGTTGCAGATATTTCCGTAAGGGCGAAACTCAGAGGTCTGAAAGATACGACCGGACAGCCAATTTTCAAAACCGATATGCAGTCCGGCACAAATTACACGCTGGACGGTTCCGGTATGTATTTCCCGAACAACGGAACTTTTGATAAAACGAAAGCACAGATCATCACAGGCGATTTCTCGCAGCTGGTTTATGCGATGCGTCAGGACATTACATTCAAACTCTTCACCGAGGGTGTTGTCCAGAATACAGACGGCACGATCGCTTATAACCTGATGCAGAACGACATGGTGGCACTGCGTGCAGTTATGCGTCTGGGCTGGGAGATCCCGAACCCGATCAATTCCCAGCAGAAAGACAAGGCAAAACGTTGTCCGTTTGCAGTCCTTGCACCTGCAGTATGAAAAGAACAGGGAGGCGGTGAAGCATGGCACACTACGCAGAGTTTGGGTACTACCGGGATGAATACGAAGGCGGTATCGAAAAAGAAGCAGATTTCAAAAAATGCAGACGCATTGCAGAAAGCTATATTGACCAGTACACACTGAACCGGATCACCGATCCGGAAACCGTGCCTGGATTAAAGGACTGTACCTGTGAAATGACAGAAGCGGTCTTTGATGTGTGCTATAAGGATGACGGGCAGGTTAAGAAGTCCGAAACGACAGACGGGTATTCTGTCACCTACGTGACGGAAGTGTCGGACGGAACAGATTGGACAGCTCTGCTTGGACAGAAGATGTACCAGATCTGCAGGCGTTACCTGTTCCATACCGGTCTGCTCAGCAGGAGCCTGAAATGCTGACCAACACTGACGCAACCCTCTACCACCGCCATTACAATCCAGTTACCCGTCTGGATGAATGGGAGAGTACATACATCCCGGCACTCTGGTGGTATGAGGCAGAACAGTCCAGCGTCACCACGGAAGGCAGGAAGACCGCGGACACTTTCACGGTCCGCATACCAGATATAACAGTCCTGGTAAAAAAGGATGATTACCTGGTAAAAGGTCAGTGCAGCGTGCAGATGAAGACGGCGAAAGACCTGGCCGGCACAGAGCATTTCAAGGTGTCGGCGGCAAACTACAACCGGTATGGCGGCAATCCGCACATCAGGGTGACAGGGGGTGCATGATGGCAGAGACCAGGAAAACGTTCCAGATCCGGCAGCCGCAGGACGTCCGTTACAGCGGACATGGCAGCGGCGGATTCACAGCAAGCCTAGAATGGGATGCCGGGCTTGCAGCAAGGCTTAACGGAAATCTTGCCAGGGCACAGACCTACGTGGATCAGACATGTATAGACCGTATGGAACCGGAAACACCGTTCCGAAGTGGCACACTGCGGGATGCGGCAACACTTGGCACGGTCACCGGTTCCGGTCTGATCGTCCAGTCCACACCGTATGCCAGAAGGCAGTACTACGAACACAAAAAGCAGTCCAAATGGTTCGAACGCATGAAGAACCGGCACAAGGACAGCATCCAGAAGGAGGCGGGTAAAATTGCATGCGGAAAGTAGCATCATCGAGAGCATCCGCACATTCTTCCTGACCTGTCCGTTTTTACATGACGGCCGGGTCAACGTGGATTACCTGGGGGAGGAGATGAGTTATTCCATCGACCCGCTCCCGTGTGATCCGGTGGTCCAGAAATATGTGGATGGCGGGAAAAAGAAGCAGTACCAGTTCGCCATCTGTTCCAAGGAAGTCTATGACGAGGACGCCAGGGTGAATATCGAGAACAGCGGCTTCTACCAGGGGCTTCAGGAGTGGCTGGAAGAGTCCTCGGACAATGGGGAACTTCCGGAACTGGCAAACGAAAAACAACATACAATAGCAATCGAAACCTTAAACAGCGGTTACCTGTACGATGCCGAAGCTAATCTTGCTACGTATCGTATCGAGTGCCGCTTAATTTATGAACAGGAGGCTTAAATTATGACAGGAAAAAATAATAAAACGAAATTAGTCAAGAGAACCGGCAGGGTGTCCTTCTACGGCGTACCGGCCAGCGATGGGGCAGAGCCAACAGAATTTACCCGTATGGAGAAGTTCACGACACTTTCAGAGTCCAAGAACCCGACCACCTATGAACGCCAGTACGTGGACAAGGATTCCAGCGACAGCGACGTGACCGGTTACGGCACCTCATGGTCCTATAACTTCGACATGCACGAGAATAACCCGATCCTGATGGACATCGCATCCGTGCACGATGACGAGCTGACCGGGGAGACCAGGAACATCGTGGTCGTGGACTTCTTCGACAAGGGCGAAGCGACCAAAGAGGATGAATTCGTGGCAAGAAAACGTGAGTTCTCCATCCTCCCGGATGCATCCGGTGACGGAACCGATGCACTGCAGTATTCCGGGTCGTTCGGCGTGAAGTCCGAACCGGTCAAGGGCTATGCCAAGGTTGCGGCAGACGGCAAGAGCTGCACGTTCCTGGATGCACCGACCGTCTGATGATCCATGAAACCATTGTATGAACCACTGCCGAAGAAAGTAGAGGTCGGGGGGATCCCCTACCCGGTCAAGACGGACTTCCGGGCAGTGCTGAAGCTGATCGGGGAAGTGAAGCAGGCAGGGGAGCCGGGCAGCCGGCTCTTTCTGATCCTGCGGTTATACAAAAAAAAGATTCCGCCGGACATCCAGGGGGCCGTCCAGGCAGTCACGGATTTCATTGCCGGCATCCGGTCAGCAGAAAAGGAAAAAGAGCGTGAAGGCAGTGGAAAGCAGACGTTCAGCTATGAGAAGGATGCACCGTATATCGTCAGCGATTTCCGGAACTATTACGGCATTGACCTGCTGGCCTGTAAATATCTGCACTGGCAGAAGTTTCAGATGCTGCTGGAAGGCCTGCCGGATGATTCCGGCGTAAAGACCCGCATCGGCTACCGCTCGATTGATGCCGGAAAGATCAGGGACAAACAGGAACGCCAGCGGATCCAGAAGATCCAGCGGGCAATATCCCTGGAAGACGAGCGGGATGAGGAACAGATCGGTGACCTGTTCGCGGCTGCGATGTGGGGAGACTGATAAGAAGATGGGAGGCAGGAAATGGCAGACGGAACACTAAGATTTGACACTGAGATCGACGAGAGTGGATTTCAGAAAGGCTTAAAGCGGATCGAGCAGGCAGCGAAGGGTGCAACGCAGCAGACTGCCTCCGATGCACGGGATGCGGCAAAACAGGCAGAGCAGGCCGTTTCCCAGGCGACAGAGGAAGCAGGGAAAGAGGCAGAAAAAGCGGCAAAGCAGGTGGAAAATGCACTGGAAGATGTGCAGGACGCAGCAGAAGATGCGGCGGATGCGGTCACAGATGCGGCGGAAGATGCCGGGCAGGATGCCGCAGAGTCCGTGCAGGACGCTGTGGACAACATTGTGGAATCTGTGGAAGAAGCAGGCGAGAGTGCAGCGGAAGCGGTAGAGGATGCCATGTCGGACGTTGCGGACAGCGTTTCGGATGCGGCAAAAGACGTGGGAGACAGTGCCTCTGACATAGGCGACAGCATCGGGGACGGGTTCGAAGAAGGGACAGACCAGGCAAGTACAGCCATTGATGCCCTTGCACAGGCCCTGGTAGCTGCCGGGGTAACGGCATCCGTGAAGGCGATTACGGACGCACTCATGGGCTGCACGCAGGCAAGCATGGAGTTCGAAACGGCGATGGCCAAGGTTGGCACGATTGCAGATGAGTCGCAGAAGCCGCTCGGTGATATGAGGAACGAGATCCTGGCATTGTCCAGTGAAACCGGCAAGAGTGTCGGGGAACTGGCAGAAGCGACCTACCAGGCCATTTCTGCATCGGTAGCGACCGAAAGTGCGGTGGATTTTGTCGGTACAGCGAACAAGCTGGCTGTCGGTGGGTTTTCCGACACCACGACCGCCGTGGACATCCTGACGACCGCCATCAATGCCTATGGTATGTCTGCGGATGATGCAGCGAAGATTTCAGACGTCCTGATCACGACACAGAACTTAGGTAAGACATCCGTTGCACAGTTAGGTGCCAGCATGGGCATGGTCATCCCACTGACGGCGGCGTACAACATGAACCTGGAAGACCTGGCAGCCAGCTACGCATTGCTGACCGCCAACGGTACGCAGACCGCACAGGCAACGACCTACGTCAAGGCGGCACTGAATGAGCTTGGAAGCACAAGTTCCGCTGTTGGATCAACGCTCAAGAAGCAGACCGGCAAGACTTTCGCGGAATTGATGGCAGAGGGCAATTCACTTGGAGATGTGCTGCAGGTACTGGCCGACAGCGTGGACGGTGACACGACCGCATTCAACAACATGTGGTCGAGTTCCGAGGCCGGCGTCGGTATGCTGTCCATCCTGAACAGCGGAACGTCCAAATACAACAGCCTGGTGCAGGCGATGGAAGGAAGCACCGGGGCGGCGACTACCGCATTTGAGAAGATGTCAGAAACCGGGGAATTTGCCCAGCAGCGTTTCCAGAACGCCACCGAGAACCTGAAGATAGCGATCGGGGATGAGCTTGCACCGGTGCTGATGGAACTCCAGCAGAGCGGGGCAGATGCGATGGAATGGGCAACGGAGTTTGTCAAGGAACACCCGGAAGTTGTGGCGGCAGTCACGGCACTGGCGGCAGCCCTTGCAGTGCTGGCAGCGGCACTGGTCGGTTTGCTGGTCGTTCAGCAGGTTACAACAGCATTTACGAAGTTTTCAGCAGCACTCCTTGCGAATCCAGTCGGTGCGGTGGCAGTAGCCCTTACAGCCCTTACAGCCCTTACAGCGGCGGCCGTTGCATTCGGTGCGGTCATGAAAGACCGGACATCGGAGTCAGTAAAGAACCGGAAGGCGATCGATCAGTGCAAGGATTCCTACGATGAGCTGAAAGACAGCATGGAAGAGCATGCGAAAGAGAGAAAAGAAAGCATCAAAAGTGCGAAAACAGAAGCGGCTACCTACCAGAACCTTGCGGACAAACTCTACGATCTGGCGGATAAAACAAATAAAACAGCCTCAGATAAAGCACAGATGAACACGATCGTCGACCAGCTCAACGGAGCCATGCCGGAGCTTGGACTTTCCATTGATGAAACAACCGGGGCACTGAACAGGGAGAAATCCGCAGTGGATGCCGTGATCGATTCCATGAAGCAGCAGGCACTTGCAAATGCTTATCAGGAACAGGCAAACAAGGCGGCTTCTGATCTGGCAGAGGCACAGATCCAGCTGTCAGAAGCGGAAGAAGTGCTCAACGACCTACGGTCACAGGCAGTAAAGAAAATCAATGAACATAACGCTGCAGTACAGGATGGCACGGAATCCGTGCAGGAAATGGCGAGCAGTTACGCAGCGGCCGGCGAACCGGTCGATAAATATGCATTGCAGCTGAACGCCCTGAACGGCCAGATAAAAGAACAGAAAGAAGTCGTTGCCGGCTTACAGGGGACAACTTCGGAAGCAGATGAAAGATACAACAAAATAGCGGAGAAAGCTTACGAGTATAAAACCGCTGTTGAAGAATCAAACCAGGGCGTATCAGACTCCGCAACAGAAATGTCTGACGAGGTCAAACAAGCCTACGAGGACATGAAAACGTCCATCCAGAACAGTCTGGAGGGTGCAACGGATGCGTTCAAGAAGTTTTCCGGAGGCGAAGAGATCGACAAAGGCAAGATCATAGAGAATCTGGAAAGTCAGGCCAAAGGAGTAGAAGAGTGGGGACAAAACCTGAAAGCTCTTGCAGGTCGGGCAGGGGAGGGGATGACCAAAGAACTATATGATTACCTGGTCAAATTAGGACCCCAGAGTGCAAATCTGGTCAAATCCTTCACCCAGATGACAAGTGATGAATTACAAGATGCAGCAACGGCGTTTTCGCAGGCTGGTGGTGAACTTTCAGAAGGCATTACGAGTGAACTGGCCACTGCATCTGCGAACTGGGAGAATGCAGGGCAGGAAATTGCCCGGAAAGCAGGCGAAGCCGGAGAGAAGAGCGGCAAGGAACATACAGAAAAGGCAAAAAGCGGGATCGAATCCGGCCAGAAGGAAGTCACAGAGGCAGCCAAGAAAGGCGGAGAGGAAGCCGGAAAAGTGTCGCAGAAAGCAACGGCGGACGGGATCCAGCAGAATTCTGGGCAGGTGTCACAGGCGGCGAGCAGTTCCATCCGGAAAGCGGAAGACGCAGCACTGGGATATTACAACGGGTTCTATAACGTTGGTGCGAACCTGATGCGTGGAACCGTTGCCGGTATGACAGCCAATTCCCCCGCAGTCGAAGAAGCTGCAAGGGCAGCGGTCAGAAATGCAGTTGCCGGGGCAAAAAAGGAAGGCAACATAAAATCCCCGTCCCGTGTCATGCGTGACGAAGTCGGTGAGATGCTGGCGGCCGGTATGGCAGTCGGTATTGATGAAGGCAGCGGAGATGTTGAGAAGAGTGCCAGAAATCTCGCAAAAGTGTCTGTGGATGCCACCAAAGACGAACTTGGCATCCATTCCCCGTCCAAGGTTTTCAAGGACGAGATCGGTAAACACATCGTCGGAGGTGTGATCAAGGGCATTGAAGCCGAAGTCCCGAAGCTGAAAAAAACCATGAAGAAGATGTCCGAGGAAGCTGTCAAGGCAGCCGGTGAAGTGGATGCGGCAAAGGGCGGTTATTCCGATGCGGCGTCTGCGATCATGGAATCCATCACCAGCGGGCTTGACAAGCGTCAGGAGCTTCTGGTGTCGAAACTGGATAACAAGATTGACGGCTATGTGGATAAGGTTGTAAAAAAATACGAAAAACTGGCCGAAGACAAGAAAACAGAGGCGGGCAATACCACAGACGCAACGCAGAAGAAAAAGCTCCAGGAAGAAGCAAAAAAGCTCCGGAAGAATGCCAAAAAGATCAAGAACTATGCCAACAAATACACATCAACGTTCATGGATGCCCTGAAAGAAGGGACAGAGAAAGCTTACAGTAAGATCGAAGATGACTTAGACAAGAAGCTGGACGAGATCGCAGACAAGTACCAGAAAGCTTACGACAAGATCATCTCATTTCGGGACGACATGAAAAAGAAGATGTCAGAGCCGGTCAATATGTACGACCTGGACACCCAGCTGACACAAGTCGAGCGGTACCAGGAAGGTCTGAAAAAGCTCAAGGACAAGATACCGGAAAGCCTGATGGACCAGATCCTTGGCATGGACTTGAACGAGGCAGACAACTTAGTGGAGCACCTGAACGCAATGTCAGCGGAAGAACTGGCGGCGTACAAGAAGAAATGGGAACAGCTGCAGAGTTCGTCCGAAACCTACAGCAAGGAATTTTTCGAACAGCGTCTGACAGACACAAAAGCCGGATGGACGAAAGAAGTGGAAGAGGCAACCAAGACCGCACAGGAAGCAGCCGAAGAAGCCGGAAAGAAGATCGCCAAGAGCCTGATCAAGAGTCTGAATGGCGAAAAAGAAACGCTGAAAAAATCCATGCGGGGCATTGCAAAGGATATGATCGAAGCGTTCAAAAAAGCGTTTGGGCTTGGAAAAGACGGCAAAAAAGCAGAAAGCAGCAAAGCGACAGCAGAGGCAAAGGAGACTGGAACTGCAGCTTCGGGCAAGACATCAGCAAAGAAAAAGAAAACGACTGCCAAAACCAAAAAGGAAGAAAAAGAATGGCAGGTATACCGGGAAACAAAAGAATATGAAAAAGCCAGGAAGAAAATCGAGCAGGGCACCCAGGCGGAAATGCAGGCAGTCATGGCAGAAGTGGAAAGGATGCAGAACACAATTGCAAGCCTGGAATCCATGGGTGCAAGCCCGACGGTCAACGTGTCATCACCACAGATCAGCCTGGCAAATAATCAGCCGGTGCAGTTACAGGCTGAGATCCATACCACGGTCGACCTGGATGGAAGGACGGTGGGCAAGGCGGTCACACCATACGTCAATGAAAACATGAACACAATACGGAACCGGCAGAGGAGGGGAAGCTGATGGATGTACAGATCGGAAAGTATAAAATGGGCGATTTTGGGCTGAAACTGTTGGGTGTGGACCTTGGTACGCCGTCCGTCCGGAAAAGTACCGTGACCATCCCCGGCAGGAACGGTGCACTGGACTTGACGGAAGCCATTACCGGTTTCCCAGTGTACGACAATGCAACACATAAGCTGACGTTCGACTTCAAGGACGGGACTTACAGCACCTGGCTGTCAAAAGCCAGTGACATCCGCGGGAAACTGCACGGCAGGCGGCTCCCGGTCATCTTCGGGGATGACGGCTATTATTACGATGCCAGGGTAAGCGTGGACAGCAGCAAGCTCAACCAGCATTACAGTCAGATCGTGGTCACACTGGATGCAGAGCCGTACAAGCTGGCACGGAAAACGTCACTGGATGACTGGGAATGGGACAGATTCAATTTTGAAACGGATATCATCAGAGACTATAAAAACATCCCGGTACCGGGTGAAATCACGGTCGTAGGGGATGTGATGCCGACGGGGTGTGTTTTTGAAGCTTCGGCGGCGGTCACAGTGACATATGACGGAAAAAGCTACCAGATCCCAAAAGGGCACAGTACGGTGCCTGATATCCTGATCACAGAGGGCATCCATACCATGCAGTTTAAAGGGGATGGCGGCACGGTTTCCGTAGAATACAGAGGGGGCAGGTTCTAATGTATAAGATCACGCTGGATGGTTCCTACCTGTACCATCCGTGGATAAGAGGCCGCTGCATTACGGAAGGGGCACTGACTCAGGAAGTCAACAAAAACGGCTCCTGTGATGTTTCGATCGTCCTGGACCATCCGCTTGCGGCATCCGTCCTGCGGCGAAAGTCCATGCTGGAAGTAATCCGGTTCGGCCTGACGGGTAGTGAGAAGACGATCTACCGGGGCGTTGTGATGAACACCGTCGAAGACAGGGATCTTGAGATGGAGATCCAGACAGAAGGCGACCTAGTATTTTTTCAGGACAGCATCATCCGTCCATTCCACAAGACCGGCACGGATGTACCGGGAAAGACAACGCCAGGAAATTATTTCAAGTGGCTGGTTAAGAAGCACAACGAACAGGTGGATGATTTCAAGCAGTTCCTGATCGGTCAGGTGACTATTACCGGGGAAGCGGCAGACCGGGAGCGGAACGATTACAGCACCACGAGGGACATAATGGATGAACTCGTCGCAGAAAGCGGCGGGTATATCCGAACACGAACCGTCGGCGGTGTGCACTATATTGATTACCTGGCAGAATATGAACAGGCAGGCGGCCAGGATATACGGCAGGGGCAGAACATAATTGATGTTACCAAGAACGTCAAGACGGATGACCTTGCAACACGTCTGATCCCGCTCGGGGCATCGACGTCAAACAACGAATGGCCGGTCACGATCGCAAATGTAAACGGTGGCAAGGATTACCTGGAAGACGCGGCAGCCGTGAAAGAATACGGCATCATCACGAAGACCGTGGAGTTTTCCGAAATACAGGACCCCACGAAGCTGAAAGAAGAAGGCGAAAAGGCATTTAAGAAGATCAACGGGGTAAATCTGGTGACAGAATTATCTGCAATCGACCTGTCGGATGCCGGTTATGATGTGGATATGCTGCGGATCGGTGAAAAGGTTTTTTGTGCAGCACCCACGTACAACATACAGCAGCAGCTGCAGATCACGAAGAAGGTGACAGACCTGTTAAAACCGGCAAACAGCAAGGTCACGCTTGGCGGTACGGCATTAACATACACACAGCAACAGCTACAGGCAGGGCAGGGGCGTGTGAAGTATACAACAGTAACGGCGATAACGAATGGGCAGATTGATGAGATCTGCATTTACAGTTAAAAGAAAGGAAGAAAACATTATGGCAAAATTTTTGGATACAGCGGGATTAACTTATCTTTGGGGCAAGATCAAAACAGCATTATCAGGGAAGGTAGACAAAGTAAGCGGTAAAGGACTGTCTACGAACGACTATACGACAGCAGAGAAGAACAAACTGACAGGAATCGAAACCGGTGCGAACAAATATGTGCATCCGAGTTATACGGCGAAAACAAACGGACTGTACAAAGTGACCGTGGATGCAGCCGGACACGTATCTGGTACGACACCAGTTACTAAGACAGATATCACAGGCTTAGGCATCCCGGCATCAAACACGACCTACTCTGACTTCAAGGGTGCAACAGCTAATGCGGCAGGTACACACGGACTGGTACCGGCACCGGCGAAAGGCGATACGGGTAAACTTCTGAGCGGTAAAGGAACATGGGAAGCCATGACAATGGCCTATACTGAGGAAGATTACACGCAAGCATCTGTTGGTCTCACTTTTGCAGGAAGTACCGTAAAAGCAAATATTCCAGTTGCAACTACTGGTAATATGGGTCTCATGCCTCCAGCGATGTTTTCAAAACTGAATGATTTGCCAACAGAGGCAGATTTATCTGGTATCTATGCGAAGAAATCCGACATTACAGGCGTGTATAAGTACAAGGGTTCCCTGGCAGATGCAACAAAACTGCCGACTACAGGGCAGGTTGCCGGTGACGTATACAACCTGGAAGCAGCATCTGACTACGGCCCGGCAGGTACCAACGTGGCGTGGGACGGCAAGGCATGGGATGCACTGGGCGGATTGTTTGTGGTCGATGCACTTACCAATGCCGAAATTGATGCAATCTGCGTGTAAAGTGAATTGATATAAGGAGGAAGGAACATGGCATATCTAGATAAGGCGGGGCTTACTGAGTTATGGAAGAAAGTGAAAAGTTATGTGGATGCCAATGGCGGAGGAACACCGACAACGATTACAGGAAATGCAGGAACAGCTACAAAACTCCAGACAACACGGGCAATAGATGGCGTTAATTTCAATGGTACGGCTGACATTGCCCATTATGCCGTGTGTTATACGACAGGATCGACCGCCGCAAAGACGGTCAGCCTGTCGAACTTTAAGCTGGCAGCTGGTGCAAGAGTGTTTGTGCGTTTCAGTTATGCCAACACCGCTGCAAATCCAACACTGAACGTCAATAGTACAGGGGCGAAGCCAATCTATTACCGGAACAGCAACATCCCTGCAGAGCTGATAGATCAGTACACGGTTTTGGAGCTGGTCTACAGCGGATCATACTGGTTTGTAGTCGGAAATATGAATATCCTGACCAAGGGCGACAGCATAAATATTGAATGTTTCACGGCTGGCTATGTGACATCCGCAGGCAAGGAAGTGCAGTTCTGCATTCCGGTATCGACACCGATTGTCGGCTGCAGTTCTGTTAGCATAGCATCGGCAACCGGACTGCAGATCCGGCAGAATGGGAATTATATTTATGGTGGCAATGCATCCACGCTGGTAGCGGCATCGTCCTACCGGGGCGTTGTCAACCGTAATATGGTATCTATTGCCGCAACGATGCCGAATACAACCAACGCAGTCAACAATGCACCATGTGGTGTGCATGCGGCATTGAAGCTGACATTTTTATAGGAAAGGGGAACAGGAATGGCTATAACAGAGAACTTAAAAAAGATACTGGCGGCAGTCTACGGGCGGGATGTCCGGCAGTCGATCCATGACAGCATCCAAGAATGTTACAATAACGCTGAGGCGTGTAAGAGTTATACAAATGAGCACGTAAAAGATATGGAAACAAAGATGGCAGGTATTACAGGACAGAGTAAGGCGTTGATGGCAAAAACACGCAAGGATGTCCGGAATGTACAGGCAATTTTTTCAGTAGAAAAAACAGTGTCTATCACAGACGGCAAACTGTGGGAAGCACAAGATGCTGGCAGTTCGTGTGTACTTATGGAAGGGGCAAAAACACAGTGTACAACACTGAATGTACAACGAGGCGAACGGTATATCATACATACGAGCATGGTATCACGAGCCGGTAGTGGACGCGGAAAATATCCGATTATTTTTGCAGTTGATAACAGCAGTGCCGGATTCACAATGGTTTCAGCTGTAGAAATCGAAGAAGAAGGGGACTGTGATTATATCGTTACTGTTCCGGATAATGCAAAGTATATGATGATATCAGCCAACGAGAACGGCGAAGGTATCTGGGTGCGAAGAATCAATGTTCTCACAGAGTAACAAGAAAGGAAAGACTAACGAGGATGAAAAAAGAAATGGTTTGCACGATCACAGGAGCAATCGGTGGGACGATTGCTTATTTTTTTGGAGGCTGGGATCAGGCTCTTGTAACTTTAATCATTTTCATGGCAATTGATTACATATCCGGTCTGATTGTTGCCGGTGTGTTCCACAACAGTAAGAAAACGTCAACAGGGACATTGGAAAGTCGGACAGGCTGGAAAGGTCTGTGCAGGAAATGCATGACGCTGCTGTTTGTTCTGGTGGCGTACCGGCTGGATCTGGCAATCGGTGTGGATTACATCCGTGATGCGGTGATCATCGGGTTTATTGCCAACGAACTGATCAGCATCGTAGAGAATGCCGGACTGATGGGCATACCGCTGCCGGCAGTGATCGCCAATGCGATCGACATACTGACACAGAAAGCAGAGAAAAAAGGGGACGCATGAGCGTCCTCTGAGAAAGGCGGTAGAGACTATGAACAAGATTAACCGAATGATTTCAAATTACAATTATAATCCCGGCAATATTTCCAGGATCAAATATATTGTGATCCATTATGTCGGAGCGTTGGGCGGAGCACAGGAAAATTGTGCATACTATGGTGGTGGTAACCGCGGGGCATCTGCACACTATTTTGTCGGTTTCGCCGGCGAAATCTGGCAGTGTGTGGAAGATCAGAATATTGCCTGGCATTGTGGGGCGAGCAGCTATAAGCATCCAGAATGCAGAAATGCCAACAGTATCGGAATCGAGATGTGCGTGCGAAAGAAGAACGCGGCGAGTCTTTGGGCAACAGATAAGGACTGGTATTTTGAAGGAGCAACAGTACAGTCTGCTATTGAGCTGACCAGATATCTGATGAAGAAATACAACATTCCTGCAGATCATGTGATACGTCATTATGATGTGACCGGAAAGATTTGCCCGAATCCGTATGTATACAATACAGGTACGTACAATTGGGATGCGTTCAAGAAAGCTATTTTCGGACAGAATGGCGACATTCTCCCAGCCACCAGCAAACCGTGGTATCGTGTCCGCAAGACCTGGAAGAACACCAGCAGCCAGATCGGGGCATTTAAAACGATGAAGAAAGCCAAGCAGTGTGCAGATCAGCACGCCGGTTATCATGTCTACAATGATACCGGAAGGAAAGTATACACATCAAGTAAGATCCCATACAAGGTACAGCCGAAAACTGCGAATGTTCCGATCAGAACGGGACCGGCTAAAACTTACAGTGCTGCCAGAACGTTTTTGAAGCCAGGTAAGTACGTGATCACAGAGGAAAAGAACGGATTCGGCAGACTGAAAAACGGTGCAGGATGGGTATATCTTAATAAGGTAGAGAGGGTGTAGTAGAATGGTGGCATTGCCACCGATTTGCCACCGACAGAGAAATGTAAGATACAGAAACAAAAAGATTTAAAGATTGAACTATTGCATAAACATAGATTTTTAAGTATTATTGAGGATGTGCAGGGCGGTGTAAGACTTAACTATTAGACCTATAGATATACGGTGCACGTAGAAAGTGCAGTAAAACTTGTGAGGGAAAACCAACGAATAGAAACAAGGGTGAAATAACAATCCGGAATTTCCGGATTGTTCAAACCGAAGGTTCTCGTCAGGTCACACGCGATACCAAGGACTACACCATCAAAGGCTGGGTGATAGATGATGAACGACTGAAACGAGGAACGAAAGCTTTACATGATCCGAAGCTGAGAGCAGAGCTTCTGGCAACGAAGAAAGCATCACAGCCATTTGCGGCATTTTGCAGCAAATGCAGGGAACTAGGATATGAGATTTATGATATGGATCTGATCACGGCAGGGGAAGAGGCTTATGCAGCCATGCGGCGAAGCACAAACGGGGGCGGCGAGAATTCTCCGATGCTGGAAGGGGAAGATGACCTTTACGAGCTGTTTTTTGCAGGATTGTAGGCGACTGTAAGAAGAACCATATAAAAAAGACCGCATACAATTCTTTTGAATAAGGATTGCATGAGATCTTTTTTTATGAAATTATTTTTTCGCAAAATATTCTTTTGTCAGAGCGATGGCAGTTCCGGAAAGAAGGAAGATACCGATCAGGTTCGGGATTGCCATAAGTCCGTTGAAGGTCTCGGCGATGCTCCAGAGAAGTCCGAGATCGACCGTTGCTCCGATGATAGCTACCAGTGAATAGGCGATCATAAACGGTTTTACTACTTTCTCGGAAAACAGGAACTCAATACAGCGTGCACCGTAAAGTCCCCAGCCGATGATCGTGGAGAAAGCAAAACAGCACATGGCAACTGCGGTAAAAACAGATATCCAGTTTCCGTAGGTAGAAGTGAATCCGGAGATTGTCAGCTCGGCACCTGCGGCAGCTCCGTAGTTGACCGGAACACCGCTTACCAGAATGACAAGGGCAGTCAGAGTACAGATAACGATCGTGTCGGCAAATACTTCGAAAATACCGAACATACCCTGTTTTACCGGTTTGCTGGTATCAGCACAGGCATGGGCGATAGAACCGGTACCAAGACCTGCTTCATTGGAAAAGATACCGCGGGATACACCTTTTTTCAGGCTGAGGAAGAAACTTCCGATCACACCGCCGGTGACGGCAGCCGGGTTAAAAGCTCCGTAAACGATATCATGGAATACAGCAGGAACTCTCTCAAAATTCAGTACAACCACACCTGATATTCGATGCTATTTCTATAAAGAAACAATCAGTC
>ENA-ORNZ01000474-ORNZ01000474.1-human-gut-metagenome-genome-assembly--contig:-NODE-474-length-55747-cov-16.220876_pt1 | contig 55747 bp, 49 predicted proteins | sample MGYA00242124_ERZ509040 | MGnify/ENA primary metagenome ERZ509040 (study PRJEB26280, sample SAMEA2338733) | human gut metagenome | biome: human gut; feature: human-associated habitat; material: faeces... | reverse complement strand
GGATAAACGCTGAAGGCATCTAAGCGTGAAGCCCCCCTCAAGATGAGATATCCCAACGAAAGTTGTAAGACCCCTTGAAGACGACAAGGTAGATAGGGCAGAGGTGGAAGTGCAGTAATGCATGGAGCTGACTGTTACTAATCGGTCGAGGGCATAACCAAGAAGGTAGGACAGGGTAAGGAAGAATGGATGGAGTAAAGATTTAAATTTGTATGTGGTTTTGAAGGTACATGAAAAAAGTAAGGGAGCTGTAGACCGTAAGGGTTTGCAGCTTTTTTATTGCATAGCAAAATCCGTAGGAACTTCCTGTTAAATAAAAGGCACTACGAGCCTAGGCACATTCTTTATTATTACATATTAAATAATAAAAAAAGAATGCACAGTCTGAACTGCAGCATTCTTTTTCTATTATTGTTTAAGTCTGTTCTGATTACGCCAGTCTCTTGGCGATATTCCATAAATATTTTTAAATGCTCTGGAAAAATGTAATTGGTTGGGATAACCGACTGCATTACCTACATCTTTAATGGAAAGCTTTGTCAGTTTTAATAATTCAGCAGCTTTAATCATTCTATAATTCAACAAAAATTCCTGAGGAGATTTTCCAATTCCGTCTTTGAAAATTTTTCCGAAATAACTGCGGTTTAATCCGCATACAGCAGCGATGTTTTCAACTGAAATATCGTTTTGAAAATTCTGCTCTATGTAGGATAACGCTTCATGGATATAAAAATCCTGAAGGCGGCTGATTTTCGATGTCTGCATAGTAGCCGTAGAACGGATTAGAGCATCAATTGCAAGATAGAGATGTCCGATGAGGTGAAAAGGTGTTGCGTCTCCGTGGCTTGCAATATAGAGAAGTTCTTCTTTCAGTATTTCGCGAAGATCTTTAGAAGTAGCTTTATAAATCGGATTATCCAAACTAAGTCCGGAAAGTTCAATGGTTTCCTTTGCACGTAGTCCGTCAAATTCAATCCATGTATATTCCCAGGGGAGTTTTTCATCAGAGATATAGGTATTGATCTGACCGGGGAAAATCATAAAGCCCTGACCACTTTTTACGTGATAGGTCTGTGTCACACCGTGGGAATCATTTGCCATTAAAATTCCAGTGCCGGAGATAATGTAGTGAAAAAGAAAATGATTACGGACGGCAGGACCAAAACTATGCGCCGGTTCACATTGTTCGTAACCAAACTGATACAATCCAAGATCGACAAAATTCTCGCTTGGAAATACTGAAAACATAAGTTCTTTCATAATAATTCCTTTCTCATAGGTGCTCTGCCGTGAAAAAATGATGTTTAGCAGATGTTAAGTCAGTTGATATATATTTATTCTACTGATTTAATAAATAGATTGCAACTAAAATATACCAAAATGCTATGCATTTAGCAAAAAAGAGGAAAATAATAGCATTTTGGAATAAAAATTCAAATACAATGATATTTATAGTCGCATAATGGTATGTTATAATACAACTATAAAGAAAACACTTGATATATCGAGCGGTAACTAAAAACGAATATACCTGTGAGGAAGGAGAAAAAATGAGAAGGAAAAGAGCAGCAATTGTTTTGGGAATGTCCTGTATTCTGATGGCATCAGCTGTATTACAGGGATGTCAGCAAAATCCAAAAAGCGGAAAAGTGGAAATTGAACTTGTTCAGTATAAACCAGAGGCGGTAGATATATTTGAACAGCTCGAAAAAGAATTTAATGAGACACATGATGATATCCATTTAAAAATATCTTCCCCAAATGATGCGACAACAATTTTGAAAACACGTTTTATCAGAGAAGATTATCCGGATATTATCGGAATTGGCGGAGATATCAATTATTCTTATTTTGTTGATTCGGGAATATTGGCTGATCTTTCAGATTATGAAGGACTTAGTGAGATAAAACCCGCTTATCTTGATATTATCGAAGGATTGGAGTTTGTTCCGACAGAAGGAACATATGGGCTTCCGTATGTGGCAAATGCGGCAGGAGTGCTCTATAACAAAGATATGTTTGCGGAACATGGATGGGAGATTCCGCAGACCTGGGATGAATTTATTTCTCTCTGTGATGAAATTCAGAATGAAGGAATCCAGCCACTTTATTTTGGATATAAAGATACCTGGACCTGCCTTGCACCTTGGAATGCACTTGCAGTCGGACTTGCACCATCCGATGTTTGTCAGCAGGTGAATAAGGGAGAAACAACCTTCTCCAAAGAATATCCGCAAGTGGCAGAAAAAATGCTTGAATTGTTAAATTATGGTGAAGATGGACCGTTTGGATACGGATACAACGATGCATGTACTGCATTTGCAAATGGTGAATCAGCGATGTATACAATCGGAAGCTATGCAATTCCGCAGATCAAATCTGTAAATCCGGATATGAATATCGGATCCTTTGTTATGCCGGCTAATGATTCTGAAGAGGACAATGTATTAAATTCAGGAGTAGACCTTCAGTTCTGCGTGATGGATGCATGTGAAAATAAAGAAGCGGCATATGAAGTACTTGATTTCCTGATGGATCATGATAGTATCCAGTTATACTTAGATGCACAGAATGCGGTGCCTTGTAAAGACGAGGATTTTGCATTAGCTCCGGAACTGGAAGATATGAAACCATATATTCAGGATAACCGTATGGCGGATTACCAGGATCACTATTATCCGTCAGAAATGGCAGTCGATGCACAAATCCAGACATTTCTCATAAACCAGGATGTTGACGCATTCCTGAAAAAATTTGACAAAGACTGGATCAGATATAACAGGGATATCATTCGTATGATGGAAGATTATGAAGCAGGCAAGTAGGAGGGATACAGATCATGAATAAATTGAAAAGGATGAATGGCAGAGAGCGGACATTTTTACTGATTACGATACCGATACTTGCGTTGTTTTTCTGCTTTAATACGCTGCCACTTATTAAAGGTGTTATTTATAGTTTTACAAATTTTCGAGGATATGGCGAGTTTGACTGGGTAGGTCTTCGGAATTATGCAGATTTATTTACTGATGCAAGAGTCGGGAAATCCTACCTGTTTACATTCAAGCTTGCAATTGTTGCAACAATAGTTGTAAATGTGTTAAGTCTTGTTTTAGCTCTTGGATTAAACAGTAAAATTAAATTTAAAAGTGCACTCAGAGGAATGTATTTCGTTCCAAATATTTTAGGAGCACTTGTAGTGGGCTATATTTTCAATTACTTTTTCACTTATATTCTTCCGGCAGTTGTAAAAATGATGGGCGGAAAAGGTGACAGTATCCTGGCGAGCTCAAAATGGGCATGGGTTGCGATCGTAATTGTATGTGCATGGCAGTCTGTTGCAATGAATACGATTATTTATATTTCCGGACTTCAGACGGTACCGGAGGATGTATACGAAGCAGGTTCTCTTGATGGAGCGACCGGATGGAAAAAATTCAAGAATCTGACATTTCCACTGATCCTTCCATTCTTTACCATCAATATGGTACTTTGCATGAAGAATTTTCTGATGGTATTTGATCAGATCATGGCTCTTACCAAAGGAGGCCCGGCGCAGAGTACAGAATCAATTTCATTTTTGATTTATAACAATGGTATGGCCGGAGGACAGTTTGGGTTCCAGAGTGCCAATGCAGTTGTGTTCTTTGTAGTGATCGTTGTGATCTCTGTATTACAGATGAACTTTTTGGGAAATAAGGAGGAACAGTTATAATGAAAGTAAAGGTGAAAGAAAGAGTAAACTGGCCAATCACAATTTTATTGATTCTGGGTCTTGTAACCGTTATTTTTCCTCTTTATCTTACAGTTGTGATTGCATTTAAGAAACCGTCGGAAATGACAAACAGTATTTCCGGAATCTTATCACTGCCAAAAAGCTGGAGCTTTTCTAACTTTGCAGAAGCAATGCGTGTAACAGATTTTTGGCATTCACTGGGCAACAGTGTGCTGATAACGATTGTAACGGTAGTTCTTTCCATTCTGATTCATTCTATGATCGGTTATGTGATCGGAAGAAGTAAAAGTACCAGTAAATTTTACAAAGTAGCCTATCTTTATATTGTAAGCGGTATGTTTGTTCCATTTGCAATTTTGATGATGCCACTTGTGAAGCAGACAGCACAGATGGGAATTGACAATATTTTCGGTGTTATTTTGTGTTATCTTGTATTTTATATGCCGATGAATGTGCTCTTATATTCCGGTTATCTGAAAAATATTCCGATGGCACTGGAAGAGGCTGCACATGTAGACGGGGCAACAACCTGGAAAACTTATTGGAGTGTTATTTTTCCGATCATGAAACCGATGCATGCAACAGTAGCGGTACTCACAGCACTTGGTACATGGAATGATGTTATGACACCACTTGTAATTCTGGCAGGTAGCGATGTGAACACACTGCCACTTGCACAGATGACATTCCAGACACAGTTTGGAACCAATTATAATCTTGCATTTGCGTCCTATTTACTGGCACTGCTTCCGATTTTGATTTTCTATCTGATCTGTCAGAAACAGATTCTGAACGGTGTTGTAAATGGCGCAGTAAAATAAATTTGACAGAAGCTTAAGGAGAAGAATATGGGAATCATATACAACGAGAAAGCAAAAACATTTACATTACATACCCAAAATACAACGTATCAGATGCAAATTGATGCATATGGATTTTTACTGCATTTATATTATGGAAGAAAGACAGATGGAGTTATGGACTATCTTCTGACCTATGCAGACCGTGGCTTCTCCGGAAATCCGCAGGATGCAGGAAATGACAGAACATATTCTCTTGATGCGCTGCCGCAGGAATTTCCATGCCGCCTAACAGGAGATTTCCGAAGCCCGGTGCTGGATCTGGTAAATGCAGATGGTTCTTTGGGATGCGATCTTAGATATCAGGGATATGAGATTTGTGATGGAAAATACAATTTGAAGGGACTTCCGGCGGTTTATGCTGCAGAAGAGGAAGCCCAGACTCTGATCATTTATATGAAAGATCAGGTGACAGGATTACAGGTAGAATTACTTTATGGAGTTCTTCCGGAGTATGATGTGATCACAAGAAGTGCAAAAGTGATCAATACAGAAGAAGATAAAATCAGACTGACAAAAGCACAGGCAGCATGTATTGATTTTGTTCATGGTGAGTTTGATATCATTTCTTTTTACGGCCGCCATGCGATGGAAAGAAATATGCAGAGAACACCGGCAGGACATGGAGCTTTTGTAATTGGAAGCCGTAGAGGAACATCCAGCCATCAGTACAATCCGATGATGATACTGGCAGAAAAAGAAACGACAGAAGATGCCGGTACCTGTTATGGAATGTCTTTTGTATACAGCGGAGGATTTAAAGCAGAAGTAGAAAAGGATCAGTTCGGGCAGACAAGAATGCAGATGGGACTGCAGGAAGAACAGTTTTCTTATCCACTGAAAAAAGGAGAGGAATTTGTGATTCCTGAAGTTATTTTAACTTGCAGCAGTCAGGGACTTGGAAAGCTTTCCCAGAATCTGCAGAGATGTATCCGTAAAAATCTGTGTCGTGGAAAATATAAAGAAAAAGTAAGACCGGTACTGATCAACAGTTGGGAAGCATGCTATTTTGATTTTACGGGAGAAGATATCTATCATCTTGCCGAGCAGGCAAAGGATCTGGGAATCGATATGGTTGTACTGGACGATGGATGGTTTGGAAGTAGAAATGATGACAACAGTGGACTTGGCGACTGGAAGGTAAATGAAGAAAAGCTGCAGGGAAGTCTCGGTGATCTGATCAGCAGGATCAATGCATTAGGTGTTAAATTCGGGCTCTGGTTTGAGCCGGAGATGGTAAATGAAGACAGTGATCTTTACCGTGAACATCCGGACTGGGCAATTCAGATTCCGGGAAGAAAACCGGTAAAAGGAAGAAACCAGCTGATCCTTGATTTTTCGAGAAAAGAAGTTGTGGATGCTGTTTATGAGCAGATGTGTCAGGTGCTCGATCAGGGAAATATCGAATATGTAAAATGGGATATGAACCGAAGTATGGCAGAAGTATATTCTATGACAGCAGAAGAACAGGGCAGTGTGCAGTATGACTATATGCTTGGACTTTATGATTTCCTGGAGCGTATTATAAGCCGCTATCCAGACCTTCTGATCGAAGGCTGCAGTGGTGGTGGAGGTCGTTTTGACGCGGGAATGCTGTATTATACACCACAGATCTGGTGCAGTGATAATACCGATGCAGTGGATCGTGTAAGGATTCAATACGGAACATCCTTTGGGTATCCGATATCTGCAGTTGGATCTCACGTATCTGCAGTTCCGAACCATCAGACAGGAAGAAAGACATCACTCCATACAAGAGGTGTCTGTGCCATGGCAGGAACCTTCGGCTATGAACTGGATCCGGCGAAAATGACAGATGAAGAGCGCAGAGAGATCAGGGAACAGATAGTAGAATACAAAAAATATGCACAGCTTGTACAAAATGGACTTTACTATCGACTGAGTAATCCATTCGCAGAAGAAATCGGCGCATGGGAATTTGCATCAGAAGATGGGAAAGAAGTACTCGTAAATGTAGTTATGCTTGAAATCCATGGAAATATGACAGTAAATTATGTGAAACTGAAAGGTCTGTGTGCCGGACAATTCTATAAAGATTCAAGAACCGGAAAAATTTATCCGGCAGAGGCTCTGATGGAAGTTGGAATTCCGATGCCTCTTGAATTTGGTGAGTACAAAGCATATCAGATTTATCTGGAAATGGTCGAGTAAAAATGAGAAAAACAAATGATATTTTTGAAAAGAGACTGGCGAAGCATATGGATGAGCTTCGCTGGCTCTATATGGAATTATATGATAATGAAGCAATGTTTGCAGAGCTCTGTGAACAGATGAAGAATTACTATCAAGCAAGAAATGCGAAACTTCGAAAGAGAGATCTGGAGAAGGAAAAGGATCAGGCGTGGTATCGTAAAAAAAACATGCTGGGAATGATGCTGTATATTGATAATTTCGCCGGAAATTTAAGAGGAGTCAAAGGAAAGCTTAAGTATCTGGAAGAATGTGGTGTAAACTGTGTTCATCTGATGCCGTTTCTTGATTCGCCAAAGGGAAGATCCGATGGAGGCTATGCGGTTGCGGATTTCAGAAAAGTAAAGCCGGAACTTGGAACCATAGAAGACCTTGCAGATCTGGCTGAAGCCTGCCATGAAAAAGACATGAATCTGTGTATGGATTTTGTAATGAACCATACTTCCGAAGATCATGAATGGGCACAGAAGGCAAGAATGGGTGAAGGCGAATATATGAGCCGGTATTTTTTCTGTGACAATGAAAACTATGTCAGAGAATATGAGAAAACAGTGCCACAGGTATTTCCGGAAACTGCACCGGGGAATTTCACCTGGCTTCCTGAAATCGGACACTACGTGTTGACTACCTTTTATCCTTACCAGTGGGATCTGAATTATAAGAATCCGAGGGTGTTTAACGAAATGATGTATAATTTCCTTTTCCTGGTCAATCAGGGGATTGACATTCTGCGGATCGATGCAGTTCCTTATATCTGGAAGGAAATGGGGACAAGCTGCAGAAATCTTCCACAGGTACACACGATAGTCAGGATGATGCGTATGATCGGGGAGATTGTGTGTCCGTCGGTTGTATTATTAGGGGAAGTCGTGATGGAACCGGAAAAAGTAGTTCCTTATTTTGGTACCATAGAAAAGCCGGAATGTCATATGCTTTATAATGTAACTATGATGGCTACTACATGGAATACGGTTGCGACGAGAGATACCAGACTTTTACGGATGCAGCTTGATATTATGAACAACCTTCCGAAAGAGTATACTTTCTTAAATTACCTCAGATGTCATGATGATATTGGATGGGGATTGGATTTCCAGACACTTGCCGGTTGGGGAATGCAGGAAGTCCCACACAAAAGATATCTGAATGACTTTTTCACAGGAAAAATCGCAGAAAGTGTGAGCCGCGGGGAACTTTATAATGAAGATCCGATAACAGGAGATGCCAGATTCTGTGCAACGACAGCTTCCATGTGTGGAATTGAAAGTGCCGGATTTGAACAAAATGAAGAAAAGAAAAAAAGAGCAGTCAGATTTGATCTGATGCTGCATGCATATATGATGGTGCAATCCGGAATTCCAATGCTTTACAGTGGAGATGAGATTGGTCAGGTAAATGATTATACTTATAAAAATGATCCGGAAAAACGGGTTGATTCCAGGTATATCCACAGAGGAAAATTTGACTGGAAGCTGGCAGACGGACGAAAGAGAAAAGGAACGGTACAAAAAGAACTGTTTGATGGAATTGGAAAACTTAGATCCATTCGAAGTAAGGAAAAAGTATTTGACGCATCGGCAAATGTCTGGACGCTTGATACCTGGGAAAATGGAATCCTTGGAGTTGTGCGGGAACTGGAGGGCGAGCAGATGACAGCACTTTTTAATTTCGCAGAAGAGGACCGGACAGCCTGGATCGAAGAAGAGGGAGAGTATATGGATTTATATACAGGTAAAAAAGTCAGCCTTCAGGCAATAAAAATGGAAGGCCATTCCTTTGTATTAGCAAAGAAATGCTAAAGTAAGATAGAAAAAGAGCAGGTAAGAAATTTTATCCTTTCTTACCTGCTTTTTTTACTTTATTGGTTTTCCTGCATATCTTTCAGCATCTGGATAAGTTCCAAATCCTTTTCGGTAACACGGAAATTAGTGGTATAATTCCGTCCTTCCGGAGATTTGACGGAGATTTCGATGATGCTGTCTTTGCGGCATGCATCTCCTTTTACTGCATGAATAAAAGGCATAAATTTAGGATGCTCCTGTTGAAAAGTGGAAAATGCGGATTTCAGTTTTGCAAGCATTCCAAGCTGTTGAAAGTTAAGCGCCATAAAATACTCCTTTATAATTCAATATATCCATTGAACCCTCCAAGGGTGTAATATGCTTTTTTGTCTTCTGGTTTCAGATAAATGGAGAGAGCTTCCGGAGTTTCTACAGCGTGTCCCTTTGCATTGCAGTCAGCAATCACACGTTCTGTGATAGCGGCTACAGTATATTCTGCACTCTGGTACTGAACATAGAATGCAGGATTTTTGGCAGGAACTTCTACTGGTACTTTGACTTCTTTTACAACTTCTTTTATCTCTACAACAGGAGTTGCTGTAGCCGGTGCTGATGATGTAGCTGTAGCAGTTACTGCTGATTCAAGTGTTCTTTTCTGTTTTTTCTTATCGATTCTTTTATTCATTATTATTACCCCTTTTTCAAATTGTACAACATCTATTATATTACTTTTATATGGAGAAGTCAAAATGGTATTTATCACAGATATTTTGCAGAAAATGAAAAAGGGTTGCGCATAATGGTGAGATATGAGTATAATGAGTATCGTGTAATTGGAGTATAACCGGGAGGAAAAGGTAGAATGAATAGAGAAGCATTATTTTTTGATATTGATGGGACCGTACTCAGTGAGATTACAAAAGAGATTCCCGCAAGTACGGTAGATGCACTTAAAAGGGCACACGACGCAGGACATTTTTTATTTATCAATACAGGAAGAACATACTGCAGTGTTCCGGTGGAACTGAAAAAACTTCCATTTGATGGATATTTGTGTGGATGTGGGATTTATTTTACATTTGATGAAGAAATTATTTTTGAAAAGCATCTGGATCCGGAGAGGGGCGATGAGATCGCTGATTATATGACAAAATGTCAGATTGATGGGATTTTTGAGGGAGCAGAAGATGTGTATTTCACTTCAAGAGTTTCAAGATTTGACAGATTGGAAAATACAAAAAAATACATGAATAACCGTGGACTTGGAATCGAGCGTTATATGGAGCAGAGAAGATGTCCATATGATAAAATCTTTATTTATACGGATGAAAAAAGTGATGAAAAAGCATTTTTTGAATTTATCAAAGATGATATGGAAGTAATCGACCGTGGAAGTAATACATTTGAATGTATCCTCAAGGGCTATACAAAAGGAACTGCGATTGACTGGGTACTGGAGCATTTTGGAATGACGAGAGATCAGTCATATGTATTTGGAGACAGCAGCAATGATCTGGCAATGTTCCGGCATGCCGGGCATGCGATTGCGATGGGCGCGCATGACCAGGTGCTGGAACCTTATACAGAATTTGTGACAAAGACCGTTGAAGAAGATGGAATTGCTTATGCGATGAAGAAATATGGACTGATCGATTAGAGAATCCTCCGGTAAAGTTACAGAGAAAATTTTCTAAGATGCAGCAGCTTTTATAAGATCATCAAGAGAACCAAAATGATAGCCCATTTCTTCCCATTTGGTGAGAAGTTCATCTAAGATTTCAGCGTTTGTAGAGGACGTACTGTGGAGTAAAACGATGGCACCGGGATGGATCCTTCCAAGCAGTTTTTCAAAAGCCTCTTCGTGGGATGGCTGGTTATCCTGATACCAGTCGACATAGGCGAGACTCCAGAAGAATGTGTGATAGCCAAGCTCCTGCGCCATTTTCAGGTTGGCTTCGCTGTATTTGCCCTGTGGTGGACGATAAAATCTGGAAATTTCCTGTCCGGTGATCTGCTGATACAGTTTTTCAACTGTCTGGATTTCTTCAGAAAAGGATTCCATTGTAGAAATCTGTGACATGTCTTTGTGATGCCAGGTGTGGTTGCCGATGGTGTTACCGGCAGCGAGGATCTGTTTGATAAGTTCTGGATTGCTTTCCAGAAGTGTGCCGACGACGAAGAACGTTGCCGGAGCCTGATGTTTCGTAAGAGCTTCCAGAATAGCCGGTGTATTTCCATTTTCATAACCGGCATCGAAAGTAAGGTAGATTACCTTTTCACCGGTGTCCTGTGCGTAAAAGGCATCAAATTTTTTCAACTCGTCAAATGTGGCATTGCCGACAGGGGGCTCCCCATCAGTTTGGAAGCTGAGCCCCCAGTTGCCTTCAGAAGAGGTGGGAACAGCGGCTGAAAAGAAATGATCATGCAGAAATGCAGCGCCGGTTCCCACAAAGAAAGCCGCGAGGAAAAGAAAACAGATCCGTATAATATTTTTTGATTTTAATCTGGAAAACATAAAAGGAACTCCGATCGGATAGAAAACAGGTGATTGATAAAATATATGTGGAAATGGAAGGAAAAGAACCGAAATAGATAAAATAGAGGTCAGAAAATAAAGTGGACAAAAAGTAATCAAAGTGATCAAAAAAGTGATCAAAAAATGAAAAAAAGACTTGCATTTTTTCTGAGATGTGATATTATATTATTTGTCTTTAAGACGCGGGTGTAGTTCAATGGTAGAACACCAGCCTTCCAAGCTGGATACGTGGGTTCGATTCCCATCACCCGCTTTTGTTATGCGTAAAAAGAAGAACCTCAGATGGTTGATGAAACGATCAGGGCGGTTCTTTTTTTGGCACAAAAAAGTGCGCATCTTGTCTTATAAGCTGGACTTACGCTGACAAGCTACACACTTTTTTCATAGCAAATATATTATTTTAACAAAGCAAAAAACGAGTAGCTGCTAAACTGGATTTACGCTTACCTGCTACTCGTCTGCTATAATTATATTTCCAGTTTTTTCAAAAGTCAAATAAATTTTTCTTACACTGCGACAGTTCTTCCTTTCATTTAATTCTCTTTTCTTTTACGGAAAAGATATTCATCTAATTCTTTTTTGATATTTTCCGGAATTTCTCTCTTCACCGGGCATACCACAGCGTTTGTGAAACGATTTGTAAATAAACTCAGGAAATGAATATCTTTCTGCAGCTGCTCCATGGACATCACAGCCTTCACATCGTACCGGCAATGGATCGGTGCAACATTTCCGCTTGCAAGACGGGCAAATGAGACTGCCGGTACACCTTTATCTGCAAATGGAGTGGAATCACTGGGGTACACGCCTGTCTCAGAAGCTATCGGGAATCCAATTTCCGCTGACATATAGCTGATGTAATGAGAAAGCTTCTCTTCTGCTGACACGCATGCAATGAATTTACCCATATAGGTTCCGATCATATCAAGATTGATGTTGAATACGATTTTATCCAGCTCTGCCTCATGATCTTTCACATAAGCTTTCGATCCTAATAAACCACGTTCCTCGCTTCCGCAGAACACAAAGCGAAGACCGTAATTGCGTTCTTTGTCTTTCATGTATTCCATAATTCCGAGAAGTCCTGCACATCCACTCATATTGTCATAAGCACCATGTGAAAGAGCGGTTGTATCATAATGTGCACTAAGCATGATCCACTCTTCCTTTTTTCCCGGAAGTTCTGCGATCACATTATGGGATTCTCCGTCATATTCCTTCTGCTTAATCTCTAACCGCATCTTTTTCGCATGATTTTTTACCAGCTTAACCGCATCTCCTGTATGAATCATTGCACAAAGGACTTTCTTTTCTTCTCCGACAACTGCTTCCCGAAGATCTCTCTGGTCAATATCCTGCTGTGGATAATATAAGTTACCATACTGGCAGAGAATTGCCTTTGCACCTGCCTTCATCAGATCCCGGTAAGTAAAGAATCCAAATCCCTGTGTGTCCATCAGAACAATCTTGTCTTTGGCTCCTGCAATCGATACTGGATCTGTTCCCGGCATGTAATACAGCTCTCCTTCTGCCACACCGCTTCCGCAGCAGGAAAAAGCCTTGCATGTTATCTCTTCCCCATCTGCATACAAATGAACCTCTTCAATATCGCCCATTGCCACGCGAAAACCTTCGATCTGTGCCGGAACCCCCATGTTCTCACACTGCATTTTCAGATATCCTGCAACCTGCAATTCTTCTTTTGTCCCACTTGTATGGACAAAATCCGTGTCGTTAAAAATCTGCTGTAAATCCATCTCAAAAATACTCCTTTTCTTCTTTTTTCAGATTTTTCCTTCTGACATACATTATAGCAAAATCCCGACAAGTTTAGTAGCACGGTTTTAAGTATCATTCGTATTTTTTTCTTATATTGCTAACAGCTGTTTTTCTTCTGTGATAGAAAAGTCAATTGCCTTTGCACCATCTGAAACAGAATTTACAAGATATTTTTTTTGTGCCAAAAAGAGAGGAGTTAAAACAAAATGGCAGAAAGCAACAAGATGAAGGAGATGCCGGTGAATAAGCTGATGGTCCAAATGGGGATCCCGATGATCTTATCCATGGCATTACAGGCGGTCTATAATATCGTAGACAGTGCATTTGTAGGAAATATGAAAGCAGGCAGTGAAGCAGCATTAAATGCTTTGACTCTGATATTTCCGGTGCAGATGCTCATGGTAGCAGTAGGGATCGGAACCGGTGTAGGAACCAATGCACTTCTGGCAAGGACAATTGGACAGGGGAACAGTAAAAAAGCTGCGAAGGTAGCTGGTAACAGTCTGGTTCTTGGCGTGATCATTTATGTGGTTTGTTTATTATTTGGTTTCTTTGGAGTGAGAGCATACATTTCATCACAGACTGTTGATGCAGAAGTACTTGAAATGGGAGTCAGTTATCTGCGGATATGCTGTGTGATTTCTTTTGGCATTATTTTCTTTTCTTTATTTGAAAAATTATTATAGGCGACAGGACGCTCTCTTTATTCTACAATCGGTCAGGTGGGAGTTTCGCTGATCTGGTGGGCATTTCCGATTACGGAAGTGATTTCATGTCTGATAGGATATTTATTTTTAAAGAGAATCAGAAAATATAAAGTCAATGCGTTAAGCTAAGGAGGAAACAGAGATGGAAAAAAGAATTATTACGATCAGTAGAGAATTTGGAAGCGGTGGACGTTTTATCGGAGAAGAAGTTGCAAAGAAACTTGGAATTGCGTATTATGATAAAAGCATTATCAATGAAATTGCAGAAAAGTCTGGTTTATCACCGGAATACATCAAGGAAAATGCAGAATTATCACCGAAGAAAGGATTATTTGCCTATGCATTTGCAGGGCGTGACATTACAGGAAAATCAGTAGAAGATATGGTATACGAAGCACAGAGAAAAGTGATTTTAGATATAGCAGAGAAAGAGCCTTGTGTGATCATTGGAAGAAATGCAGATTATATCCTGAAAGACAGGGAGGATGTGCTAAATGTGTTTATTCATGGGAATATGCCGGAAAAAATACAGCGTATCGGTCAGTTATATCATGTCGGTGAAAAGGAAGCTGCCAAAATGCTGGCAGATACAGATAAAAGGCGTATGACAAATTATAATTTTTACACAGATCAGAAATGAGGAAAAGCCAGCAATTATACCTTATGTCTGAACAGTTCGCAGCTTGGATATGACAGATGTGAGAAGATCATTATGGAATGTTTAGGGGTGTAAAAACAAGAAGTTTTTACGGTTTAACCTTAAAAACTTCTTGTTTTTTGCATATAACTTGGATGTTAAAATAATATAGGAAACCTAGTGGTAGCAGAAAGTGTTTTTTAATCTGGAAAAATAAACTATTGTGTTGTATTACGGCGGATCAATACAGGTGTAATTTGTTTGTGAATAGGTTCGCCCAATGGTTTGGGAGCACGCTTTTTCTGCTCATCCATCTGTCGGACCAGAAGATCCATGGCGGTTTTGGCAATTACATCAATCTGCTGGCCAACGGTTGTGATTGGAAGGATTGCCTCGCTGGCAATCGGGGAATTGTCAAATCCAACAATCTCATAAGTTGAAGGAAAGGTTCCGTATTTTTGGAAAATTAAATTAAGAAACATATTGGCATAGGTATCATTCGCAAGAAAGATACCTTTTTTTTGATCTGGGTATTTTGCTTCTATCTTATTAAAAATCTCCCGGATCACATTTAAAATCTCATGATAAGAATTACCTTCTACACTCAGATCGATATCATATGGAACATGATATTCTTCACAAGTTTCCTGAAAGGCCCGGATGCGGTCATAAGCTGGGATGGATTTATCCACATTGACATTTATATGAATCAATATGTCACATTTATCTCGGATCAACAGGGAAGTAGCCTGAAGTGCGCCCATATAGTTATCGGTATTGACACTGCTGATATGTTCTGCTTCACGTTCAATTGCGATGACAGGAATCTGATAGGAAGCGAGCTTCTCGGATGGAAGCGTGTGACTTAAAACAATCAGTCCCTCAATCTGATAAGATAGAAGTTCCTCAATGTACTGTTGTTCTTCTTCAGCTCCATGTTCGCTGGCGAAAACAAGAAATTTATAATGATAATCTCTGTAGCTGGAAAGAAATTGTGTCAGCATCTCAGAATAATAGTGCAGGTAGAGGTTTGGAACAATGATTCCGATAAATTCACTTTTTCCATTCGCCAGGACCTTTGCCAGCTTAGAGCCGAAAATATTAAAAGAAAATGGACGAGAAGCAATGAACAATATTTTTGGAACTAACTACGATACGGATGATGAGATGCACAAATATATGCACGCTCATAAGACGGATTGTGCCATAGCAATTTTTGAATCGGCTACGAAAATTAAATATCCTGAGTATATAATGAGGGCGATAAAAAATGAGTAGTCTAATTATTGCAGCGGCAGGGGCAGGAAAAACAACATTTCTTGTAAAGAAGGCATTGGAGATTTCTGAAAATGTTTTGATAACAACTTATACCGATGCTAATGAACAAAGCATTAGAGACAAATTTTACGAAATAAATGGTTGTATTCCATCCAATGTAACTATTATGCCGTGGTTTTCGCTGCTAATCAAACATGGTATACGACCTTACCAAAGCTATCTTATAAATAATAGGGTATCCGGTGTGTTATTAGTGAATAAGGCAGATAAAAAATTGTTGAGACTAAAGGATACAAATGAGAAAAAATATGTCACGGCTTCCGGTAATGTATATTCAAATATGATTTCAAAATTGCCCTGTGTTTTGGACGAATTATCGAATGGATGTGTATTTCGCAGAATACGAAAAATTTTTTCTTATGTTTTTGTAGATGAAATACAAGATTTTGTCGGATATGATTTAGAAGTTATAAAAAAGTTGCATGAGGTTGGTTGCAACATGACTTTAGTAGGAGATCCTCGTCAGACGACGTATCGAACTCATTACGAAGCAAAATATAAAAAATATGCAGGTGGGAAAATAGTGATTTTTGTGCAGGATAATATTGCCGGAATGAATATTGATACCACAACATTATCGACATCTTATAGAAATAATCAGATTATATGTGATCTTGCAAATCAGATGTATCCTGATATGAAGCCATGCGATTCTGCCATGAATGAAAAAACGGGACATGTCATGGGCCATTCGGATGCACAGATCACAATGAATGTCTACAATCATATTGCAGAGAAGTCTCATGTGGAGAACGAGATGTCTAAAATGAACTTGCCAGAAACCGTACCTGCTGTGGTATAAACCATAAGTCGTTGTCGTAAAATGTGGTAAGAAAATCAGACGAATATATTTTTCCAAGAATTTGTCGTAAAAATGTGGTCAAATCAAGAAAATCGAGTGCGAAAGCAAGTGAAAAACCTCTGTGAAGCCCATAGAATCAAGGCTTCACAAAATCTTCACAAATAATTAGCACTCACATCTTGACAGTGCTAATAATGCGTGCTATAGTACAGGTAGAACAAAGGAAGGGGAACGAAAAGAAAGGTTCGCCAGAGAGTGTTCCGAACGTATTATGAGTGTTTGAAAGGAGACAGGACTTATGTTAATGCCTAGTATTTTTAATAATAATTTATTTGATGATGATTGGTTTGGATTTCCGTTTTACGGATATGCAGATAAAGCAGAGAACAGAGCAGAAAAGAAGCTCTATGGACATCATGCGAATAATCTGATGAAGACAGATATCAAGGAAATGAAAGATGGATATGAACTTGAGATTGATCTTCCAGGGTTCAAGAAAGATGAAGTTACTGCAGAATTGAAAGATGGTTATCTGACAGTCAGTGCGGCGAAAGGTCTTGATCAGGATGAACAGGAGAAAGAAACCGGCAGGTATATCCGCCGTGAACGTTACGCAGGAGCATGTCAGAGAAGTTACTATGTTGGTGAAGATATCACAGAAGAAGATATCAAAGCAGAATTTAAACATGGTATTCTGAAACTCTTTGTTCCGAAAAAAGAAGCAAAACCAGCGGTAGAAGAGAAGAAATATATCACAATTGAAGGTTAATATAGAAGATAAATTTCCCCCGGAGAGCAATCTCCGGGGTGTTTTACAGGCAGGAGGTGACAGAACATGGCAGCAAAGCGGGATTACTACGAGGTGCTCGGAGTAGCAAAGAATGCAGATGAGAAGACAATCAAAAAAGCTTACCGGAAGATGGCAAAGAAGTATCATCCGGATACCAATGCCGGAAATCCGGATGCAGAAAAGAAATTCAAAGAAGTAACAGAAGCCTATTCAGTACTGAGTGATCCGGAAAAGAAGAAGATGTATGACCAGTTTGGACACGCCGCATTTGACCAGTCTGCAGGAGGCAGCTATCAGGGCAGTGGATTTGGAAATGGTTTCCAGGGATTCAAAAGTGGTCCTGGAGGATATCAGGAGTATCATTTTACAGGAAATGCAGATGATATTTTCGGAGATATGTTTAAAGATATCTTCCATGGAAGCAGCAGTAAAAGCACAGATGGTTTCGGAGGTCATGGTTTTCACAGAAGCAGTTTCTATGACGATGGATCCGGATTTGGTGGCTTCGGAGGATTTGGCGGTCACGGGTCAGCAGGCTTTGATCAGAAAGGACAGGATCTGAATGCCAGTGTATCTGTTACATTTGATGAGGCAGCATTTGGATGTGATAAAAGAATTACTCTGCAGGATCAGAGCGGAAAGGCGCAGACACTTGAGGTGCATATTCCGGCAGGAATTGACAGTGGAAAGAGTATAAGACTTCGTGGAAAAGGGATGCCTGGAACCGGAAAAGGCGGTGCAGGAGATCTGCTTCTGAAAGTAACTGTTCAGCCAAAAGCCGGATATGAACGAAAAGGTATGGATGTTTATACAACGGTCAGCATTCCTTATACAACGGCTGTGTTTGGTGGAGAAGCAAGGGTGCATACCCTGTATGGTGATGTGATGTGCAAGATTAAAGAAGGAACACAGTCAGGAAGCAGGATTCGTTTAAGAGGAAAAGGAATCGTTTCCATGAAGGATGCAAATGTCCATGGTGATCAGTATGTAACGGTACAAATTCAGGTTCCGAGACATTTAAATGCAGAAGCAAGACAGAAACTGATGGAATATAAAAAAGCTGCTGCCGGAGGAAGATAAAGGATCCGGGGCGTTTCATATAGATGGGACTCAGAAAATGAGTTCGATGATTTGACAGGGAAGTAAAAATTTATATAGATTTAGCACTCGACTATTGACAGTGCTAATAACAAGTGCTATAGTTCGAGTAGAACAAAGATAGCAAGGCAAAGGAGGGACTCATGTTATGAATATCAATAAATTTACACAAAGTTCTATGGCAGCAGTACAGAACCTTGAAAAGATTGCGGCAGATTATGGCAACCAGGAAATTGAACAGGAACATCTTCTGTATTCTTTGCTTACAATAGATGACAGCCTGATTCTCAAGCTGATTGAGAAGATGGGCATTACAAAAGAGACGATGATGAACCGTGTGGAAGAGCTTTTACGGAAGCGTCCGAAGGTACAGGGCGGTCAGATGTATATTGGTCAGAATCTGAATAATGTGCTGATCCATGGCGAGGATGAGGCAAAGCAGATGGGTGATGAATATGTATCGGTTGAGCATCTGTTCCTCGCACTTCTGAAATATGCGAACCGTGAGATCAAAGGTATGATGAAGGAACTTGGAATCACAAGGGAAAGCTTCCTTCAGGTACTTTCTTCGGTAAGAGGTAATCAGCGAGTAACCAGTGATAATCCGGAAGCTACTTATGATACCTTGAACAAATACGGGGAAGATCTGGTAGAAAAAGCCAGGGAGCAGAAGCTGGATCCGGTCATCGGACGTGATGCAGAGATCCGGAATGTGATCCGTATCCTGTCACGTAAGACAAAGAACAACCCGGTTCTGATCGGTGAACCTGGTGTTGGTAAGACAGCAGCAGTAGAAGGTCTGGCACAGCGTATCGTGCGTGGTGATGTACCGGAAGCTTTGAAAGATAAAAAAGTATTTGCACTGGATATGGGAGCACTGGTTGCAGGTGCCAAGTATCGTGGTGAATTTGAAGAGCGTCTGAAAGCAGTTCTGGAAGAAGTCAAGAACAGTGATGGAAACATCATCCTGTTTATCGATGAGCTGCATACCATTGTAGGTGCCGGAAAGTCAGACGGTGCAATGGACGCCGGAAATATGTTAAAACCAATGCTTGCCCGTGGTGAGCTGCATTGTATCGGTGCGACAACTCTGGATGAGTATCGCCAGTATATTGAAAAGGATGCCGCTCTGGAACGTCGTTTCCAGCCGGTTATGGTGGATGAGCCTTCAGTTGAGGATGCCATTTCTATCCTTCGTGGATTGAAAGAGCGTTATGAAGTATTCCATGGTGTCAAGATCACAGACAGCGCACTGGTTGCGGCGGTTACTCTGAGTAACCGTTATATTTCAGACCGTTTCCTTCCGGATAAGGCAATCGACCTGGTTGATGAAGCATGTGCATCCATTAAGACAGAGCTGGATTCTATGCCGACAGAGCTGGATGAACTGAACCGTAAGATCATGCAGCTGGAGATTGAAGAAGCTGCTTTGAAGAAAGAGGATGACCGACTGAGCAAGGAAAGACTGCAGAAACTGCAGGAAGAACTTGCCGAAGAACGGGAAAAATTCGCAAAGCAGAAAGCACAGTGGGATAACGAAAAACATTCTGTTGAACATGTACAGAAGATTCGTGAGCAGATTGAACAGCTGAACCGTGAAATCGAAGCAGCTCAGAGGAGTTATGATCTGAACAAGGCAGCAGAGCTTCAGTACGGACGTCTTCCACAGTTGCAGAAACAGCTGGAAGAAGAGGAAGCAAAGGTAAAAGATGAAGATCTGTCACTGGTTCATGAAAGTGTTACCGATGATGAGATTGCCAAGATTATTTCCCGCTGGACTGGTATTCCGGTTGCAAAATTAAACGAAAGCGAGAGAAGCAAGACACTGCACCTTGCAGATGAACTTCATAAACGTGTCATCGGACAGGACGAAGGCGTTACGAAAGTAACCGATGCAATCATCCGTTCCAAAGCAGGAATCAAAGATCCGACTAAGCCGATTGGTTCCTTCCTCTTTCTTGGACCTACAGGTGTAGGTAAGACAGAGCTTGCAAAAGCACTTGCCGAGAATCTGTTTGATGATGAGAACAATATGGTGCGTATCGATATGAGTGAGTACATGGAGAAATATTCTGTGTCCCGTCTGATCGGAGCGCCTCCGGGATATGTCGGATATGATGAGGGCGGTCAGCTTACGGAAGCCGTTCGCAGAAAACCGTATTCCGTAGTGCTTTTCGATGAAGTAGAAAAAGCACATCCGGATGTATTTAACGTACTTCTGCAGGTACTGGATGACGGACGTATCACGGACTCACAGGGACGTACCGTTGATTTCAAGAATACGATCTTGATCATGACATCGAACATCGGATCTTCTTATCTGCTGGATGGTATCGATGAAAATGGCGATATCAAACCAGAGGCAGAGGAGATGGTCATGAATGATCTGAGAGCACATTTCAGACCGGAATTTCTGAACCGTCTGGATGAGACGATTATGTTCCGTCCGCTGACGAAAGATAATGTCTACTCTATCATCAGCCTGCTTGTCAATGATATCAATAAACGGCTTGCAGATAAAGAACTGAGGATCGAGCTTACTGAAGCAGCCAAACAGCTTGTAGTGGAAGGCGGATATGATCCGACCTATGGTGCAAGACCATTGAAGAGATATCTTCAGAAGAATGTTGAAACCGAGGCAGCTAAACTGATCCTGGAAGGAAATGTTGGCAGCGGAGATACGATCCTGATCGATAATGTGGATGGAAAACTTACAGCAAGGATCAAGCAGCACTTAAGAGAAGTATAAGAAATGTGATATATAAAGAATCTGCAATCGGCAGATCATCGAATCCGATCATGGTGACATCATCAGGCGCAGGACGGTTTATGACCGCTTGCGCCTGTATTCGTTTGGAGTCATACCAAACTGTTTTTTGAAGGCAGTCTGAAAGTGGCTCTGGCTTGAAAAACACAAAAAGTGCTGATTGTACTGATCGGTTTATTCGTGAACTGAAGCAGACGCCGTCCCTCCTCGAGCTTGCACCGGAGAATAAAATGGCTTCTTCAATTACATAATCGCGATACAAGCTGATAAAGCAAAAAACCGGATACAATTTTCAGGAGCTTCTGCAAAGAAAAAGATTTCAGATGGCGGTTTTTCTGCTGTGCGATACAAAGCTTTCGATTGAAGAAATAGCCCTGGATGTCGGGTATGAGAATCAAAGTTATTTTTTCAGGCAATTTAAGAAACGTTACGGAATGACACCGCACAAATACAGAAAAGAAAACATAAAAGATAAAAAACGATAGGATGTAAAATAAGGACAGTTTTTTGAACTAATGAGGTTCTAAAAAGCTGTCCTTATTTTTGCTATATTGAGTACAGAAAAAAGGTAATTATTCAGAACCACCGAGAACAAAAAAGAAAGGAACTCACATATGGATACAAGATATTATCTTGCGGTTGATATTGGCGCTTCAAGTGGCAGACATATGCTTTCACACATGGAAAATGGAAAGATGGTGCTTGAGGAGATCTATCGCTTCCCAAACGACATGACAGAAAAAGCAGGTCATAAGGTGTGGGATGTGGACAGACTTTTTGAGGAAATACTTACGGGAATGAAAAAGTGTCTGGAAATGGGGAAAATTCTTCACAGCATGGGAATTGACACATGGGCTGTGGATTTTGTCTTGCTGGATGAAAACGATAAAATGCTTGGAGATGGAATGTTTGCAGCAGGGGAGGATTTTGATCTTACATTTGGACTCATGCATACAGCGGAAAAGTCAGCAGAGATTCTGGTAAAAATGCTGTCAATGAGATCTGATAAACTGCAGACAATTACACCTGATAATTTCAGGCATCTGGCTAAGGATTTTAATGTTACTCTTTCGGAAAAGTTTTTATATGAAAAATAAAAGATAATGATTTTGAGATTCGGGATTGGATAAAGAGTCTGGATTCAGGATACTGGTTATGAAATTCTTTGCACCGAGCAGAAATATATCCGTGTGAGTTGTTCGAGAAGATTTGGTAAATCGATCAGCAAGTATGCCGGCAGAGGATAAAGTCCAGATAGATACAGGAACTTATTCAAATAATATGACGAGATTTCAGGAAAAGTATGATAAAGGCTCGAAGTGGTATACTTGTGTGATATAGAGGGTATACAAAGACTAAAATAAAAACAAAAGGTATCAAACGGCAATCGTTTGATACCTTTTGTTTTATACTGTAATAATAGAAATATTATTTTTATGAGCAGTTGAAAGAATTTCTTTTGAAACTTTGGAATCGGTAATAACTGCATGAATCTGATCCATCGAGCAGACGGTGAACAGATTACTGGAGCCGAATTTTGTGCTGTCAGCGATAACAAAAGTCTGCCCGGCACTCTGTATGATGGCACGCTTGGTTTCCATTTGTGGTGTTCCAATTGAAGTAAGACCAGCATTCAGATTGATTCCATTAACTCCAACGAATGCTTTATTGACGTTGAAATTCTGGAATGCGGAAACCGTAAAATTATCCAGAGTAGAAGGTGGTGTGCCAAGAGTATGTCCACCGGCAACAAATAGATCTACATGTTTTGTCTGAGAAAGTTCGGCAGCAACAAATAAGGAGTTGGTTACAACGATCAGATTTTTCTCAGGATGTTCATGAATAATTTTGGCAAGATAGCAGCCAGTTGTGGAATCGTCGATAATAATGGAGTCACGGTTATCGATATATTCATAGGCTTTCAGGGCGATGCGGTTCTTTTCTTCTCCATTTAAAAAGAATTCACCAGGCATGAAAGAAACAGAAAGTCCGTCCTGCTTTTGAACAGCTCCGCCATATGTTTTCTTTAAAACGCCCTGGTCATCAAGTTTTCTTATATCATTACGAATAGTAACTTCTGAACAACCAAGTCTCAGGCTTAAGTCTGAAACTTTTACCTTTCCTTCCCGTTGAAGAGTATCGATTATAATTTCTAAACGTTCACTTTGCTTCATATATGTGTGAAACCTCTTTCTGAAAATATTCCTTATTTATTCATTATAATATGAAAAATTCGATTTGTACACCGCATTGTTTGAAATGCACAAAAAACGTGATTGAAAATTAGCTACTATTAAATTGAAAAAATATTGCTTTCGATTGAAAGAAGTAGTAATATATAATATATCAAATGAAAGAAAAAAAGGAGGCAAAATGAATGATCGAAACAAAACACAGGCCGTTTCTTGGAATTACAATCGGGGATCCTTCAGGAATAGGACCGGAGATTATTTTAAAGGCTTTAGATGAGGAAGGCATTTATGAAATCTGTAAACCGGTAGTTCTGGGACCGGAAGAAGTATTGACAAGAGCAGGAAAAGTGATTGGAAAAGAAAGCCTTAATATTCACAAGATCGAGAATCCGAAAGACGGTATTTACGAAAAAGGAACGATTGATATTATTGAACCGGGAAAGTATGATCTGGAAACGCTGGTATGGGGAAAAGAACAGGCACTGGCAGGACAGATTGCAATTGATTCGATAAAATTATCTATTAAGCTTGGAATGGAAAAAAAACTGGATGCTGTTACTACAGCACCGATCAATAAAATAGCAATTAAAATGGTTGGTGTAAAGCAGGAAGGTCATACAGAGATTTATAGAGATCTGACAGATGCACCGTATGTACTGACAATGTTTGATTGTTTCAAGATGAGAGTATTCCATTTGAGCCGTCATATGTCACTTATGAATGCAATTAAATACGTAACAAAAGAACATGTATATAACGATATTGTAAGAATCAATGAACAGCTTGAAAGAGCAGGAGTGAAAAAACCACTTATCGCTGTTGCTGGTCTGAATCCACATTGTGGTGAGGGTGGATTGTTTGGTGATGAAGAATTAAAAGAGATCAATCCGGCAATTGCAAAAGCGAAAGAAGGACAGATCAATGTAATGGGACCGGTTTCACCGGATACATTGTTTGCAAGAGGAAAAGCAGGTGAATTTGATGCAATCCTTGCACTTTATCATGATCAGGGACATATTCCATGTAAGACATTAGATCTTGAGGAATCTGTGTCAATCACACTGGGACTTCCGTTTATCCGAGGATCAGTAGATCATGGAACTGCATTTGACAAAGCAGGAAAAGGAATCGCAACTAACAAGAGTATGGTTGCAGCAATCAGATCGACAGTAAAATATGCAAGTGCTATTCATGAGAATCAGAAGGAGGCGTAGAGATGGTAAAAATCGGAGTTGTGGCAGATGATTTTACCGGAACAGCGAGCTCTGGAATGATGATGGCGAAGGCGCAGGTTGAAACAGGATTGTTCTTTGATGCGGCAAGTCTTGATGCATTTGAATATACAGACAGACTGGAAGCGGTTTATGTAAGCAGCAATAGTAGATTTCTTCCACCAGAGGATGCAAAGAAAATTGTACGTGAGTCTGCAGAAGCTTTAAAGAAAGCAGGGGCACAGTATTATTCAAAGAAAATTGATACAACACTTCGAGGAGGAATCGGATATGAAATTGATGCAATGCTGGACTTTCTCGGAGAAGATTCAATGGCTGTTGTAGTTACTGCAATGCCACCGTCAAAACGTATTTGTATTGGCGGATATTCCATCATTGATAGTGTGGTTCTTACAGAAACATCCGTAGCGAATGATGTAAAAACACCAGTTACAGAGTGCTTTGTTCCAGATTTATTGAAGAGTCAGACAGTTTATAAAGTAGATTATCTTTCTATTAAAGAAGTAAAACAGGGTGTAGAGTGCTTGAAGGCATGTATGACAGCAAGCAGAGCGAAAGGAAGTAGAGTGATTGTTGTTGATGCGGTCAGTATGGAGCATATTCATCTGATTGCGCAGGCAAGTGTAGAGCTTGACTGGAAGATTGTGGCAGTTGATCCAGGTCCGTTTACTCTGGAACTTGCAAGGTGTCGCGGAATAGCAAAAGCAGATAAAGAGAAGGCTCAGGGAGGTGAAAAAAGAGAAGATAAAATTGCTTTACTTATTGCAGGAAGTGCAAATCCGTCAACGAAACGGCAGATGGAAATTTTGTCAGAAAGTGAAATATCACTGCAACAGATCAGTGCCAATCCAAAAGAACTACTCGAAGGGGGAGAGCGTTCTCAAAAAGAGGTACTGCGTGTAGTAAAAGAAGCAGAAGCTGTTTTTGAAGCAGAAGACAGACCAGAAGCAATTCTGATAGAAACAGCCTTGCATAATTCAATCGTCAATTTAAGAGAAGAAGACGAAAAACATGGTGTTCCGGAAGGAACTAGTTCGGACAGAATCAATTCAGGACTTGCTGAAATTACAAATGTGCTTCTCGAAAAATATGCAGAGGATAAAATTGCAGGACTTATGCTTACCGGTGGAGATACGATGGAAAAGGTGTGCAGAAAAATCGGGGTTGCCTGTATCAAGGCAGAAGACAATATTGTAGCACAGGTTGATGTTGGTAAAATCATTGGTAGATATGACGGAATGCCGTTGGTTGTAAAAGGTGGCTTTTGCGGAAGTGAAGATATTGGTATTGAAATAGTAAGAAGATTACATAGTGTTTTTTAGAAAATCGTTATAGAACGGTTTCGGGAAGGAGAATGAGATGATACTTAATTTTTTGAAAAAAGTTCCGGCAGGTATGATGGTAATACCGCTATTATTAGGCAGTTTAATTGTAACAATTTTCCCGAATGCATTTGAAATCGGAGGACTGACAGCAGCAGTATTTTCAAGTGCAGGAACGAATACATTACTTGGTGCACAGCTCTTTTGTATGGGTACAGCACTTTCTGTAAAAGATATGCCGAAAGTATTGAAACGAGGCGGTGTATTACTGTTAGCCAAGTTTGCAATTGGAGCCGGAATTGGTATTTTAGTTGGTAAAGTATTTGGAGCAGCTGGATTTTTAGGACTGACACCACTGGCAATCATTTGTGCAGTAACGAATAGTAATGGTAGTGTATATCTTACTCTGATGGGTGAGTATGGTGACGAAGCAGACTGTGGATGTTTTCCGCTTCTTGCATTAAATGATGGACCATTCTTTACACTTGTTGCGCTTGGAGCATCAGGACTAGCAAATATTCCATTCCAGTCACTGATCGCAGCAATCATTCCGATTGCATTAGGTATGCTTTTAGGAAATCTTGACAAAGGACTAAGAAATTTGTTTGCACCGATGGGATCAGCAATTATTCCGCTTATTGGATTTGCACTTGGAACAGGTATCAATCTGACAAACGTTATAAAAGGTGGTTTCCCGGGAATCTTACTTGGACTGATCACAGTATTTGTAGGTGGCGGATTTATTCTTCTATGTGATAAATTTATTACAAGAAGACCTGGCTATGCAGCATGGGCAGTTGCAACAACCGCAGGAAATGCGGTAGCAGTACCGGCAGCAGTTGCACTTATTGATACAGCATGGGAACCATATGTAGCAACAGTTACTGTTCAGGTCGCGGCATCTGTAGTAGTAAGCTGTATTTTAGCACCGATCATTACAAGTTGGTGGGCAAAGAAACATGGATGTCCGAAAATGCCACTTGAAGGTCAGGAATTATAAAAAGAATAAGCAAAAAGAATGCGGGATATGATACAGGAAAATATCATATCCCATATTTTGTTTTAGAGCCCCCAAATAAATGCTAAATCTGGTTAATAAAATTTCAGATCTGTGAAATAATGTGAGTAAAGAGAAAAAACTAGGAGGACACATTATGAGCGGAATGAAATTTGAAAAAGAAATCTTTATGAAGTATTTGATCGAGCGGGAAGCATCGGAGGCAACAAAGAAGAAATATATGACAGATGTAACGACTTTTTATTCCTATGCAGCAGAAGCGGAAGAAATAGATAAGGAACTTCTGCTTGCTTACCGGGAGTGGCTGATGCAGCATTATGCAGTAAGCAGTGTAAATTCGATGCTTGTGGCACTGAATCAGTATTTACTTGCCGTTGGGCTTGGAAAATGGAAGCTCCGCAGAGTCCGTGTACAGGGCTGTAATTCAAAGATGATGGAAAGAGAACTGCAGAAATCCGATTATATCAAACTGGTGCGGAAAGCAAAAGAGCAGGGAAAGGAACAGCTTGTAATGATTATGGAGACGCTTGCAGGGACAGGAATCCGGATCAGTGAGCTAAGATATTTTTCAGTTGATAGTGTTCAAAGAGGGATCGTGAAGGTGTGGAATAAAGGAAAATACAGACCGGTTATTTTAACGGATCAGTTGAGAAAAAGACTGTTGTATTATATAAGAAAAAACAGAATTCAAAAGGGAAATGTGTTTATAACGAGATCAGGTCATGAAAAAGACCGGTCGAATATATGGAGAGAATTAAAACAGCTTGCAGTAAGTGCGGGGGTGGAAACCGAAAAAGTATTTCCGCATAATTTCAGACATATGTTTGCAAGAATTTTTTACAGGGTTACTGGAAATCTGTTGCAGCTTGCGGATATTCTGGGACACAGCAGTATCGAGGTGACAAGGATTTATGCTTCGGATGGAATTATGGAATGGAAAAAGAGCATGGAAATGTTAGAGATGCTTGTAGAATGACGACATAATGTTAATTATGTTGTAGTTTTCGATATAGGTATTTTGACTCGAAAATATGAAAATAAAAAGGAAAAAATAAATGTTTTACATAATTAAAGTGAAAGGACTGTTTTGTATTTTTGTAACGATTTTTAATGTTGACAGTCTTTGTAATACAGACTAGAATATAGTTGGACTGAGTTTGGACGATTTATATTACAACATAATTAACATTATGTAGAAAAGAGGGAACATATGGAAAGAGATATATTTGATGATATGATAAAGAGAGTGGAATGTTCATATGTATCCGATCTGAGATACAACAAAAAAATAGTAGAATCCAAGCTGAAAACGATGGATTTAAGTTTATATGATGAGAAGCAGCTGGAAGAATTTGCACAATATGTATTTAACTGTGGATGGAGTGAAATTGGCGGTAAGCTTGATAAATAAAAGATAAAATAATGAAAATGGATGCGGGATATGATAAAATGAATATCATATTCCGTATTTTTTGTGTATACGATGAGCCAAGTGCAGATTTGTGCTTGCACAAGGATCTGCATTTGGCGAATGTACATCATCGAGCTGTTAAGCGAGATGGTGTACAAAGTATACAAATCGAGCAGGAGTCAGCCTGCTCGATTATTTAGAGAGAGGAGACAGCAGGAATGTCACACATCATTTTCCATATAGATGTCAATTCAGCCTACCTTAGTTGGACGGCAGTAGAACAACTGAAAAATGGTGCCGATGTGGACATCCGTACGATCCCCGCGATCATCGGCGGTGACAGAGAATCACGCCATGGGATCGTATTGGCGAAATCTCCTTCGGCAAAGAAATTCGGCATTCGGACGGGAGAGCCGGTGGTAAATGCGTTCCGCAAGTGTCCGAATCTTCACATGGATCCGCCAAATCACAGGATGTACAGGGAGTATAGCCGGAGACTGATGGATTTCCTGAAAACCTATACACCGGAAATCGAGCAGGTCAGTGTGGACGAGTGCTATATGGATTTTACCGGAATCGCACAGCGTTTTTCTTCGCCGGTGGAGGCTGCGTATGAAATCAAAGCCCGGGTTTATGAAAAGTTTGGGTTTACCGTGAATGTGGGGATTTCGACAAACAAGCTTCTGGCAAAAATGGCATCAGACTTTGAAAAGCCAAACCGTGTCCACACTCTTTTCCCGGAAGAGGTCAAGGAAAAAATGTGGCCGCTTCCGGTGAGTGAGCTTTTTATGGCAGGGAAGTCCAGTGTGGCGATTCTGGAAAAGCTGGAAATCCGGACAATTGGTGAGCTTGCGCAGACAGATCCGAAGCTTCTGGAATTCCATTTGAAAAGTCATGGGAGAACGCTGTGGGAATTTGCAAATGGAATCGGTGACGCGAAGGTGCAATCCGAGGAGACCGCAGCAAAGGGTGTCGGTAATTCCACCACACTTCCAAAAGATGTGGAAAAGGCAGAGGATGCAAAAAAGGTTCTATTTTCTCTGGCAGAAAGTGTGGGAAAGAGACTAAGGAAAGCAGGGCAGAAAGCCAATATGGTTAGTGTGGAAATCCGCTACAGTGATTTTCAGAATGTATCTCACCAGAAGCAGCTTGGCAGAGCATCCGGTGCAGATCAGGTGATCTACGAGGCGGCCTGCAGTCTGTTCGATGAGTTGTGGAACGGTGAGCCGATCAGATTGCTTGGTGTTCGCACAGCGAAGCTTGTGGATGAAGATGAACCGGAGCAGTTAAGCCTGTTTGACCTGCAATTCGAGGTGAAATCTGAGAAGCCGAAGAAGAGCATGGAAAAGCTGAAAAAGCTCAGTGCGGCAATGGGAGAGATCCGCGGAAAGTATGGGGCGGATGCGGTGATACGGGGCAGTGTTCTGGAGCAGAGAGAAAAAGAGAAGAAATATGAAAAGAAACAGTTCTGAAAATTTTCCGGGAAACTTTCAGAGCTTTCAGAGCTGTTTCCGTGTCTTGACACCTAAAGAATCCCTGGAGTATAATGAGATGATATGTAGAAATATAAGGGGATAGAAAGGAGCTTCTTTAAACAATGGAATTTAAAGACAGAGAATTTATTCCGGTACTGCTTGGTGGAGATATCAATACTTACAGTGTTGCCCGCGCATTTTATGAGCAGTATCAGGTGAAGACATATATATTTGGAAAGTTTGCAACAGGACCGAGTTACGGAAGTAAGATCATCGAATATCATCCGAATCCGAAGATTGATACGGACGATTATTTTCTTCAGACAGTCAATGGATTTGCAAAAAAGCATAAAGACAAAAAGATTATGCTCATCGGATGTGGTGACAGTTATGTGGCGCTGATCAGTAAGCATAAGGCAGAGCTTGAGAAAAATATTATCGCACCATATATCGATTTTGATCTGATGAACAGTCTGCAGCAGAAAGAGACTTTCTACAAGTTGTGCGAAAAGCATGGGGTAGATTATCCGGGAACGATTATTTACGATCAGTCCATGGGACTGGATTTTGAGATGAATTTCCCGTACCCGGTAATTTTAAAGCCGTCTGACAGTATTTCTTACTGGGAGCATCCGTTTGCAACCCAGAATAAGATCTACACGATCAAGGACAGAAAAGAACTGGAAAAAGTAATTCGGGATATCTATGGGGCAGGTTATACAGATAAACTGATCATCCAAGATATGATTCCGGGAAATGATGAATATATGCGTGTTCTGACTTCTTATTCTGACCGGAATGGAAAAGTTAAAATGATGTGTCTGGGACATGTACTCCTGGAAGAACACACACCACACGGACTTGGAAATCATGCAGTTATCATCACAGAGCCAAACGAAGAGCTGATGATGAAGGTGAAGAATCTGCTGGAAGATTTGCACTATGTAGGATTCTCCAACTTTGATATCAAGTATGACAGGCGTGATGGCAAATACCGTTTCTTCGAGATCAACACCCGCCAGGGACGAAGTAATTATTATGTGACAGGATCTGGATTCAATGTTGCAAAATATGTAGTAGAAGAATATGTTTACGGAAAAGAACTGCCGCTTGAATTTGCAAAAGAAGAACATCTCTGGATGACAGTACCGAAGGCAGTTGCTTTCAAATATATCAAAGAAGAAGCAAACCGTGAGAAGATGAGACGCCTTCTTAAGGAAAAGAAGATGGTCAATCCGGTATTTAAGAGAGGTGATTTTAAACCAAGACGTTATCTTGCTATGGTGAAGAATCATCTCAGACAGTTTGGTAACTTTAAGAAATATTACAGCTAAGAGAAGCTGAAACAGGGAGAATGATATGCTGAAAAAATTAGGTGTTATCGGCGGAATGGGACCGGAGGCGACAAGTTTTTATTATGCAAGAGTAATCGCGAGGACAAAGGCGGAGAGTGATCAGGAGCATATCAACATGATCATTTTAAGTCATGCGACAATGCCGGACAGGACACAGGCAATCCTTACAGGAAATAAGCTTCCGTTTCTGAAAGCAATCACACAGGACGCAAGAGATCTGGAGATGCTGGGAGTGGAAAATATTGCGATTCCGTGCAATACCTCGCACTATTTCCTGGAAGATATCCAGAAATCTACAAGTGTTCCGATCATCAATATGGTAGAGGAGAGTGTCAGATATGTAGTAGAGGCTCATCCAAAAGTGAAGAAGATCGGGATCATGGGAACAGATGGAACGATGCAGGCAAAGACTTACCACCGAGCCTGCGAAAAATTTGGAATCACACCGGTAGTTCCGGGAGAAGCCTGCCAGAAAGATGTGATGTCGCTGATCTATGATGATATCAAAAAAGGAAAGCCGGGAGACAAGAACAAATTTGACCGTGCCTATAATGATCTGAAGGCAAAAGGCTGTGATGCAGTAATTCTTGCATGCACAGAGATTTCGGTATTCAAAGAATATTATCAGGTACCGGCAGACTGCATGGATGCAATGGATGTTCTGGTAAGAGAATCCATCATCAGATCCGGCGCAGAGTACCGGGAATAATACCGGAAAGAATATAAGGGAGATAAATACCAGATGGAAAAATACACATTACAGGAGTACGCAAATCTGTTACAGAACCTGCGTATGATGAAAGAATTTTATTCAAATGGGGAAGAAGAAAAAAACGTAGGATATCTGACCTATGATTCCAGAGAGGTGACGGAAGGGACATTGTTTATTTGCAAAGGTGCGGCATTTAAGGCTGAGTATCTGGATGCAGCGATCGAAAAAGGTGCGATTGCTTATGTCAGCGAAGTAAAATATGAAACGAAAGAAGATGTTCCATATTTTCTGGTAGACGATATCCGTAAGGCGATGCCTCCACTTGCAGAGAAGTTCAATAATGCACCGTGGAAGAAACTGACGATCACCGGAATCGGCGGAACAAAAGGAAAATCCACTTCTGCTTACTATATGAAAGCAATCGTGGATGATTATATGGAAGCAACCGGTGGAAAGGAAAGTGCAGTCCTTTCTTCAATCGATATTTATGACGGAGTGATCAAGAAAGAATCCCATATTACTACGCCGGAGTCGGTAGAATTGCAGGAGCATCTGCGCCATGCCGTAGAAAGTGGTATTACATTTGCCGAGATGGAAGTATCTTCACAGGCGTTAAAATACAATCGTGTCGATAACATGCAGTTTGATGTGGGAATTTTTCTGAATATTTCAGAGGACCATATCAGTCCGATCGAGCATCCGGATTTTGAAGACTATTTTTCGTCTAAACTGAAAATTTTCGGAAAATCACGTTACGGAGTTGTGAACATGGATGCAGATTTTGCAGACCGTATTCTGAAAGAGTCAAAGGTCTGTGAGAAGGTGCTGACGTTCAGTACAAAGAATCCGGAAGCGGATGTTTATGGTTATGAGATCCAGAAAGACGGACATGAAACGGTATTTATGGTAAAGACAGAGCTGTTTGATGAAGAATTCCGTCTGACGATGCCGGGACTTTTCAATGTGGAAAATGCACTGGCTGTCATTGCGGCATCCATTCTTCTTGAAATCCCGAAGGAGTATATGCACAGCGGTCTTTTGAGGGCAAGATCCAGCGGACGTATGGAGCTTTATGGAAGTGCAGATAAGAATCTGATCGCTGTTGTGGATTATGCACACAACAAGCTTAGTTTTGAAAAGCTGTTCTCTTCAATAAAAGATGAATATCCGGATTATAATATCGTATCGATCTTCGGATGCCCCGGAAAGAAAGCATTTATCCGGAGAAGAGACCTTGGAACGGTAGCGGGTCAGTATGCGAAAAAGGTTTATCTGACAGCGGAAGATCCGGGATATGAGCCGGTAGAGCAGATTTCCAAAGAAATCGCACAGTATGTGGAAGCACAAAACTGTCCGTATGCCATGATCGAGGATCGGGGAGAAGCAATCAAAGCAGCGATGGATGAAGCAGAGGGAAAGACTATTTTCCTGATTACCGGAAAAGGAAATGAGACAAGACAGAAATATGGCTGTGAGTATCTGGACTGCAAATCAGATACACAGTATGTTAAAGAATATCTTGCCGAGTATGATAAAAAGCATCAATAGAAACTGAGAGATGGGTGGGTGTTCCTGCAAACGCACAGGATGCGTGAAAACGAAAGCAGGAAATCCACCCATTTTATATATTTTCATATCCGGTGTGACGTTTGAGGGGAAACAGCATATTCTGAAAACAAAGAGTCCAAAAAGAGGAGCCTTATGAAGCTTTCGGTTCTGTTTAAAAGGATTCAGCATGCGGTGATCCAAATGCCGGAATTAGAAGAAGAGATGGAAATCCGGGGGATTACCTGTAATTCCAAAAAGACAGAAGAAGACAGTCTGTTTGTCTGCATTCAGGGAAACCGGGCAGATGGACATGATTATATAGAAGAAGCCTGCAACCTTGGGGCATCCTGCATTCTGATAGAAAAACTGGTATCTGGGGGAAGGATGCTGAAGTTTCCGGAAAATGTTGCCGTCGTTCTGGTAAAAGATACACGGGAAGCTCTTGCCGGGATCAGCAGGATCTGGTTTGGAAGTCCTGCTGATAAGTTGAAAGTGATTGGCGTGACCGGCACAAAGGGGAAAAGTACGGTGGTAGTGATGATCCGGGAGATGCTGGAAAGTCTTGGCCAAAAATGCGGACTGATCGGTACGATCGAACACCATCTTGGAAATGAAGTGGTAACTTCGCAAAATACGACCCCGGATGCCTTTACCATTCAGTCGTATTTTGCTAAAATGGTAGAAGCAGGTTGCCACTATGCGGTGATGGAGGTATCTTCACAGGGAATAAAGCAGCATCGGATCGATGGAATTTGGTTTGAAATCGCGGTATTCACTAATTTCGGGGAGGATCACATCGGACCAGGCGAGCATGCAAGTCTTGGGGAATACCGATATTACAAATCATGTCTTTTTGAACAGTGCAGGATTGGAATAGGGAATCTGGATGATGCACAGTGCAGCTATATGTTCCAGAGAAAATGTTGCACGAAATACGGATTTACCTGTCGGGAAAAAGAAGGGCAGGAAAGAGGATTTAGAAACAGTCATGTACTGACGGCAGAAAAAATCAGTTTTCTGATGGAAGGTGGAGAACTTAAAACGGTATTTTATGCAGATGATAGAAAATATGAGCTTGCCCTTCCTGGAAAATTTAATGTGTACAATGCACTGGCTGCTTTACAGACGGTGAGCTGTCTTGGATTTGAAAGAGAAGAAGCAGGAGACGTGTTAAAGCATCTGGTGGTAAGAGGCAGGATGGAACGGGTAGATGCAGGAGAAAATATCCTGTGTTACATTGATTACGCGCATAATGCCATGAGTCTTGCAAAAGTGCTTAAAATGCTGAGAATTTACGAACCAAAACGTATTTTACTGGTGTTTGGATGTGGAGGCAACCGTGCCGGAAGCAGAAGAAGCGGGATGGGAAGAGTAGCAGGAGAGCTTGCGAATCTGACGATCATCACTTCAGATAATCCGAGATGGGAAGAGCCGGCAAAGATTATGGCAGACGTTGAAGAAGGCATCAAAGAAACTTCCGGAGCCTATCGGATGATCCAGGATCGGGAAGAGGCAGTATTCTTTGCGGTAGAAATGGCAAGACAAGGGGATATTCTTCTGATTGCGGGAAAGGGACATGAAAATTACCAGGAGATCCAGGGAGTCAGGTATCCGATGGATGACCGGGAACTGGTGCGAAAAGCCGTCAGGCTGGCTGCACAAAAGAGACAGAAAAAGGAACAGACAGAATGTACGCAGACATTATTATAGATATTACACATGAAAAACTGGATAAAGTATTTCAGTACCGTGTACCGGAAGAACTGGAAGGAGATTTACGGACCGGTGCAGGCGTCATTGTGCCGTTTGGACGTGGCAACCGGGAAACGAAAGGGTACATTGTCGGTTTTTCGGAAACATGTGATTATGATGCGGAAAAAATAAAAAATATTCTGCGCACGGATACATCGAGTGTGATGATTGAGGCAAGGCTGGTCGCACTTGCTGCGTGGATGAAAGAAAATTATGGCGGTACGATGATCCAGGCATTGAAGACGGTGCTTCCGATCAAGCGTACCGAGCAGCAGAAGGAACAGCGGATTTTAAAAAGATGTATTTCCAGAGAAGCAGGCGAAAAGAAGCTGGAAGAATATCTTCACAAGAACCAGAAAGCGCGGGCAAGACTGATGGCAGCACTTTTGGATGATGAAGAGGTAGAATATTCCCTGATCAGCCAGAAGCTGAATATCACGCTGACGGTGGTGAGAGCGCTTGAAGAGCAGGGGGTTCTGAAAATTAAAAATCATAAGATTTACCGGAATCCGGTTAAAGAAAAAGAGCAGCAGCGGCATTTTATTACTTACACGGAGGAGCAGGAAAGAGCAATCCGGACGTTTGAAAACGATTATAAAAAAGGAATCCGAAAGACCTATCTTTTATACGGTGTGACCGGAAGCGGCAAGACAGAGGTCTATATGGAAATGATCCGGCAGGTGGTAAAGGAAAAGCGGCAGGCAATCGTGCTGATTCCTGAGATCGCATTGACTTACCAGACGGTGATGCGTTTTTACCGGACATTTGGGGAACGCGTTTCCATCATGAATTCCAGACTTTCAGCGGGGGAGAGGTATGACCAGATGATGCGGGCGAAAAAAGGGGAGATCGATGTGATGATCGGTCCAAGATCTGCACTTTTTACCCCATTTCCGAGTCTTGGGCTGATCGTGATCGATGAGGAACATGAGGCAGCTTATAAAAGTGAACAGGTTCCCCGGTATCATGCGCGGGAGACGGCAATCGAACGAGCAAGCCTGGAAGGGGCAAGTGTGGTACTGGGATCGGCAACCCCTTCTATGGAAGCTTTTTATCGGTGCGAGCTGGGAGAGTATACGTTGCTGGAATTAAAGAGGCGGACTGCAAAAGCAGAGCTCCCGGAGGTCTACACGGTGGATATGCGTGAAGAGCTGCAAAAAGGGAACCGTTCGATTTTAAGTGACAGGCTCCATGAGCTGATGGAAGACCGTCTGAAAAAGAAAGAACAGATCATTTTGTTTCTGAATCGAAGGGGGTATGCCGGATTCCTTTCTTGCAGGTCCTGCGGATATGTAGTAAAATGTCCTCATTGTGATGTTTCACTGGCAGCGCACAATAATGGGAAAATGGTGTGCCACTACTGTGGTTACGAAGAACCGGTTGCAAAAAAATGCCCGTCTTGCGGCTCCCCTCATATCGGAGGTTTCCGCGCAGGAACACAGCAGATTGAAGAACTGGTAAAAAAGGAATTTCCGCAGGCAAGGGTACTTCGGATGGATCTGGATACTACAAGATCCAAAGAAGGACATGAAAAGATTCTATCTGCATTTGCAAATGAAGAGGCAGATATTCTTGTCGGAACGCAGATGATCGTAAAAGGACATGATTTTCCAAATGTGACCCTGGTTGGCGTGCTTGCCGCGGATATGTCCTTATACTCGGATGATTTCCGGTCAGCAGAGAGGACATTCGAGCTTCTGACGCAGGCAGCGGGAAGGGCCGGAAGAGGGAAAAAAAAAGGAGAGGTCGTGATTCAGACCTATAGCCCGGAGCATTATAGTATCCAGACGGCAGCACGTCAGGATTATCAGGCATTTTATACAGAAGAGATGAATTACAGGGAACTGATGGGGTATCCGCCGGCAGAGCATCTGATGGCGGTACTGGTAGCCTGTGAGGATGAAGCACTTCTGGAAAAAGGAATGCACTATCTCAAATTATATGCAATGCGGATCACGAAGAACCGCAAGGTACAGGTGATCGGTCCGGCAGCTCCGGCAGTCGGAAAGGTCAAGGATGTGTACCGGAAAGTTTTGTATCTGAAGCAGGAATCCTATGAGATCCTGATTGAAATGAAAGATAAAATGGAACAATATATTGAATTGAACCGGGGATTTGCAAAGATGCGGATTCAGTTTGATTTTGATCCGATGAGTGGATTTTAAAAGAAAAGGCAGGAGGAAGAACAAATGGCAATTAGAAAAATCAGAGAAATAGGCGATGAAGTACTGACAAAGGTGTGTAAGGAAGTAACAAAGATGACACCAAGAACAACAGAACTGATTGATGATATGTTAGAGACCATGTACGAGGCAATGGGGGTAGGTCTTGCTGCACCACAGGTTGGAATTCTCAAAAGAATCGTTGTCATCGATATCGGAGAAGGTCCGGTTGTCATGATCAACCCACGCATCGTAGAGAGCAGCGGAGAACAGACCGGGGAAGAAGGATGCCTTAGTGTACCAGGTAAATCCGGTATTGTTACCCGTCCGAATTATGTAAAAGCAGTAGCACTTGATGAAGATATGAAAGAATACGAGATCGAAGGCGAAGGACTGATGGCAAGAGCAATCTGTCACGAACTGGAGCATCTGGACGGTCATCTTTATGTAGAAAAAGTAGAAGGCGAACTTCACAGCACAGAATACGAAGAAGCCTAGGCTGGAAGCGGGAGGAAGATAAGATGAAGATAATATTTATGGGAACTCCTGATTTCTCAGTCGGAACACTGGAAGCACTGGTAGAAGCAGGACATGAAGTAGTGCTCGCTGTCACACAGCCGGACAAGCCAAAAGGCAGAGGCAAAGAAATGCAGTTCACTCCGGTAAAAGAATGTGCACTTGCACATAATATCCCGGTCTATCAGCCAAAGAAGATCCGGGAACCTGAATGTATCGAAGAATTGAAAAAATATCAGGCAGATGTCTGCGTAGTCGTGGCATTTGGACAGATCCTTCCAAAAGAGATTCTGGAAATGACACCGTACGGATGTATCAATGTCCATGCATCTCTTCTGCCGAAATACCGCGGTGCTGCACCGATCCAATGGGCGGTCATCAATGGAGAAAAAGTATCCGGTGTCACAACGATGCAGATGGATGAAGGACTTGACACGGGTGATATGCTGGAAAAAGTAGAAATCACATTAGATAAAAAAGAAACAGGAGGAAGCCTTTTCAATAAACTTTCCGCAAAAGGAGCCGCACTCTGCGTCCATACCCTTGCAGAATTGGAAAAAGGAACCATTACTCCACAAAAACAGGGCGAAAGCACCACCGAATACGCAAAAATGCTCAACAAAAAATCCGGTGAGATCGACTGGACGAAAACAGCAGTAGAAATCGAACGCCTGATCCGCGGCTTAAATCCATGGCCAAGTGCCTATACCCAGTGGGAAGGCAAAACGATGAAAATCTGGGAAGCAGAAGTAGAGGATGTTGTAGAAACCATAGATACTCATGAGCCCGGAACGATCACAGAAGTCACAAAACACGGCTTCAAAGTTCAGACCGGCAAAGGCAGACTAGCCATCAAGTCCCTCCAAATCCCAGGCAAAAAACGCATGGAAGCCGATGCCTTCCTACGCGGATACCACATAGAAACAGGAACAAAATTAGGCTAGAGTTTACTTTTAGAATTTGAGCTTTGCAAATTTAATAAATAGTTTTTGGTCTGCCAAACAAATCTAATTGGCGCCAAAAAACGCCAAGCGTTTTTCGCGCCCTTTGGCGCATTTGTCCCATCGTGCACCGCGCGATAGGACAAACAGCCGACACCCATTGAAAAATGTAGCACGGAAGCGAAATATATTCGCTAAGAAGGTCATCGAAAACGCCGGCACTTAGCAAGACCGAGCGCAAGCGAAGGTCGCGCTTAGTACCGCTGCGTTTCCGGACTAGCCGAATAAACGTCCACCGGACGTTTATTTAGGCATGCAAAGCAAGCGCGAGCGGGCCTGCGTGCGAATATATTTCGCTTCCGGGCGGACCCTTATTCAACAAGGAGGCAAACATGTACTACCCATATTATTTTGATCCAACTTATTTCCTTGTCATCATCGGCGTCATCATCTGCGCCCTTGCATCCGCCAAAGTGAATTCCACCTACGCCAGGTACGATCAGGTCCGCAACCACGCCGGGATCACCGGTGCGATGGCTGCGGAGCAGATCCTCAGGATGGAAGGGATTTATGATGTACAGGTGATGAGAGTAAGTGGAAAACTGACCGATCATTACGATCCGGCGAACCATGTACTGCGGCTTTCAGATTCCACCTACGGTTCGACATCGGTTGCGGCACTTGGAGTTGCAGCACATGAATGTGGACACGCGATCCAGCATGCAAGGCATTATGTACCGCTGACAATACGCGGAGCACTTGTTCCGGTGGCGAATTTTGGATCCGGGATTTCATGGCCGCTGATCATAATGGGATTATTTATCAGAGGAGAAATGTCTACATTGTTTATCAACCTTGGGATCCTGATGTTTTCATTGGCAGTGCTGTTCCAGATCATCACGCTTCCGGTAGAGTTTAATGCATCGGGAAGAGCACTTAAAATCCTGAAAAATTCAGGCATGCTATATGAATCAGAAGTACGTGAGGCAAGAAGTGTTCTTACAGCGGCAGCGCTTACCTATGTGGCGAGTGCAGCATCTGCACTTCTGCAGCTTTTAAGAATACTGATCCTGACAGGAGGAAGAAGAAATGACGACGAATAACCAGGGAGTAGGTACAAGAGAACTTGCACTGATGATCCTGCTGGAAATCGAGCGTGGAGAGAAAAGTCATATCGTGCTCAGACAGGTGCTGGAAAAATATCAGTATCTGTCCAAGCAGGACCGTGCATTTCTGACCAGGCTTGCAGAAGGGACAACAGAGCGGAGGATAGAACTGGACTATATTATCAACCAGTTTTCAAAAGTAAAGACAGAAAAAATGAAACCGGTGATCCGCAATATCCTGCGCTGTGCGGTCTATCAGATCAAATACATGGATCAGGTTCCGGATTCGGCAGCATGCAATGAAGCAGTCAACCTTGCTATCCGGAAAGGTTTTAAGAACCTGCGGGGATTTGTAAATGGGGTACTCAGAAATATCGCGCGAAACATTGATAAGATTGCGTATCCGGAGAATACAGAAGAATTTCTCTCAATAAAGTATTCCATGCCACAATGGATCATCCGTATGTGGGTGAGAGATTATGGAGAAGAGAAGACGAAATACATCCTGGAAGGTTTTTATAAAGAACGTGCAACAACAATTCGGATCAATGGAAATGCAACCACCAAAGAAGAGCTGATCAGAGAGCTGACAGGAGAAGGCATTCAGGTAAAAGAACATCCGCTTCTTGCGTCTGCGCTTCTGATCTCAGGCTATGATTATCTGGCAGCAATCCCGGCGTTCCGGGAAGGAAAATTCCAGGTACAGGATGCAGCTTCGATCATGGTAGCGGAACAGGCAGGAATCAAAGAAGGAGATTACATACTGGATGTGTGCGCGGCACCGGGAGGAAAAGCGCTCCATGCGGCACAGATCCTGAATGGGACAGGTATGGTAGAGGCAAGGGATCTGACAGAGATGAAGGTAGAGCTGATTCGGGAAAATATTTTACGGATGGGATTTGAAAATATCCGTGCAGTGCAGCAGGATGCAACCTGCTTCGATGCGGACTCTGAGGAAAAAGCAGATGTTCTGATCGCGGATCTTCCGTGTTCCGGCCTTGGTGTTCTTGCGAAGAAGACCGATCTGAAGTATAAGATGAACCCGGAGACGGAGACTGAAGTTGCAGCACTTCAGAGAGAGATCCTGGATACGGTTTGTCGATATGTGAAGCCGGAGGGAACACTGATGTACAGCACCTGTACGATCAGCAGGACAGAGAACGAGGAAAACGCCGGATGGTTTGCCGAAAAACATCCGGAATTTGACCTGGAATGGGAGAAACAGATTTTCCCGTCTGATATAACCGATGGTTTCTATATTGCTAAATTTATCCGGAGGGGCAGATAATGGAAAAAAAAGATATCGCTTCGTATTCATTTGAAGAGTTACAGGAAGAAATGCTGGCGATTGGAGAAAAAGGATTCCGCAGTCGACAGATTTATTCCTGGATCCATGAAAAGCTGGTGGATGATTTTGAAGAAATGACCAATCTTCCAAAAACTTTACGCCAGAAACTGGAAGCAGCATACGAAATACGAAGAGTCGAAATGGAAAAAAGACAGATTTCAAAGATTGACGGGACCAATAAATTCCTGTTTTGCCTGAAAGACGGGAATATGGTAGAAAGTGTTCTGATGAAATATAAACATGGCAATTCGGTATGCATATCCTCGCAGGTTGGCTGTCGGATGGGATGCCGTTTCTGTGCATCAACACTGGACGGGCTGGAACGAAACCTGACACCGTCAGAGATGTTAAGACAGGTTTACCAGATCCAGAAGATCACTGGCGAGAGAGTTTCTAATATTGTGATCATGGGAACCGGAGAACCGCTGGATAATTATGACAATTTTCTGAAATTCATTCACATGGTCAGTGATGAGCACGGGCTCAATATCAGCCAGAGAAATATCACGGCGTCTACCTGTGGAATTGTACCGAACATCCGGAGACTTGCAGAAGAAAAGCTGCAGATCACGCTGGCACTTTCCCTGCACGGTTCCAACCAGGAAAAGAGAAGATCGCTGATGCCGGTGGCAAATAAATACGAGCTTCATGAGGTTCTGGAAGCGTGTGATTATTACTTTGAAAAAACCGGACGGAGGATCACTTTTGAGTACAGCCTGGTTCACGGCGTAAACGATACACCGGAGGATGCAAAAGAGCTGATGGGAATCTTAAAAGACAGAAACTGCCATTTAAACCTGATTCCGGTGAACCCGATCAAGGAGAGAAACTACGAAAAACCGGACAAAAAAAGTGCCGAGAATTTCAAAAATAAACTTGAAAAAAACGGGATAAATGTTACTATAAGAAGAGAAATGGGCTCAGATATAGACGGAGCCTGTGGACAGTTACGGCGCAAGACGATGCAAGGAGTATAAAATATGAAAATATTTTCTATGACAGATGTTGGAAGAAAACGTGAAATGAACCAGGATTACGTGTTTGCCACAGATGAGTCATTAGGTACGCTGCCGAATCTTCTGGTAGTAGCCGATGGAATGGGTGGACACAAGGCAGGCGATTTTGCGTCAAAATATACGGTGGAAGTTCTGAAAGAAGAACTGAAGCATACATTAAAGGATGGGCCGGAAGAGATTTTAAAAGATGCGGCTCAGACAGCAAACCACAAGCTGATCGAGAAAGCAGATGAAGACATTAATCTGGAGGGGATGGGAACCACTCTGGTTGCGGCAACTGTGATCGATCATACACTTTATTTTATAAATGTAGGTGACAGCCGTCTGTATCTTCTGAATAAGGATATCAGGCAGCTTTCCAGAGACCATTCCCTGGTAGAAGAGATGGTTCGTCTGGGAGGAATCAATGAGGAAGAGGCAAGACATCATCCGGATAAGAATATCATTACCAGAGCAATTGGAGTAAAAGAGGATGTAGAGGCGGATTTTTATGAATTCAGCCTCAAAAAGGGAGATATCATCCTGATGTGTTCCGATGGACTCAGTAATATGATAGAGGATGAAGAAATTTTTGCGATAGTTAAAGGGGCAAGAGATATCGTAGAAGCCGGTCAGAATCTGATTGACCGGGCGAATGAGAACGGGGGCAATGACAATATCAGTGTTGTTCTTGCAGAACCGTTTTCTGATGAGGTGAGTATATGGTAAAAGACGGGATTTATTTAAGTGGCCGTTATCAGGTTCTGAGCAAGATCGGAGCCGGTGGAATGGCGGATGTATATAAGGCGAAGGACTGTATGCTGAACAGATATGTTGCAGTGAAAGTCCTGAAAAAAGAATACAGGGAAGATGAAAACTTTGTAAAGAAATTCCGGTCAGAAGCACAGGCAGCAGCAGGGCTTTTGAACCCGAATATTGTCAATGTATATGATGTAGGGGAGGATCGAGGACTCTATTATATGGTCATGGAGCTGGTAGAAGGAATCACTCTGAAAGAATATGTGCAGAAAAAAGGAAAGCTTTCTTCCAAGGAAGCGATCAGTATTGCAATTCAGATGTGTACCGGTATTGAGGCAGCTCACAATCATCACATCATACACAGAGATATCAAACCGCAGAATATTATCATTTCCAAAGAAGGAAAGGTAAAGGTTACGGATTTTGGTATTGCAAAGGCGACAACATCGCAGACAGTCAGCACCAGTGCAATGGGATCGGTACACTATGTATCTCCGGAGCAGGCACGGGGCGGCTATTGTGATGAGAAGAGTGATATCTATTCTGCAGGTATCACCATGTATGAGATGGTGACCGGAAGGGTTCCTTTCGATGGCGATTCTACTGTTTCGGTTGCAATGAAGCATTTACAGGAGAATATTACCCCGCCTTCTGAGTATGCACCGGATTTATATCCGGCGCTGGAGAAGATTATTCTCAAGTGTACACAGAAGAGCGCGGAAAGACGTTACCAGAGTGCCGGAGAACTGATCCAGGATCTGAAGAGGGCGTTGGTCGATCCGAGTGGCGAATTTGTAGATATGGTTCCGATCCGGAGTATGGGAGATACGGTGATGATCTCGCCGGAGCGGATGGCACGTATGAAAAAGCGTCAGGGCGATGGTTATGATGACGAAGAGTATGATGATGGCTATGACGATGAAGAATATGACGAAAATGATGACTATGATGAGGATGACGAAGAGGATAATTATAACGGGGGCAGACGCGGTAACAGTAAAAATGGCGTAGATCCGAAGATGAACAAGATGATGAAGATCCTCATGGTTGCAGTTGCAGTGATCGTTGCATTTGCGCTGATTTTCCTGATCGGCAAAGCAGCAGGTGTGTTCGGTAAGCGTTCAGACAGTCAGATTTCAGTTTCCAATGAGATTGAAGTGCCAAATCTGGTCGGACAGCCGCAGAATGTTGCAGAGACGATGTGCGAAAAGAAGCAGCTGAAGCTTGAGGTTGAATCAGAAGAAGCTTCGGATAAGGCAGCCGGTACGATTATTGAGCAGAAGACAAAAGCAGGAAAGAAAGTAAAGAAGAATACAGTAATCAAAGTTGTGGTAAGCTCAGGACCTGCAAAAATCACGATTCAAAGTGTAGAAGGAATGGATGAGGATGCAGCGAAAAAAGCATTGGTAAAACAAGGCTTCGCAGGCAAAAACATTACAGTGACAAGCGAATACAGCAGTGATGTGGATAGCGGAAAGGCAACCAGGACAAATCCGGCAGAGGGAACAGAGGTATCTGCTGACTCTAAAATCACACTGTATATCAGTAAAGGTGAAAAACGGCCGGATAAGGTGTCAGTTCCGCCAATTGTGGGAATGTATGCAAGTGATGCGGCAGCAACCTTAGCTGCAAATAACCTTTCTGACGGAGGTACAAGCAGCGAAGAGTATTCCGATGATTATGCAGAAGGTACGATCATCAGTCAGAGTCCGCAGGCCGGTGAAAAAGTAAATGAAGGAACCAGCATCAGCTATGTTGTCAGCAAAGGACCTAAACCGGCAGATCAGGTAAAGGTACCAAGTCTGACCGGAAAGACACTGGGAGCAGCGATTTCAGCATTAAATGCAAGAAATCTGACTTATACAGAAGTTGACATTGACAGTGCAGAAGCATCCGGTATTATTGTAAAAGTTGAACCGGGAGAAGGAACATCAGTTGATGTAGGAACCGTGGTTACTTTGTATGTGAGCAATGGATCCCAGGCCGGAGGCGGAGGTAATACCTCAGGCGGCAGCGGCACAAATAACTCCACCGGCGGTAACAGTGGAAACACAGAAGGCAACACAACGGGAAATTAAAAGGACTGTTATATGCAGGGAAGAATTATAAAAGGAATTGCAGGATTCTACTACGTTTATGACGTAGTAGAATCTGTTGTTTATGAATGTAAAGCAAAAGGAATATTTCGGAAAGAAAAAATCAAACCATTAGTGGGAGATTGGGTAGAATATGAGGCTCTGGATGTCCAGGAGAAGACGGGAAATATCATTCGGATCTTACCGAGAAAGAATGAACTCATCCGGCCTGCAGTGGCAAATATTGATCAGGCGCTTGTGGTATTTGCGGTAAAGAAGCCGGATCCGCATTTTAATCTTCTGGATCGTTTCCTGGTAATGATGGAACGGCAGGAGATACCGGTTACTATTTGCTTCAACAAAAAGGATATGGCTGAAAAACCGGAACTTGAAGCATTGGAGAAGACTTATGAAGCCTGCGGTTATCAGGTGATATTTGCCAGTGCAAAAGAAGGGGAAAACATTCAGAAGATTAAAGATGTTCTGAAAGGTAAGACAACAACGGTTGCAGGGCCTTCCGGAGTTGGAAAATCTTCACTGATCAACTGCCTGCAGGAAAATATCAATATGGAAACAGGCAGTATCAGTAAAAAGATTGAGCGTGGAAAGCACACAACCCGCCATTCGGAACTGATCCCGATTGATGAGGATTCGTATATCATGGATACACCTGGATTTTCATCTTTATATACAAATGATTTTGAAAAAGAAGAATTAAAATACTATTTTCCGGAATTTGAGGAATATCAGAGCGGATGCCGTTTCCAGGGCTGCAACCACATCAGCGAACCTGGATGCATGGTAAAAGAAGCTTTGGAAGAAGGAAAAGTGCATCCGGTGCGGTACGAAGATTATTGTGAAATGTACCGTGAACTGGAACAAAAGGAAAAGAGGAGGTACTAAGAAGTGCAGTACAAATTATCACCATCTATTTTATCGGCGGATTTTTACAAATTGGGGGAAGATATCCGTCAGACAGAGGAAAATGGGGCAGAATACTTGCATTTCGATGTAATGGATGGCGTTTTTGTGCCGAGTATTTCATTTGGAATGCCGGTGCTCGCATCGATTAAACCATCGGTGAAGCAGGTAATGGATACCCATTTGATGATCACAGAACCAATTCGTTACGTAGAGGCATTTGCAAAAGCAGGTGCAGATATCCTTACGATTCATTATGAAGCATGTGAAGATGTACGTGCAACACTTGAAAAAATCAGAGAATGCGGCATGAAGACAGGACTTTCCATTTCACCGGATACACCGGTAGAGGTTCTGAGAGAATTTCTTGGTGAAGTCGATATGTTTCTTATCATGACTGTGCATCCAGGGTTCGGTGGGCAAAAATTGATCCCTGAAACCCTTGATAAGGTCAGAGAACTCAGAGGCATGTTAAAAGAACGGGGACTTGAGACGGACATTCAGGTTGATGGCGGAATCTATGCATCGAATATAAAAGATGCACTCGATGCCGGAGCGAATGTGATCGTTGCGGGATCCGCAGTATTCAAAGGTAACCCGGGAGAGAACACAAAAGAGTTGATGGAGATTTTAAAGAATTATGAGTAAGACAGTAATTATCAGCGGAGGAACAATTGATGAAGGATTTGTAGAGAAGGTTCTCGCAGAAAATCCGGAAGCATATATTATTGGGGTAGATAAGGGACTTGAATATCTGTATAATCATCAGATTGAACCACAGTATATTGTTGGAGATTTTGACAGTATCGATTCAAAGGTAATTGATTATTATCGTAATGAAACGAATATTCCGATCAGAGAATACAATCCGGTAAAAGATGCAACGGATACCGAAATTGCACTCCGACTGGGAATTACTCTTGGAAGCAAAGAGATGATCCTCCTTGGAGCTACAGGCGGCAGAATCGATCACTTGTGGGCAAATATCCAGACTCTCTCCATTACGTGCGATGCCGGTGTGCGTGCGTATATTCTGGATCCGAGAAATAAAATATGGGTAACAAACAGATCTTGTGTGTTGAAAAAGTCAGAAGCATACGGAAACTATCTTTCTGTCTTTTCAATGGAAGGAGAAATCTATGATTTCAATCTCACAGGTACAAAATGGCCACTCAGTCATCATGATCTGATGCCTTGTGATAGTCTTACAGTAAGCAATCAGTTTGAGGCAGAGGAAGTGAAAATTGATTTTGGCAATGGTCGTATTGTGATAATGGAAACGAGAGACTGATAAAAACAGAGGAGAAAAGTCAGATATCATTAGTGAAGATGATAGATTGCTTTTCTCCTTTTTTGATATGCATTTTTTCAGAATTTGGATATCTTCCTTACGGATATTATGAAGAAATAATTTTCCGGAAGTGATATAATAAAAAACAAGAAGAAAAACTTGAAATTCCTCTTCGAGAAAGAGTTTATGTGCAGTTTACAGGACCGGCGTATGAGACGCCTGCGGAAATCAGAATGTGTCGAAGCTGAGGCGGAGATGCAGTGGGAATGAGTACGGCATGCGAAGCTGTTGCGGCAAAACATATGGGAATGGAAACCTGTGGAATTTCCTGTATCACGAACATGGCAGCAGGTATATCGAAAGAACCGCTGAACCACAAAGAAGTACAGGAAACGGCAGACCGGGTGGCAGTACAGTTCAAAGAACTGATCACTGCGGTGGTTGAAAATATCTAACGAGCGAACCGTGTCATTCAATAAAAAGAGAATCAGAAAGGAAAGATGCTATGGTGAATCAGACAAAACAAGTTCTGGAAGAATCTCTGAAAAAGTTAATGCTTCATAAGCCACTTGATAAAATAACGATCCGTGATCTGACGGAAGATTGCGGAATCAGTCGCATGGCATTTTACTATCATTTTAAGGATATCTATGATCTGGTTGAGTGGGCCTGCTTAGAAGATGCGACACGTGCCCTTGCCGGAAAAAAGACATATGATACCTGGTCGGAAGGTCTGGTACAGATTTTTGATGCCGTTTATGAGAATAAACCTTTTATTTTGAATGCTTACCGTTGTATCAGCAGGGATCAGATAGAAAGTTTTTTGTTTCATCTGACATCAGATCTATTGATGAACGTTGTAGAAGAAAAGGCGGAAGAAACAAATATTTCCGAAGAAGACAGGCGTTTTATTGCTGATTTTTATAAATATAGTTTCGTAGGAATTATGCTTGACTGGATCAAACAGGGAATGAAAGATGATTATAAGGAACTTGCCAGAAAGATCAGCATTACAATCCATGGAAGTCTTACCAATTCCATTGAGAATTTTGCGGCTGTTTCGGAAAATGAAAAGCGTTAATACTATTCGAGAGAAACTTTACAAAAGAGGGCAGATGATAAGTTTTTTATCACTTGTCCTTTTTTGTAAATTGAAAATCCTCGCAAAAAATCATATGATAGCCACAACAAGTTTTGAAAGGTGGTTATCATTATGGCAAATAAAAAATCGAAACTCGGTGTGATCTCAGCGGTGGTAGCAGGAACAGGAACAGCAATCTATCTCGCACAGAAGGCTAAAAAAGAATACGGAGATCCTTCAGAAGCCAATGCTTCTATATTTGGCAAAAAATCATCTTCCGAGTCTTCCGCTCCAAATAATTATCGCAATACAGAACGTGGAAAATATGATCGTAACAGTAAGGGAATCTATTATTCCAACGGAAACTATGAAGCATTTGCACATCCTGAAAAACCGGAAGGTGTTGATGAAAAGCATGCCTATATCGTAGGAAGCGGCCTTGCTTCACTTGCAGCTGCATGTTTCCTTGTACGTGATGCACAAATGCCGGGATCGCATATCCACATTCTGGAGGCAATGGATATCGCCGGAGGCGCCTGCGATGGAATCTATGATGCTTCCCGTGGCTATGTAATGCGTGGCGGACGAGAGATGGAAAATCATTTCGAATGTCTCTGGGATCTTTTCAGAAGCATTCCATCCATCGAAACACCGGGAGTTTCGGTACTTGACGAATACTACTGGCTCAATAAGCATGATCCGAACTACTCTCTTTGCCGAGCAACGGTAAATCGCGGAGAAGATGCACATACAGACGGAAAATTCAATCTCAGCCAGAAAGGCTGCATGGAGATCATGAAGCTTTTCATGACAAAGGATGAAGATCTTTATGATAAGAAGATTGAAGATGTTTTCGATGAGGAAGTGTTTGGTTCCACATTCTGGCTTTACTGGAGAACCATGTTTGCATTTGAAAACTGGCACAGTGCCCTGGAAATGAAATTATATTTCCAGAGATTTATCCATCATATCGCAGGACTGCCTGATTTCAGTGCTCTGAAATTTACAAAATATAACCAGTATGAATCACTTATCCTTCCGATGCAGAAATATCTGGAAGAAGCGGGTGTAGATTTCCAGTTCAATACAGAAGTTACAAATGTTGAATTTAAATTTGAAGGAAATAAAAAAATTGCTTCAGCAATTGAGTGTAAGGTAAACGGACAGGAAAGAGGTATTGTACTGACAGAAAACGATCTTGTATTTGTTACAAATGGAAGCTGTACAGAAGGAACTATTTACGGGGATCAGAATCATGCACCGAACGGGGATGCAGAAGTCCGTACAAGCGGAGTGTGGAGTCTCTGGAAAAATATTGCAAGTCAGGATCCTTCTTTTGGACATCCTGAAAAATTCTGTTCTGATATTTCCAAGACAAATTGGGAGTCTGCGACAGTTACAACACTGGATGAAAAGATCATTCCATATATCACAGATATCTGTAAACGTGATCCACGTACCGGAAATGTTGTAACTGGTGGTATTGTCAGCTGTCAGGATTCCAGCTGGCTCCTCAGCTGGACCATCAATCGTCAGGGACAGTTTAAGAATCAGGACAAAGACAAAGTCTGTGTCTGGGTTTACGGATTATTTACAGATGTACCGGGAGATTATATCAAGAAACCGATGAAAGACTGTACCGGAAAAGAAATCACTGCTGAATGGCTTTATCATCTCGGTGTACCGGAAGATCAGATCATGGATCTGGCAGAAAACAGTGCAGTCTGTGTACCGACCATGATGCCGTATATTACAGCATTTTTCATGCCGCGTACAAAAGGTGACCGCCCGGATGTTATTCCGGATGGATGCGTCAACTTTGCATTCCTTGGACAGTTTGCGGAGACTCCGAGAGATACTGTGTTCACAACAGAGTATTCAGTGCGTACAGCAATGGAAGCTGTCTATGGACTTCTTAAAGTCGACCGCGGGGTTCCGGAAGTATGGGGAAGTGTTTATGATATCCGTGAGCTTCTTGATAGCTCCGTAAAACTCATGGATGGAAAATCTCCGCTAGAAATCCAGCTTCCGGGTCCGCTGAATGCACTGAAAAAACCGCTGCTGAAGCTTGTAAAAGGAAATGTGATCGAGAAGGTGCTCCGTGATCATAATGTGCTGAAAGACGGAATGTAGAATAAATAGATAAATCTCATCTTTGGAAGGGTGTGGCTTGCTTTTAGTCACATCCTTTTCTTATCTTTCGGTATTCTCTGGGAGAATGTCCTTTCAGCTTTTGAAAAAGTCGACTGAAATGCTTATCGCAACAGCAGGTTGCTTTTCAGACTGCAGATTTATCGATATGATAAAGATAACGGAGGTGATGACCATGGAAACAAAAAATATTATTTTGAAACTTCGTACAGAAAGAGGAATGTCACAGGACGAGCTGGCAGACAAAATCATGGTTACAAGGCAGGCGGTATCACGCTGGGAAAATGGTGATACAGTTCCAAATACTGATACACTTAAGCTCTTATCGAAAGAATTTGATGTTTCAATCAATACGCTTTTGGGAGAACCAAGAAAGCTGATCTGCCAGTGCTGCGGGATGCCAATTGATGATGATTCCATATTGGGACGTGATAAGGATGGTACGTTAAATGAGGAGTATTGTAAATGGTGCTATGCTGATGGAATGTACACATATAACGATATGGATGAATTGATTGATGTGTGTGTAAAGAATATGGTAAATGAAAATTTTACCGAAGAACAGGCACACTTTTATCTGAAAGAAATGCTTCCAAAGTTAGATTACTGGAAAAGGTATGATGAACTTAGTGACAATGGGCAGTTTGAAGAGTTTAAAATACAGTTGATAAATGAAATTAATGATCTGCATATAGACGGACTTCCTAGGGTAGACAAACTAAATGCACTTGTGGGGAAATATGTGAATCTGGATTATACTCTGCCTAATGGTCAAAAAGTGAAATTCCTTGATGATCAGAAAACCTATCTGGGGAATCAACTGGAGTCTGAATTTGGAGGAGACAGGTGCTTCGGTATTCTGGCAGGTATGGATTTTATTCTAGTATGTACATATGAGAAAGCTGGTGAAAATCCAGAACTTTTGATTTATAAAAAGAGATAATATAAACAAAAAGAAAAGTCTTGACAAATAAACGACCGTTTACTATTATAAAAATGTAAACGGTCGTTTATTTTAGCTTGGAGGTTATCAGCGTGAGTAATAGAAAAGAAGAAATATTGATTGTAGCACTGCATTTGTTTGCCAGAGATGGTTATGAGGCTGTCTCAGTCAGCCAGATAGCAGGAGAACTTGATATGACAAAAGGGGCATTGTACCGCCATTACAAAAGCAAAAGAGATATTTTTGACTGTATTGTGCAGCGTATGGAACAGCAAGATGGTGAACAGGCATCCGAATATGATATGCCGGAAGAGGAAAAAGAAAAAATGCCTGAACAGTATGAGAATGTGTCTCTGGATGATTTGGTGGAATACAGCAAGTCTATGTTTGAATACTGGACAGAGGATGATTTTGCATCATCGTTTCGGAAGATGCTGACAATAGAGCAGTTTCGCAGTGAAGAGATGCAGAAGTTATATCAGCAGTATCTCGTGGCTGGACCTGCTTCCTATGTGAAAGATTTATTTGATAGCATGGGATTTACAAATGCTAAGGATAAAGCTGTCAGATTCTATGCTGTCATGCATTTTTATTACAGCCTTTATGATGGAGCAGAAGATAAGAAAAAGGTAAAAGATGAATTTGTATCAGCTATAAAAAGCCTGGTACAAGATTTGAAGAGAAGGAGAATCAGATCATGAAAAATAATATAGTAATCCGTTTAGAAGAAAAAAGTGAATATCGAAAAGTAGAAAATCTGGTAAGGGATAGTTTTTGGAATGTATACCGCCCCGGATGCCTGGAGCATTATGTCCTTAACCAGTTAAGAAATGATCCGGCATTTGTACCGGAGCTTGATTTTGTTATGTACCAGGAGGGAGAACTTATCGGACAGAATATCTTTGTGAGAACTGCAATCACAGCAGATGACGGAAGAAGCATTCCCATTATGACGATGGGACCAATCTGTATCAAAAACGAATATAAACGGAAGGGATATGGAAAAATCCTGCTTGATTATTCATTGGAGAAAGCTGCAGAGCTTGGCTGTGGAGCGCTGTGCTTTGAAGGAAATATTGATTTTTATGGAAAGAGCGGTTTTAAGCAGGCAAGCGAGTATGGTATCCGATATCATGGATTGCCGGAGGGGGAAGATGCATCATTCTTTCTGTGTAAGGAACTGATACAGGGTTATTTTGATGGAATTACAGGAGAGTATGCAACACCGGAGGGTTATCTTGTAGATGAGCAGGAAGCAGAGGAATTTGATAAGCAGTTCCCATATAAAGCGAAAAATAAACTGCCGGGGCAGATTTTTTAGATATGAGGTTGGCAGTACGAATCTGATAAGGTTTGTACTGCTTTCGTATTATTGACGAAAACTGGGATTATTATGCATCTTGGCATCGGTTTTGTGCATGTTAGTTGTCTACATATGGACAATGAAATTGAATCACGATAGAGTAATTATGGTAGCAAATTGGCAATATTGTTTAGCCGGAAAGGAAATACACATGAGGGTAACGGAAAAATTTGTAAAAAATCCGGAAGAAGAAGGAGTGACCCTTATGGCAGTTGCTAAGCGTAGACAGCGAGAAAATAGAGAGTGTGATTGAGCCTCGAAATTTTGATATCTAGAAGGCTGACGCTTTAATTCCAGCGGAAAGCAACGCAAATCAAATCGCCATGGTAAGAAATGGTTTATGAGTATATGTATTATTATTCGGTTGAGTTTGTAAAATAAGAATAGCAAAAAGAGAGAAGAGGATGCCATGGAATCGTTGATTTGATGATTCCGTGGCATCCTCTTTTGGAGGGGAAACTGGATTTATGATATTGTGGATTTTAGAACTTGTTTCTTATCTTTCGGTACTCTCTTGGGGAATATCCTTTCAGCTTGTGGAAAAGCCGGCTGAAATAAAGCTGATTATCATACCCGACGATTTTAGAAATTTCATTGATGGAATAGGTTGTTGTTTCAAGTAACATCTGGGCATTGTTAATTCGGATTCCCACAATAAACTGCATTGGTGTAGAACCTGTGTATTTTTTGAAGTTTCGGATAAACCAGCTGACACTCATTCCACGTGAGGCAGCATAATCATCTATGCTAATATTCTGGTTATAATTTTCACTGAAAAAGGTAACTGCGTTATCCATCTCGTGATCCAGGTATTCATTTTTCGAGATATGTTCCCTGGTCAGTTCCCGATGAAAGATGATAAGAAGATGACGGAGCAGAAGGACAAGCATTTCCTCATAATTATCTTGGCAACGCTGAAGCTCGATGATAATACGCTTGAAAATCTGTTCGTATTCCATAGAGGTTCCGACCTGAAATACACGCTCTTTATCCGGGAATCCATATTGCCGTAGGATATTTTTTACATTGTTGCCTGTAAAATGAATCCAGTATACTTCTGTCTTATCTTTTCCATAATATTCATATTTCTGAAGTTCCTTCGGTCTGTACAGTACAATATTACCGGCGGGGACAATCGTTTCGTTATCCACATTGTCAAAATGAAAATGCCCACAACCAGCAGTGATATAGATAATCTGATAATCCAGGCGTCCCCTTGGACGGTAGGTTGGTAACTTTGGATGGCTGGAAAGGCGGTAAGTACCGCAACTTCCTACAACCAGTGGGCGACTTTTGTCTTTGAAATCCATATGGGAGTGGTTTAAATAACCGGTATTCATATACATATGGTAGCACCTCTTTTCCTTTTTTTTTGTTATTGTATCATTTAGTGCATATTTTGTCTAATCCAATTCATAGACATGTTTTGCAGATTAGGATAAGATATATATAGCAAAACAGAGAAGCGTAAACATAAAAGTAAAAGACAAGGTTTGCTGTGGAAAAACAAAGTGCAAAAAAATGTATATGTATTAAAGGAGAGTTATTTATGATTGTACCACGTTATTATGAGGATTTAAGCGTACTGCATGAAAATACAATGCCAGCCAGAGCCTATTTTATTCCGGCATCCAAAAGAATGGATAACCTGGTGGAGCACAGGGAAGAGTCAGACCGAATGCAGTTATTGAACGGAACTTGGAAGTTCCAGTATTTTAACAGTATCTATGATGTTCAGGAACCCTTCTTTGAGAAAGATTATGATACAGAAAATTTTGATGAGATTCAGGTTCCGAGTGTATGGCAGATGGCAGGATATGACACACATCAGTATACAAACATCAGGTATCCGTTCCCATTTGATCCACCGTATGTACCACAGGATATTCCATGTGGAACATATGCACATACCTTTGTTTATCACAAAGATGAAAATGCACCAAAAGCTTTCTTGAATTTTGAAGGAGTAGACAGTTGCTTTTATGTATGGATCAATGGCTCTTATGTAGGGTATAGCCAGGTTTCTCATATGACCAGTGAGTTTGATATCACCGACCTCCTTCGGGACGGAGAGAACAGCATAGCGGTTCTGGTCATGAAGTGGTGTGATGGTTCCTATTTGGAAGATCAGGACAAATTCCGTATGAGTGGTATTTTCCGGGATGTGTACATTTTGAAACGCCCAAAACAGGCAATCAGTGATTATCATATTAAAACAAGAATTGAGGATATGCTTGCGAAAGTAGAAATTGAAATGAAATTCTACTCTCCGTTAAATGTAAAAATTTCGATTGAAGATAGAAACGGAGCAGTTGTAGCACTAGGAAGTATTGCTGAAGAAGGAACAGCTGTATTAGAAATCGCAAGTCCGGAACTTTGGAATACAGAAAATCCATATCTATATAAACTGATTCTTGAAACAGAGAATGAAGTAATTGTAGATCACATTGCATTAAGAAAGATAGAGATTAAAGACCAGGTTATTTATTTAAATGGACAGAAGATTAAATTCCGTGGTGTCAATCGACATGATTCTGATCCGGTTACTGGATTTACAATCAATCCGGAACAGATTACAACCGATCTTACGTTAATGAAGCAGCATAATTTTAATGCGATCCGTTCCAGCCACTATCCGAACGCACCATTTTTCTATGAAATGTGTGACAAGTATGGATTCATGGTAATAGATGAAGCAGATATTGAAGCTCATGGTCCATTTATGATCTACAGAAAAGAAGACACCGATTACAATCGGTTCAAACGATGGAATGAGAAGATTGCAGATGATCCGGTATGGGAAGAGGCAATCGTTGATCGCGTAAAACTCATGGTGGAACGTGACAAAAACCGTTTCTGTATTGTTATGTGGTCAATGGGAAATGAGAGTGCTTATGGCTGCAACTTTGAAAAAGCACTGGAATGGACAAAGAATTTTGATCCAGACCGTATCACACAATATGAGAGTGCAAGATACCGTAATTATGATGAAACATATGATTACAGCAATCTGGATGTGTACAGCCGGATGTACCC
>ENA-ORNZ01000473-ORNZ01000473.1-human-gut-metagenome-genome-assembly--contig:-NODE-473-length-55913-cov-5.326381_pt1 | contig 55913 bp, 57 predicted proteins | sample MGYA00242124_ERZ509040 | MGnify/ENA primary metagenome ERZ509040 (study PRJEB26280, sample SAMEA2338733) | human gut metagenome | biome: human gut; feature: human-associated habitat; material: faeces... | reverse complement strand
TGTTGCTCCGTTTTGGGAAATGCAGCAGAGATTGCATCTTTGATTCCGGTCAGTCTGAGATGCTTTTAGGGCTATTCCAGGCTGGAAATTAAGGTGTAAGCATAGATACAATTTCCGGGGTCAACAGTTTTGTCCATTTTTGACGATAATCATATTCTCTCATATTTTTTTACCCATCTTCTATGATTCTGGTTTTCATCTGTATTTCGTTATATCTTTTAATCGTATCATCGTCAATTTAATTATATCAGAATAAATAAAAAGAAGCGAAAACCTATCAACCATGATGGTCTTCGCTTCTTTCAATTCATATCATAAAAACATTACTGCTCAAATCTGCCTTTCATCTTCACTTCCTGCTCCCACACAGCCACCTGGCCACGGGCAAACAGGCTGTTGATGTCGAGATTTTCATCCAGTACCAGAAGATCTGCGTCTGCGCCCTCTGCTACACAGCCCTTGACTCCTTCCTGACCAAGGAGCACTGCCGGAGTGCTGGTCAGAAGCTGTAAGGCAGCCTCCAGCGGCATACCCTCTCTTACCAGGATCTGAATGGTGCGGTGCAGATACTTCGGAGATGCGTATGTCAGGCCGATGCACTCGCCCTCCTCGTTGAAGCGTGGCTGGCTTCCGAATGCGTCACTGGATATGGTGACATGATCCAGTTTCACGCCTTCGCGGTGTAAGAGCTCGTAAAGCTTCATGGCATCAGATTCTACTTCTACATCATCGGCACCGGCGGTGCAGTCAATGTAACCGCCGCGGCGTACCAGATCCGCACCGGCATCAATCAGGCCCGGATTACGTAAAATATGGGTCGGTAGCAGGTTCTTGGCCGGAACATCGGAATGATCCAGAACATAGAATACCGGATCCAGTCTTCCCTCTCCGTCACCCATATGCATAGTCACCAGCCCCGGTGTGTTGCTGAGCAGACCGGCTCTGCGGGCTGCGGTAGCCAGGGCGATCAGCTCTTCCCCGCCCGGATTGGAGCTTCTGTGGTCAGATACAGCTACCTTCACACCGATCATAGGCGGAACCAGGATGATATCGCGCTCTACGCTTCCGGTCAGGGTGGTCGGCGGGTAACCGTAGGAGCTGGTCAGTGTATACACGGTCATGCCTTCCTCGGTCAGGGCACGGGCCTTTGCTACCAGATTCTCTACACTGCGGGTTACGCCATCTGTACCCAGAAGGCCAACCACGGTGGTAATACCGTTTTTTAAAAATTCGCTGAGCTGAGACTCCGGTACACGGGATGCCGGTCCCTGCTCTCCACCGCCTCCGGTGATATGCACATGCATGTCAATGTAAGCCGGAACAACGATTTTTCCCTCCAGGTCATAAGTCTCCACTCCCGGGAGTCCCTCATAGCCTTCGATAGAATCCTGCATCAGAAGGATTTTCTCTCCCTCAATGAGGATATCTTTTTTTCCCAATTTCTCTGGTGCGTAAACATTCGCGTTTTTCAGTAACTTGATCATAATGTCTATTCTCCTGCCTTTTCTTTATTCTTCAAAAATTCCACCGGAATCAGGAATCCCGGTGGAACAAGACTTTCGTATTTAGTTCTCCTTTTTCTTCTCATCAGCAAGCTTTGCGATACCGAATCCGGTAAAGCCCCAGATGATTGCAAAAATCCAGCCAGTGTAGCACAGGATTGCCCACGGAAGGTAATCCAGGGTCTCTACACCAAGGGTAGATGCCATATAGGCACCTGCTGCGGACCACGGAATCAGCGGCACCACTACAGTACCGGCATCCTCAAGGGTTCTGGACAGGTTCTTTGCCGCAAGTCCGCGCTCTTTATAAGCGTCACGGAACATCTCTCCAGGAATCAGAATGGAAAGATAAGAGTTACCGGTAGTCAGTGCCATGGTAATGCAGGCTGCCACCGTTGCGGTAATCAGTGCGCCGGTACTCTTTGCCACGCTTAAAATCTTCTGAAGTACAACATCCAGACAGCCGGCCCGGCTCATGATGCCTGCAAAACAGAATGCACAGAATACCAGAAGTGTGGTACTCATAATGCCGTTCATACCACCACGGTTTAACAGCTTGGTAACCGCCTCGGAACAAGTCTCGGTGTCGAAGCCTGCGCGATGGATCATAGATACACTAAAGCCGTTTACCGTTGCCTTTAACACATCACCCATTGCTACATGCTGAATGAAAACACCCTCTATGCCAGCTACAAAGGTGGAAAGAAGCATAACCGGAATGGTTGGCTTCTGAAACAGGGAACCTCCCAGCACGATTAGCACCGGAATGATGAGCAGTAGGTTCCAGCTGTACATGGAAGAAAGCTGGCTCAATAAGGTAGTAACAGTATCAGAGGTGATATCTGCACTTACATCTGCGTTCATACCAACAATGGCATATACCACCAGAGAAACGATGGTTGCCGGAACGGTGGTGTAAAACATATGTCCGATATGCTCATACAGTGTGCTGCCTGCCGCGATCGGAGCCAGGTTCGTGGTATCAGACAGCGGAGACATCTTATCACCGAAGTAGGAACCTGCGATACATGCACCTGCGGTAGCCGGAAGAGACACACCCAGAGCACTTGCAATTCCCATCAGGGCAACCCCCATGGTTGCGACAGAACCCCAGGAAGTACCGGTAACAACCGATACAACAGCCTCGATCAGAAATGCTGTAACCAGCATGAATTTCGGGTTTACAATCTGAACACCATAGTAAATCATCATCGGAATGGTACCAGCTGCCATCCAGGTACCAACCATAGCGCCAACGCATACCAGAATCAGAATTGCCGGCATACCTTTTGCAATCTTGGTACAGATCTCATCCATCATCTCATCCCAGGTAACACCCACACGGAACGCGATAAATGCCGCGATTGCTGCTACCATGATCAGGAGCGGCTCCGTGCTGTAGCCGAACACGCCCTTTCCAATGGTAAGGATCAGAAGCATTGCGATGATCGGTGTGATCGATTCCGCAAAGGTGGGCAGACGTTTGGCCCGTTTTTTCTTTTCTTTCATTTGTAATTCCTCCTTTTAGCCTCATTCGCGACAGTTTCACATTTTATCACGGCAGAAGTTTAAAATCCGGACTTATTATATCAGAAAAGGAGAAGGGCCACAACTAAAAGTTTGTACTTTTTTAATTTTCTTTCTCTCGTTCTTCCAGAAGCTGACCGATTTTTGACACAAACAGATCAAACTCCACATCATTCTTACCACTGTTGATGACCACATCTGCCTTGGAACGGGTCGGTTCTACATAGAGATAATGCATCGGCTTTACCGTGGTCAGATACTGTTCGATGATGCCATTCAGATCACGTCCGCGCTCCGATACATCTCTGGAGATACGGCGCAGGATTCGTTCATCCGAGTCTGCTTCCACATAAACCTTGATATCCAGCAGGCTGCGCAGGCGTTCATCGGCCAGAAACAGGATTCCCTCTACAATGATGATCGGCTTCGGGTCGATCCGGACTGTTTCGTGGGAACGATTGTGCTGGCTGTAGTCATAGACCGGACTGTCAATGGATCTTCCCGCTTTCAGTTCCTTCAAATGCTCGATCAGAAGGTCGGTCTCCAGAGAATCCGGATGATCGTAGTTTACCGTCACTCTTTGCTCGAACGGGACACCATCCTGACAGCGATAGTAATTGTCGTGGTATAAAACCGCCACGTCATCCCCAAAATAAGCTTTGATTCTGTTTGTAAAGGTAGACTTACCTGAGCCGGATCCGCTGGCGTGCGAACCGGCAGTCCACTTCATATTCGATCTGGTCAATGACGATGACACTGTCTGCCGAAACACGCCGTTCAATCTCCAGAAGGAAGTCTTAGTCGATATTATCCTGCGTAAGACAGCGGATATGATCTGGCTCAGAGAAGAAACGATCCTGTGGTGACATGCCGCGCAGGGAAGAATGAGGTGCCAGGTTATAGCTTTGCACATAAGCATACAGGCTTCCGCGCAGTTCATCCAGCGAGCGGAAATCACGCATATCAAGGCCAGCCATCCACTGGTCTTTTAATGTACGGAACCAGCGCTCGATTTTGGCTTTTGAAGTTGGGGTATATGGCTGGCAGTAGCTGAGTGTTGTACCGATCCTGGCAGCAAGGAGTTCCATCTGCTTGTTTTTATAAGATTTTCCATTGTCAAAGTTCAGTACCTTTGGCCGGCCATACTTTGATACGGCTGATTTCATGACGGACATCAGATTGATGAAGTTATCATTGTAGAAGACGTCAATCCCGGTAATAAAACGGCTGGCATCATCAATCAGGGCAATGATGTAAATACGGTGTTTTTTGCCATCTGCATCAGTAAGGTGTGGTCCGACACTGCTGTCGCCGCACCACACCTCATTGATATGCGGGCGTTCATAACGGCGCATATCCCGGTTTGGAGTCTGCCGCAGTTCGATCTGGAGCTGGTTGACGAAGCGGCAGACTGTGGATTCGGAAACCTGTCCGTTTATGATGAAACCATCATTTTTGAGCTGTCTGTAAATGGCTGCCGCCGACATGCGTGGATAATTCGTTTTAAAATACCGGATCCGTTCCTGCAATTCATCATCAAGTTTACGGCTCATACCTGCATCAGAGCGTCCTTTCGGGATAAGGGCATCAAACCCGTGGTTCTGATAATCCAGATACCATTTTTCGATGGTTGAGGGTGCATAGTGATGCACGCGGCCATCCGGTCCGACAAGTCCTTTGGTGGATAGTTCCATGTAAAAAGCGGTCTTGCTTGGATAGTCTTCATCCAGACCGGCAATAAGTGGTGCGATTGCGCCATAGCGCATCAGTGCAATCGCCTGCTGTTTTTCCTGTTTCATTTAATTTTTCCTCCTTTTTCTAAAGGATAACGGACCAGGAAGTATCTGTCGTGTAAGGTTATGTTGGTAAAAGAAAAAGTTTGTTGCAGGTGGTTTTAATCTGCATAAACTGCCTACGGAAACAGGAAAAGCAGCCTGTTACGAGCAAAGCAAGTTTGAAAAGTGTCAGACCGGCAGAACGGAGACGTTCCTGCCAATGGAGCCGGTAGGAACGGAAGATGGATCTGATGTTGTTTTCGTCAACACAGCATTGACCTGCAAGAACGGGACGAATAGAGGAGTTCTGTTCACAGGCAAGGATACTGGATATATGTACTGTCAGGGGAATCTGGGAATAAGGTACAAAGGAAGACAGAAGAAGGGCATGGGTATGTCCGCAGTGTTTGCAGTAAACACGAACAACCGTTAAAGTAATGATACGGTCCTTAAGCGGGATCTTCCGTTTATAGGAACCATGGCGGATCAGGGATCCAGAGTGCCCACAGGTACATGAGATCAGGGTCAGATCAAGAGAATCTATTATTTTGTTATAAAAATCTTGAGAAATATGGTTGTAGTTTTCTGTTTTGATTGTTATCATAAGAGAGGACGTGGCGAGAGCTATGTTTATTGCTTGAAGCAGAAATCAAACTTTGGTCGGTGGGATTTCTGCTTCTTTCATTATATTTACAGGTTTCAATCAAAGATGATAACACAAGAAGTCTCAGGATAAAATAATCTGCGGGAAAATACGTCAGATTATTTTATCCTGAGACTTTTTTTAATTTGCATGAAAAAGTAAAAATGAGTTTGTTATAAAATGCTGGATAACATAAAGTCGATGCATTAAAAGCCAGCGACAAGGTATGTTTTACTGTTTATGGAAATGAAACCATCAAAGAAGAGAAGTGGGCACCGTTTGTACAGAGCACGGTTATATTTGGCAGACGCCATTTATTGGAAGAAAGTGCAGAAACAACGGAAATCTTGAAAAAGATTGCGGTGAAATACTATCCGAATGAACAACTGATCGATGAGGAAATCAAACGCTCGGGAAAAGCTGTACAGCTTTTTGAAATAGAAATTGAACATATCAGCGGCAAAGAAATTCAGGAGAAATAAAGCCTGATCATGATGCCTTTTAGGGTACTGCGCAGGGTACCGGCTTTGGTACCCTGAGTGGTACCCTGCCTTTTCCGGGGCAAAACAAAAGAGCCTGAATGCCTTGATTTTGGTGTGCCACCCGTCAAGTAGACAAATTAAATAACGAAAATTTTTTCTTTCCCGGTACAGTTTATGTACCGGGTGACGGGCCAGTTTCTTTATTTTAACGATGCTTTGAATTTCTTAAAATTTTCTTCTGAGATAAAGGCTCTTGACAGATAATGTTCATCATAATCAGCATGCCCTTTTGCATCACCAATGCCACAATAGGAATATGCTTTTGAGTGAGCAATATTAAGTACACCTATCTCTTCTAAGTGTTTCACAACAGCATCGATTTCATCATTCGTGTAATTTTCGAATCCGGATATTGAGTCATCCGGGAGATTGCCGAGATAATCGGCGATGTAGCTGACTACCTTTAACGCAAGTTCTTGATTCATTTTAACTCCTTTTCTTTAAGACCTGGTTAATAGTTTCGTTCACTCGTATTTCTACGGTTTCATCTTTAGTAGTCATCTATATATTATAATAAATTTTACATTTCGACAAGGTTCTTTTCCTAATTCTTCCAAACTTAGTTTTAAAGATTTGTTATGTCCATAATACCTGCCTTTTTAACATTTCCGAAAATTCTTATGGACGTTTTGTTTTAGTACCATAAAAATATGATATAATTAGAAAAATAATAATACACAAGAAAAGAGATGATATACGATGGGAAATTTTTTATCTTTCTTAAGGAGAATCATATTTATAATCTTGGTAATCTTATCAATTACGATGTGGACAAAAGGAGACGTTCTTTTACCGTTGGCCATTGCAATGGCTGCATATATTTTACTTTTGTTCATAACGTGGATATATACTAAAATATTGTTTCGAAAGTATCCAAGCAGAAAGAAAACTTATATTGAGTATTTATGGACGACAGATGTTTGCAATTTCTTCATTGTTCATGGAATTGGAAATTATGGGGAGAGACTGTGGAATCTTTGGCATTTTAGAAACTATAAAGATGATGAGGTTTTGTTTGGAGAAAAGGTTAAACGTCTTTTAGTAAGAACTGTGATTTATGCGATTATCGTGTTTATTGTATTACAATTGTTATATGTATTAGTTGCAATGATAATGAAATAAATACAGAACAAATGTTTGTGTTATGATATAATCAGTAAAAAAATAATAGGAGCTGATTATATGAGACGAGGAGATAACGCGTATATTATTGAGAGCAGCAGAATAATAAGACCGGTACGGATTCTGAATTGCGCCGGCGGCCTTTATCTGATTAAATTCCTTGATTCTGAAGGTGCCATCCGCGTCCATCCGGATAGACTGTATAACACCAGGGAGGCAGCAGAAGAACAGGTAAAGCAACGCCCGATTAAGGCTCCGGACTGGCACTAAATGTCGAAAAACGTCACACGAAACCGTTTGCAATTTATCCTATTCACACGTATAGTATAATTAAAAATATGTGGTGAGGGTATACAAATGATGAATGAAATTGAGGTTAGCATTGGCGGGATTGTGGAAGAACGGCGAGTGAACACCATGAAACGGATCAATTCAGAGGTGGAGTATGTGGTTCAGGACAACAGTGACCTGGAAAATATGCAGCTGCTGTATGAGAAATTGCCATTGTCAGCATATGATAGGGACATTATAGACAGCATTTTCTGCTGCATGCAATCCCGGAACGCAATGACGGAGAAATTGGCATACTATGCCGGATTATCAGATGCATTAGAATTTTTGAAACAATAGGACCGGGAAACCGGTCCTTTTCCAACTTTTAAGCGTCAACTTTTAAGCAGGCAGACGTTGCGCGCCTCTAAGGGAATAGACTATTCTTTTGGAATTAAAAGTTATACTTCCAGGATAAAAGTTGACATTTTTAAACATATAAGTTGGAAAAATAGTGATAACTAATGCAAAAATGGGCGGTTTTGGTGCAAAAATGGGACTTTTCTGGAAAAAAGTTGATGCCACTTTTAAGGGAGAGTGATATTCACAAAAGTTAATATTAAAAGGTTTTTCTATTAAAATAAATATCCTACGATAATATGAGCCTAAAAATCCCCGCTAGTAGGAAAGGCTTAGTCCGGATTATGTCGTATGTGACATATTTGGAAAATGATTATGTCGTATGTGACATAATTAGGGTAACGGCAACTGATGTTTCCGACATACATGTCGGGAAGAAAACGGTTTTTACGTGATATTGGTAGGTTTTTAGACGATTTTATAGGGTTTTGTGGCGATTTTGGATGATATGGAAAAAGAGACCCGGTGAGTGGGTCTCTTTCTACAGGAGAAAATTATTCAGTTGTTTGTTCTTCTTTCTTCTGTGCAGCTTCTCGTTCTCTTTTAAGATTTGCAAAGTATTCGTCGATCTCTTTTCGATCCTTACATAGGCTGCAAACCGCCTGAAAATATAGAGCCTCGCAAAGATCGCTGCCGCTATAAGGGAAGATATTTTGACGGAACAGATCGTCTATGTAACGATAGCCTAATTTATACTTGTGCTGCAAATAGGCAAGATCAATCCGCTGTTTGTCGTCCGGAATCTCAACGGTGAGTATATTTTTATCGGCGTTTTTATATCGCTCATCCTCCGGAAGAAGGTCTTTTGATTGGAGTAATATTTTCTTTAGTTCATCTGTATCAATAGTTATCCCATACCATTCCCTGAGTCCATCCACAACATAATTAACAGTGCAGCCCTGATTTAGATGTTCGATGGCTTTACGGATAGCTGCAACCCGATTACCATAATCCAATTCCTGCAGATCATGCTGGAATTTTTTTACGATTTCTTGTATATCCAGGTCCGACTTTACATAATACGCCAGCTCCTCAGCAGTTTTTTCTTTTTCTTTATTCATTTTTATTTTTCTCCCTTTTCCAAAGTGTTTCCCCGCCACGGAGCATGTCGGCTACCGGATCATGCACTTCCGGATTAGCCACAGGATCATAACTGTATTCAATTATAGTTAGTGTACCTGCCTCATACATATCATCATATTTTCGTTCGATGCCTCGACGTTGCCTGTAAAATAATGCACGATCATAGTCGTCAAGATCACTGCGGGTCAATATAGCCAGCGAAATATCCGCTAGGCTCGCTGCGTACTGGACAATCTGCATTACATAATCTCCGTACAGATTGACTAATTCCGGAATCATGGCATTCAAAATATAACGTTTATCGGCTCTTTTCCAAAGTATGCTCCCATTTCGAATTGCATGAGCCTGGGAGTGGTGGACTTCCGGATTAATTATGATACTGTATTGATATTCCATGATCGACAAGGTAGCGTCCCCGTACTGATTGTTATATTTTTCCAGCAGCCGCTGCCGGGCTGCAGAAATCAATTTATGAGCGGATATGTCATAATCATTGGAGACTAATATTGCCAGGGTAATGTAGGATTCGCCGGACTCATACTGATTTATTTGGATTATATAATCTCCGTACAAATCGACCAATTCCGGCACCAGTGCGTCCAGAATGCTCTGAGTGGGAATGCCGGCAGCAAGTCGCTCATAGACCCTGCGATTTCTCTCGATAAATTCGTTTGAAATCTTGATGAGCTCCAGAATGTCAGCCACTTCATAGTTCTTTTTGCTTTTCATTCTTCGTCACCACCTTCCTGTCTAGGTACCAGTCAAAAAAGCCTTCGCCTGATAGTTTTTTGTACACGTCCTCCAGTTCAACCCCCTTGGAGGAAAAATAATAATAACGATTTAGAGTAAATATAAACGGTATATAGCCCTGCAGATATCCGATGTTAAAACCATGCTCCCATGCACGCTGAAAGATTTCCCACGGCTCACTCATCATCGTCAGCCTCGTATCGATTTTCTTCATCTAGAAGCTCAAAATACATATCAAAGATATCTCCAGACGTGAAGACTCTGCAGGCACGGAAACCTTCAAAAAAGGCCCACATATCAACTGTAGACAGAGCATTCATCATGAGACATTCGATATCAGCAGGAGAACAGTCTCCCTTGGAAAAAATCTGGATAACCTTGTCAATGTTTGCTTGTAAATCTGCCGGATAGCCCTTATAGCAAAAATACGCATAAATAGTCCGCATGAGCTCGTTCAGGTCAGAATCATGAGTACAAGGGATTCCTGGTCCGAAATCTACAGAATCAATAACTTTAGTCATATTGCACAACGCCTCTCTTTCTTATTTTGTAATAAAAATGTTATCACAAATATCTCTGAAAGTGCAGTGTTTGCAGCGATTTTAAACATTTTCGGCAATTTGTAGTTTACGAATAGATTTCCGAACACTCATTTTTTATTTAGAAAACTAAATATACTGTTGTGCAAAATGACGAAAAATAAAATGACGGATTTTTGTGAATGTTGTAATAAAATGTGGTAGTGTGTGACAGGGGAAATTGTGCAAGATTTCAAAAAAGTGTTCTTATAACTTTTTTTCTTTAATTTTCTGAAAATGAGAGAAATAGTTGCGGTTATCACAACAATAGCTTTGGCTATTACGTCAATAGACGTTCCCGAACATATGATCTACAATAATCATACAAACAAGACATCGTACCCCAGCACCCGTCCAGCTGGAGGGCTTCAATAAATTGTGCTTCATATATTTTTCTTCAAACGCTCCGCCAACTTTCTCCTTTCTTCAGCGGGGCGTTTTGATGAAAAAGACACTGATTCGGGGCACTCTACCTTAAAAATATAAGGCTTTAGCAAAAAATATAAATGACCTAAAGCCATATAGTATTATTAGGATTTAGGTCATTAATTTTATAGTTAAAAATGACGAATAAAGTTATATAAAAACATAAATATTTGTATAATATTTATAAAAATAATACTAACAAGCTTTAAATTATATGACCTAAAAGTAGTCATTTAGGTCTTAAATAAATTTAAAACCTTAAAATAATAAAGCTTAAAGATCCGCTTGGCAAAGCGGCTTTGCCGCAGGTGCGTTTTATAGCTTTATATTACTATAAGGCTATAAGAGGGAACAGCAGCGGAAGCTGCTGCTTTGGCAGCCGGGTTTGAGCTTTATATTATATAGTCCTATAAAAAAATAAGGCTTTATATATATTAAGGTAGAGTGCCCCGGCGCGATATAAAAAAGGGAGGAATTGATGAGTGAAAAGCCACTATATTATAAAAGATATACCGGAAACATTAATTACAGCTCAGAAGACAAATGTTATTATGGGCAACTGCAAAATATTAATGGATTGGTCGATTACTGCGGCGAAATGCTTGAAGAATTGAAAACGGATTTTAAAGTAGCCGTTGACGACTATATCATTTTAAAAGAAGCTCATCAATTACAATAATAATCAAAAAGTCCATTTCTTCTTATATTATATATAGAAGGAAATGGCCGGAGAGATACTCTATATACATACCGCAACAATCCAGAGTACGCCGATCATACATTATAGGAGGTTCCATAAGTAACAATTCCACAGACAAACACAATACATATTATTATGCCGACGCCAATAACATTATCAGTCAAATTAAGCAATTCCGATCTGATGGAGCGGAAGACAGTCAAATCATTAAAGACAAAGTCCACGCTAAACTCCCAGAGAGGGAGAATTATCAAAAACTGAAAAATAGAATATTGCAACCAGGAGATACACTTACTGTATGCAGTCTCTCGGTACTAGGAAGTAAATATGCTGCTCGCGCGGAATTGATGTATTACCGGGAGCATCATATCAGGATTAGGGTATTAAATATGCCAGCGACGATGCAAGAGTTTTCAGAAAATCAAGAGTTCTTGTATGATATTATCACCGATACTATCGCACAGACATTAACTACTGTGATAACGCAAGAGCGGCAACGTATTAAGCGGCAGCAATGGCGAGGAATCGAGACGTTGAAAGAATCCGCTGCATGGGAAGATTACGGAAGACCTTCCGTTACTATCCCGGATAATTACATAGAAGTTATGGACCGGTGGGTATCTGGCAAAATCACTGCTGCCGCAGCAATGAACCTGACGGGGCTTAAACGCACTACTTTTTACAAGCTGGCAAATCAATACAGAAAGGGAGAACTGCAGATATGAAGAGAGAAATTACCTATTATATGCGTCCATGGTACCCGGTAACAATCATCGAGGATACAGAAGAGGGGGGCTACACGGTCACCCTTCCGGATTGTCCGGGCTGTGTGACCTGCTGCCAAAACTGGGAAGACATTCCGGCGACAATAGAAGATGCACAAAAGGAGTGGCTGGAGGCGGTTACGGAAAACGCGACACCGCCGACAGAAGAGGCTTCGGAGAAGGATCTGGATTACTATATGGACCTGTCCTACAACATAGACGTGATTAGCCACAATGAAAACGGCTACACCGTCGGAATTCGGGAACTCCCATGGATCACCGCGACTAATGAGAGCATGGATATAGCCCTGGAATTACTGGACTGTAATAAGGATTCCTGGTTGCAAGAGGCAATCAAGAGTGGTGTCCCTATTCCGGAACCACCACGAGATGATAGATATGATTTGCCGGAAGAAATTGCCGATGCGATCGATAGAGGTAATTCTCTATTGGCGGAAGCAGAGAAAAATGCAAAATGGGTAAAGGAATTTCTCTATACTATGATAGTCTCCAGTAACGACACGGACCATTCAATAGGGATGGATTTACGACATCGGGTGTATAGGGCGACCAAAATACCAAAAGGAAAATATGAAAAATATGATAAAAAGAGAATACAGGAATTATACAGGGAGATTATAGAAGAAGCAGAGTAAGACTAAGTAGAGGGGCGGCAGTAGCTGCCCCTTAAAATTTATCCCGCCCAAATACTGGTTCCGGAATTGTCCTACCAGCTGCCTGAGCTGTTTCTATCCATTCACGGATCACAATTTTAGCATTTTCGTAAGCCTCATTCGGACTCTCACCGTCCGCCATGCATCCAGGCAGATCCGGAACAGATATTATATAACATTTATCATCTTGTGAATATTTTAGTACTACACAATAATTCAATCTATTTTCCCTCCTGTAAATTTATTCTATAAACATTATAGCATAAATCCTAGAAGCTGAAATAGATTGAAGTATTGTTTTAATAGTAAATAAAAGGAAAAAGGAGGAAATTAAATAAAAAGAATAGAAAAGATAAAATAACGACTATAAACATGCGAATTTTTGCTATTTTTCACCAGAAATAACATATTAATAGTGATTAATAGAGGAAATGAACATGGAAACATAAAGATTATTCCTCTGTTAAGAGACGGAAAGTTGATTGACTGAATATGCTAATTATTGAGCAGTATGTAAGAGGAATAATCCTATGGTCGAAAATGAGAACAGAATTATATTAAAATTAGCAGAATTATTACTGCAGGAGAAATTAATAACTCCTGAAGAAAAAAGTAAACTGTACATATTGATAAAGAAGGAAGGCAATATATGATACGAGCTGTTATCTATTGCCGGTGTAGTACAGAAGAAGAAAGCCAGAAAAACGCCCTTGAAAAACAAGTTGCAGAAGCTGAGTCTAGTGTAAGACAATACGGCTGGGTTCTTGTAGATCGATACGTGGAAAGTCGGTCCGGAACTACCGCAAAAGGCCGCAATGAATACAAGAGATTATTTAATGATCTCCTGACAGACAAATTTGACGTAATCGTAATCAAATCACAGGATCGTCTGATGCGAAATACTAAAGACTGGTACCTGTTTGTAGACCGTCTGTGTACAGAGCAGAAGAAACTTTATATGTACATAGAAAACAAATTTTACAGTACAGATGATGCTCTTATCACGGGTATTAAGGCAATTTTAGCGGAAGAATATAGCCGAGAACTCAGCAAAAAGATCAACAATGCTCACCGAAATCGCCAGAGGGATGGTGGGAACGTCATGCTCCCTGGAAATGCATACGGTTTCAAACGTATGCCAGATAAAAGTGTAGCATTAGTAGAGAAAGAGGCAGAAATTAAGCGTGAAATGTACAGGTTGTGTGCGGCAGGTTACGGAACACGTACGATATCTACGATCATGCGAAATAGAGGAATTGTCAATCGCGATGGAAAGCCATTCACATCCAGTTATATATTAAGGATGCTCAGAAACCCGATTAATAAGGGTACTGCAGTCATGGGTAAATATCACTTTGATTTTGACAGCAAGCGAACAATTAAAAATCCTAAAGAGAAAATATATATCCATGAAGATAAAGTGCCGAGAACGGTATCTGACGAGCTCTGGAATGCAGCGAATGAGCAGATTGATAAACGTTCTGTGAAAACAAAAGACGGCGAAGACGATATCGGTAAAAATCCCGGAAAATATCAGCTGAGCGGTAAAATAGTATGTGGTATGTGCGGCCAGCCTTATTGGAGGAAAGTGCACCGAAAACACAGCAATCACGAGCTGATATATACCTGGGCTTGTAGCTCCTATTTGGAACTCGGCAGATCCGATAATTTGCGCGCTCGGCCAAATCTGCGAAAAGTGTTCTTGGAAAACGAAAAGGGATGCGACAACATTAATATTGCGGAAAATGAGTTTTACGCTGTTTTAGAAGAAATCTGCAGCAATCAATATCAGAAGAATAAGAAAAAGATCATTGAAAAAATGATGAAACTGCTTTCAAAGTCGCTGAATAATCAGGACGGCACAAAAGAAATTGAGAAGCTGGAGCGAGAGCAGGAAGACATCGAGAGAAAAATGAAATTTCTTGTCGATAAGCTGATTGACGGTGTGCTGACAGATCAGATGTATAAGACAAAACAGGAAGAGCTGGAAAAGAAGCGAGATCAAAACAAAAAGAAAATATTAGAGTTAACTGAGCGAACTTCCAATACGCAGAACATAAAAGACCGCCTGCAGGAAATAGAAACCAGGCTAAATGACGATGATCTGTTTAAAAAGGCAACGATTGATGATATGCTGGAAGAAGTTGACAAGATTGTGGTGTATCCGCGATATATGGAAATATATTTCAGTCTGTCGAGTGTAACAGGTTGCATGGATCTTAAAATCTTTGACGGCGATAAGAAATGTTTCAGAGTTGATTATGGAAACAGATTAGATTATAAAAGCAGACAGTGTGACGCACGCGAAGTTGTTGTTGATCTTATTCGCGAGAATCCACGTATTACAGGAAAAATGATTGCAAAAGAAATAGGCTGTAGTTTGTCTGGAGCGAATTATAAATTAAAAGTATTAAAAAAAGAAGGGCGAATTCGTTTTAATGGTGCCGGTGGCAAGGGCTGCTGGGAAATTCTGGAATAGCCGGAAAATAGGCAAAAAAATGAGTGTTACGATATCAGTTCGTATCCGTATGCCTGCACAGTTAAATGTCTGCGAACCGTAGATGATCAGGTAACCGAGTCCCTGTCTTGCACCGATAAATTCTCCGATGATCACACCAACCAGGCAAAGACCGATATTTACTTTCATTATGCTTAAAATAAGTGGAACAGAAGACGGAAGGACAATTTTTGTCAGTTCGTCTTTTTTACTGCCACCGAGCGTTTGGATGAGTTTCTGCTTTTCGGGATCGACTTCACGGAATCCTGTATAAAGATTAATGATGGAGCCAAAGATTGCAACGGAGATTCCGGCAACGATGATCGTTCGTATATTTGCACCCAGCCATACGATGAGGAGAGGAGCAAGTGCAGATTTCGGAAGACTGTTCAGTACGACCAGATATGGTTCAAGAACATGTGAAAGTCTGGGACATGTCCAGAGAAGGACGGCTGTGCCGATACCAAGAAGAACCGTGAATACAAAACTGACGAGCGTTTCGGCAAGTGTGATCCCAATATGTGTAAACAGAGACTGGTCTTTCAGCATCTTAAGAAAAGTTATCCAGATCTCCGACGGACTGCTGAAAATAAAGGAATCAATCCATCCGAAACGGGCGGAAACCTCCCATAAAATCAGAAAGCCCAGAAACAGAAGAATTCTGGACACGCGAATCAGATTTTTTTCACGTTTTACACGGAGAAGATACTGCTTTTGTGCAGGTGAATGCTCAGACATATTGATTCAGCTCCTTCCAGATAAGATTAAAATAAGATTTGAATTGCGGGGCGTTCCGGGAAGAAAGTGGTGTCCGGTCGGTAAGACCGAGATCGATGGTCACAATACGAGCAACAGTTGCCGGACGTTTTGTCAGGATGATCACCCGGTCTGCCATGCTGATTGCTTCAGAAATATCATGAGTGACCAGAATGGCAGGTTTTCTTTCTTTTTTCAAAATCCGTCCGATGTCGTCACTGACATTCAGGCGAGTCTGATAATCCAAAGCAGAAAAAGGCTCGTCAAGCAGGAGAAGCTCCGGTTTCAGGGCCAGTGTGCGGATCAGTGCCGCGCGCTGACGCATGCCGCCGGATAACTGAGAAGGACGCGCGTTTCGAAATTTATCAAGTCCGTAAGTGCAGAGCATTTCTTCGATATATTTCAGCTTTGCGGGAGTGAGTTCCCGGCGGATTTCAAGACCTAGGGTTACGTTCTGATAGATTGTACGCCATTCGAGAAGATGATCTTTCTGAAGCATATATCCGATTCGCGGATCACCGGGAGAGGGAACTGTATCGTTCATCAGTATAGTGCCTTCTTCTGCACTTAAAAGTCCGCAGACCAGATTTAAAAGAGTGGATTTTCCACAGCCGGACGGACCGACAACCGCCAGAAATTCTCCGGGCATCAGATCAAATGTCAGGTGGGAAAGTGCCGGTGTTTCTCCGGCAGATGTATGATAAGAGAGCGAAACGTCTCTGATTTCCAGAAGGGGTTTCATAAACATACCTCCGAGAATCTATATTTTAAGATATGCGAAAAACATTTCATGTGTTATGATATATGACAGGACTTGTAACTGTGAGGGTACTGAACAGTTACGATTTACAGTTTACAGATATCATTGAAAAGAAGGTAACAGAATTGAATAAACGAAATTATCAGAAAGAGCTGGATAAGCTTATTGACAATATAAAAAAAGAAGAAAAAGTGCCCCGTCTTTTTTTACACAGTTGCTGTGCGCCGTGCAGCAGTTACGTACTGGAATATTTATCTCAGTATTTTGAAATTACTGTATTTTTTTATAATCCCAACATCTCATCAGTTGAGGAATACAGTAAACGAGTCGCAGAAATCCGTCGTCTGATAGCAGAAATGTCTTTTGCACATCCGGTACACATTGAGGAGGGTACTTACGATCCACAGGTTTTTTATGAGATGGCAAAAGGCATGGAAAAAGTCCCGGAGGGTGGTGAGAGGTGCTTTAAATGCTATCGCCTCCGTATGGAAGAAGCGGCCAGACTGGCACAGAAAGACAATTATGATTACTTTACTACGACACTTTCCATCAGCCCGCTGAAGAACGCCGAAAAGATCAACGAGATCGGGGAAGAGCTGGCAGAAATCTATAAAGTTCCTCATCTGCCGTCCGATTTCAAAAAGAAAAACGGTTACAAACGTTCCATCGAATTATCTCATGAGTACGATCTGTACCGGCAAAACTACTGTGGTTGTGCGTTTTCAAAGCGAGAACAGGAAGAAAAAATGAAATAAAACAAATTTCAGAAGGTTCGGCTATTTGATTTTTCACTGGAATGTGGTAAACTGATAGAAGCTTATGCATTTTTGGACGAAAGTTCAGTGGAATGCAAACTTTACCGTACAACAAGGAGGAAATTATGGCACAGTTATGGGGAGGACGTTTCACAAAGGAAACGGACAAACTGGTATACAATTTTAATGCGTCAATTTCATTTGATCAGAAATTTTATAAACAGGATATCCGCGGAAGCAAGGCGCATGTAAGAATGCTTGCGAAGCAGGGAATACTGACAGAAGAAGAGAGAGACCGGATTCTGGAAGGACTGGATGGCATCCTTGCCGATGTAGAATCCGGAAAGCTGGAGATCACAGCAGAATATGAGGATATCCACAGTTTCGTAGAGGCTAATCTGATCGACCGTATCGGTGATCCGGGTAAGAAGCTTCATACCGGAAGAAGTCGTAACGACCAGGTTGCACTGGATATGAAACTTTATGTACGTGATGAAATTGAAGAAATCGATGCAGAACTTAAGAAACTTCTCGAAGCATTGCAGACTATTATGGAAAACAATGTTCATACATACATGCCGGGATTTACCCATCTGCAGAAAGCACAGCCTGTAACACTGGCACATCATGTAGGTGCATATTTTGAAATGTTCCGCAGAGACAGAAGCCGTATGGCAGATATCCGCAAACGTATGAATACCTGTCCGCTTGGTGCAGGAGCGCTTGCGGGAACTACTTATCCGCTTGACAGATTTTATACAGCAGAGCTTCTGGGATTTGATGAGCCGACAAGAAACAGCATGGACTCTGTATCTGACAGAGACTATGTGATTGAACTTCTTTCTGCAATGTCGACAGTTATGATGCATCTGAGCCGTTTCTGTGAGGAGATCATTCTCTGGAACTCCAACGAATATCGTTTTGTTGAGATTGACGATGCTTACAGTACCGGAAGCAGTATCATGCCACAGAAAAAGAATCCTGATATTGCTGAACTTGTAAGAGGAAAGACCGGTCGTGTGTATGGTGCTCTGACATCCATTCTTACTACAATGAAGGGCATTCCGCTTGCATACAACAAAGATATGCAGGAAGACAAAGAGCTGACTTTCGATGCAATTGATACTGTAAAGGGATGTATTGCATTGTTTACCGGAATGGTTTCTACTATGGAATTCCGTAAAGATATAATGGAAGCCAGTGCAAAGAACGGCTTCACAAATGCGACAGATGCAGCGGATTATCTGGTAAACCACGGGGTTCCGTTCCGTGATGCCCATGGCATCGTAGGCCGTCTGGTACTTACCTGTATTGATAAGGGAATCTCTCTTGATGAGCTTTCCCTGGAAGAATACAAAGAGATTTCACCAGTATTTGAACAGGATATCTATGAAGCAATCAGCATGAAGACCTGTGTTGAAAAGCGTGAAACTTATGGCGCTCCGGGACCGAAGGTTATGGAGCAGATTATTGCGGCAAATAAAGAATACCTGAAAAATAATTAAAAACATCTTGCAATTTCTGATGAAGTGGTATAGTATGTACAAGGAAAACAGATGTGTGCTACACAAAGACACATGCGAAATAAAAGAATGAGGAGAACATTGTTATGAGCGAAAAACTGAGAGTCGGCATTTTAGGCGCTACAGGTATGGTAGGACAGAGATTTATTTCTCTTCTGGAGAATCATCCGTGGTTTGAAGTGGTTACCCTTGCTGCAAGCCCGAGAAGTGCCGGAAAAACATATGAAGAAGCTGTAGGCGGCAGATGGAAAATGGATACTCCGATGCCGGAAGCAGTGAAGAAAATCGTTGTTATGAATGTCAACGAAGTAGAAAAAGTTGCATCTACTGTAGATTTTGTATTTTCCGCAGTTGATATGTCTAAAGACGAGATTAAAGCAATCGAAGAAGAATATGCAAAGACAGAGACACCGGTCGTATCCAACAACAGCGCTCACCGCTGGACACCGGATGTACCGATGGTAGTACCGGAAATCAACCCGGAACACTTTGATGTTATCAAATATCAGCAGAAACGTCTTGGCACAAAGAAAGGTTTCATTGCTGTAAAACCAAACTGCTCCATCCAGAGCTATGCACCGGTCCTTACTGCATGGAAAGAATTTGAGCCATATGAAGTAGTTGCCACTACATACCAGGCAATCTCCGGAGCAGGAAAGACATTTAAAGACTGGCCTGAAATGGAACACAACATTATCCCGTACATTGGCGGAGAAGAAGAAAAGAGTGAAAAAGAGCCACTGAGACTGTGGGGCAAGATTGAAGACGGTGTGATCGTACCGGCTACAGAACCTGTTATCACATGCCAGTGTCTGCGTGTTCCGGTACTGAACGGACATACAGCAGCTGTATTTGTAAAATTCCGTAAGAAACCTACAAAAGAACAGCTGATCGAAGCCCTCCGAAACTTCAAGGGACTTCCGCAGGAATTAGAACTTCCGAGTGCACCGAAGCATTTTATTCAGTATCTCGAAGAAGACAACCGTCCGCAGGTAAGCGAGGATGTTAACTATGAAAATGGCATGGGCGTATCTATCGGACGTCTTCGTGAGGACAAAGTTTACGATTACAAATTCGTAGGACTTTCCCACAACACTGTAAGAGGTGCTGCAGGCGGAGCTGTTCTCTGTGCCGAAACATTGAAAGCAAAAGGCTACATCACTAAGAAATAATATGCTCTGAATAATAAGAAACTGCCCGGGTAGAATTTGCCCGGGCAGTTTTTCTATCAAAAAAGGCATGGAGAAAAAAGAAGATTTATGGTATCATAGATGAACAAGGCTAAGGCAGAAAGGAAATTCGGTAAAATGGAAAAAGTATATCTAACAAAACTAGCACCAAACTGTGGCTGTGCCGCAAAAGTCGGACCGGGAACGCTTGCTGGCGTACTCTGCGGGCTGCCGAAATTTCAGGATCCTCATCTTCTGGTTGGGACTGAAACTTCAGATGATGCGGCTGTATATAAGATTTCAGATGAGCTTGCCATGATCCAGACACTGGATTTCTTTACACCGGTTGCGGATGATCCTTATGATTTCGGACAGATTGCGGCGGCGAATGCCTTAAGTGATGTGTATGCAATGGGCGGAGAACCAAAGACCGCACTTAATATCGTTGCGTTTCCAAAGGACATGGACACAGCAATTCTGGGTGAAATCCTTAAGGGCGGTGCAGACAAAGTTCTGGAGGCAGGAGCAGTACTTGCAGGAGGACATACGATACAGGATGATACACCGAAATACGGACTGAGTGTGACCGGTTTTGTTCATCCGGATAAATTCTGGAAAAATTATGGCGCACAGACCGGTGATAAACTGATCCTGACAAAACCGCTTGGTGCCGGAATCATCAATACAGCAATCAAAGCAGATCTTGTTTCGGAGAGAGCACGGGAAGCTGTACTGAAATCCATGAAGACTTTAAACAAGTATGCATGTGAGATCCTTAAGAAATATACGATTCATGCCTGTACGGATATTACCGGATTCGGTCTTGGCGGTCATGGAACAGAAATGGCAGCTGGCAGCGACAAGACGCTTGTAATAGATTCACAGGCGCTTCCGATTTTTCCGGATGTGGAAGAATATGCATCTATGGGACTGATACCCGGTGGCGCATATCGTAACAGAGAATTTGCAGCAAAAACAGGCTATGTAAGTACTGCGAAGCTCTGGCTCGAAGACCTTGTGTTTGATCCACAGACTTCCGGCGGACTTCTGGCAGCAGTTTCGGCAGAAGAAGCAGATGAAATACTGAGGGAACTGAAAGAATCATCACTTCCATGTGCAGTGATTGGGGAAGTAATTGACAGGGAAAAGCATACATTACTGATTCGATAACTGACAGTTATCAAAAAAGAATGTACAATTGTCATAAAAATATCAAACTTCATACTATATGTATTGAGAATTTTTATCGAAAATGATATAATTCAAGAATACAATATGTGGAGGGGACAAACGTATACAAGAAACGATGTTCCCGGGAAAGGGAGGTTTTTTTTATGAATCACGAGGATGTAGAAAAACTGTCAAATGCGGCAATCGCAAAGAGCACTTTATTGAAGAACAATTTCTTCAAGTATTTTGTGCGGGCAATCATGGCGGGCTTTTTTATTGTAGTTGCCATGATCTTTTCCAATGTGGTCGGAAATGTTTTTTCAGGTGCAGAGGAACCGGCGTGGGGGAAATTTCTCGGGGCACTGGTGTTTTCAATCGCAGTTCTTCTGATCTCGCTGGTAGGCGGTGAATTGTTTACCGGAAACAATCTTGTTATGGCATTTGGAGCTTATGACAAAAAAGTAAGCTGGGGTGAAGCCGGCAAGGTATGGCTGATCAGCTACATTGGAAATTTTGTCGGATGTCTGATTCTTTCCCTGATTTTTGTGTGGGCGGGAGCATCAGGAACGGGAGATTATTTTGCCGGATTTATCGGAAACAAACTTGCAATTCCGGCAGGACAGATGTTCTTCCGTGCAGTTTTATGTAATTTCTTTGTATGTTTAGGGGTTCTTTGTGGCATCAAACTGAAAAGTGAAGCAGCGAAATTTTTGATGATCGTTATGTGTATTTCCGGATTCGTTGTCAGCGGATTCGAGCACTGCGTGGCAAATATGGGCATTTTTGTTACCGCAGCGTGTCTTGTACCGGGACTTTCCATTGGGGCAATGATCAAGAGCATGGTGATCGTCACTTTAGGAAATATGGTAGGCGGTGCAGTTTTACTTGCATGGCCTCTCAGAAAGATGAGTGCAGATAAGTAATATGGGTAAATCCTTATACATAGCTGAGAAACCAAGTGTTGCTCAGGAATTTGCTAAGGCGTTAAAAATTAATGGACAGAGAAGGGATGGCTATTTGGAATCAGAAGATTCTGTAGTGACCTGGTGCGTAGGGCATCTGGTCACTATGAGCTATCCTGAGAAATATGATATCAAGTACAAAAGGTGGAGTTTAGATACCCTGCCTTTTTTGCCGCGTGAATTTAAATATGAAGTGATTCCGGGAGTTCAGAAACAGTTTAACATTGTTAAGGGGCTTCTGAACCGTCCGGATGTAGAGACAATCTACGTGTGTACCGACTCCGGACGCGAAGGAGAGTATATCTACCGCCTTGTGGCTCAGATGGCAGGCGTAAAAGATAAGAATCAGCGGCGTGTCTGGATAGATTCCCAGACAGAAGAAGAAATCCTGCGTGGTATCCGCGAGGCAAAAGAACTTTCGGCCTATGATAATCTGGCAGATTCTGCGTATCTTCGTGCAAAAGAAGACTATCTGATGGGAATTAATTTTTCCAGAGTACTGACGCTTCGTTATGGGAACAGTGTTTCCAATTATCTGAACAGTAAGCATCAGGCAATTTCTGTCGGCAGGGTAATGACGTGTGTACTTGGCATGGTCGTGCGAAGAGAACGGGAAATCCGATCTTTTGTAAAGACTCCGTTTTACCGTGTACTTTCCAGTATTGCGCTGGAGGGAGAGCATTTTGAAGGAGAATGGAGAGCCGTAGAAGGCAGCAGATATTTTCAGTCTCCGTACCTGTACAAAGAAAACGGATTTAAAGAAAAGAAGCATGCTGAAGAACTGATTGGTATGCTTCAGGCACAGCAGCCATTGAGCTGTCGTGTCGAAAAGGTCGAGCGCAAAAAAGAAAATAAAAATCCGCCGCTTTTATTCAATCTGGCGGAGCTTCAGAATGTATGTTCCAAACTTTTTAAGATCAGCCCGGATGAGACACTTCGGATCACGCAGGAACTGTATGAAAAGAAACTTGTTACCTATCCACGAACCGATGCGCGAGTATTATCGAGCGCAGTGGCAAAAGAAATTTACAAAAATATCTCCGGTCTGCGTCGCTATCCGGCCATTGATAATGCGGCTGAAGAGATTTTACAGATGGGTTCCTACAAGACAATCGCAAAGACCAGATATGTCAATGACAAACAGATCACAGACCACTATGCAATCATACCGACCGGACAGGGGATGAACGCGCTGAACGGACTTTCTCTGACGTCACAGAGAGTTTACGAGACGATCGTGCGTCGTTTTCTGTGTGTATTTTGTCCGCCGGCAGTTTATCAGAAAGTAAGTCTGACTACGGAGATGCAGGGTGAGAAATTTTTTTCCAGTTTTAAGGTGCTGCAGGAAGAAGGCTATCTGAAATATGCGACCAATTCTTTTGCGAAGAAATCTCTGGCAGAGAAAGATGCAGAGAAAAATGAGGATGAAGATGTGTCCTGTGATTCACAGCTGCTGAATGCATTGCAGGCACTCAAAAAGAATGATATACTGACGGTAGATGCGCTGAATATCAAAGAAGGCGAGACTTCACCGCCGAAACGGTACAATTCCGGATCTATGATCCTTGCGATGGAAAATGCCGGACAGCTGATCGAGGATGAAGAACTGAGGGCACAGATCAAAGGAAGCGGAATCGGTACCAGTGCGACAAGGGCGGAAATCCTTAAGAAACTTGTTTCTATCAAATATCTGTCTCTGAATAAAAAGACGCAGGTGATCACACCTACACTTCTGGGAGAGATGATCTTTGATGTGGTAAACTGTTCAATACGTTCCCTTCTGAATCCGGAGCTGACGGCAAGCTGGGAAAAGGGGCTGACTTATGTTGCTGAGGGAAGTATTACTCCGCAGGAATATATGGACAAGCTGGAACATTTTGTCAGGGTGCGTACAAATCAGGTAGAGCAGAGCAATTATCAATATGCATTGCGGCAGTTTTTTGATGCTGCGGCAGCCAATTATACAAAGAAACCGACAACTGCGAAACGAGGAGGAAAAGCATAATTATGTTAAAAGATTTTACAATTTCAAATCTTCTGGATCTGAATGAAACAATTGCTGCAGAATTATTCGAAGGAAAAACATACCCGTGGGAAGTGCTTCCGGAGATCGGAGAATTTATCATGAAACTTGGTCCGACACTCAGCCCATTTGAGTATGAGTGCCGTGAAGGCAATATCTGGATCGCAAGATCAGCAACCGTTGCACCGACTGCTTATATTCATGGACCGGCGATCATTGGAAAAGACGCAGAAGTACGTCACTGTGCATTTATCCGTGGCAATGTAATCGTAGGAGAGGGCGCCGTTGTAGGAAATTCCACAGAACTTAAAAATGCCGTACTCTTTAATAAGGTACAGGTTCCGCATTACAATTATGTCGGTGATGCTGTCCTTGGCTATAAATCTCATATGGGTGCAGGCTCTATCTGCTCAAATGTGAAGTCCGACAAGAAACTGGTTGTTGTCAAAGACGGAGAAGAAAAAATCGAGACAGGTCTTAAGAAATTCGGGGCAATGCTGGGTGACCATGTAGAAGTCGGCTGTGGTTCTGTACTGAATCCGGGAACTGTGATCGGCAGAAACAGCAATATTTATCCGCTTTCACCGGTAAGAGGCTGCATTCCGGCAGACAGTATCTACAAAAACGCAGCCGAGATCGTTAAGAAAAATTAAACAGACTGAATCTGCTTTAAGAAAGAAAATACAGGTTCCTTATAATCACGAGAATCGTGATATGTAAAGGATAAAATAAATAGAAGAAATATTTCGCGGCTTTTCCATGGATAAAGCCGCGTTTTCCATTATACATGTTAATAGAAATAAACGCGAAACAAGCCTTCCATTCATAGCTGAGCCAGCAGCTTCCGACGATTGCCTGAGAGACCTTTTCGTTTCGGAGAAGATACATCAGGACAAGAAAGATAAAACCCCTCCAGCCGTAATCTGCATGGAGTACGATAGAGATGCCAAGCAGTGCCAGAAGAGAGGCAAGCTGCATCCAGGGTGTTTCCCAGAAATATTCCAGCGCGCAGAATGCCAGATATCCGATAAAGAGAGTAAAAAAGACGTTCTGTTTATCGGCATAATGCCAGGTGTTGACAAACATATAATTCCACGGAATCTCGGAAATCAGTGCAAACAGCAGAAGATTTCTGCCGTATTTCCGGCGGTTATGTGTATGCAGGAAACCTTCTACAATGAGGAAACAAAAGATCGGAAAGGCACAGCGCCCGATATCACGGACAACGCGGTATGCAGAATAGCCTTTGCCATTGATATAAAACAGAGTATTAAGTGCCGGCGGGTAAAGTTTCAGTATGATCGCACCGGTATGGTCGATCAGCATGGCAATACAGGCGATCACTTTGAGCATACTGCCGCTTAAGACCTGAAAACGTGCCGGGAAAATGCTGGGTGGAAGTTTGCTGGACATCGTTAAAGCTCCTTTGACTTTTTTCTTTGATTTTATCATAAAGACGACACAACAGCAATTATGTGTATAATTATGTCAAAACTTCGCATTTTTGGTTTAAGTTTGACTGGACTAACAGCAGGGCTTTGTGAGAGAATACTGTCAGGTTGTTAGTAGTCTATCTTTTTAACAACATTATAAGTAAATCTATACTTGAAAGGAGTTTTAACATGATTTATTCACGCGAAGTAGAAGAAATGTGCCCAGTTGCACAGGGTGTGCATCACGGAGCTGCTCCGATTCCGGAAGAAGCAAAATGGGTTCAGGCTAAGGAAGTAAAGGACATTTCCGGTTTCACACATGGTGTAGGCTGGTGTGCTCCTCAGCAGGGTGCCTGTAAGCTGTCCCTGAACGTAAAAGAAGGTATCATCCAGGAAGCACTGGTTGAGACAATCGGATGTTCAGGTATGACTCATTCCGCAGCCATGGCTTCTGAGATTCTTCCGGGACTTACTGTTATGGAAGCTCTGAATACAGACCTTGTTTGTGATGCTATCAATACCGCCATGAGAGAACTGTTCCTTCAGATTGTTTATGGACGTTCTCAGTCTGCTTTTTCTGAAGACGGACTTGCAGTAGGTGCAGGACTTGAAGACCTTGGTAAAGGACTTCGTTCTCAGGTTGGTACAATGTACGGAACACTCAAAAAAGGTCCTCGTTATCTGGAAATGGCAGAAGGCTATGTTACAGGTATCGCTCTTGACGAAGATAATGAAATTATCGGTTATCAGTTCGTAAGCCTTGGCAAAATGACTGATTTCATCAAAAAAGGTGACGATCCGAACACTGCATGGGAAAAAGCAAAAGGTCAGTATGGCCGTGTTGCAGATGCTGTTAAGATCATCGACCCACGTAAAGAATAATTATACCGATTATAATTTCAGGAGGATAAGTAAATGGCTTTATTTGAATCATATGAGAGACGAATTGACAAAATCAATTCAGTTTTAAACAGCTATGGAATCGCTTCTATCGAAGAAGCAGAGAAAATCACTAAAGATGCAGGTCTTGACGTATACAACCAGATCAAAGGCATTCAGCCGATCTGCTTTGAGAACGCTTGCTGGGCATACATCGTAGGTGCAGCTATCGCAATCAAAAAAGACTGCAGAAGAGCAGCTGATGCTGCAGCAGCTATCGGTGAAGGCCTTCAGGCATTTTGTATTCCTGGATCCGTTGCTGATACACGTAAAGTAGGTCTTGGACATGGTAACCTTGGTAAAATGCTCCTTGAAGAAGAGACAGACTGCTTCTGCTTCCTTGCAGGACATGAGTCTTTCGCAGCTGCTGAGGGTGCTATCGGTATCGCAGAAAAAGCAAACAAAGTTCGTAAAAAACCTCTTCGTGTTATCCTGAACGGTCTTGGAAAAGACGCTGCACAGATCATCTCCCGTATCAACGGCTTTACATATGTAGAGACAGAGTATGATCCATACAAGAACGAAGTTAAAGAAGTATTCCGTAAATCCTACTCTGAAGGACTTCGTGCAAAAGTTAACTGCTACGGCGCAAACAGCGTTCCGGAAGGTGTTGCTATCATGTGGAAAGAAGGCGTTGACGTTTCTATCACAGGTAACTCCACAAACCCGACACGTTTCCAGCATCCGGTTGCAGGTACATACAAGAAAGAATGTAACGAAAAAGGCAAGAAATACTTCTCTGTTGCATCAGGCGGTGGTACAGGACGTACACTTCACCCGGACAACATGGCAGCAGGTCCTGCTTCCTATGGTATGACAGATACTCTTGGACGTATGCATTCTGACGCTCAGTTCGCAGGATCTTCTTCCGTACCGGCTCATGTAGAAATGATGGGTCTTATCGGCGCAGGTAACAACCCGATGGTTGGTATGACTGTTGCTGTTGCAGTAGCCGTACAGGAAGCTGCAGACGCTGGCAAGTTCTAATTTAATTCTTGAATAAGTATTAAAAACAGAGTATAATCATTTGAAAACGAGAAAAGGCGCCTGCCTCTCATCTCTATACGAGGGAGGCAGGTGCCTTTTTACATTGCATATCGAGGAGACGCCGGTGGCGCGTCCGCTGATTATAATGAACTAAGGAGCCAGGAAAGTATGATTTCTATTATCGTTCCCTGTTATAATGAACAGGAGGCACTGCCTTTTTTTCACGAGGAAGTATCTCGTGTTTTGAAGGAGATTGGCGAAGATTACGAGTTATTATTTGTCAATGACGGATCAAAAGATGACACACTGAAAGAATTAAAAGCGCTTTCAACAAAGGATCCGCATGTGATCTATCTGTCGTTTTCACGTAATTTTGGCAAAGAAGCTGCGATGTATGCGGGTTTTTGCAATGCAAAGGGTGATTACATTGCAGTTATGGATGCAGATCTTCAGGATCCGCCGGCATTGTTACCGGAAATGCTTAAAATGCTTGAGACAGACGAATATGACAGTGTGGCAACGAGAAGAGTAAGCCGTGAGGGAGAACCGCCGATCAGAAGCTGGTTCGCAAGAAGATTTTACGACATTATGAACAGGATATCTGAATCAGATATTGTGGATGGCGCCAGAGATTTCAGGCTCATGAAAAAGAGTATGGTAGATGCGATCGTTGCCATGGGAGAATACAATCGATTTTCAAAAGGGCTGTTTGGATGGGTCGGATTTCGAACTTACTGGATGCCATACGAAAATGTTGAGAGAGTAGCAGGGGAAACAAAATGGAATTTCTGGAAATTGTTTAAATATGCAATTGATGGAATTATTAATTTTTCTCATGTTCCTTTAAGTATAGCGTCCTGGTTTGGAACGACAATGACCTTCTTTTCATTTCTGGCACTTGCAGTCATCATTATCCGCCGGTTGATATTCGGAGATCCGGTTGCAGGCTGGGCTTCTATTGTCTGTGTAGTTATCTTTATTGGCGGAATCCAGCTCTTGTGTCTTGGAATTATGGGACAGTACATATCAAAGACATATCTGGAGACAAAACACAGACCACATTTTATCATAGCAGAGACAAATGATGAGTCGATAATTAGACTGAAATAAAAGATATATCGTAACTATTCAGAAGGTAGTATCCCGCGAGGCGTTTTGGCATGTTTTTTGCCAAAATCCCGAGACATATAAGGCAAAATGCCATCACCGAAGGTGATTTGGAATGCATTTTGACTCGTAACTGTGAGGGTACTGAACAGTTACGATATATCAGAGAAATATGGCAGTGGCACTATTACTGAAGTGTCACTGCCATAATATTTTGGAAATATTTATATATGTCGACGTATTACACGGGCACAGTGCATTGCTTTGTGCTTGAGTCTGGCAACAGGGGTACCCGGTTCAAAGTTGAGGGACTGCGAAGCCAGAGTAACATAAAATACGTGTTTACCTGATTTAAAACGGGAGTTCTCCGGGGTAACCGGAAACTCGTTCCCTCTTCGAAAACTGTGAAATTTAATTGTGTTTGAACCGGAGATCATGCAAAATTCAACCTTTGTAGATGATTTTAGCATATCATACGGTATGACGGCAGTAAAATACAGAGTGAGTGATAACTGCTGGCCGTTAAAAAGCGCACCTTCATCACGATTTTCATAGAAAGAACAGTCAATGATCTGTGTCTGGGAGCCGGAAATGAGTCGCAGAAACATCTTTGAAGGATATGGAAAACGTGTGTAAATTTTTACATGTGCCTGTAAAGTAAAGGCATTTTCCTGGAAATCAAGTGTCTCAAGAAAAACCGGATAGGAAGCACTGGAACATGAATTAAAATCAGAATAATGAAAATACTGATTCTCGGCATCAGCATCATAAACAAGTGTACCGGAATCTGGCGCCTTTTTTATACTCAATAAGTAATCACATAATTCCGGAGAAAGATTGTGCTGCTCTATAACGATATGATCGTCGATTCGCTGTAACGCACGAAATAACATACTCAGAAAAGATTCTTTTTCATGTGCAGTCATCACATCATCCGGAAATTTTTTCATCCGGAAACGTGCCAGGAGATCATACATGATTGTATACTGAACAAAGTCCGGAACATATCCCAGTCGACGCTCAGATTCATCCAGCGCCCAGAACGTGTAATATTTAAGACTGTCAATATACCATTCTTTACGGTGCTTGGAAACATTTAATGCGGAATCCAGAGCGCTTCGAGTACGATACATATATCTGCCTGCCGGGACAACTCCATATTTGGGATTGTTCAATAACAGAGACATGATAGCTTTTGCATCTTCTGCATAGCGGAGAGAAGTATCAAATGTATTTTCATTTAACAATGCACGGCGGATAAATGAAGAGGAAATATGCATCTGTACATAAGAATATTGCTTTGTTAAATCGATAATCTGAGGGGATTCTGTATCATACTTATAATTGAGCTTATGTCCGGTATCACGTTTTTCAAAATAGTAGATTGGTACAGAAACAAGGTCAATCTGATTTTCTGACTGGATGAAAAAATCGTAGACAGCAGAAAGGGTTTCAGGTGTCAGTTTGTCATCGGCATCCATGAAACTTACAAAACGACCAGAGGCATGCCGGATTCCTTCATTTCGTGCTGATGATGCACCGCCGTTTTCTTTGTGGATTACTTTAATATTGTCTGGAAATTTTTGCTGATATTCATCACAGATTGCACCGGATCTATCTGTAGAACCATCGTCTACGAGAATTATTTCTACGGATTCTTCAAAGCCGATATCCTGAGTCAGGATGCTCTCGATGGCTTCAGCAAGATATGGTTCAACATTATAAACAGCTGTTACAACAGAAAATTTAAAACGGTAGTCAGAAACTGTCTGATTCATAGCAACACTCCTTTGCTGATATTGTATTTATCATATCATAAAAATAGTTTGACAGAAAGCATAGATTGATCTGTTTACGAAAAACGGAGCGTATGCTATACTGAGACCAAAATGATTTGATTGAGGGTACTAGGATGGAAACATATATTAACAATAATAAAAAACCAGAGATAACAGTCATTATTCCCTCCTATAATGTGAAGGAATATATTGAAGAATGTCTGGAAAGTCTGAAAAACCAGACATTTACAGATTTTGAAGTGCTTTGTGTGGATGATGGTTCGAATGATGGAACTGCCGATATCATTAAAGAATATGCAGTATCTGATCCACGGTTTCAATATGTAAGCATGGATCATTGTGGAAAAGCCGGATTGATGAGAAATGAAGGAATCAAAAGAGCAAAGGGAGAATACCTGCTGTTTCTGGACAGTGATGATTTCTTTGAACCGGAACTTCTGGAACACAGCCTGAATAAAATTAAAGTAGATCAGGCAGATGTCTGCATGTATGATGCAAGACTCTATTTTGGAGATACCGGTAAGTACAGAAAAAGTAATGTTATGCAGAAGAAAGAATATCTTCCGCAGACGATGCCGGTAGAGGGAAAAACATTTCCGTACGTTTTCAATATTGGTACGGGCTGTCCATGGACAAGTTTGTTCAAAAAGAGCCTGATTGATGAAAATAAACTTGAATTTATGGCACTTTCACGTTCAAATGATATTTACTTTGTAAATATGGCGCTTGTCCTTGCAAAAAGAATCACGATGCTTCCGGAGGTTCTTGTCAATTACCGCCAGAGAAGCACCAGTCTCCAGGCAAATAATACAAAAACCCCATGGGACTGGTATGAGGCATTAAAAGCAATCCGTGATAAACTGAAAGAACTGGATTTGTATGATACTGTAGAGACAAGTTTTAAAAATCTTGCTTTTGGAGTAAGCATTTATAATCTTTGTTCGCTTAAAGTCGGAGAGGCATTTTGTGAAATCTATGAAAGGTTAAACAGTGAAATATTTGCAGAATTTGAACTGGATGATTTCACGGAGGAAGAATGTTATTCTTATAATGGTGCAAAATATCAGATCTATATGCAGATGAAAGAATGCAGTGCTGTCGAATATCTTTTCAGACAGGCTCAGGAAATGAAAGAATGGCAATCCAGGGCAAAGAAAGCAGAAAAAGAGCTTCAGAAACTGAAATCCAGCACAACATTAAAAGCAGGAAAGGCATTATTGTATATTCCTAAGAAGCTGAAACATTTGAACGGTAAAAAATAGAAATTCAGAATTACGTGTGAGTTTATGTGGATGCTATAATAAATTACAAAACGTGTTCATAAATTTACACTACAGCAGATACGAGGAATAAATTATGGGGAAGAAATTCAAGGTAAGCAGGAAAACAAAGAAGATTATACTGGGTGGATGCATCGGTGCGATGGTGATCCTGATCGCAGGACTTTTTATTTACCTGTATATTGCAGATACGAATACACTTGGAAGAAAAATTGCCATCTATGGTCTGGATGTTTCCACACTCACTGTTGATAAAGCTGAGCAGAAGATTCTGAAAGATTTCCGTGAACGAAAAGTTGCTTTTCAGGAGGATGGTGCAACTGTATATGAAACGACGCTGGAAAATCTTGGTTATGATCTGAATGAAGCTGCATTGAAGACACAGCTTACCGAACTTCAGAAGACACGAGAAGCCAATCGCAAACTGTTTGCGACACAGGTAGATCAGAAGATTCCTTATGAAATCCAGAAGAATGAAAATCAGGAAAAGGCATCACTTCAGGAATCAAATTTCGGCGATAAAGAAAGAACTGCATCCGTAGATGCTGCGATTCAGTACAATGAGGATCAGAAGAAGTTTACACTGATCAGTGATGTACAGGGAAATCAGATTGATGAGTCTCGTTTGCTGGCATATGTTGACCAGTCACTGGAGTCTCTTTTCCCGTCACAGCTTCTCGGGGGCGAAATCAAGCTTGCCATGGGGAATGATGTATATCAGCAGCCGTCTGTGAAAGTTTCAGATGATATGCAGACCAAGCTTTCTCAATTAAATGAGGAACTGAATAAATACCGCAGTTCCAAAGTTACCTATACACTTGGAAGTGAGACAGAGGTGGTTGATGCGTCAACGATCGAGTCATGGCTTCAGATATCTTCTGACAGTATCAGCGTAGATCAGGATGCAATAAAGACATACATACAGGATCTTGCAACAAAATACAATACAATCTATGTACCCCGTACATTCCATACTTCTTATGGAAATGATGTGACAGTATCAGATAATGAATATGGATTTCAGATCGATCAGGACGGAGAAATGCAGCAGCTTCTGAAAGATATTGCCAGCGGCAGTGAGGTCAGCCGTGATCCGGTTTACAGCATAAGCGCCATGCAGCGAAATGGCAGTGATGATCTTGCCGGAAGTTACATAGAAGTAAGCCTTGATAATCAGCATCTCTGGCTTTATAAGGATGGTGTACTGGTGACAGAGACAGATATTGTAAGCGGTGCACCGAAAGCCGGTCGTGAGACTTACCGTGGGGCATGGCCGATTGCATATAAGGCAAGCCCGTACAATCTTTCGAGTTCGGAATATGGTTATAATGTAACCGTAAAATACTGGATGCCGTTTGTATATGGTCAGGGACTTCACGACGCATCCTGGCAGTCGTCTTTTGGCGGAAACAGATACAAATCCGGCGCAGGAAGCCATGGCTGCATCAATCTTCCTACGGATCAGGCAGCTTTGATCTACAATACGATAGACGGAGGATATCCGATCATTATTTATTAATTTTGGCAGTCAGGAATCATCAAATCTGATGATATTGGTTAGTTTGGGAGACTTATGGAAAAATTATATGTGATCATTCCTGCCTACAATGAGGGAATGAATATTGAACAATGTATAGACGACTGGTATCCGATCGTTGAGCGACACAATGGAAATGGTGAGTCAAGACTTGTGATCATCAACGATGGAAGCAAAGACAACACTTACGAGATCATGCAGAAACTGGCGAAAGATAAGCCGCTGTTTACACCATTGACAAAAGCAAATGGCGGACATGGGGATACGGTACTGTATGGTTATCGATATGCAATCAGACATGATGCAGATTATATTTTTCAGACAGATTCCGACGGACAAACAGATCCGGCAGAGTTTGAAGAGTTCTGGGAAGCAAGGGAAAAGTATGATGCAGTGATCGGAAACCGTATTGAACGTGGAGATGGGAAAGGCCGCAAATTTGTAGAGAATATTGTCTGTCTGCTTCTTCGGATGATTTTCGGTGTAAAAATTGATGATGCGAACGCGCCTTTCCGCCTGATGAAAGCATCTCTGGTTGAGAAATATATAAACAAACTTCCGGAAGATTTCAATATTCCGAATATCATGTTTACGACCTATTTTGTATATCACCACGAAAAGGCTAAGTTTATTCCGATTACATTTAAACCGAGACAGGGTGGTGTTAACTCTATTAATATTAAGAAAATCGTGAAGATCGGCTGGAAAGCCGTAGGTGATTTCCACAAACTTCGCAGAGAGATCAATGATGTATAAAATACCTGAAAATTTTATATTTGCAATGAAAGCTGAGTCTTTTATAGATTCAGCTTTTTTGTCATACTGTCGTATAAGGCTTTCCTTTCATTGACAAGTTTTTGGCAAAATAATATAATAATTAAGTATGTAATAAGGAGGATTTTATGGAGCACAAAACAGGACTGGAAGATTTTTATGTAATCAAAAATAATAAAAAACTCCGAATGGGTTATACGACCGGTTCCTGTGCTGCGGGAGCCGCAAAAGGAGCTGCGGAAATGGTTCTTAGTGGCAGTATCATCCGTGAAATTTCTCTTATGACACCAAAGGGAATTCTTCTTCATCTGGAATTGCATGACATTACTATGGAAGCCAATTCGGTGACATGTGCTGTCCGCAAACAGGCTGGGGATGATCCGGACACAACAGACGGAGTACTGGTATATGCAAAGGTCGAAAGGATTTCAGGAAAAAGAGACTGGATTGTCGACGGTGGTATCGGTGTTGGCAGAGTGACTAAACCGGGACTTTCACAAAAAGTCGGTGAGGCGGCGATCAATCCGGTTCCCCGTTCCATGATATGCAGGGCACTGGAGGAAGCGGCAGACAAATACCAGTATGAAGGCAATCTGAAAGTTACGATTTCTGTGCCGGATGGAGAGAAGATTGCATCGAAGACATTTAATCCGCGACTTGGAATCAAGGGTGGCATTTCTATTCTCGGAACATCCGGAATCGTAGAACCGATGAGTGAAAAGGCACTGGTTGACAGTATCCGGGTAGAGATGACACAGCATCTTGCGCAGGGAGAGAAGTATTTACTGGTCACACCCGGAAATTATGGTGCGGATTATCTGAGAGCACATATGGACCTTCCCTTTGAAAAAAATATGAAATGCAGCAATTACGTGGGTGAAACGATTGATATGGCCATCAATATGGGAGCAAAGGGAATTCTCTTTATCTCGCATATCGGCAAATTTGTTAAGGTGGCTGCCGGAATCATGAATACACATTCTCACAATGCGGATGCGAGAATGGAAACACTCTGTGCAGCGGCAATCCGTTGCGGATGTACACTTGAGTGTGCGAGAGAAGTTCTTGATTGTAACACGACAGATGAGGCACTGCAGGTGTTGGACAGTAATCATATTCTGAAAAAAACGATGGAGGAGATCATGCGGCAGATTCAGTTTTATCTTGATCATCATTCCTATCATCAGATATTGCTCGGAGCAGTTGTTTTTTCGAACGAATATGGATATCTGGGACAGACAGCAGATGCCGGTGAACTGATAAATAAGATAAGCAAAGGAGAAAAATAATATGATTCATTTTGTAGGAGCAGGACCGGGATCACCGGATCTTATCACAGTAAGAGGAAAACAGTATCTGGAAGAGGCAGATGTGATTATTTATGCAGGATCTCTTGTAAATCCGCAGCTTTTGGAATACAGCAAAGATGTCTGCACCATTTATAACAGTGCAAAGATGACACTTGAAGAAGTAATTGCAGTTATGGAACGTGCCGAGGCAGAAGGCAAAATGACAGTAAGGCTTCATACCGGAGATCCGTGTATCTATGGCGCAATCAGAGAGCAGATGGATATTCTGGACGAAAAAGGCATTGCCTATGATTACTGTCCGGGTGTCAGTGCATTTTGCGGGGCAGCCAGTGCTCTGAATCTTGAATATACGCTTCCGGATATTTCACAGAGCGTGATCATTACGAGAATGGAAGGCCGTACACCGGTGCCGTCCAAAGAAAGCATTCAGTCTTTTGCGGCACATCAGGCAACAATGGTTGTATTTTTAAGCACCGGTATGCTGGAAGAACTGAGTAGAAGACTGATTGAGGGCGGATACAGGGAAGATACACCGGCGGCGATCGTTTATAAGGCAACCTGGCCGGATGAAAAGAAATTTGTCTGCACAGTAGGCACACTTGCAAAAACAGCAGCAGAAAATAATATCACAAAAACAGCTCTGATGATCATCGGAGATTCCGTGAGTGCGGCACATTATGACCGTTCGAAACTCTATGATCCGGGATTTACGACAGAGTTCAGAGAAGCAACAAAATAAGAATAAAGCCAAAGGAAAAGAAGATGCACATTTCGATCATCTGTTTCAGCCTGACCGGTTATACTACGGCAGAAAAAATACAAAAAAGCCTGCAGCAATGTGGGTATACAGCGGATCTTTTTAAAAAAAGTAAATATCTGGAAGATTCCATTGCAGAGAATACAGCAGTCTGGACAGGACATCATTTCAAGACAGATGACGGACTAATTTTTGTCGGTGCATGTGGAATCGCAGTGCGCAGCATTGCTCCTTATGTTGCAAGTAAGAAATCAGATCCGGCGGTGCTGGTGGTCGATGAATGCGGAAAATTCGTCATCTCACTTTTGTCCGGACATCTTGGAGGTGCAAATGCACTTGCGCTTAAAACAGCAGAAATACTTGGGGCAGAGCCGGTGGTGACAACGGCAACGGATCTCCATGACCGATTTGCGGTGGATGTATTTGCAAAGAATAATCACTGTGCGATCTTTAATATGAAAGCCGCGAAAGAAGTATCTGCGGCAATACTGGCAGGTGAATCTGTCGGGTTTTACAGTGAATTTCCATGGGCAGGGTCACTTCCGAGAGGACTGAAAGTATGCACTCCGGAAGATTCAGGTAAACCAGAGGCAGGGATTGCCGTGACAGTGCATCGTGCATGTCTGCCTTTTACATCTACAGTGCAGATCGTGCCAAAGGCTGTTGTTCTTGGTCTTGGATGTAAAAAAGATAAAGAAGCAGAGATCATCCGGCAGGAAGCGGAAGCCTGTCTGGAGTCAGAAAGTATTTATCAGGAAGCAGTCAGTCAGATCGCAAGTATTTCCCTGAAAAAAGAGGAGCAGGGGATTCTTGCACTGGCGGCAGACTGGAACATTCCTTTTTGTACATTTGGCGAGGCAGAGCTGCAGAATGCAAAAGGGACATTTGAAGAATCAGAATTTGTAAAAAAGATCACAGGTGTAGGAAATGTCTGTGAGAGAAGTGCGGTCCTGGGCGCGGAGCAGGGCAGACTGATAAAAAAGAAAACAGGGCGTAACGGCGTGACTACGGCGCTGGCGCTCCGGGACTGGGAGGTACATTTTGAATAAAATATATGTTGTAGGAATCGGACCGGGAGGCTGTGACCAGATGACCGGAATTGCCATGCAGGCATTAAAAAACAGTGATACCATCATCGGTTATACGGTTTATGTAGACCTTGTAAAAGATACATTTCCGGATAAAGAATTTCTGACGACTCCGATGAAAAAAGAAGTAGACCGTTGTGTACTTGCTTTTGAGGAGGCAATGAAAGGCAAAAGTGTTTCCATGATCTGCAGCGGAGATGCAGGTGTATATGGAATGGCAGGCCTGATGTATGAAGTCGGTACGAAATATCCGGAAGTAGAGCTTGAAATTGTACCGGGTGTGACGGCAGCTCTCGGTGGTGCGGCTGTTCTCGGAGCACCGTTGATTCATGATTTCTGTCTGATCAGTTTAAGTGACCTTCTCACTCCATGGGAAAAGATCGAAGCAAGACTGCTTGGAGCATCACAGGCGGATTTCGTGATCTGTCTCTATAATCCATCCAGCAAAAAAAGACATGACTATCTTCAGAAGGCATGTGATCTGATGATGCAGTACAAGTCCCTGGAAACCGTCTGCGGAACTGTCTGCAACATCGGACGTGAAGGGGAAGAATATCATGTTATGACACTGAAAGAACTGCGTGATACAAAAGTTGATATGTTTACAACCGTATTTATCGGTAATTCTCAGACAAAAGAAATTAACGGTAAGATGGTGACACCGAGAGGATATCGCGATGTATAAGGCAATTGTTTTTGCCGGTACAACGGAAGGATATGAAATCTGCCGTTTTCTTTCTGCAAATAAAATTTCTGTCCTTGCATGTGTGGCAACAGAATACGGTTCTCATTCACTAGAGGCAGGAGATTATCTTAAAATACAGGCAAAGCGTCTGGATGAACAGGAGATGACAGAACTTTTTCATAAAGAACTGCCGGAGTTTATTCTGGATGCGACACACCCCTATGCAACGGAAGTAACAAAAAATATCAAAAGTGCGGCACTTGCATCCGGCATTTCGTATATACGTGTCTTAAGAGCCGAAAGTCAGTCGCAGAATGCTGTTTATGTAGAAACAGCAGAACAGGCGGTAGAATACCTTCGAGACAGAGAGGGAAGAATTTTTCTTACGACCGGAAGTAAAGAACTGGCAGCTTTTACGACGTTACCGGATTATCGGGAAAGAATCTATGCGCGTGTACTTTCACTTCCGTCTGTGGTTGAAGCCTGTCAGAAACTTGGCTTTGAGGGAAAACATCTGATTGCCATGCAGGGACCGTTTTCGAAGGAAATGAATGAAGCAACGCTCAGGCAGTATGAATGTCAGTATCTTGTTACGAAAGATTCCGGTAAAGCCGGCGGTTTTCAGGAAAAAATCGATGCTGCGTTTGCGTGCGGTGTAATTCCGGTGATTATAGGAAGACCGGTGCAGGAGGAAGGTATTTCTCTTACCGAGTGTAAAAGAATGCTTGCAAAATATTTTTCCTGTGAAGGAAATCAGCATATTACACTTCTTGGAATTGGTATGGGCAGTGAGGATACGCTTACCATACAGGGAAAAAGAGCTGTAGAAAAGGCGGATCTCATCATTGGTGCCAGACGGATTGCAGATGCAGTGGCACTTCCGGGGCAGGAAGTTTTTTATGAATACAGAAGCAGGGAAATCGTAGATTATATTCAAAATCATCCGGAGTATAGCAATATAGTGGTTGCACTTTCCGGGGATGTTGGTTTTTACAGTGGCGCCAGAAAACTTGTGGAATTATTTGGCGAGGTTTCCATACAGCCGGAGATTATCTGCGGGATTTCATCTGTTGTATATTTTATGTCAAAAATCGGCCTATCCTGGGACGATGCGAAGATCGTCAGTGCACACGGAAAAAACTGCAATCTTATTTCACTGATCCGTTCCTGTGAGAAAACTTTTGCGATTCTCGGAACAGCAGATGGTGTGGCAGAACTGTCCAAAAAACTTACCACATATGGCATGAGTGATGTCATACTTTATGTAGGGGAAAATATGTCATACCCGAATGAAAAAATCTTTGAAAAACCGGCACATGAACTGGTGAATTACAAGGCAGATCCGCTCAGCGTCATCTGTGCATACAATCCGCAAGCAGAACCGCTTCCGGCGACACATGGAATGCCGGATGAGGTGTTTCTGCGAGGTAAGGCACCTATGACAAAGAGTGAAGTGCGAAGTGTATCACTGACGAAACTGAAATTAGATGAAAATTCTGTATGTTACGATATCGGTGCCGGTACGGGTTCTGTATCGGTAGAAATGGCGCTGAGGGCTTCACAGGGACAGGTTTATGCAATCGAAAAGAAAGAAGATGCACTTAATCTTCTGAAAGCAAATAAAGAGAAATTTGCACTGGATCATATGCAGATCATAGCGGGAACCGCACCGAAGGCTATGGAAGACCTTCCGGCACCGACGCATGCATTTATCGGAGGCTCCTCAGGAAATCTTGATAAGATCATAGATCTGTTACTTGCCAAAAATCCACAAGTGCGGATCGTAATTAACTGTATTACACTGGAAACGGTTTCAGAAACGATTTCCTGTATACGAAGACTTGAGGAATCTGGTGCAGATAAGGAATGGGAATCAGAAGTGGTTCAGCTTGCTGTATCAAGAGCCAAAAATATCGGCAGATATCATATGATGATGGGAGAAAATCCAATCTATATTATTACTGTACAGGCACACAAAAAGGAGATGACCTTATGAGAATTCCCAGAATCCTTCTGGCAGCAGGAGCGAGCGGAAGTGGAAAAACGCTGATCACCTGCGGGCTTTTGCAGGCACTGGTAAACAGAAATCTTACTGTGGCATCTTTTAAATGTGGTCCGGATTATATCGATCCGATGTTTCACAGCCGTGTGATCGGTGCAAAATCTGCAAATCTGGATACATTTTTTACATCTCCGGAAGTTACGCGGTATCTTCTTTCGGAAAATGCCGCAAATTGTGAGATAGCGGTGATGGAAGGTGTCATGGGATATTATGATGGAGTTGCAGGAACGACAACACAGGCAAGCGCCTATGACCTTGCTTCTGTTACCGATACGCCGGTTATTCTGATCGTAAACAGCAAGGGAATGAGTGTGTCACTTGCAGCTTATATCAAAGGCTTTGCCGAATACCGAAAGGACAGTCACATTAAAGGTGTGATCCTGAATCAGATGTCTCCGATGCTTTATCCGAGAATGAAAGAGCTTCTGGAAAAAGAGACCGGGCTTTCGGTTCTGGGCTATGTGCCAAAAGTTGAAGACTGTGTGATCGAGAGCAGACATCTTGGTCTGGTACTTCCGGACGAGATTCCTCAGCTTCGCGAAAGATTACAGAAACTTGCAAAAATACTGGAAGATACACTGGAGATTGATGAAATACTAAAGCTTGCCGCTGATGCATCGGAAGTTCAGGCGGCAGAGCCGCGAATTTCTTTTCATCTGGAAAAAACGGTACGAATCGGTGTTGCTGAGGATGAGGCATTTTGTTTTTATTATAAAGATAATTTTCGGCTCCTTAAAAGTATGGGAGCAGAGTTGGTAACTTTTTCACCAATGCGTGATGAGCATCTTCCGGAGAACCTTAAAGGGCTGATTTTGGGCGGTGGTTATCCGGAACTTAATGCCAGAGAATTAGAAGCGAATGTGAGCATGCGGGAGGATATACACCGTGCATTGAATGATGGAATGCCGTGCCTGGCAGAATGCGGTGGCTTTATGTATCTTCATGATGAGATGGAGGCCATGGATGGAAACAGCTATCATATGGCGGGCGTGATTTCCGGCAGAGCTTATCGTACGCAGAGACTGAATCGTTTTGGTTACGTGACTCTGACACAGAAGAAAGAAGTTTTGGGAATGAATGACATGGGTGGAATACCTGCACATGAATTTCATTATTTCGATTCTGAAAACTGCGGGGACGATTTTGATGCAAAAAAACCGGCGAGCCACAGGAAATGGAATTGCATTCATGGCACAGATACCATGATGGCGGGGTTTCCGCACCTGTATTTTTATGGCAATCCGAAGGTGCCGGAGGCTTTTCTTCGTAAGTGCAGCCAGTACGGCCGTCAGGATGCCAGATAAAGAACAAACGTAACTGAGAAGGTACTGAACAGTTATGAATAAATGAAAAAGAGCAGAGATGTTTTGTATATAAACATCGGGAAGGGAGAAACACTTGATATACCACACCATAGCGCTGGCAGCAGGATTTATACTTGATCTGATATTCGGAGACCCGAGATGGCTGTACCACCCGGTCTGCCTGATCGGCAATCTGATCTCTTTCCTTGAAAAAAGAATTCGAAAGATTTTACCGAAAACAAGCTCCGGGGAACTGACCGGCGGACTGATCGAAGTTCTGATCGTCTGTATTCTTTCACTCGGAATTCCGGCAGTGATTCTTTATACATTGTATCCGAGGCTTCCATGGCTTGCATTGCTTCTGGAAAGTTTCTGGTGTTACCAGCTTTTGGCAACCAGATCCTTAAAAGACGAAAGTATGAGGGTTTATGACCGTTTGAAATACGGAACGCTGGAAGAAGCACGTAAGGCGGTATCCATGATCGTAGGCCGTGATACAGCGGCACTTACGGAAGAAGGAGTGACGAAAGCGGCGGTTGAGACCGTGGCGGAAAATGCTTCGGATGGTGTCATCGCACCGATGCTTTATATGGCAATCGGCGGTGCGCCTCTGATGTTTCTTTATAAAGGAATCAACACCATGGATTCCATGCTTGGATACAAAAACGACCGTTATCTTTATTTCGGACGATGCGCGGCAAAACTTGACGACGCGGCGAATTATCTGCCATCCAGAATATCAGGCGGATTGATGGTTCTGGCTGCATATTTTAGCGGCTTTGATGGCTGGAATGCCTGGAAAATTTTTCGGCGGGACAGCCGTAATCATGCAAGTCCGAATTCTGCACAGACAGAATCTGTAATGGCGGGTGCTTTGGATGTCCAGCTTGCAGGTAATGCATATTATTTTGGAAAATTATATGAAAAACCAACGATTGGTGATCCGATCAGACTGATCGAACAGGAGGATATTCGTCGTGCAAACCGGCTTTTGTATGCGACAGCAATTACCGGAGTCGTTTTGTTCCTGCTCATCAGAATCGTACTTATTTTGTGCTGGAGCTGAATACAGAGTCTGATTTGTAACTATTTAGAAGATAGTATCCCGCGAGGCGTTTTGGCATGTTTTTTGCCAAAATCCCGAGACATATAAGGCAAAATGCCATCACCGAAGGTGATTTGGAATGCATTTTGACTCGTAACTGTGAGGGTACTGAACAGTTACTCTGATTTTTATATTTTGATGCCGAGACAGGCAGGAGGAAACTGAAATGACGAAGCACGTACATGGAGGCAATATATATACTTACAGAAACTGCCTTGACTTTTCGGCGAACTGTAATCCGCTGGGAACTCCGGAAAGTGTCAAACAGGCAATACGTGACAGTCTGGAGCAGATAAAAGATTATCCACAGGTGGGATATCAGCCGCTCAAAGAGGCAATTGCAGCATATGAGGCGGTAGAACCGGAGCATATCATTTGTGGAAATGGTGCGGCGGAGATCGTATTTTCTCTGTGTCATGCACTGAAACCGAGGAAAGCGCTGCTGCCGGGACCGACATTTGCAGAGTATGAGCAGGCACTTGCGAGTGTGGACTGTGAAGTCGAACATGTTCTTTTAAAAGAGGAAAATGGTTTTGCACTGCAGGAAGATTTTGTGAACTGGCTGCACAAAGATCTGGATATGGTTTTTCTGTGTAATCCGAATAATCCTACCGGAATTTCCATAGACAGGGATCTTTTGTTCCGAATTTTGCGTGTATGCAGGGAGATGGAGATTTTTCTTGTTGTAGATGAATGTTTTCTTGATTTTGTGAAAGAACCGGATAAACATTCACTGAAAGCTCAGTTATCAAGATATCACAATCTCTTTCTTCTGAAAGCGTTTACAAAACGATATGCAATGGCTGGTGTCCGTCTTGGTTACGGAATCTCGGAAAATGCAGAATTACTTGAAAAAATGACGATGGCCACACAGCCATGGAATATTTCCGTGATGGCACAGGCAGCAGGAATTGCGGCACTGAAAGAAAATGAGTATGTCGAAAACGGACGGCAGATGGTCTTTGAGGAAGCAAAGTACCTCAGGGAAAAATTACAGGAATTTGGAATGGAAGTTTTTCCGTCTGAGGCGAATTATATTTTCTTTAAAGGACCGGAGAATTTGTTCGAAAAATGTGTGAAGCATGGTGTACTGATCCGTGACTGCAGCAATTATTTCGGATTGAAAAAAGGATATTACCGGGTTGCTGTCCGTACACATGAAGAAAATGAAAAGCTTATCCAGTCCATGCAGGAGGAAGCATAAATGGCAAAAACGATTATGATACAGGGTACGATGTCCAATGCAGGAAAAAGTCTTCTTGCGGCAGGACTGTGCAGGATTTTTCATCAGGACGGGTATCGGGTAGCTCCGTTTAAATCCCAGAATATGGCATTGAATTCGTTTATCACGAGCGAAGGTCTTGAGATGGGAAGGGCGCAGGTCATGCAGGCTGAGGCGGCAGGGACAGAACCATCGGTTCTTATGAACCCGATTCTTTTGAAACCGACCAATGATGTTGGCTCTCAGGTAATTGTCAACGGGGAAGTCCTCGGAACAATGAGTGCCCGGGATTATTTCAAATATAAGAAAAAACTGGTGCCGGATATTATGAAGGCATTCAACAAACTGGCAGAAGAAAATGACATCATCGTCATTGAAGGAGCTGGAAGTCCGGCTGAAATCAATCTGAAAAATGAAGATATCGTCAATATGGGAATGGCAAAGATGGCAAAAGCGCCTGTACTTCTTGCAGGAGATATCGACCGTGGCGGTGTTTTTGCACAGCTGTACGGTACGGTGGAGCTTCTTGAAGAAGATGAGAGAAAGATGATCAAAGGTCTGATCATCAATAAATTCCGCGGTGATAAGACTATTCTGGATCCGGGAGTTGCTATGCTCGAAGAGAAATGTGGCATTCCGGTTGTTGGTGTTGCACCGTATATGAACATTCAGGTGGAAGATGAGGACAGCCTTACCGAACGTTTTGAGCGTCCGCAGGAAGTTGGACAGATTGATATGGCTGTTATCCGTGTACCACGTATTTCAAACTTTACAGATTTTAATCCGCTGGAAAGTATTCCGGGAGTATCACTTCGGTATGTGCAGCATCCATCAGATCTGATGCATCCGGATGTGATCTTTTTACCGGGAACCAAAAATACCATGGAGGATCTGAAGTGGCTTCGCGAAAGTGGCATGGAGACTTTGATCCTGAAAGCAGCAGCATGCGGTACGCTGATTTTTGGAATCTGCGGCGGCTATCAGATGCTTGGTGAAACGTTAAGTGATCCGTATGGTGTCGAGGCCGGTGGAAGTATGCGCGGAATGGGACTTCTTCCTATGGATACGGTTTTTGCAGAAAAGAAAACAAGGACACAGGTAAACGGAAGATTTCTGGAGATGGATCAGGAATTCGAGACACTTTCCAATGTGGAATTTACCGGTTATGAGATCCACATGGGAGAGAGCAGACGAAAAGACGGTGCGACTGCAAGTACCTTTACCTGTGACAGTGTAACTGGAACAGAAAAAACAGAGGGTACCTTCCGAAAGAATGTATGTGGTACCTACGTGCATGGTATTTTTGATAAAGAAGATGTGGCAATGGGGCTTGTGCGTGCAGTCGGAGAAAAAAAAGGCATTGATGTCTCTGATATGGCGGGCGTAGATTTTGCGGCATTTAAAGAAACACAGTATAATATTCTTGCTTCGGAGCTTCGAAAACATCTGGATATGACACGGATCTATGAAATTCTGGAAGAGGGAATCGAGACAGAAGGAGAGGCACAGGAATGAAAGTAGAACTTGAAAATGTAAAACCGATGGAGATCGAAAAGAGAAGCTTTGAGATCATTACGGAGGAACTTGGGGATAAACAGTTGGTGCCGGGAACGGAGCTGATCGTCAAAAGATGTATCCATACAAGTGCAGATTTTGATTATGCGGAAAACCTCTGCTTTTCTGAAGGAGTCGTACAGCGCGCACTTGAGGCGATCAAAGCAGGAGCCTGTATAGTGACAGATACACAAATGGCGAAAGCGGGCATCAATAAACGTGCACTTGCCCGTTACGGCGGTGAAGTATACTGCTTTATGTCGGACGAAGATGTCGCAAAAATTGCAAAAGAAAACGGAACGACCCGTGCGACGGCAAGTATGGATAAGGCTGCTTCTCTGGATAAAAAACTGATTTTTGCGATTGGAAATGCACCGACAGCACTGGTGCGTCTCTATGAACTGATCGAGGACGGTAAACTGGCTCCGGAGCTGATCATCGGTGTGCCGGTTGGCTTTGTCAATGTGGTACAGTCAAAAGAGCTGATCATGGAATCCGGTGCACCGTATATTGTTGCAAGAGGACGTAAAGGCGGAAGTAACATTGCAGCATGTATCTGCAATGCACTGCTGTATATGATTGATAACCGTCGAGACTAAATAAGAATACTTTTCAGAAGCCGGCATGCAGGTTCAAATTCATCTGTTGAAATCGAAGAACAGGAAAGCAGAAGTGTGATCGTATCTGCGCTTTCTTCGAGAATCAGCAGTGAGAGCCCGTTCATGCGGGTTTCTTTTTTTAGTTCAAGGCCTGTGCGGGTATATGGAACAGTCAGGGCAAGGCTTGTTCCGGCAGCACCGGTCTGAATTGTACAGCTTTCACCAAACATATTTTGAACTACATTTTTAAGTTCTTTCAGTTTTTGAGCGTATAACTTTTTTAATTTTTTTGTCTGTGAAGTCAGATGTCCGTCACGTATGAACTGACAGAGAGCAATCTGTTCAACTTTAGAGGCGGTCTGGCTGTATCGCTCTGCAACCGCCGCGTATTGTCTGGACAGAGAAGGTGGCAGAACCATAAAACTTAAGCGGATGGACGGGAGCAGAAGTCGGGAGAAAGAACCAATATAAACAACTCCGTGTCCGCCGGCAAGATTAAAGAGTGAAGGTGTCGGCCGCTGGAAATAGACGAATTCATTTTCATAATCGTCTTCAATGATCAGGCTGCCATTTTCGGAAGCATGATGCACAAGTTCCATACGACGGCTGACCGGCATGATCTCTCCCCATTTTGTCATGTGAGCAGGGGAAACATAAATAACATCACAGTCTTTGTTACGGTAACGTACATCAAAACCATAATCTGCAAAGATCGTACTTCCCTGTACAAAAGAAGCGTTCGGAAAAGAAACAGTCTTTTTGTCACGGATAAGAGGGCAGAGAATATTCAAAAGACTCTGCATGCCGGCGCCGATGACAATATCATCGGCAGAGCAGTTTACATTTCTCCGCTGGCGGATATAGTCGGCAAGCACCTGACGCAGATCGGCTTCTCCCTGTGGCTCTCCATAGGAAAGGAGACGTTCGCTCTGGCGAAGGGCGCTTTTCAGATAGCGCTGCCACAGATCAAAGCGAAAACTTTCATGATCGACACCATTGGAGGCAAAGTCATACTTTACCGGTGGAAGATTCGAATGGCGGGATACAGGTGATACCGGATCCTGCGCGGCGATGTCGGTCACATAGTATCCACTCTGCGCGCGTGCAATGATATAGCCGTCAGCAGCAAGTTGGAGATAGGCATTCTCAATCGTGGTACGGCTGAGTTTTAATTCGGCAGCACATTTGCGGAGAGAAGGCATACGACTTCCTGCCGGAAGACGGTGTTCCATAATAAGATTTTTGTAATGATCATATACCTGGAGATACAGACTTTCTTTATTTGAATGAAATGATAAACTCATAAACTGTCCCCTTAAAAATGAATAAAAGTGGTTATTTTTCTAAATACACTTAGGTGCTATTCTAAACCAGAATGTGACGAAATGCAAGATAAGGAGAATTCAGATTGAAAAAAATTGCAGTATTAAATGATCTTTCAGGACTGGGAAAATGTTCTCTTACAGCGGCAATTCCGGTGATCTCTGTGATGGGAATCCAGGCATGCCCGCTGCCGACTGCAGTATTGAGCTGTCAGACAGGTTTTCCGTCCTATTTTTGTGATGATTATACAGACCGTATGGATAAATTCATGGATGAATGGAAGAATCTTGATTTTCAGCCGGATGGAATCTATACGGGATTTCTTGCGGATGCGGCACAGGCAGATAAGGTTGTTTCGTTTATAGAACAGTTTGGAGGAGAGAATGTAAAGATTCTCGTCGATCCTGTAATGGGAGATGACGGAGAGGAGTATCCGATCTACACGGAAGCACTTTGTGAAAAAATGCGTTTTCTGGTGAAACGGGCAGCTGTGATCACACCGAATCTGACGGAAGCGCTGTTGCTGCTTCACGGCAGGGAACGTGCGCATAAAATCTGGAGCAAGATCAGTAATCTTGCGGAAAAAGAGTTAAAGGAGTTTGTGGAAGAGACCGGGAATAAGCTTGCAATGGAGTATGAGACAGAAGTGGTGATTACCGGGATTGATTTTCCGGTGAAAGCCGGAGTGCAGGAGATAGGAAACCTGATCTGTGCAGGAGATTCTGTTCAATGGGTAACTGCGCAGAAAGTCGGGGGCAGTTACTCCGGAACGGGAGATCTGTTTGCGTCGGTTTTAAGTGCCGGAATGGTGAAAGGAACGGATACAGTAGAATCTGTCCGAAAAGCAGTAAATTTTCTTGCGAAAGGGATACGCGATGCGGTTGAAGAAGAGACAGACCGCAATGAAGGAATTTGTTTTGAGAAGTATTTGTATGAGTTAGCCCGCTGATTTTAGGTGTTGTTGAAACCACGGAAAGCTTCGTACGATCTGTTCGATCACAGGCTTCGGAGTCCGGAAGTGCTAAGATATAACCTGTCTGCAAAAAAAATTGCAAACTCGCCGAAGGTTCGGACAGTGCAATTTTTCCTCATAAAGCAGCCAGAACATATCTAAGAACTTCCAGAGACTCCTGCAGAAAGTGAACTCACAGATCGTACGAAGCTTTCCTGTTTTTTCAACAGACAACAAATCAGCCGCAAATTCAAACCAGCGAGGGTGTCACCTTTTCGTAAATAATACCCTTACAGATTCTTCTTTTTATATATAAACCACGACGCAATCGCAGTAAACACCACGAGATATGCCCCCAGTACGGCGATTCCCGTCATCTGAAGGCCTTCCCCTGCGGAAATACTTCGGATCATATGGCTGGTCTGTGAAAGCGGAAGCGCAGACACAAACTTTCCGAGAATCCCAGGTAGCTTTTCCGTAGAGAAAAACGTATTACAGAGATATGCCATCGGCATAATGATATAATTCGAAAAACGCGGCACATCTGCATGGTTCTTTGCAAGGAAAGAAACCACAACACCGATTGCAGAAAAGACAGCACCATTCAAAAACATGATCAGAAAAGACCATCCATTAAAGATCAGACCTGTATCAATCGGCAGTGTCAGAATCAGGATCACTCCACCGGCATAAAAACCACGAAGACTTCCACCGATGATCTGTCCTGCGATAAACTGCCACAGAGGTGTCGGTGAGATCATAACCTGGTCAAATGCCTTTTCATAAAGACGCTGTACATTCAGATTCTGCGCGATTGCATTAAAACTTCCGTTCATAGTTGTCAGTGAGACGACACCCGGAATCAGAAAGTTAAGATATGGTTCTCCGTGCGATATCGTCTGGATACCCATTCCGAATACAACAAGATACATCAGAGGTGCGATCATCGCGGCCAGAGTGATTTTATAAAAATCTCTTCGGAATTCCACCCATTTTTCCCATAAAATTGTAATAATTCCCATACTCAGTCCCCCTTATGATGGCATCAGATGTCTGCCGGCACGTTCGACAAAAACATCCTCCAGCGTTGTTTCACGTAAGGAAGCCTGTCCGGAAAGACCGGAGAGATAGGCAATCGCTTCTTCACGGGTGTGGAAATAGTGGCTTTTTGTTTCATCACCTGAAAATTCATCTACAGTATAATTACCAAGACTGTTTATCAGGGCAGATGGTGTGCTGACTTCCTCCAGTTTGCCATGATCCATCAGTGCTACACGACTGCAGAGATTCTGCGCTTCCTCCATATAATGTGTTGTGAGCAGGATAGTCAGATTTTTACCGTTCAGCTTGCGGAGAAGATTCCACATCTGACGACGGGACAATGCATCCATACCGGCAGTCGGTTCATCAAGAAGCAGAATTTCCGGATCTGTCAGAAGTGCACGACAAACCATCAGCTTACGTTTCATACCGCCGGAAAGTTTACGTACTGTACGTTTGCGGAATTTGATCAGATCACAGAATTCCAGCAGCTCTTCCGTGCGTCGTTTGATCTCCTTACGAGGCATAAAATAAAGACGGCCCTGGTATTCCATGATCTCGTCCATATTCATATCCTGACGCATGGAATATTCCTGTGTGATCACACTGATCTTGCGCTTGAGATCCGGACGGTTTCGGGTAAGTTTCTGACCATCGATCAGGATTTCACCCTTTGTAGGAAGAAGGAGTGTCGAAAGAAGACTGATCGTAGTTGTTTTACCGGCACCGTTGGGACCGAGAAGACCGAAAAACTCTCCGGTCTCAATTTTCAGATCCAGAGAATCTACAGCCGTGAAATTGTCAAAAGTTTTTGTCAGATTTCTGGTTTCGATCATTTGTGCTCCTTTGCAATGATCAGAGAATAGTATCCGGCATCATCCGGGATTTCTTCTACGCTGTGGTAAATATGCTCATCCGGCATACCACAGTTTTCAACCATCAGAACATCCTTACCGCTTCGGGCCAGGATTTCCTTTACCTGATTCATTTTTTTGCCGGATTTCATCAGAATATAATTTCCGGATTCTGCCAGTTCATTGTCCAGACGGTGGACGGCTGGAATGATGTGAAGTTGTTCGTTCCATTCGGACAGAGAAATATTCAGGCGAGCTGCGGCAGCACAGAAAGAAGTGATTCCGCTGACAAGTTCTGTATGATATCCGTCTGCTTCCACACGATGCTGCAGATAAGAAAATGTAGAATAAACACATGGATCCCCGAGAGTCAGGAAAACAATATTTTTTCCCTGATCCAGATAAGATTCAAGAGTCTTGGCTCCTTTTGCATGATTGCGTTCCAATTCTTCGGCATCATGGGTCATCGGCATGTAGATTGGAAGAAGTTCCTTATCTGCAAGCTCCGGTACTGCCTGAACAGCAATTTTATAAGCAACGGTTTCTCTGACATCAGCACCCGGTACTGCAATGACCTCGTTTTCACGGATCATACGTACTGCTTTCAGTGTCATTAATTCCGGATCTCCAGGTCCGACGCCAACTCCAAATAAAGTTCCTTTCATTATAAAAATCCTCCTGATAATTTTAATATTGATTTAAATCACATTCTTTTTATTATACTAGAAGTGTATAGTGTTTGCAATGTGAGATTTGCTGTGTTATATTAGGTGAGAAAATGAGAAAATGGAGTAATAAATTATGAAGAAAAAAATTACCTGGCTGCTTGCGGCGGCATTTACAGGAATTGTAGTTTTTTCCGGTGTATGTCAGGCGGACGGAATGTCAGTCGATAAAGAGGACGGGGAATATTCCATACAGGTAGATCTTGAAGGTGGAAGTGGTAAGGCAAGTGTAACTTCCCCGACGATCCTTACGGTAGAAGACGGGAAGGCATATGCCCAGATTCAGTGGAGCAGTTCCAATTATGATTACATGATCGTGGACGGAGAGAAATATCTTCCGACAAATGAAGAGGGAATGAATTCCGTCTTTGAGATTCCGGTGCTTTCCATGGATGAGGCACTGCCTGTAATCGCAGATACCACTGCAATGGGAGCACCACATGAGATCGACTATAATCTGACGTTTTATTCAGATTCTATCGGATCTAAGAGTCAGCTTCCGCAGGAGGCGGCCAAACGTGTCGTAGCAGTGGCAATGGTGATCATTGTCGGAGGCGGAATCCTTAATTATTTCGTAAACAAAAGAAATCGCTGCTAAAAGTTACAGGAGTAAAAAATGATCATAACAGTAACCATGAATCCGGCAATCGACAAGACGGTGGAGGTTGACAAATTTCAGCCATACGCTCTGAATCGTATCCGGCGGATTGAGTATGATGCCGGCGGCAAGGGAATTAATGTTTCCAAAACGATCCATGCGCTTGGAGGGGAAAGTCTTGCTATGGGGTTCCTTGGAGGAAATACCGGCATGACAATCGAAAATGTATTAAATGCCCGGAATATCCGTCATGATTTTATCTATGTGGATGGAGATACGAGAACCAACACAAAAATTTTTGACTGTGTCGGAGGTGTGACAGAGCTCAATGAACCGGGACCGGCAATTACGGAAAAGCAGACAGAAGCGCTGATTCAGAAAATCTGTGCGTATACAGACAAAGAGACACTGGTCGTTCTTGCAGGAAGTGTTCCCAGCGGAGTCAGAAAAACTATCTATGCAGAGATGACAGAATGTGTCCATAAAAAAGGTGGCAAAGTTCTTTTGGATGCAGATGGAGAATTGTTTCGGCTGGCATTAAAGGCAGTTCCGGATATCATAAAACCAAACCGGTCGGAACTTGAAGAATACACTGGCACAGATCACGTTCTGACTGTTCACGAAATTATTGAAACCGCAGAAAACTTCCACGAAAAAGGAATACAGACAGTGGCAGTTTCTATGGGAAAAGACGGAGCTGTTTTTGCAGGAGAAAACTATAAGATAAACTGTCCTGCTTTGCCAGTGAAAGCACATTCCACAGTCGGTGCGGGAGATGCGATGGTGGCTGCACTTGCATATGCCCATGACAGAAAGCTTTCAGAAAAAGAAATGGTAAGACTTTGTATGGCTGTCTCGGCAGGTGCTGTGACAACTGTCGGCACAAAGCCGCCGGACAGGGCGCTGGTAGAACAACTGATGTCGGAAGTCAGGATGCAGATGTTATGACAGAAAAAGATTTAAAACAACGGGAGAAATAATGAAAACATCTTATAAAAGAACGATGTATGCCTGTTTTGTAGGATATATTGTGCAGGCAATCGTCAATAACTTTGTACCATTATTATTTGTAACGTTTCAGAAGACATACCAGATTCCGCTGTCAAAGATTACACTTCTGATCACGATCAACTTTATAATCCAGCTTCTGATAGATCTTTTGTCTGCGGGTTTTGTAGACCGAATCGGATACAAAGCATCGGTGACAATCGCGCATATTTGTTCAGCAGTCGGCCTTTTGGCATTGACATTGCTTCCGGAGCTTACAGCAGATCCTTTTGCCGGAATCCTGATTGCTGTTGCCATTTATGCAGTAGGTGGAGGCTTGCTTGAAGTACTGATCAGTCCGATTATTGAGGCATGTCCGACAGATAATAAAGAAAAAGCAATGAGCCTTCTGCATTCGTTTTATTGTTGGGGACATGTCGGAGTAGTACTGATCTCAACTATTTTCTTCAGTACGATGGGAATTGAAAACTGGAAGATCCTTGCACGTATCTGGGCAGTTATTCCGGTGCTGAATGGAATCGTCTTTTTGTTTTCACCAATCTATTCGCTGCATGAAGAGGGGGAGAAAGGGCTTACGATCCGTGAACTTTTTGGTAAAAAGATTTTCTGGGTGGTAATGCTGATGATGACCTGTGCAGGAGCCAGTGAACAGGCTGTCAGCCAGTGGGCATCTACTTTTGCGGAAGAGGGCCTGAAAGTAAGTAAAACGGTGGGAGATCTCGCAGGTCCGATGGCATTTGCTTTTTTGATGGGGCTTGCAAGGCTTCTTTATGGTAAATACGGTGAAAAAATCGATTTGAAGAGATTCATGACATACAGTAGTATGCTTTGTGTGATTTCCTATCTTTGTATTTCTTTTGTACCGAATCCTCTGCTCAGCCTGTTGGGCTGTGCCATCTGTGGATTTTCTGTAGGAATCATGTGGCCGGGTACATTCAGTATTGCATCGGCATCAATACGGGGCGGCGGTACAGCAATGTTTGCACTGCTTGCGTTGGCGGGGGATCTTGGATGCTCCGGAGGTCCGACACTGGCAGGATTTGTTTCAAGTAATCTTGGAAATAATCTGCGAATGGGAATTTTGGCTGCAATCGTATTTCCGATTCTGCTTCTGGCGGGAATACAGATCTGCAAAAAAAGTCGGCAGGATACCTGAAATTGAATCAAATAAGAAAAAGGTCTGGATTTTCCGAGATGTTTCGGAGTCCGGACCTTTTTTGTAATGAGAATGATAATTAATGAAGCATTGAGATTGCTTTTTTTATATGATCTATAAAAATGGCACGTATACCGGTATACTCACCGAGTCCTTTTATAACGGGACAGACTTCAAAGCCGGCAGCGTGGAACTGTCCGACCCATGAATCCGGGGAATCTCCTGCCATATCATGATGTGCATGATCACCGGCAACAATCATAAACGGTGTCAGATAAATGGCAGTAGGGTGAAATTCAGTTACTTCCTTCACAAGATCATGAATAGTCGGATCGGCCTCGACAGTTCCGATAAAGACATTGGAATGTCCAAGTGATTTGAAATGCCGGTCAAGTTCTGAATAAGCAGTATTTATCTGATGAGTGGTGCCATGTCCCATAAGGACAAGAGCGTCCGTTTCTTTTAAGTTTTTAAATTCAGAAGTTACAGCTGCAATGGCATGTGTTTCGTCATCTGGAGTGGCAAGAAGAGGAGCACCGAAAGCAATCTGATCAAAAGAATCTTTATGAGAAAGAACGGCCTCTTTCATAACATTGTTTTCGATGCCATCCAGAATATGCGTGGGCTGAACGATGAGTGTACGAATGCCGTCATGAATCATCTGTTCTATTGCTTCACACACAGTAGGAATGGAAATACCATCTCTTTTTTTCAGAACAGAGATGATAAATTTGCTGGTCCATGCATGATAGATTCTGTAATCAGGAAATGCATCTGCAATATCCTGTTCGATTTTTTCTATCGTTGCTTTTCGTGAAGCTTCATAACTGGTTCCGAAGCTGACAACCAGAATTGCTTTTGGGGATTGGTGTTCCATAATAAATGTATTCTCCTAAAATAAATTTTCGCGTAATCAGGATTATACTATAGCATCGAAAAAAGTTCAATTTTTTTCAAAAAACCTATTGACAATTTATAAAAAATAGAATAACATACTAAACATATCAAAGAGGTATGTTAATAAAACGAGATAAAAATACAGGGAAAGGTGGTAACTATTATGGCAAACATTTATAAAGGAACCCTTGGACTGATCGGCAACACTCCACTGGTAGAAGTAACAAATATAGAGAAAGAGCTTGGACTGGAAGCAACAGTACTTGTAAAGCTTGAGTACTTCAATCCGGCAGGAAGTGTTAAGGACAGAATCGCAAAGGCCATGATTGAAGATGCAGAAGCAAAGGGACTACTGAAAGAAGGTTCTGTGATCATCGAGCCAACTTCCGGAAATACAGGTATCGGACTTGCATCCATCGCTGCAGCAAAGGGATACAGAATCATTCTTACAATGCCTGAGACGATGAGTATTGAACGTAGAAATATCCTGAAAGCATATGGTGCAGAACTGGTTCTTACAGAAGGTGCCAAGGGAATGAAAGGTGCCATCGCAAAAGCAGATGAGCTTGCAAAAGAAATTCCGAATAGCTTCATTCCCGGACAGTTTGTAAACCCTGCAAACCCGGCAGCACATAAGGCTACCACAGGTCCTGAAATCTGGAATGACACAGACGGTAAAGTCGATATCTTTATCGCAGGTGTTGGTACAGGCGGAACACTTACCGGAACAGGTGAATACCTGAAAGAGAAAAATCCGAATGTCAAGATCGTAGCAGTGGAGCCGGCAACTTCTCCGGTACTTTCCGAAGGAAAAGGCGGACCACATAAGATTCAGGGCATCGGCGCAGGATTTGTTCCGGAAGTGCTGAATACACAGGTTTATGATGAGATTATGCCGATCGATAACGAAGTATGCTTTACAACAGCGAAACTTCTTGCAAAGAAAGAAGGTGTCCTGGTTGGTATTTCCTCAGGTGCGGCTCTCTATGCAGCAATTGAGCAGGCAAAACGTCCGGAAAACAAAGGTAAAACAATCGTAGCTCTTCTTCCGGATACAGGTGACAGATATTATTCAACAGCATTGTTTACAGAGTAATCTTGCTGCGAAGCATTTCATAATGTATATATAGCGGCCATAAATAAATTTAAAAAACAGAAAAGAGGATTAGATCCATGGGTGAAAAAATTACAAGAGAAAACAGAAAATTTAAATTTGAAACACTTCAGCTTCATGTAGGACAGGAACAGCCGGATCCGGTTACTGATGCAAGAGCTGTTCCAATCTATCAGACATCTTCATATGTATTCCGTAACTGTGACCATGCAGCTGCACGTTTCGGACTTGCAGATGCAGGTAACATCTACGGACGTCTGACAAACCCGACAGAAGATGTATTCGAAAAGAGAATTGCAGCTCTGGAAGGCG
>ENA-ORNZ01000447-ORNZ01000447.1-human-gut-metagenome-genome-assembly--contig:-NODE-447-length-57925-cov-6.347468_pt1 | contig 57925 bp, 44 predicted proteins | sample MGYA00242124_ERZ509040 | MGnify/ENA primary metagenome ERZ509040 (study PRJEB26280, sample SAMEA2338733) | human gut metagenome | biome: human gut; feature: human-associated habitat; material: faeces... | reverse complement strand
GTTTTCAAGACCGCCTCGTTATGACCACTTCGATACCTCTCCATATTTACAACAGTGAAAATCGGCTTATTGAACTTCCCCTGTGCAACGTACGTTATGATATCACATGTACATTTCCAATGTCAAGACCTTATTTTATATTTTACAGATTTTTTTGCTTTTTTCCATAATTGCAGAGCGTATTTTTCTGCTAAACTGTTTTTTCTGCTTTATATGATATAAAATACCGGCTGTTTCTCGGAAAAATCCGCAATACAGCCGGTGTCCGGCGCAAAATTTGTCTATGGCTCTCTGTTTCTATTTTTGAAGAGTATACTTATTTGCCGATAAACGCTTCTGCCACCTTTAAATCTTCGGGAGTTGTGATTTTTATATTCTCATAAGAACCCTCATACAATTTGACCGATTCACCCAACATCGTTTCCACAACCATAGCATCATCCGTTACAGCGCTTTCTCCTTCTTTTTCCAACAGCCGGTATGCACGTTTTATCAACTCCGTATCAAACACCTGGGGCGTCTGAACAATCCACACATATTTTCTTTCCGGGGTCTGGGATACAATATTATTATCGTCTACGATTTTAACTGTATCTTTTACAGGCATCCCTGCCGCGCAGGCATGTTCCCGCACCACACATTCATATCCCCTGCGAATAATATTTTCATTCACAAACGGACGGGCGCCGTCATGGATGTATACATATCCCGCCTTTGTCTCTTTTAAACCGTTCCAAACCGAATGATATCTCTGTTCGCCTCCGCATATGATTTTCTGTACTTTAAAAAAGCCATATTTCTCCACAATCTCTGTGCGGCAAAACTCTTCTTCCCCTTTTCCGACAACAAGAATGATCTCATCTATAAGGTCGGATTGTTGAAATGCCTGCAGGGAATACGCAAGTACCGGCTTTTCACACAACTGCAAATATTGCTTATGAACTTTTGTTCCCATTCTCTTTCCGCTGCCTGCCGCAAGCACGATTGCTGTACAATACACTTTCGTCATAGTTCCATCCCCTTCCGCTTCCACAATCTCACCTTTATCTTCTCTGTCTATGACATTCTTCGTCTTTAACATCTCGTCTCTTTGGTATTCTCTGTCTTTGATATTTTCTGATTTTTCTATCGTTCACCGAGTTTTAAATTCGGCACCGCATTCAGATCCCATCCATGACGCGTACCTGCAAGATATTCATAGAATCCTGCTGCGCCTATCATTGCCGCATTATCTGTGCAATAAATCGGAGACGGATGATAGAATTGAATGCCCCGCTTTGCACACGCCGCTTCCATAGCCGTTCTTAACGCCGTGTTAGATGCAACGCCGCCTGCGATCGCAAATTTGCGCATACTGTAATCTTCTGCCGCCTGCATAGACTTCTCTACCAATACTTCCACAACCGCTTTCTGAAAAGATGCGGCAATATCCGCAGGATCAAAACTTTCACCTTTCATCTTGCAGCCGTTTATATAATTGAGAACCGCCGACTTCAAACCGCTGAAACTAAAATCATATTTTGCACCGTCTACATTTGCTTTCGGAAATTTTATTGCATCAGGGTTTCCCTCTCTTGCAATTCTGTCGATCTTCGGTCCTCCCGGGTATCCCAATCCGATTGCACGCGCTACTTTATCATAAGCTTCTCCTGCCGCATCATCCCTTGTTCTTCCAAGTATTTCATACTTTCCGTAATCTTTCACACATACAAGATGAGTGTGCCCTCCGGATGCAACAAGACACAAAAAAGGCGGTTCTAATTCGGGATGCTCGATATAATTTGCCGAAATATGCCCTTCTATATGATGCACGCCGACAAGCGGAAGCCCCGCCGCATAAGCAATCGCCTTTGCTTCTGCCACTCCGACAAGCAGCGCCCCTACAAGTCCCGGTCCGTACGTAACCGCGACCGCATCAATATCTTTCAATGTTACCTCCGCCTCTTTCAGCGCTTCTTCAATCACCTGATTGATTTTTTCAATATGTTTCCGCGATGCAATTTCCGGAACAACTCCGCCATATAATTTGTGCAGATCGATCTGCGATGAAATAATGTTTGAAAGAACTTTTCTTCCATTGTGGACAACTGCAGCCGCAGTCTCATCACACGAACTTTCAATCGCCAAAATATTAATGTTTCTTATCTCTTTCATTTCACGCCTCTCAATCTTCAAACATCAACTCCGCAGTCATGCCGTCTTTTCCCGCTTTTGCCCTCGGAAAAATACGGCGCACCTCGTCCATATAATACTGCGGTTTTGTCAGCGACGGACTGTAATGCGTCAGCCACATCTCCTCTACTTCGGCTTCCTTGGCAAGTGCCGCCGCCTCATAGAACGTCATATGCTTGTATTCTACTGCTTTTGCCGCTTTTTCTTGTTCTCCGTACATTCCTTCACAAATAAACAGATCAGAACCGGCCGCATTTTCTTTAATCGAGTCCGTAGGCCGGGTGTCTGTCGTGTACGTCAGTTTTATCCCTTTTCGCGGAGGGCCAAGCACAAGATCAGGGGTATAGACTTTATCCTCTGTCTCAATCGTCTCTCCATTTTGAAGCCGGCTCCAATACGGAAGCGGAATTCCCTGTTCTTTTGCCCTCTGGGCATCGAATTTTCCGGCGCGGTCAATTTCCATCGTATATCCGTAACAAAGTACGTTATGATTTACACGGAAAGCTTTCAGTCTGTATCCGTTTATCTCAAATGTCTGTTCAGCGCCTTCTATCTCCTTAAAAACGATCGAAAACGGAAGCTCGGGCGCAATCACTCTAAGGCAGCTCACCACCCGCTCAAGTCCTTTTGGTCCGATCAATGTAAGCGGCTCTGTACGGTCTGCATTTCCCATCGTAAGGAGCAGTCCCGGAAGACCGCTTATATGATCTCCGTGATAATGTGTAAAACAAATCACATCAATCGGTTTAAAACTCCATCCTTTTTCTTTAATCGCAACCTGCGTTCCTTCTCCGCAGTCTATGAGCATACTGCTTCCATTAAACCGCGTCATAAGCGCCGTCAGATAACGATAAGGAAGCGGCATCATCCCGCCGCATCCCAACAAACATACATCTAACATTTATTTTTCTGTCCATTCTTTTTGTTTTAATTTCTCACTCTGCGTCAACGGGTATTTTAAAAGAACTCACAAGATCATCATAACAAGATTCACACAAATCAAAATGATGCCTTTCTCCGTCCTTCTCCGAAAAATACCCCCATTCGCAGTCTGCACTAAATACGCCTTCCCGGGGTTCCCCGTTTCTGACAACAATTTCTTTTCCGCACCGATTGCAGATAATCGCCTCGGTTTCTTTTATCATTTCTCTTTCTTTCAAATAATATCGGCGCATATCTTATCCTCCTGTAAATAGAAATTTACGTTTCCGCTATGCCCAAAGTATATCTGAATTTTTTTCAAATTTCTATCGGAAACCGATTCCGTTTTTGTCGGTTTTTGGCATTATCAATTTTATTTAACTGTTTTGCTCATCAAAACCGCATCTTCATCAGGGTCAGAATAAAAATGCTTTCTGATCCCGTCTTCCGTAAATCCTTCGCTTGTATATAACTTGTGTGCCGCTTCGTTTCCTGACCGCACATCCAACAATATTTTTTCAATTCCCGACTGTTTCCCTATCTTTTCAAGCGCGCCTAAAAGTTCCCGGGCAACCCCTTGTCTCCGCATTTCTTTCACAACGCCGATACGCGCAATTTCCATTTCTTCCGCAGCCGTATATGCCAAAAGATATCCCGCCGTGCGGTCTGCTTTTTCTGCGATCAGACAAATCGCATTCGGCTGTTTCAGCGTTTCAAGAATTGATTTTTCACTCCATGCATCACGGAACAAACTATACTCCAGTTCCGCGATTGCCGCTCCGTCTTCCATAACCATACGGCGGATTTCCGGAGCCGCATTTTTTTCTTTTGCCGCTCTTTCCCGCTCCGCCTGAGAAACGCGCAGATAATCCGGTTTATGTTCTGCCGCCGTTTCATAACGTCCCATCTTAAAATAGCGGATACCAAGCGCTCCTACCACTGCCGCACGCTGTCTGTTTAAATATGACGGCGCAAAAAAATACGGAACTTTCAGACCCTTTTCCAGCATCTTGCGATATACAGGCACTCCATCGCCCAAGAATACGACTCTGCGTCCATAAATATTCAGCCTTCGTATCAAATCTTCCACTGAAACCGCCATCTGTACACGTATTACCTGAAATGCATATTTCATCTGTCCGTGTTCGGAATCTTCACTCTCCTTTTTCGGAACAAAAGAGTAGATTCCTGTATAAACCTGATTTCTTCTTGCATCCATGATCGGACATATAATATCCTCGCATCCGTAGATACTGTATGCCATCGCATCTGCTGTCGGTATATGGATCAAGGGCTTGCCTAACGCAAGCCCCAAACCTTTTGCTGTTGCAGATCCGATCCGAAGTCCTGTAAACGATCCCGGTCCTCCCGCAACCGCGATCGCATCAATCGTGTTCAAATCCGCTTCTACCATTTTCACCATTTCATCAATCATCGGCAGAAGTGTCTGTGAATGTGTCTTTTTATAATTTATTGTAAATTCCGCAATCGTCGTGTCGTCCTCTACTATTGCAACCGTAGCTGTCAGACCCGAACTGTCTATTGCCAAAACTCTCATGCTTTACATCCTGCTTTCCTTTTCGCTTTCTTCCGGCATTCGTCCGCCATTCTCATTCATAACCGTAGTTCACTGCCGCCAAGCTTTATACCGTCTTATCCGGTCTTATCCGATCTTATCTGATCGAACCTCACTTCATCTCATTGATTGTGATCTTCCGATAGTCAAACCCTTTTTCCAAGTCTTTTTCGATGATAACTTCCGTCCGGTTTTCCGGAAGAATCTCTTCGATCAGATTCGCCCATTCGATCAGCGAAACACCGTCGCCCATAACATATTCTTCAAATCCCACTTCATCCATCTCTTCGATATCCCCGATCCGGTACACATCAAAATGATACAGCGGCAGTCTTCCTTCGTCATACACCTGCACGATCGTAAAGGTCGGACTGTTTACCGGTTCTTCGATGCCAAGTCCTTTGGCAAGCCCCTGTGTAAAAACAGTTTTTCCGACTCCGAGATCTCCTGTTAAAGTAATCACCTGCCCCGGAAATGCTTTTTCTCCAAGCTGTCGCCCTGCCGAAAATGTTTCCTGAGGACTATTCGTTTCTAAAATCATGTTACAGCGCCTCTTCTTAATGATGGAATAAGCGAATTCCGGTAAATGCCATTGCCATTCCGTATTTATTACATGTAGCGATCACATTATCGTCTCTTACAGAACCGCCCGGCTGCGCAATATATTTCACGCCGCTCTTATGCGCGCGTTCAATGTTGTCACCAAACGGGAAAAAGGCATCCGATCCAAGAGCAACATCTGTCATTTTATCAAGCCATTCTCTCTTTTCTTCTCTTGTAAATACTTCAGGTTTTACTGCAAATGTATTTTCCCATACGCCGTCCGCAAGCAGATCCATATACTCATCGCCGATATACAGATCGATTGCGTTATCACGATCCGCGCGTCCGATACCGTCCTTAAACTGAAGTCCGAGCACTTTCGGGTTCTGACGCAGCCACCAGTTGTCTGCCTTCTGTCCGGCAAGACGTGTACAATGTATTCTTGACTGCTGCCCCGCTCCGATACCGATCGCCTGTCCGTCTTTTACATAGCATACAGAATTTGACTGTGTATATTTCAAAGTGATCATGGAAATAGCAAGATCTATCTTCGCCTGTTCCGGTATCTCTTTGTTTTCTGTAACAACATCAGAGAAGAAGTCCTTATCAATATTCAGTTCATTTCTTCCCTGTTCAAATGTGATGCCGAATACTTCCTTATGCTCAAGCGCTGCCGGAACATAATCCGGATCGATCTCGATAATATTATAATTTCCTTTTTTCTTTTGTTTTAAGATTTCAAGCGCCTCCGGTTCATATCCCGGTGCGATCACGCCGTCGGAAACTTCTCTTTTAATCAGTTTTGCGGTATCCACATCACACACATCAGACAACGAAATAAAATCTCCGAACGAAGACATTCTGTCTGCGCCTCTCGCTCTTGCATATGCGCAGGCCAGCGGAGACAACTCCCCGAGATCATCTACCCAGTAAATTTTCGCAAGCGTATCAGAAAGCGGAAGTCCGACTGCCGCCCCTGCCGGAGATACGTGTTTAAACGATGTTGCCGCCGGAAGTCCTGTTGCTTTTTTCAACTCGGACACAAGCTGCCATCCATTAAATGCATCAAGAAAATTAATATACCCCGGACGTCCGCAAAGCACTTTGATCGGCAGTTCACGTCCGTCACTCATATAAATTCTGGACGGTTTCTGATTTGGGTTGCATCCATATTTTAATTCTAATTCTTTCATCTTCTTATCCGCTCCTTATAATCTTTATTCGTGATCCTTATTCGTAATCCTTATTTCGTAATCTTTATTTGTGATCCTTATTTCGTAATCTTTATTTGTGATCCTTATTTCGTAATCTTTATTTGTGATTTTTAATTATGATTTTTAATTATGATTTTTATTTACGATTTTCGTCTCATACTTTCCTGTCTCTATATCGATATAACGCACGAAAAGAGATACTTTATTATCTTCATTCAGGCTGTTCCATAACGTCTTAGTGAACTCGTCCATATCGTTCGGGATTCCGATCAATTTCGGTTCTCCTTCAAAACTCGGCAAAGGATTCCCGTCACACATATAAGTATGGATAAAATGTCCTTCTCCCGCAACCGGATTCTCATACGCAAATGTATATCTGCAGCAGCTTTCCGGATTCCCGTTATTGCTTTTCAAAATAGACATTGCATAGTTGTACGTTCCGTTTTCTATATGCATTACTCCGGAGATACGCGGCGTATAGTTCGGGCCGTCAGGTTCAAACTCGCGGGAGCGAAGCGACTGCTCGAATGTCATCTGCTTATCCATCCCTTCATAGATCGTGTCTGTCTGATCTCCGTTTGTAACAATCGTTTTATTACCGAGGACACGCACCGGCGCATAAATAATAAGGCTCGGATCTTCCAGTTTTGCCGGATCAAACGCCTGTGTACGGATTCCTTCTCCTTCTTCCACAAACACACGGTTTCTGCTGTTCTCACTTCTTCCCATGATAAAGTAAGCCGTCACAGCCTTCGTTCCGTCCTGTGTTTTCCCGATAATGATCCCTCTCCCCGGATAAGAATTGTTCTTCAGCTCTTCTTCAATAGACAGCATCTTCATTACACTGTATCTCCTTTCATCTCTCTGTTCAAATTTTCGTCTTCTTGTAAACTTTCCCATCGTCTGACTCAGACAGGTTTTTATTTCAAGTCTTTCATCCGCAGACGGACTTGCGTGATCCGGTTGTCTTTCACTTCTTCGATTTTAAAGATCAGACCATCCATTTCTATGATATCCCGATCTTCTTTTGCGGGAATATGCCCCAGTTTTTCAATAAGATATCCCGACAGTGTATCATAATTTTCCGTTTCAAGCTTCAGTCCGAGTTCATCGTTCAAATCATCAATGAGAACTCCTCCGTCAATCTTGTATTCATCTTCTCTGATACACTCTATCTCAGGAACTACTTCCTCATACTCTTCGTTGATATCACCCATGATCTCTTCAACGAGATTTTCGATCGTTACAATTCCCGAAAAGCCACCGTACTCATCAACCAAAAGCGCCATATGATGCCGTGTCTCCTGCATGATCCGAAACAGTTCATCCGCTTCCTTTGTTTCCGGAATAAAGAACGGTTGACGAAGCATCTGCCTGACATCTTCTTTCTTCAACGGATGTTTTCGCATCTCGATCATCATATCTTTTACATGAAGCACACCGATAATATTATCAATGTTTTCTTCATATACCGGAATCCGATTATGTCTTGTCTCAAGGATCTCATCGATCATCTCCTCAAACGGATCGTCAATATCAAATGCTATCACTTCTCGCCTCGGAACCATGATCTCTCTTGCAGTCCTTCTGTCAAACTTAAACACCGAATCGATCATCTCTTTTTCGTCATCGTCAAATGTACCGCTTTCATTTCCCATTTTCAAAAGCGCTTTCACTTCCTCTTCCGTCACCGCTTCTTCCTCATCTTCCGTTTTCATCCCAAGAAGCTTTAGCACAAGCTTCGTAGACATGGAAAGAAGTTTGATAAACGGAGACAGTATGATCGATATATAGTGTACCGGCATTACCGTAAACATACAAAACGCTTCCGCTTTCTGCAGCGCGATCCTCTTCGGAACAAGCTCGCCGAACACAAGGTTGAAAAACATCAGCACAAGCGTTACCCCATTGTAAGCGATCTGCGAACTGTACGGAACGCCCGCAGCCTCAAGCGACTGTGCCAGAACAGGCGAAATCCCCGACGCTGCCGATGCCGACGAATAAAATCCCGCAAATGTGATCGCAACCTGAATCGTCGAAAGAAACTTCGTCGAATCCTCAAATAAACCTTCGATCACTTTTGCCTTTTTATTTCCTTCATCCGCCATACTTCGGATCCGGTTCTTATTCACCGATACGACCGCCATCTCCGCCCCGGCAAAAAAAGCGTTCAGCAAAGTGAAAAATAACAACAACAGCAAGTTAAACAAAATAGAATTCCCCGCAGGGTCTGCGTCCATAAAAAATACTCCTCCTGAAATAAATTATTTTCAGGAGAAGTATATCATGTGCCTATCATTTTAGCAAGTTGAGGCCATGTATTTTTGCATTCGCCTTTTTACACACACGCTTTAACTTCATATTCGTTGTCCAGAGAAAGCCGCAGTTTATGGAAGCATATGACCTGCCGCCATATAGATCGCATACCATTCTTCCCGTGTAAGAGTGATCTCGCATGCCTTACAGATCTCCCTAAGCCTCTGCAGATTCATTGTGCCGGAAAGAACCTGCATGTGCGCGGGATGTCTTAAAATCCACGCGGTGGCGATCGTTGTATCGCTGACCCCGTACTTTCCTGCAATCTCGCGGATTTTTTCGTTTAGAACCGCAAACTTGTCGCTGTTTAAAAACACTCCTTCGATCATTCCGTACTGAAATGGCGACCATGCCTGAATCGTAATGTCATGCAGCCGGCAATAATCTAATACGCTTCCATCCCGGTCAACGCTTCCAGGCGTCGTCATATTTACTTCCACTCCGCTCGCGATCATGGACGCATGAGCAGCGCCAAACTGGAGCTGATCCGCCATAAGCGGCTCACTCACATATCTGCTTAGAAGCTCCATCTGCATCGTATTCTGATTCGATACGCCGAAATATCTCACTTTTCCCGACGTATGCAGCTCCTCAAAAGCCGCCGCTACCTCTTCTGGTTCCATGAGCGCATCCGGTCTGTGAAGAAGAAGAGAATCCAGATAATCTGTTCCGAGTCTTTGCAGAGAATCTTCTGCTGATTTTATGATGTGCTCTTTAGAAAAATCGTACATCACCCCCGGCACAATTCCGCATTTGCTTTGAATCCACATATCTTCACGGCTTATTTTCGCTTCTTCCGCCGCCTCTTTAAAACGCTCTTCGCAGACTCCCCCTCCGTAAATATCCGCATGATCAAAAAAATCGACCCCCTCTGCCATTGCCGCATCAACCAGCTTCGCCGCTTCTTTTACGGTCAGTTCTTTCATGCGCATACATCCCATGACAATAGCCGGAACCTGTTTTCCCGTACTTCCGAAATTCACTTTTTTCATCTGCATTTCCACCTCTTTCTTCCTTGCTGTTACTTATATTGTAAACGCTGTAAACGATAGTCGTTTCCCATGTTGGATATCATAACCGATATCCAAGTTCATATGCCCCACGCACAGCTTCAAGCGCCTGCGCCACTTCTTTTGCATCTCCGATCACATATGTTTCATAAGTGTCTTTGATTTCTTCATACAACGGATTCCATGCCTTTGAGCCAACCGCGCATATCACATGTGTAAATCCCGGATATTTCATCTCACCTTTTTTTGTATCTGCGATAATTGTTCCCGCATCAATCTTTTTTACTCTTGCGCCTGTAATCATCTGTACATTTTCCTGTCTGAGACGAGCCATAGTCGGCACAAGATTATTCGGAACCATTCCCTGACCTATGCTGTCTGTCATCTCGATAAGAGCTGCACTTGCCGCTCCTCTGGAATGATGAAGCACATATTCCGCCGTTTCTATTCCAACCATTCTTCCTCCGATAATCGCTGCATTTCCGCCGAGAATCGGAACTTTTCCGCTCAATACGTCATTTGCCTGAATCATAGTTTCCTTGCCTTCTATCGGAAGTACAACCGGCTCTGCTCCTGTTGCAAGAATTACGATATCCGGATTCTCCGCTTTGATCACATCTGCATTTACTTCTATCTCATAGCGAATCTCTGCACCATATCTGTCACATTCCTGCAAAAGATATACGATCCATTTTGAAATTTCTTGTTTAAACGGAGCGCGGCATGCCAGATTCAACTGACCGCCTGCTTTTTTCTCTTTCTCAAATACGACCACATGATGTCCGCGTTTTGCAAGAATTCTTGCTGCGGCAAGTCCGCCGATTCCCGCTCCGACGACCAGAACATTCTTTTCGGATTCCGCCGGCTTTTCCTCGAACTCTGTCTCTCTTCCCGCCAACGGATTGATCACGCAAGACGCCGGACGTCTTTTCGTCTGTTCGCCCACACATCCGACTCCGCAGCCCGCACAAGGAGCGATCTCGTCATAGCGTTTTTCTTCTGCTTTCTCCACAAAATCCGGATCTGCCAAAAGAGCACGGCCAAGCACAACTCCGTCAACTTCATTTGCTTCAATCACATCTTCCGCCAACTGTGCATCCAGGATTTTTCCGACCGTAATCACCGGTTTTGCAGTTATCGCTTTAATCGCCCGGGCCTCTTTTAAGTTCGTAAACTCTTCTTCTCCATGACATGGAATAATCTTATTGCAGCGCTCGTACTGTGTTCCTCCACTGATTTCAAAACAATCGACTCCGTGTTTTTCCAGATAAGGGATCAGACGTTTCATATCTTCCAATGTATTTCCCTGTGGATCTCTTTCGCTTCCGGACATTCTTAAAACGATCGGGAAATCTTCTCCGCAGGTTTCTTTGATCGCATCCAATACTTCAAACAACAAACGGGCGCGATTCAACAGACTTCCTCCGTATTCATCTGTACGTTTATTTCGTAAAGGTGACAAAAACGATCCAAGAAGCATATATGCATGGGCACAATGCAGTTCTATCCCGTCGAACCCGGCCTCTTTCGCATTTTTAGATGCTTTTGCATAAAGAGCGACAATTCCCGGCAGCTCTTCTTTGGTCAGTTCCCTTGTCATCTGTCCCATAGAATTCGGATAAGAACTGCTGGCCACCGGCGCCACTCCGAAAAATGCACTGATACTTTCCGGACCCGGATGCGTAATCTGCGGAATGATCTTACAGCCATAAGAATGAACTTTGTCTGTAAAGCTTTTGTATTTTTTGATACTTTCTTCATCCCGAAAACAAAGTGTATTTCCAAGATACGGAACATTCGGATCAACACTTGTAGCGTCTACGATGATACATCCCACACCGCCTTGCGCACGCCTGAGCCAGTAAGCTTCCATTTTCTCATTCACAGTACCATCCTGACTTTCATATCCCAGTGACATCGGAGCCATAAAAGTTCTGTTTTTCACTTCCATTCCCGCAATCTTAAGCGGGGTAAACATTGTTCTCATACGCTTTATCCTCCTATATTTCTACAGTGTTCTTGCCGCTTCAAATCCTTCCGCGATCGCATCCAGAGCACGTCTTGCGGATTTTGCGTCTCCGATCACGCGGCACGGAATCTGCCTTTTTTCACATTCTTCCACAAGTAAATGTGAATCATTTGAAGCAAATCCAACAGCAAATACCGCGCAATTACACGGCACAAGAGTTTCATCTTCCAGCACAATTCCTTCTTCCGTAAATTTACACACTTTGCTGTTTGGAAGCATTTTCACCTGCATCTGCTGCAATTTCATCATAACGGCAATCTTACGAAGGCTGCCCAGATCGCTTCCGATCTCATCTTTCATTTCCAAAACAGTTACATCACATCCGTCTGTCGCAAGAGTATCCGCTGTTTCCAGTCCTACCAGACCGCCTCCGATAACAGCGACTTTTCCTTTCGGACACACTTCATGCCTGAGAACTTCCGGTGCTGATGCATGCTGCAACTTATCCATACCTTCTAACTTAATCGTAATCGGAGAAGAACCGATTGCCAAAATAACAGCGTCCACATCTGCATCCTTCAACATTTGTGCATCTACTTTTGTATTCTTATATACCTTTACAAGTTTTTCTACCTGTTCGGCCATCTCAAACGCCGCCGCCTTCATCTCAGCCTTGCCCGGCGCTTCTCCGGCAAGAAGAAATTCTCCTCCTAATGTGTCAGAAGCTTCAAACAGCGAAACTTCATGTCCTCTTTCGTGCAGGATCTTCGCAGCCTCCATTCCGGCAACACCTCCGCCGACAACCCATACTTTCTTCGGAGTTTCCGTTTTACTTAAATCGTACTCTGATTCATGACCGATCATCGGATTTCTCATACAAGTAATATGAGGACGGTTTGCAACATCGGTAAAGCCATCATAGCAGCCCTGATTACATCCTACGCAATGTACAATATCGCCGATTCTGCCTTCGTGCGCCTTATTCGCGAATTCCGGATCTGCAAGCTGCGCCCTTCCCATAACAACCATATCTACTTTGTCCTGAGATATGATCTCTTCTGCCAGCGCCGCCGTATTGATCCTTCCTACTCCGACAGTCAACATCCCTGTCTCTTTTCGGATTCTCGCCGCATTGTCAATATTAAATCCATTTGGCACATCAATAGGCGGAACTTCATACATAGACGCCGCCGTAATGATATTTCCTCTGGATACATCTAGAACATCAACACCATGCTCTTTTGCAATCTTACAAAATCGAATCACATCTTCAATCGTAAGACCGTTTTCCAACATGTCGTCCTGAGCGTCAATTCTGATAAACAACGGCATCCCTTCCGGCATATTTTTGCGAATTTCATCAATTACTTCCAACGGGAATCGACATCTGTTCTCAAAACTTCCTCCATATTCATCTTCCCTGTGATTGAAGCCCGCACTCAGAAATGAATGAGGAAGGTAATTGTGCGCCAGATGAAATTCCAAGCAGTCATATCCGGCTTCTACAGCTCTGGCAGCCGCTTTTCCATAGCACGCGATTACTTCCTGAATCTGTTCTTTTGTAATGGCTTTGATCGTATAAGCGCCAAAATTCATATCCGAAACAACCAGCATCTGCGCCTTCGGATCCATGCATGCGGCAATAGATCCCTGCCAAAGCTGAATTCCTGCTTTCCCGCCGTTTTCACGGATTGCATCTGTCAGTTTTTTATGTCCTTCAATCAAGTAATCTTCACTGATAGATACAAAATGCGCCGGCGCACTTGGCGTATGTACGGCGGCTACTTCTACAATATTCAGCGCGCATCCGCCTTTTGCTCTTGCAGCGTGGTAAGCAATCAATTTATCTGTCACTGCCCCGTTTTCCGCCGCCATTCTCGTTCCCATAGCCGGCAAAATAATTCTGTTTTTCAGCTCCATATCACGAATCTTAATTGGAGCAAATAAATGTTCAAACATCTTTCTGTCACCTCCGGTATTTTGATTTCATTATAAGGCGAAGTACAGAAAATAGATATTCAGATATTTTAAAATTATTATCAATTATTTACTTTTCATACTACATCTGAATTGACTTGGCGTTTGATTCATATATTTAAAAAAACTGCGCTGAAAAGATGAAATACTTCCAAATCCAACGTCACTGCTGATCTGTGTAACAGTCCGGTCTGTAGCAACAAGATAACTGCAGGAAATCTGAATTCTTACTTCCTCCAACAATTCCAAAACACTTCGTCCAAACACCTCCCGCGCTCTTCTTTCAAGCAAATGCGCATTCTTTTTCAACACTTTCTCCATTTCTTTCATCTGAAACGGATCATGAAAATTAAGTATAAGATAAACCAAAATCTGCAGCGCCTCTTCCTCCGAATGCATTTGCATACCGTTTCCTACATTTTGTTTCTGGTATTCTCTGACGCTCACGTTCATATAACGTTTAAATACTCTGTAAAAATCTTCGATATTAGTAAATCCGAGATAATCACTGATGTATTGGATATTCAAATCCGGAAAATGCAGAAGGGCACAGGCATTAAATATCTTTCCCATTTTCTGAAGCTGAAAAAAAGTATAACCACACCGCCGCACAATTTTACGATTCAATGTTACCTTTGTCATCCCTGCCGCTTTGGCATACTCTTCCATTGGTACTGTTTTGCTTGTATCCAACAGCACCCTTTGAATAACATCCCATACACAGTCTTTTTCGGAATCCTCTTTTTTCTTTCTCTCCATAGCGTATCTGCAGTACAATGCATGTAACTGCATGGCAAGGTAGATATTCATATTATACAGCAGAAATTTTTCTTCCTGCTCTTCAGCCAACAAGTCGTCTAAAACACGAAGAACCCTCTGTTTTTCTTGCGCATTCAAAACAAATAAAGGGGGAACGCCATACATCAGCACCTCATTTTCATTTTCTTTGTGCTGTTCAAAACACAAAAACATAAACAGACCGATATGAAAAGAAACCTTTACGCAGCGCAAAGGTTTTCTGATCTGTTCGATTCTATAAAAATGATGCATGTAAAGGCAGCAGAAAACGCCCTCTTTCATTTGATATTTATCTCCGTTGATCCAAATATCGGCGTCACCGCTCTTAACATAATATATCTCTGTCCTTTCATGAAATTTTTGTTCGAGCGGCTTTTTAATCTCGATCTCTTCTGCATGAATCTGTTTTTCTTTTAAATTATAGTAATCACTTCCTGTAAACCAATCCTTCTGATACCACATTTTATGCTCCTCACCGTTTCTTTTTTCAGATCTGGTTTTCTTCGATCACTCCTGATCGCATTTTATATTATAATCCTTTAGCGTCAGATGATCCCAAACGGCAATTACTTCCTCAGCGCTTCCATCATGCTTTCCTGATATGCCGATCTTCCTTTCTTATACATCGCTTCCCTTATTTCCTGCAGTTCTTGAACAGACACCTGCTCCAGCTTTTTCATCCGCCTGTCGCTTAGTTCTACTTCCGATAAATATGTTTCATACAAATCCGCCTCATACTTCCAAAGTTTCAGCCGCTCTCCATATCGGACCTTTAATTTCTGTGCGATCAAAAGCCCCTCCGGATCAAAATCCCCCGCATACCAAAAAACAGTGTCGCACGAAAATTTATCCATAAGAATAAGTACCGCCAGACGTAATTGCCCATTCCCGCAGATCACAGTCCGCTGCGGATACTCCCTTATCAATACAGAAAATACTGCCGGATTTTCCACAACGTATACCTGACTACTCTGTCCACAGACCTTCTCTAATCTTCCAATCGTCTGTAACGTCAATTTTACAGGCTCTCTATTCTCAAGAAAACCTTCAATGCCTTCATGTAAACCGCCGTCCGGTTTCCATCCGTGAATTCCATATGCCAGCGCATCATTCGATACTTCATCTTTCAAAATCCCTGCCTCATAATAGATTCTGTTTTTATACTCTGCTCTGGAAAGTCCTTCTTGTTTTAAATCGAAATTCCTTTCTCCAAGATAATTAAAGAGTAGTTTTTCCCCTGTCTTCCCTTCATCAAAATAATGGGGATTTCCTGTGACATTTGCCGAAAACACAGCTAACAATTCTTTCTGCTTTTTATCTTGAAACACTTTCAATTTTGCAATCCCTGTCGTTACATACGTTAGAATGCTCCTCAATTCCTCCGGGCTTTCTTTGTATAACTGCGTAATAAGCAAATATCCCTCTTTCTTTTCCTCCAATATGCTGCGCAGCCATTCTCGTCCGCTTTCATCCGAAATACTTTCCAGTATCTCCGCAAAATAATCTTCTCGCCTTTTTGACTCTGCCAGTTCGATTTCCTTTTTTACCTGCAGCGGCTCTCCAAAATAAGTTTCCAGAATCAATTCCCAGGTTAATCCCGCAAATTTACTGGATTCCAAACATTTTTTCATTAAATCCGCAGAAATTGTTATTGTCTTATTACTTGTATAATCCCTTTGAAAAAATCCTCCTAATTGACTTTTCTCTTCTCTGCTCAGCGACGTAAGCATCGCCGTTCCCCCAAAGTGGCCAAGACCGGCATATTTATCCCGCATTTTCAGAAATAGTTTTTTATATACCGGACGCGCCTTGAAATACAGCATGCATTCTTCTAACAGATCGTTTGTTTCTGTTTTATCCATGACTCAAGTCCTTTTCTGTTACCATACTTTTTATATTTCCATTCCAGACATACCGAATAACCGTAACATATTTCGCATTCTCCGGGCGGACAAGCTGATAGATTGCCAAAGCCGGAACCGTATCATAATCTCCCCAGAGAATCTGTGAGTTGATCATAAAATTAAAGTCAAACTCCACCATCAGCCGGAACATGTCCCGAATATTCATTTCATCTACTCCCGCGAATGCCTCGTCCAAGGAAATCAAATACGGAGCATCCTGTCTTGCCCCTGCATATTTTGCTACTACTGCCGAAAATAGCGGCACGTACATCGACATCGCCTTTTCTCCGCCGCTAAAAGTAAAGAATACGCGGTCTGTCAGTTCCCTTTTCTTCTCTCCTGTTTTTTGACATTCCAATTGAAACTCAAACCATTGACGATAATCCAGCACATTTCTCATAATCGCATGAAAAGACTGCACATTTCCCAGATCATTTGCAGATTTTCTTGCCTCTTCGATCTTAGAGCGAAAATGTCCGGATAACTGCTGCGCCTCTTCCGGACGCATAATTTCGGCATCTTTTTGCAGAAGTTCTACAAGTTCCCTCGTATCCAGCTGTTCTTCTTTCTCCGCCCGCTTATTTTTCCAACGCAGACTCAGCGTAAGTCCGCTGGAAGTCTTCATAGACTCCATCAATGTGTTCATTTTCTCAACCCATCGCTTACTGGCCTGAATTTTTCCGCGAATTTTCTTACTGATCGTATTGGCAAGAATATCTTCAAATAACTCTCTGTCCTTATCACTCAAAAGCCGACGCTGTACCTCTGCATCTTCTTTCATTCTGGCAATCAGTTCTTTAAACTTGATCGTGATTCCTCTATACTTAGCAGAAATATCGATTCGTCTCATACTTGTGTCGAAAACTCCGCTCTCCTCATCCAGTTCTTCAAATAATGACTGCAGCGTAACCTGATATTCCAACAGATATCCCCTATTCATATGATATACATTTTGCAGATTCTCCAAAATCTCACTGTGCCTTTTATTTCCGAATCTCCCCATAAACATCCTGCATATCTTCTCCGCCCGTTCTTCCGCATCGTCGCTTACCGCAAACGGACACTCTACATATCCAAGCTGATATTCCATTTCAAAAGCAGTGCAAAATCTGTCTTTCTGCTGTCTGTACTTTCCAACTGAAACTTCTATATCTCCCAGTTTTTCTATAAATTGTTTTTCTTTTGTTTCCAAATGAGAGCTTTGTGTAACACTCGCCTCAATCTCTGACGGCAGTTTCTCCAATCGCTCTATGCAATGTTCCAATCGCTCCCTGATTTCCTCATAATCCGTCAAAGCAAGCTGTTCCATCACTGAATTCAGACTTCCCCGCTTTTCCCGTTCATTTCGTATCATATGATTCAAATCGTAGCGGATATCATCCAAATCGGCGTCAATTCCTTCCAAATATTCCTTCTGCACCTTTGCAGAACTAATTCCATTCCTATAATTTCCATAGGAAATCTGTACTTTCATCAACTCTTCTTTATACTCGGTCAAGGATTCTTCTGCTTCCGTAAACACATCCAGACGCGGGGGCAGATAACACTTCTGACATACTTCCTGCACCCGCAGCCGAACTGCATCCAGACTTTTTCGTTCTTTTTCTACAATACCTTTCTGGATCTGTACTTTACACTCTATTTCTTCCAGAATATTCGTTTTCTTTTCTAATTCTTTTGCTGCCACTTTCAGATCCTGTTCTTTCGGAAATGATTTCCACTCTGTTTCCAGACAGCTTTTCCTTTGCTTTAATTGTGTAATTTCGTCTTCCGCTATTTGAATGGTATCTTCCAGCCTCCGACACTCTGCTTCTAGTTCCTGTATCTTCTTTATGCGATACTGCTCTCTTGCATAAGCTCCTATAAAACATGGCGTATAATTTTTCGTAACCGTTCCTTCTATGATTCCGATTCCATAATTTCCTCTTTTATCGATCCATGTCCTGTTTTTTTCTATAGACTCACTTATCGTCTCTTCGTCCTGTTCCTTCCAGCCGATTGCTGTTAATATACGGGAAACATTCTGGTACAGAAGAATATCTCCCTCTTCGTTGTCTACATCCAGAAAATCCATAATGTTATTTCTTACATATGTGGCATCACTGAAAATATAACGGTCACATACCCCCGCATCCAACGCCAGCGCCTGTTCTCTATATTCTTCAGGCACAATCAGCGCATCCAGTATGCCCATATGCAATAGCGCTTCTTCCAGATATGCCCGCTGTGTTTCATCCAATTTGCCGTCAAAATCAATTACTTTATATAACTGCAAATATGGAATTCCTTTTTCTTTCAAAAGCCGTCGATTCTTTTCCACTGCTTCACTGCGTTCCGGCTCCGGCTCCTTTTGATTCTTCCACTGTTCCAGTTCTTCGCAAATTCCGTCTTTCTCCAATCGTCTGTCGGACAATTCTCTGCTCTGCTGTAATACTTTTCCCGAAAGCTCCTGACTTTTCCGCTCAAATTCACCATTTGCCAATCCGCGGATATTCCAATAATCGGTTTCCGTTGTATACTTCTCAATTTCCCTTGCCATTTCCTGCAATAGATCTGACTGCAGATGCAGCTCCGCATTCTCCTTTTCCCAACGATATACCGATTCTATTGTCTCCTGTTTTACTTCATGAAACTGATTTTCATATTGAAGGACTTCTCGTTCCGCTTTGTTCTTTTCTTCCTGATAGGAATCCAATTCCTGCAAAAATCTACTGTATCTTTCCTGACAACCCTTTTCTTCTTCCAGCGTCGTTTTTCCAAGACGGACCTTTGTCATATAATCCTTTAATAATTCTGAATGAGCCTGAAAAGAATACTGCTCTCCTTTCTGCTCTGTCAGCTCTTTCTTCATAAATGCAAATTCATCGAAAGGAACCCCCGCTATCTCTTCTTCCATATACTCCAGACTGTTTTCAATTTCTTCCCAAAGCATTTCATTTTTCTGAAATTGAAGTTGTATTTTCTGCTCTGTTTCCTGATATTTTTCTTTTTTCTCCTCTTCCTGCCTCTGTTTTCCTGTAATATTCTTTTTTAATCCTTCTAGTTGACTTTTAATTTCAACTTCCCTCTGCTTTAATTTGACCGTATCGCTGTCAGACAATGATTCCTTTTCCGCCTGACAGATTTTTTGCTCCTGTTTTAATTCAATACAATGTTTCTCTTCTTCCTCCCGCATCCGTTTGCAGTCGTCGATCTCCTGCTGCAGTTGTTCTGCCTTTTTTCTAAAACTATCGTATTCTTCTACTGACTTCCGAAACAACAATGCTTTATCATATAACATAATTTCATTATATTGATCATATACTTTTTCTATCTGACCTGCCGCCTCAATACTTTCATCCAATGTATCCAGATTTGTTTTCAATCCATCCATATTTTCAATCGCCTCAGACATCGGACGCAGATCGTCCTCCGAAAGAGTCTGTAACGAACTGCTTAAAATCTCATTGATCACAGTTGGCTTAAAATCCTTTGAAAGCTTTGGCGTTCTCAACTGAATCAATAGATCCAGTAACTCTTTATATTCTTCCTGCGTTTCAAATCCAAATAAAAGCCGGTTTACACACTGGGCATATTCTCCCTGTGTCTCCATTACGCGTCCACCGTCTCCAATCCGATTTCGAAGTTCCAGCTTTGTACAGGCAATCTTACTCTGCCCTTCTTTATACAGATAAAAATCCTTTCCAACTCTCCGTCCATCTGTCAGGCAAAAATACCACGACTCCATTTTCTTATTTTTACGCGCTCTCATTCCGATTCCAAGCGTCAGGAATTCATCACTTTCCGTCCGCTTCATTTCCATATACAGATACCCTGTCCGCTCTTCCCGTTCATCATTTTCTTCCAGAAGATAATTCTCCATTTTACGGGCTCTGGAACCAAATGGATCCAAACGCTCCGGACGCATATTTCCATCCAGAAGCAACGGTATAAAGCTCTGCATCGTAACAGATTTTCCAGAACCGTTGGCGCCTCTCAGAAGCATCCTTCCGTCCAGAAAATAAAATTCTTCTTCATCATAATACCAAAAATCCAAAAGTCCTACTCTGTGTATCTGCCATTTGCTATTCATCTCTTCCTCCGTTCTCTAAGAACTCTTCCGGATAACGCCCTATCAACTTTCCGACCGCCGTACGGATTCTTACGTTATCTTTTTCTAAAAGAATCAATCCGAGTTCCAGCATATACCTTTGTACATTTTCAGAAAATTCTCCCGTCGTCATTTCACGATATGTTTTTATAAATCCTTTCCCATGCCGTTCTTTACACTCCTCAAGAATCTCCCGGAATTTTTCCCTCGGAATTTCGATTGTTTCATCCACAGCCACTTCAATCTTTCCCTGCTGTATCCATTCCCAAATGATACCGTTGACTAACAGTACAATATCCGACAATGTATTCTCTTCCGGAAAACATTTTCCCATTCTGCAGTCCTCGCCTAATATCAGAAATGCACTTGTCCTATGCACATGCAGTTCACAATCAAAAAGCTCCGATAATTCTCCTCGGATCATGTTACGGTAGTTTCGAACATAGGCAAAATCCTCTTCTGTCTCCGGACTTTTGTACATCCCCATAGTCATAAGAAGTTTTCGATACACCCTCTGTCTCCGGACAATTCCCCGATCCTCGTTCACATCGATCCATTCCTGTTTTTCAAACTCTTCCGGCGTCGTATATCCCATAATATCCTGTGTGAAATTTTTCATAAAATATCTGGAGACACCTGTATTTTCATAGAGTACTTCACTCGTATCATCCCTCGCAAAATTCTCTTCACTTCCATCATTCACATTCAGGATTCCACAGTTCACACAATACTTGATCACCTTGATCAAATGTCTTCGATACTGATATACTGTCCAGTCAATCTGCTCCTCCCTGTACTGCCCCTGTATATATTCTGTCATCTCTGAAAGTACAAATTGCTCTTCGGCTTCTTTTTCTTCCAGAAACATTAAAATCATACAGAAAAAAACATATTCTATTTTCCGGGTAAATTCTTGAATTCCCATCCAGTTCTCCGGTGTCGCCGGCATCTTTTCCACTTTTACAAGATAAGGATTCACGATTACCTGATACCCCAGCTTTTCCATCAAGAATTTCTTAACCGTTCCTAATTCATCCTTTATCTGATAATATAATTCTTTTTCCCGACTCTTCAAAATCCAACGCCGTTCCAGCAGAATTTCCAATGCTCTCATGACTTCTTTTTAAATTCCCTTCACTCATTTTTCTCGAATACAATCACATATGCCGGCATTTGCAGATTACCGTCCGGTGATTTCAAAATGCAGATTTCCTCTGTATCCGACTTTTCCACACGATAAACCTGCCCATCCTCTGTTTTCCCCTGAAGACTTTTATTCTCCAATGCTTTGGAAAGCCATGTCAGAAATACATCTCTTACATGCGGCTCTATCTCGGGAAGCTTTGCAAACTCCAGACGATTATCCTGAATATAACTTTTCAAGAGCCTGCGTTCTTCCTCTAATCGCTGAATCGTAGCAAGCCGCATTTCTTCTTTTTCTTTCGAGCGGTCAACAATCCCGCTTCGTTTTGCTTTTTCTTTATATGTACGAATCCTCGGCGTCACAGTCACGATATACGGTTCTTCCTCGAACACGCCGCTGTTGATACTCTCGGTCTGACGCCCCGGAAGCCCTTTTAAATGCAGCGGCTTTTCAATGCCAAATACAACAGCGGCCAATCTGTGCGCCTCAAAAATATTCTTACATTTTGAAAACATCACCGCAACCTTATGATACTCTTCCCGCCGATTCGCCCCCGCATTGCTCATTTCACTGATTCTTGCCGCATACCTTGTAATCTTTCGTATGATCTCATTCGTTGTGTCAAATACCTTTGCCGCCTCAGAATCCTTTCCGTCTGTTCCGGTAAACCATTCCTCCAGACTCTGCCAACGGCCATATACTTTATCTGCAATCAAATCTTCCTTCACTTCCACATCGATTCTCGGAATCAACAATTCATACTGTATAATTTTTTCCAGCAAACACCTCAAAACCTGCCTGTCCGTATTCTTCAGACATTGTTCTATAAATGCGGCATTGACCTGCAGACTCCTCACGAAACTTCTCAAATACTCGATCAAACGGTCTTTGAACACAAGAAACTCTGTCGTTTTCATCATTTCTTCCGCTTTTACACTGTTCAACTCCCGCATATAATCCTGATAATTCTGATTCAATCGTATAAAATCATTATTCAAATCATTCCACCATGCATAGATATGCTCCTGATCTGCTTCTGTAATCTCAGAAATCTTGCGCAGATTGATGCGAAGTCTCTCCAATAATGTAGGTTCCAACGAAGAACTTTCAATAAACAGATTCTCTACCCGGATAACCATTCGCTCAATTTCTACCGTAGCTTCAGACAACTGATACCGGAACTTTTTATTCTTAAACTCCTCGATAGTCGCAACCTTTCTCGTATCCTGAATTGTTACCAGATTCCCCCATGCAGTCAAAGCCGCCAAGTCCTGCTGACACTGCTCAGGCGTATATTCTCTAAAGTATGCATCTTCCTTTAATTCTTCATATACCTCTTCCTGATACAGCCAATACTTCAGCTTTTCATATTTCAAATAAAAAAGCCGGATGATCGGACGATACCTGTCTGTATTATCCACATTCAGATATTTTGCTTCCGTCATCGGCTTCCTCACCGTCTCCTGTATTCTCATAACTTGTCGTGCTCCTTTGAAATATGATGATTCACTGCGCCTTAGTTATCAGCGTGCTGCCATATATGTATTATATCAAAGACGAGAATAAAATCGAAGATTTTATTTATAATTTTCCTTAATAATAACTCATTTTTAAAAACTCCCCAGAACTGGAGTCCTGAGGAGTTGTAAATTCTTTTGAAATTGTACGTTCCAAAAACGTATGATTAACGTTTAGGTAACTGGGAACGCTTGATTTTACTGGGTTCTTGGAATGTGGTGTTGCAAACACGTTACAAACGCAGGGCTTCTCATTACTCCTCAGAGCACCTCATAGACTTCAATTAAGAAATCTGACAGCAAGTTCCTGAATAGCAAGTATTGGACCTTGTGCATATGTTTCTTGGAGATACATTCTTTCCAGACGTTCTGTTTCTTTCGTCAAAAAAGAAAGCATTTCTACATCTCCTCGAAATCCAATTACTAAGCACAACATAGATTTGAAATATTCATTCCGAATATTAGAGTATTCTTTCATAAGCCAATTGCAACAGTTTTCTTCACAGTACAAGAAAAAATAAAGCGTATTTTCTCTAAAGATATCCTGCCTGTTTTTCATAGTTTTTTCTTTTATCCATGGCATCAGCACTATTTCGTATTCCAGTAATTTTCCTCTTAATCTGCTTCAGTTCCCTCCTGATAAAGGCTTTCGCTGAAATCGCATTGGCATATTCAACAGCTTCAGACTCAAGATATGAACTATATTCAAATTTAGCTGCCGAGAAAGGTATATCGGATGTTTATCTAAAAATTTATGTACTTCTTTTTTACTAATGGTTGTCATAATGTTTCACAACCTCCTCCAGCAATGGCAAATCACAACATCTTTCCTTTATTCTCTTGTCATTTCCATTCAATTCTTCATCTTTCTTAAAAAGAGTATCTCTTAATCTTTTTGCTGTCAACTGAATTTGTTCCCGATCAGCTTTAATACACTTATATTGATTTTGAAGCAAACGCTGATATTTTGAATCTTCCATTGCATCAATATCAATAAGAAGTAATGCCGATTCCACAACCGGTATCATATTATTAAAGTTGATTGCACCATATATTCCCTGATTAATTTTCCTAAAATCTTTTGTGTTCTTCATTTTACGATGCTTTTCTTTGGGCGATGTAAATGGAGTATAATATTTTATCCCATCAATCTCAAGCACCACGCCTACATACGGCCGCTTTCCCTTTTTATTATCTGCAACTTTTGCATCATATTTTTTCAAATAATTGATGTATTCATCTTTGATATTATAAAATTTCATTTTTCCTCATCTGGCAAAAAAAAGAGACGACACCACTCGCCTCTTTTTCAGGTTCTCTCTTTATGGTGGAGACTCACCGCTTTTTTAGGTTCTCTCTTTATGGTGGAGACTCACCTGCTTTTTTAGGTTTCCACTTTATGGTAGAAACTCACCTAAGACAATTCTTTGTCTATAATAAGTATATGCAATTCTCCCTAAAAAATCAATATAATTCTATAATTTTTCAAAAATATAAACCTCCCAAGGAATGCTCCCTGAGAGGTTTGAAATTCTTTTTGAAATTGTACGTTCCAAAAGCGTATGATTAACGTTTAGAGAACTGCGGAGCTCTACGAGCTGCTTTAAGACCGTATTTCTTACGTTCTTTCATTCTCGGATCACGAGTTAAGTAACCTGCGCTCTTAAGCACCGGTCTGTAATCAGCATCAGCCTCAAGGAGTGCTCTTGAGATTCCGTGACGGATTGCTCCTGCCTGTCCTGTATAACCACCGCCGCATACATTAACGATCACATCGAATTTATCTGCTGTTCCTGTTGCCACGAGCGGCTGGCGAACAACAACTTTCAATGTTTCAAGACCAAGATACTCGTCGATATCTCTTTTGTTGATCGTGATTTTACCTGTTCCCGGTACAAGATATACTCTTGCGATTGATTTTTTTCTTCTTCCTGTTCCGTAATATTTTGCGTTAGCCACTGTTATATCCTCCTTTCAACCTTTACCTAAAATGTCAGAACTTCCGGCTTCTGAGCCTGATTTGCATGTTCTGCTCCGGCATAAACATGAAGCTTCTTGATCATGTCTCTTCCCATAGGTCCTTTCGGAAGCATTCCTTTAACAGCCAGCTCGATCACTTTCTCAGGTTTCTTAGCCATCATCTCTGCCAGCGTAGTCTCTCTCATTCCGCCTACATAATCAGAGTGATTGTAGTAGATCTTCTGCTGAAGTTTCTTTCCTGTTACTTTTACTTTCGCTGCATTGACAACGATCACATAATCTCCTGTATCAATGTGCGGTGTGTACTCCGGTTTATTTTTTCCTCTGAGCACTTTAGCAACCTCAGATGCGAGACGTCCGAGTGTACATCCCTCAGCGTCAACCACATACCATTTTCTTTCAATCTTGTCAGGGTTAGCCATATAAGTTTTCATGGGTGTTCCTCCTATAAAATCATCAGATAACATTTACTTGCCTGTATATGTGAAATCAGCACACTCCGGGGCTATGGCGTATACTGTTTCTCCTTTAGTCATGCTGTAATAGTATAATCCCTGCTCTCACACATGTCAAGCTTTTTTGTAAAACCTTTCAAAAAACTATGACTCAATCATTTTCTTTAATTTATAGGCTCACAAACGCCACCTTTTTCACAAAAAAGGGCAAAAGAACAGTTTACTTCCTTTGCCCTTCATCGTTTATGCATTTGACCACAACTTACCAATTCATTTTCTATTCCATTCCCGCATCCGCTTCTACACCTTTATTATTTTTCATATCACATATTGTTCCATATATTTCTTCGCCAATCGGATCGAATTAAGAACATCTTCATCACTTCCTTCAAACGCTCGATCCTCCACTTCGATACATGCACATCCATCATATCCAATATCCGTCAATGCTGAAACAAACTTGCCCCAATCGACATCTCCTAATCCGGGAATCTTCGGAATCATATATTCCAAAGGATATGCCATAACCCCGCACTCTTTCAATTTATTTTTTAACAATTTAATATCTTTAAAGTGAATATGGAATATCCGGTCTTTAAACTCATATACCGGCTGAATATAATCAATCTGCTGCCATACAAAATGACTCGGATCAAAATTCAGCCCAAAATTCGGGCTCGGAATTCGCTCAAATAACTCTTTCCAAATCACCGGCGTTGTCATCAAATTTTGTCCTCCCGGCCACTGATCCTCACCAAAAAGCATCGGGCAATTTTCAATTCCTATTTTAATCCCTTTCTCTTCCGCATACCGTATAATCTCAGGCCAAACTTCATCAAAAAGCTTTAAATTTTCTTTCAGGTTTTTGTTTTGATCCCGGCCTATAAATGTATTAACCAAATCCACATTCAAAACTGCCGCCGCACTAATCACATTCTTCAAATGTTCAATTATCGCTCTTCGTTTTTCCTTATCCGCATCCATCGTATTCGGATAATATCCCAGAGCAGAAATCTCTATATTTCTTTGAGCCGTATAATCTAAAATATGTTTTCGATATTCTTTATCCTTTATCACTTTTTCTACGTCTATGTGAGATACTCCTGCATATCTCCTTTCTGCCATTCCCGCCGGCCAACAGGCGACTTCAACGCATTGAAAGCCTTCTTTTTTTGCAATATCTACCACTTCTTCAAAGCTGTAATTTTCTAATATTGATGTCAACAATCCAATCTTCATACATCATTCCTCACTTTTTTCATCCTCTATCGTTATTGCACAACCTTTTTCAGATGATTCAATACTCGCAAACACAGCATGCATTGCACTCAGCACAGATTCCCCCGATATTTGTGGAGCTTCATCTTTTACAACACTATTCACAAACATATCAATAATCCCTGATTTCACTTGATCGTCATTTGTTTGTATTTTATCTACATCATATTCCTTTCGCGTTCCATTTTTTTCTATCAATACAATCGAGTGACACGGATCATCATAAATACGTAATATTCCTTCCGTTCCATAAATAATAGTGGAATTGTCTTCCGATCCATAATATGTCCACGAAGCTGTCATCGTTCCTACTGCCCCTCCGGACATTTTATAAATGCAAAATGCATTATCATCTACACCAATTCTATTTCCGCATGCGTCCACCTTATCAAGAGTCAATAATTTTGCAGTTGTCTCCACAACTCGCTGTGATGTCAGAAACTGAATCAAGTCTGTCTTGTGAATTCCTAAATCTGCCATTACTCCCATAACCGCCTTTTTACGATTAAAAAACCACGTTCCTTTTCCGCGATCAATGCTCCACATTTCCGGTCCCCCATGTCCAAATGTAGTTCGGAAAGTAAGAACCTTTCCTATCTTCCCTTCATCGATCATCTCTTTTGCCTTAACATGTGTTTTAGTCAGCCTCTGATTCTGCCCGATCATTAAATATTTACCGCTTTTTTGTGCCGCCCTAACCATTTCTTTACATTCTGCATATGTCACCGCCATAGGCTTTTCACACAGAACATGCTTCCCTGACTCCAACGCTTTAATCGTTATTTCTGCATGTGCACTGTTTGCAGCACATACCGACACCGCGTCTATCTGAGGATCTTCCAAGAGTTCCTCGTAAGAACAATATGTTTTTCCCCCATACCTTTCAGCAAGCTGCTGTGCGCGCTCCTGATTCACATCATAATACCCATGTATGACAGCCTCTGCATTCTCTATATATTCCGGGATATGCCTTTCCTGTGCGATTCTTCCACACCCAATAATTCCAACACGAATCATGCCCACGTCTCCTCTCCGTCCATATTTTCCATACTTTTCTCAATCATTTTTATATAATCAATCGCCTGCTTTGCATATTGATCCATTAACTTTGTCTGTGTACTGATCTCTTGCGAACTATATGGATCTGCTAAGCGATACATAAATTCCATAGTCAGAGATCCTGCATATCCTATCATTTTTAAAGTTCTCAAGATTTCCTTAAAGTCCGTATTTCCCATTCCCGCCGGCTCTCTTGTATTGTCAGCCACATGAACATGAAGAAGGTAATCACGAACCATATGTAAACTCTCCACACTGCTTCTTTCTTCTATACTCATATGAAACAAATCTGCCATGAGCCCTACTGCAGGATGATCAACCTTTTTAACAAAAGCCAATGCTTTCGCTAAAGTGTTAACAAAATATGTTTCGTATCTGTTAATAGCCTCAACCGCCAGTTTTACATCATTTTCCAAAGCATAATCTGCCGCTTTCCTTATATTCCAAACTGCCGATTCCACAAGTTCACTTATATTTTTCCCTTCCGGTTTTACCGTCCGTCCTACCGGAGACGGAACTACAATAATCACCTTTGCTCCTACCGCCTTCGCAAAATCTATGCTATCCTTCAAATACTGAACAGCATTTTCCCCAACCTTTCCGTTGTCTGTCAAATCTCTGGTTTCATCAAAAATTCCACAAAGAGATTGACAATTCAATCCATACTGTTTCAATAATTTTTTACATTTCCTTGCATCCAGCTTATATGGCTCCGCCGCAAACTCTATCCCATCATATCCACACATCTGCATCCTTTTACAGCTAATGTCTAAATCTTCATCTCCAACAATCCATTGAGTCATTCCTATATGATACATAGTTCTATCCTTTCCGGCTTCCGCCTTTACACATTCCGCTTCGTTCTTCCGCCCGCATCAACTATTTCTTTTTGCCACAGTATAATTTCTAAGCGCCGTAATACCAAGCGCAAGCAATATAACAATTCCATATACCATGTATTCGTAAAAAGCATTTATATGCAGCATATTAATTGCCGTCGAAATCATGCTAAGCAAAATCACCCCGAAAAAGGTGCCTATAACACCGCCCTTTCCGCCATTAATCGATGATCCTCCGATTACAACCGCGCCGATTGCCTCTGTCTCCATTCCATATCCCGTCGTCGCCTGAGCCGCGCTGATCCTGGAAAGCATCAACATACTTGCCACTCCAACAAGAACTCCGCTAATCAGGAAAAACTTCAATTTACTCCGATTAATATTAATTCCCGAAATATAAGCAGCTTTCTGATTCGTTCCTATCGCATAAACCTCGCGTCCTGTTCTCGTATGTTTCAAAAGAATAAACACAGAAACAAAACCCACAATTAGCACAAGATAAATCAGCGGAAATACCCCAAAAAGATTATAGGAAGCAAGTGTCCTATATTTCCCGTACAAAGTCTGCATATAGCCATCTGTCAACAACAGCGCTATACTGTAATACACATTTTGAGTTGCCAATGTAACAACAAAAGAGGGGGCATTAAACGCAATCGAAATAATTCCATTAAATAAAGAACATGCCACGCAGATTAAAATTCCGCACAAGGAAACAACTACCGGATGCATCCCCGCATTTAGCATCAGCGCCATAGAACACATCGCCAAGCCAACCATCCTCCCTGTAGATATGTCAAAATGTCCCGAAATAACAAGAATCGTCGCGCCTGCCGCAACAAGTCCCAATCCTGCCGCCTGACCTAATATGCTATTGATCGTGCTCGGTGTAAGAAATTTATCATTAACCGAGTTCGTCACAACCGCAACCAAAATAATAAATACGAATAGAATAAATGGTTGCGACGTTACTATTTTTAATATTTTTGATTTATAATTTTTTTGTCCTTCCATAGCTTTCCTCCAACGCAATTCCCTCTCTAAACATATCCTAAGTATTTTCTCATCAATTCATCTTCCGATGTTTCTCCCGCCCTTAATACAGCTGTCAATTTCCCTTCATGCATAACCCCGATACGGTCACTCATGGAAAGCAATTCCGGCATATCCGAAGAAATGATAATCACAAATTTATCCTTTTTCGCAAGTTCCAGTATATGCTTATAAATTTCTTCCTTTGCTCCCACATCTACGCCCTTTGTCGGTTCATCAAAGATATACACTTCCCCCGGATCCATAACGCATCGTGCAATAATAGCTTTCTGCTGATTACCTCCGGAAAGGCTTGTTACTTCAGCATCTCTGCTCGGAACCTTAATCCCAAACATTCGGATACTTCCATCCACTTTTTCCGCTTCTTTTCCCAAATGAATAAATTCCTTTTTCTCATTATGTGTAATCATGATATTTTCCCGCACAGATCTAAGATTCAAAAGGCCTTCTCCTTTTCGATCTTCCGAAATCATAAATATTCCTTTCCGAATCGCATCTTTCGGATTCACGGGCGTGATCTCTTTTTCATCCAAAAATACTTTGCCATTCCTTTTTTTATCTGCGCCATACATCATCCTGACAAGTTCCGTCCTCCCTGCTCCAACAAGACCTCCTAATCCAAACACTTCCCCTGAACAGAGTTCAAAACTCACATCATGTACTGTATTTTTATTTTCATAATGTTCCACACGCAATTTACGTTTTCCGGTTTGAAAGTATTCTCTTTGATAAAAGCTGTCAGCGTCTCTCCCTATCATATCGTGAATCACTTGTTCCGGTGTCGTTTCCGCCGTCTTTCTAACCGCAATCTGTTCTCCATCTTTCAAAACAAGCAGCGTCTTTCCAATTTCAAACAGTTCCTCTATGAAATGAGAAATGTAAATGATACCTATGTTCTGCGCCGCCAAACTTTTGACAAGATCAAGAAGCGCTCTCGTCTCTTTGTCGCCTAATGACGCCGTAGGCTCATCCAATATCAACACCTTGGCATTATTTTTCAAGGCTTTCACTATCTGCACGCACTGTTTTTGCGCAGTCGAAAGGTCCGCAAGCAAATCATTTCCGTGAATCGTTTCCAACTTTAGCTGTTCTAAAAGTTCATCCGCCTGACGTTCCTGTTCTCTCGCATTAATAAAACCCATTTTATTTCTCAGCTCACACCCCAAAAAAATATTATCTGCTACAGTCAGATTATCAACCAAATCTATATCCTGATAAATCGTAGCGATTCCCATATCTATCACTTGGCGAGGCGTTACATGTCCGCACTCTTTGCCAAAATACTTAATCGCTCCTTCATCAGCCTGTATCGCCCCCGAAATAATCTTTATTAACGTTGATTTACCGGCTCCATTTTCACCTACAAAACAAAGGACTTCTCCTGCCGAAAGATCAATGTTAATTCCTTTCAGCACCTGCACTCCCGAATAGGACTTTGATATTTCTTTCAGCTCCAATAATTTCTCCATAGTCTCACCATTTTCTCCAAATATAAGAGAGGAGTGAGGAAACACTCTATGCTCTCCCCACTCACCCTCGCACCGCAGCTACCTTCTTCTATTTTTCAAAAAAATATGCATAATCCGAAAAATTATCTTTAATCAATGTCGTCCACGCCTCTTCATCTACAGACCACGGAATTACCACTTCCGGATTGTCTACTTCTTCCGGAGTAACGGGTGCGATCGGACAGCTAATATACTGATTCATTTCTCTGTCATTTAGTGCCGCGTCAATTCCGGCAAAGACCGCAACCGCACCTTCTAATCCAGGCGAAGATGCAATCGTAAACTCCAATGATCCCGCCTTCATTAATTCAACGCCTGTTTCAGAACCATTTTGCGCAAAGACATGATATTTGTCTGCTACACCCATATCTTGAAGCCTAGTTACAACTGCTGCTGCACAATCCTCATTAATAACACCTATAATCGAAAAATCAAGTCCCGAATTCACAAGATCTTCCGCTTCATTCGCTGCCGTTTCCGGATCATACTGACCATAACGCACATCAACACATTTAAGTCCATCCGCAGATTTTGTAGCTTCTTTTAAACTTGCTTCTACCGTCTGGCATACCACACTGTCCATCGTACCGCTAATAAATACATAATTTTCTCCCGGATATGACTCCGTCATCCACTCTACATATGTACCGCCCATACTCTGCCAGTCAAAATCAACCGATGCCGTAATATCTACATCGTGATTTTTCATAACTCCGCACGCGTCAAAAACAACGCATCCTATTCCGGCATCTTTACACTTTTCTGCCGCCGATACACATCCCGCCTCATTCCATGAAAGAATAACAATACAATCCACACCTTCATCGATCAAGTAATCAATATTTGTCTGTTCCTGTTCCGAATCACGATTAGAGTTTACCGAAATAAACTCTGCACCGGCCTGCTCACACGCCCATTTCGCACCTTCTTCCGCTCTTAAATACCACGTGTCCGGTCCTGGGGAAATGTAACCGATTTTCACATCTGCCGACGTTTTTTCCGCTTTGTTTTCTTCATCTTTTGGCGCTTTTCCTTCGCTCTCTCCACACGCCGCCAGCGAAAACGTCAGTATAGACGCTAATAAAACCGCCCCAACTTTTTTCATAGCCTTCATACTTTTCCTCCTATCTGCGGTTTTTCCGCTCTTCTTTTTGTTATTCATATTATTATCTTCTTTTTGTGAAATGTCAATAGTTTTTTCATAAATTTCATTATTTTTCTGAAATATTTTACTTATATTTCATTTTTAAATATTTTTTATTATTATTTATGCATTTATATTTTGCTAAATCACATTTTTATTTGTATATATTGCACTATTTTTTTATTTTTTATAAAAAATATAAACATTTTATTTTTCATTATTATGAAAATTTTTCATTATTTTTCCATTTTACTTGACGAACACAGCAAATTCATATTATATTTATTTATAGAAACCACTTTCTTAATTCAAGAAAACAGGAGCGGAAACTATATGAATAAATCAAACATACCGTATTCAAAAATCGCGGAGAAATTAGGTGTTTCTCCTTCCACAATCTCCAGAGCACTTAGACAGCCTCATTTGGTAAAACACGCAACACTCAAACAAATTTACAACGCAATAGAAGAGCTTGGAGGATCTCTGCCCGAATCAGCACCGGCACTTTCCTGTGAAACCCGGCTTCTCGTTCTCGGCCCGACTTTAAGCAACCCTTTTTACATTGATATCGTACAGGGAATTCAAGACGCGGCAAACCAACACGGATGTCAGCTTCTTATTGCAAACGAAACACTCACGCAATTTAATATTCAGCGAATCCTTCGTTTCATTACACAATCCGACATTTCAGGTGTTGTTATTTTACAGAAAGTAGAAGAAAATATCCTAGAACAATTACTTATACGCACTCAAGTAATTCAATGTAGCGAATTTAACGAAACAGATAACATATCTTATATCACTATAGACAATCTGGACGCAACAAAAAAACTAATTCGCTATATCCTTGCCACAGGCCGCAAAAAGATTTCTCTGATCAACTGTGATATCCAAAGATATACATACGCAAAGCTGCGTTTGCAGGGTTATAACGAAGCTCTGGAAGAAGCCGGAATCACCCCTGATCCCGAACTTATCATCACAGTTCCGGACAACAAATTCAGTGTTGCTGTTCCTGCAATTTCTACAATGTTGAAGAAACAGGATATCCCGGATGCAATCGTCTGTACATCCGACACATTAGCCGCAGCCGCGTTGCGGGCGTGTGCTCTTGAAGGATACCGTGTTCCACACGATATCATTGTAACAGGTTTTGATAACATCGACATTTCTGTTATGACGACCCCGAATATTACAACAATCAATCAACCAAGACACGATATGGGATTCATGGCATGCACACAACTTCTCTCCATGATCACAGACCCAAAAAAGGTGCCTCAAAAATTCATCCTAGATACAGAGTTAATTCTTCGAGAATCCACTGACTTTTAAATCAATACCTTCTCTGTTTCCGACCCTTTTACTAATTAGTGCACAACCTCTTTTCTACACAAAAAATCACAGCCAGACTTCAAAAAGTCTGGCTGTTGGGGTAAAATATAAATTTCAGGAGAAACGATTTCTACACCTCTTCCGATCCGCTTTCCCCTGCGATCATATCGAGATAATTTCCTTTGTCAATATGCATCATCGTAACCTGATTTCTGAACCTGCGGAAGCCGTATACACTGTCCACATTTCGGATCAGAGACTGAAGTCTTTCATCCGGCACGCAGACAATCAACTGAAGTTCCAATTCTCTTGCGTATTTTAAGCAGACTTCGCTTCGCTCCTTATCCATTTTTGAAAATGCCTCATCAAGAAGAACAAGGCGAATCTTTGAATCCCGATTACTCTGCTGCATATAGAGCATTGCGAATCCTGCAAGAAGCGCCACATATTTCGGGTTCTGTCCCTCTCCTCCGGAATCGACGCCTGCCATGTCGTCCACATAATTTTTCTTCTCGATCCCGTTTTCATCGATAGATTGTTCATACATATTAAAGTCCAAATAGTTTCTGTAGTCCGCAAAGCGTTCCATTTCATTTTTGTGCTTTTCACGCCCCGCCCCGTCTTCCTCTCTGGACGGCATAAATTTCTCGGTAAGAAGTCTGATCTTTCTTTCATATTTTCTGAAAAATTCATCTTCCATCAAACTCATCTGACCGTCAAACCCACTATGATCTATCACTTTGCTGTCCAGTTCTTCTGCCATAAGCATCTCATAAAACTGTCCGTTTTCATTTTTTGCCGGAGAGATATCAATCTGATAAATACTGTCCGAAAAACGGATCTGCGACAGCATTTTATTGATCTGACGCCGATGTCTGTATGCCGACTTGATTTCCCCGTGTATTGTTGCGATCACGTTATCGCGCAGAGAATGGTACACGAGCTCGTATTGTTTTTCAAATTCTTCTTTATATTTCGGCTCAAAATCTTTTCTGCATCGCTCCAAAACTTTGTCGTAAACTTCATTGTCATGTTCTACACCTGAAAATCCATATGCGGGATATGTATTGTTAAATGCATTTCTTGATTTTATCCGCTCGTCCTGAAGTTTTGTTTCTTTCTCAAAAAGTCTCTCTGCCATCACTGTCATCTCTTTTTTATAAGCCGCTTCGCTCTTCGTTTCCAAAGCCGACCTCACTTCGGCAAATATCTCATCATTCGGAACATATCCCTTCATCAAAAAATCGAGTCTTTCTTTCAGCGCTTTAATTTTCTCTTCCAGTTTGCCCTTTTTCTTCCCTGTTTCGATTTCTTTTTCTCTTAATCTTCCTGCCTCCTGTTCTTTTTCTTCAATCCGGCTTGTAAGTTCTTTCGTTTTAGCCTGCAGTTCTGCTGCCAAAGTTCCGTTTTTCAGTTCTTTGATTTCTTCTTTGAGCCGGTCTTGGCGGCGGTAATGATCGGCCAGTTCGTCTGCCGCCCCCGCAAGGCGCATCAAATGTTCCGGTTCCTGACCGAACCGTTCAAATTGCCGGGCTTCTTTCAACGCCTCTTCCGTCTGACGATCTGCGATCAGCGAACTTTGAAGATCTATGATTTCCTCCTGCAGCTCTCTTAGCTTTGCCTTCGATACTTTTGTACCTATACATGCATTTTTCGTATAATCCTTCCTGCGCAGATGACGGAACATATATCCGCTGTACGAATAACAGTCCGGTGTGACCCCGTCTTTTACCGCGCTTAACTCTTCCACCGTCTCACATTTTTGTATTCTTCCAAGATAACGTTTCAAGCACCGGTCAACATATCCGCTTTCTGTGTGTACCGCTTCATACAGCGAGTTTTCGTCCGCTTTCGGAGAATCCTTTTGAACCGCCTCGCTATTGATCAGATCAACTTCTTCAAACTGCTGCATCTTGCGAAATATTTTCGCTGCATCAAGAGCGTATGCCGGTTCTGTAATCATACTTTTTTTAATCCTGCCAAGCCGTCCTTCGATCGCATTTTTCCATTTTTCATCCGTAATATCAAACAAATCTGCGAAAATATGGACTTCGATTTTCCTTCCGTACCTGTCGCTCAACGCACGCTGCAGTTCCTGTCTCGCCTTTTTCAATTCCAACGGATACGGTTTTCTGTCGTTTTGGAGATCTTCGACAGCGTCTTGTTTTTCTTTGATGTCTTTTTCCGTTTCATGGATCGAAATACGAAGTTCCGACAATTCATTTGTAATATTATCAAGGGCCAAGTCAAGATGTGTCCTCAGTTCTTTACATAACGTTTCCGTAAGTGCTCCGCCTCGTATGTCCTGAATAAGCTGAAGAGCTCTGTTGCTCACATAATCGGTGACAACATCCTCTTCTTCCCATCGTTTCAACCCTTTCACGATCTGCCGCCACTGTGCCGAATTATCCGCCAGAAGAGCAATTCTGTATTCTAAATCTTTTAGTTCCTGTTCTTTCTTTCCATAATCGCTGTTATTTAATTCTGCCTGTACCCGGGCTCTTTCATCCCGTATCGTCTGCAGTTCGTCCTGAAGTATCTTCTGTTCTTTTTTCGCCTCGTCCGCTTCTTTTTCAACGGATTCCAGCTCACTTTCCCGTCCTTTGAGTCGAATTGTATTTTCCTCGATATCAATGCATTTGAGCACTGTTTCCGTTCGTACTTTCTCCGCACGCACATTCGTCAGTTCCCTGTCATATACTTGGATCTTATCCAGCATTTCGATCCGTTTTTCCAGATCTTCCACCCGTTCTTTGATCTCTCTGTACGCGCCAAGCTGTTCACTGATCGTCGCCACCGTATCTTCTTTCGTTTTCGGAAACATATAATCTCTTATAAACTGACCTGTTCCACTCGTCATTTTCAGAGCAATGGCGCTTTTTTCCATCGTGATCATACGGCCTTGTTCTACCTGACCGAAGATTTCCCCGTACAGCGTATAAAGATAGGCTTCTTTCGACGGATACACTTTATTTACTTCACCCCGGCCTCTGTTATCGGCGCTTCTGCTTCTTTCTTCCGTAAGTTTTCTAATCTGTGCGATCGAATAAGGTACGTTATTTTCCAAATATTCATCCTTTGGAATTCTTCCCGAATGACTGAAATAAGTATATTTTTTCAGATCCGCATCCCCTTTTGCCACCTCGAACGCCGCCCCGACACAAGTCACAATATGAGTGGCGGTATCTTCAATCTCAAGAACAATCTGTGAACAAAAATCAACGTCTCCCCTGTTTGCCGTTCCGTCTTTTTGCGCTCCTCTAAGATAGCTTAAAACGCTTCTCTTGTTTTTAGAATCATCTGCCGCTTTATTCAGAAAATTAGCAGACACACTCCCATACAGAACAACCTGTATCGCATCCATAACCGTCGATTTCCCCGATCCGCTCTTTCCGCTGAAAAGATTCACATACTCGTGGAATTCCAACATTTTATGGCTGATGCCGCCCCAGTTATTGATCAGCATTCTTGTAAAAATTTTCTTCGGCTGTTTCATATCCGTCTGCCTCCTCTCTATATTCTTCAATCAAATCATTCATATCTTTCGCCGTCACATACAGATTGATCGTACTGTAAATATAGATCGGCGTATCGTCTTCTACGTCCCTCACCGCTCCCGGCACGTCGATGATCTGATGAAGCCGCATCAGATAAAGAGAAGCTTTCCATTCATCTGCCTTCAATTTTCTTACGATCAGGTTCGTATTCTTTCCGTATTCGCGCATTTCTTTCAGCGTTGTCACAGGAGCGTTTAACCCTTCTCCCATAATTTTATCTTTATAGATCAGTTTTATGATAAGAAGGATCACCGTTTCTGTCATATTCAGTTTTTCTCTTGCAGCTCCGTCGCCTGTCAGACAGAAAATATGCTCTTGTGCATCATGCGTAAGCTCACATCCAAGTACCGAAAGATAGTCTTCTATAAAATGTCTGTGCCGGACACAGATTTCATACTGTACATTATCTTTCGGCACAAGTGTTGCCGGATCATATTTCACCTGCAAAATACATGTCTGGCGAAACAATGCCTGTATCGTCTTTTTTATCTGTTCCCCTTCTGTGATAGAAATATTTTCCAAATACTCAAACATGACTTAGTCCTCTCTTATTTCCAGCGTTGAAAAACGCATTCCCTGTTCGGTTTCTTCTTCCTCACCTACGGTGATCTCCCCACTGCCAAACGCATTTTCCGTCGCTTCCTGCCATATAAAAAACAATTTTTCCAGATCTTCAGCCGACCGAACCGTCTGCCGCGTAGTTCTAAATACGTCTCCGACACTGTTTCTTTCTTTAAACTCCTGCAGTTCTTTCCTTGTGTAAAGCGGTTTTAAGACAAACGACTCCAGATTTTCTTCCGCCTGTCCGCCTTCCGAAACAGCAGCCGGAACAAACGCTTCTCTCCCTTTTTCTTTCCGTTTGTACAGACTTTCATCCGTCAACGCTCTGTGAGGTCTGCTAAGGCGGATACGCTCCGCCAGTTTTTCCGATATTTCTTCTTTTCTCCTGCTTTTATTCAACAGATCTACAAGCGCAACCGTACGGTCTTCTTCTGCTCCTTCCTGAAGAACGTACCGTATTCTCGCAGCCGCCCTGGACGCAAAAATCGTCTTCTGTTCGATCAGTTTATTATATCTTCTTTCGATCGCATCAAACTGCCTTTCGATCCGTATCAGCGTATCTGCCGCTTCCTCGCACATTGCCGCCGCCCGTTCCAGCCGCAGTTCTTTTATTTTCTTCGCCTCATCTGTTTTTTTCGGATCTTTAACTTTTCCCGCGTTTTCTTCGTCTTTCATCTTCTTTTGACGGACTTCTTCCAGTTCCCGCAACAGTTTCAGCCTGCTTATATCATTTTCCTGTAAATTTCTGTCAAGCAGTTCTTTAACGGCTTCTTTGTATCGATAAAAACTGTCCGTTGTCGTCAAGATCGCATATTTTCGGCTGTCACTGTTATTGATCTCCTTTACAAGAACATCCTGTATTCCCCGAAAATCTTTCTGACGGGACAGTTCATCAAAATACCCTCTCATACTGTCCTGCATATTTACAAGCATCTGCACAAGCTTTTTGGAAACACGAAGGGCGCTTTTTAAAATCTCATTATTTTTTTCTTTATCGGAACTATATGTATACAGGTGGCTGTATATCGTCATAACGCTTTCCCGTTCTTCGCTCTCTTGTTCGTCAAACAGACTCCTAAACAACTCCACATACATCTGACTATATTCAGGAAAGGTCACAACGTAACTGTTCAAAGCCTCGTCATAGTCCTGTTTCAGCCATCCCCACTCCTGAAAATGTTTCAGACACACGGACGCCATATTAGAACGTGTAAGAAACTCTCCCTCTTCATCATAATTTTCCTCATCCCACAGAAGAGCCGCTGCCGCGATCTTTTCATTCATAACTGCCCTGCACTCTTTTTCCGTCAATCCAAGCACGGAATAAGACAGACTCATTTCCTCATAGATTGCCGTAAGAAACAGCATATAGTAATCCGTATATTTACTTGAAAATAATTTATAAAAATCTTTGGGGATCCTTTCCATCAAACTCATTTTTTTACCGTTTTTACTTCCTTTATCTTTGTTTTTGTGCCTTTATTCAGTATATCTACTACACTTTTTAATGTCAATTCTGCCTTGATATGTTACAATCTACCTATCAACAGTTGGCTGTACAGATGTCCGTTTACGAGGAAACATATATCTGATCACAGCAAAAATATAATAACTGAAAGGACTGAAATTATGTGGGCTTACAATGAAACTTTTTATCAGATTTATCCGATCGGCTTCTGCGGCGCGCCGACGCACAATGACGGCGTGACAATGCACCGGATTTTGAAAATTGCAGACTGGGCCGGATATCTCGAAGAACTCGGGATCGGATCGATCATTTTAAATCCGATTTTTGAATCAGATAATCACGGCTATGACACAAGAGATCTTACGAAGATCGACTGTCGCCTCGGAACGAACGAAGATTTCCAAACAGTATGTGAAACGCTTCATTCGCACAATATCAAGATCATGCTCGACGGGGTATTCAATCACGTCGGCAGAGGTTTTTGGGCATTTCAGGATGTGTTAGAGAAGAAATGGGATTCTCCGTATAAAGACTGGTTTTATATTAATTTTGACGGCAACAGCGCATATAACGACGGCTTCTGGTATGAAGGCTGGGAAGGACACTACGAACTTGTGAAGTTAAACCTGCAAAATCCTGCCGTCACAGACCATCTGCTTAGCTGCATAAAAATGTGGATCGAAACTTTCGGCATTGACGGACTGCGCCTTGATGTCGCTTATTCTCTCGATCACAACTTCATGCGCCGCCTCCGCTCTTTCTGCGAAGAGATTAAGCCGGGATTCGCTCTTGTAGGAGAAGTTTTATTCGGAGACTACAACCTGATCGTCAACGACGAAATGCTTCACAGCTGCACGAACTACGAATGTTACAAAGGATTATATTCCAGCTTTAACAGCATGAACTTGTTCGAGATCGCCCACTCATTAAACCGCCAGTACGGACCGGAGCAGTGGTGCATTTACAGAGGAAAGCATCTCATGACTTTTGCAGATAACCATGACGTCACGCGGCTTGCTTCCATATTGACAAACAAGCGCCATATCCCCCTTGCTTACGGACTTTTGTTCGGTATGCCGGGTATTCCCTGTATTTATTACGGAAGCGAATGGGGAGAGGAAGGAACGAAATCACCGGATAATGATTATGCCTTAAGACCTTGTTTTGATGCGCCTAAGCCAAACGATCTCACCGATCTGATCCGCCGCCTGATCACTCTTCGCAGAGAAAGCGATGCGCTGTGCAGCGGTTCTTATCGAAATATCGTCATTACAAATCATCAGCTTATTTTCGAGCGCAAAACAGAAAAAGAGCAATTCCTTGTTGCCGTCAACGCATCCGACTGTGAATTCACAGCCGGACACCATGAGTTAAACGGCACATATGAACAGATCCTTTCCTTTGAAAACGAAACGATCGCAAGCGGCAAGGACACTTCCGTGCAGGAACTTAACGGACAGCTCATCCTGCCCGCATACAGCATCCGGTATTTAAAAAGAGCTCTATAAAAGTCTTATATGATCCAGCGGGCATGGCTTCCATGTCCGCTTTTGGTCACAGTCAGCTTCCAGTCAATCTGCTCTTTCAGTTCATTGACATGAGAAATGATACCTACAAGTCCTTTTTCTCCTGCAAGTTCTTTCAGGATGCGGATTGCCCTCTCCCGCGACTGATCATCCAGAGAACCGAATCCTTCGTCTACGAACATCGTCTCCAAACTCACCGCTCCGGCTGTGTTCTGAATGATATCCGCAAGTCCTAACGCCATTGACAATGCCGCCATAAATGATTCTCCGCCTGACAGAGATTTTACGTCGCGGACAGAATCTGTCACCAGATCGTACACATCCAGATCTAATCCGGCCTGCCCCTGACTGCTTAAATCTTTCAATTCCCGACACTGCAGGATAAATCCTCCGGAAGTCATTTTGGCAAGCCTTCGGTTCGCCGCTTGTATGATCTGCCGGAAATACTTTCTCTGAACATACGTCTCAAAATCAAGCTTCACACTGCCTGCCAGACTTCCGTTCGCCGTCCTGCTCAGATTGCCGACAACTTCATACTTTTCCCGAAGTTCCTCCTCTGCCGCAAAATACTTTTTAAGGCTGTCACAGGCGCTTTGATGGGTAATATTTTTCCCGTGAATCTCCAGTTTTCGGACATTCTTTTCTTTCAAAAGCATATCTGTCTCATTTTTCTTTCTGACATCACTTTCCGTCTCCTGCCGCCTTTTACCGTTCAACTGACCTTTCAATGTCTCAACACTGCTTTTCTTTTGAACGACCAGACTTTCATACGTCTTTACTTGATCGTTCATCTGCCTCCAGCCTTCGATCCATTTTTTCGCCTCCCGGTATTCCTCCTGATCCGCAAACCGCTGCTTTCGTATCTCCTGACGAAACATTTCCTGTTCCTGCTCGAACCGCTCTTCCAGTTCCTTTTTCTGTAAAGCCAGATTTTCCGCCCGCCCTGCCTGACGTTGGTTTTCTTCTGCGGTTTTTCTGTATGCGTCCTGAAGCTTTTTCAAATTCGATCTTTTTTGCGCAAGCAGGCTCTCGTATTCTGCAAGCCGGTCTTCCGCCTGTTTTTCATCTTCCCGAGAATACCTTTCTCCAAAAAGCGCTTTTTCTTCTGTTTCAAATTGTGCTCGAACTTCCTGATATTTTTCCTGTGCCGCCGCTCTCTTTCGCTCCGCTTCATCACGGATCTTTTTTGCCTCTTCTACTGTCTTTTCATCGACTCTGCCTTCGGAAATTTTTGCCTTATGCGGATGATGCACCGACCCGCACACAGGACACGGAGAACCTTCCTTAAGTTCTTGTGCAAGAATCCCCACCTGTTCGCTGAAAAAGATTCTGTATTTTTCTTCATAATCTTCCGACGCCGCTTTACACTGATCTATGCATCGTGTCATCTGAACTGTCTGTTTCTCATACTCTGCTTTTAATTTCCGTACTTTTGCATATCTGGGAAGGATCTCACGCAAACGCACGATCTGTTCTCGAAGCTTCGGTTCGATCCGATCCATCTCACTCTCCGCCTGCTCCGCCTCTTCTTTCAGCCTGTTTTCCCGCTTACTGTGCTCTTCCATCCACTCATTCAGAGCAACGATTTCTTCTTTGATCCTCCGTGCATCTTCCTTTGTACGAAGCGCCTGCACTTCCAATCTTCTCGCCTGTTCCGAACGTTCTCCCAACAGAGCGTGATTTTTCAAAAGCTCATATTCCGCGCTTTGTTCCTGCAGTCTTTTATATTCCGATTCTGTTCGCTCTAACAGACCGAAGATCCTGTTGATCTCCTCTTTCTTCCCGATCATAAGATGGAGCTGCTCCGATTCTTTCCGAAGTGCTGTTTCTTCGGCTTCCATCGTTTCGTACGCTTCTTTTCCTTCTTTTAATATCCGGCCGAGCGTTTCTGTTACAGCCTCTGCCGAGGGCATTTCCTGGGAAATCAAATCTTCCCACACCTTTTGCACCTTCGATCCGTCTGCATCGATGCGCTCCATCTCACGCCGAATATCGGCTTCATTTTCTTTTAACTGTATATACAACGCTTTTCCTTGCTCTTTTAATTGTTCCTGAACATCTCTGTATATCTGCGTCTGAAAAATCTTGGAAAATATCTTCTTTCGCTCTTTTGATTCCGCATGCAGCAGCCGCAGGAAATCTCCCTGCGCTATCATAGCGATCTGCGTAAACTGCCCTGCGTCTAATCCGATGATCTGCTCTATTTTCTGATCAACTTCACGCTTTTTCCCCTGAAACTCCTTCCCGTCCGGCATGATCAGGCTGACTTTTGACGTTTCCTTTACAAGACGGATCTTTCCGTCTGCATTTTTTCGCTTGCCCGCGCGCATATATTCCGGGTTTCTTCGGATCGTATACTGCCCGTCCCGATATGCAAACGTATATTCCACGAATGTTTCCGTCTCGTCGTCGGCATACTGGCTTCTCATCATATTTCCGTCGCGCCGTCCGCCGCTTGTCCTGTCGTAAAGAGCATATGTCACCGCATCGAAGATCGTTGTTTTTCCGGCTCCGGTATCGCCGGTAACGAGAAACAGCCCGCCTTGAATTTTCGTAAAGTCAATCGTCTCCGTACCGGAATAAGAACCAAACGCAGACATCGTAAGTTTGATCGGTCTCATCTTTCTTCTCCTTTCACATCATCAAAAATCTGCGTCATCATTTCCGCCTCTTCTAAAGACATCTTTCTTCCATGCATTTCTTCATAGAAATCCGAAAATGTTTCCAGTGGATTTTCCATGCGGATATCCTCATCCTTAAACTCAAGTTTTTTCCGCGTCCGTTCATTGTCCGTCCGCACTTCTAAAATACGGCTGTACACTTTTTCTAACTGTTCTTTCGGTCTATAAGGATCGATTTCGTCTGTAAGCGTCACGCTCACATAATCATCCCGCTTTTTCGGATCTGCCGAACTTAAGATTTCAGAAAGACATCCCCGCACTTTCTGTACGTCCCGCAGCGGATGAAGCGGAAATTTTTCGATTGTGACCTCCTCTTCTTTCTGCCCTATCGTCACAAGATGAAGAGACTTTTCTAAGTCCGCTTCACTGACCGAATATTTCAAGAGCGTCCCGCAATATCGAATATGTTCCGCCCCCACTCTCTGTGCCTTGTGCAAATGTCCAAACGCCGCATAATCAAATCGGCTGATTACGGAAATGTCTACATTATCAATTCCGCCGACACTGAAAAGTTCTGAATCACACGTTTCCGGAGTCTCGCCGTTTCCTGTATAAAACTGATGAGATACAAGTACGTTTCGCTCCGAAAAGTCGATATCCTCTCTCCTTAAAACCGCATCGACAGCCTCTGTATAACTGCCCGGCGTCTCGTTTTCACACAACAGCCTTACATATCCCGGCTTCAAAAAAGGAAGCAGATAAAAATTCACCGGACCATACTCATCTTTTAATACAACTTTTTTCAAATGTTCTTTTTCCGTCTCAGGCGCTTTCCCCGCAATATAGATGCCGCGGCTTCCAAGCAGACGGCTGGCATAATCAAGTCTTTGCGCCGAATCATGATTCCCCGCGATGATCAAAACCGACACCGGAGGGCTTACCGATGAAAGCCGTGTCAGAAAATCGTCAAACACTGCGACCGCCTCTGCCGACGGAACAGATTTATCATAAATATCTCCCGCGATCACAACCGCATCCGGCCGAAGCTTCTCTGTATATCCGATCACTTCCTCCAAAATGTGTTCCTGATCTTCTTTCATATTGTAATGATAAAGATGTTTTCCGATATGCAGATCCGATAAATGTATAAATTTCATTTTACTGTTCCTTTCCGCTTCATCCTGATCGTTTTCTTTTTCTGCGAAAACACGCTTATTAAAGTTTCAGTTTTCTGTATCTGTCAAAGCAGGCAAAAATTTCCTGCGCTCTTGGCATCGCCATACATGCGATACTTGATCTACTCTCACAGAGCGCATCAAGCGACTCTTTTTCTATAACTTTTTCCATCTCTGCGATCACTTGACGAAGATCTTTCTTTCCGTTCATAAGATGTTTTTGAGCATATCGCATACAATATCCGAGCGCTGTCACCTGTTCGCTGTCAACAATCTGTTCCACATAGCGAAGATCGATCATTTCTTTGTTGATCATGACAGCTTCTTTTCCCATCGTCTTCATCTTGATCCGGTCATTCCCCTTTAAATCTGCATTTGCGATCGGACATCTCTTAAAATCAGGCTGCCGCGCCGGCTCTTGAGAAAGACTGATCGCAGGAAATGCTTCCGCTTCTTTTTTCGCATATCCGGTAATATCTTTCGGCTCGTATCGGTCCATCTGAAGGATCGTATCTGCAATATGGAAATAAGCGCCTGAACTTCCCGCTACGATCACGGTGGAAATCCCCTGTTTTTCATACAACTCTCTTATCCGCTCGATAAACGGCGTGATCGGCTCCATCTCCCGATGAATCACTCTTTGCATCAGTTCATCCCGTATCATAAAATTCGTAGCGCTTGTGTCCTCATCGATCAAAAAAAGAGAAGTTCCGGCTTCCATGCTTTCGATTACATTTGCCGCCTGAGACGTACTTCCGCTGGCGTCTTCCGTACAAAATAAAGCCGTGTCCTTTCCATTTGGAAGATCGTTGATAAACATAGAAATATCCGTCTTTTTAATACTCCGCCCGTCCTCGGCGCGAATCTTTACCGCCGTATCGTCGGTGATCACATACTCCCGTCCGTCGCCTGCAACATGCGGATAAACTCCTGTTTCCAACGCCTTTAACAGCGTAGATTTTCCGTGGTATCCCCCGCCCACAATAAGCGTGATCCCTCTTTTGATCCCCATTCCGCTTATGACTCCCGCATGTGGGAGTGTAATCGTCACTTCCTGCTCCTTCGGAGACTGAAACTTTACTGCGCCGCGCATCGGCTTAGACGAAACGCCGGACTCTCTCGGAAGAATGCTTCCGTTTGCCACAAAAGCGCAAAGTCCGAGTTTCGGAAGCTGATCTCTTATATACCTCTGATCTTCCGCAAGATCTATAATTTTACGCAGACGGGCCGCATCTGCATTTTTATAAAACAAAGAGGCCTTTACACATTCCGGCACAAACTGAAACAGGATCTTCTCAAGCTCCCGCGCATTGATCGTTCTTCCGTTTGCGGGAAAACCGATTTCCATCCGCAAAATGATATCTCCACTGTTCGGATCAAGCCTGCAGGCCGTACGTTCCAAAACTTCCTGCCCGCAGCGGCTTACAGCGATCATCCCACTTTTTCCCGAACCTTTCGCCTGAAAAGCAAACTGATCCGCCTTTTTTGCAAACTGCCGCGTCAGTTCATCCTGAAGCGCGATCCGCTGATCTTTCCCACAGTAAAGATCACTCGGAAATGCCGCTGCCTTTCCTTCTACATGTATGCTCACCTTTGACGGAGACGCAAACGGATCTCCCTGTACATGATCTATAGACAACACATATCCCGGAAACCGGTATGTTCCTTTCGTATCTTTATAAGCAGGATATCCACGATGATCGATCCTGTTCAATAAACTTCTCAAATCTGCTGCTGACTGCATTTTCTCGATTCCTTTCTTCCACTATTTTCCCGCGCCGCGCATCGGCTTACGTTTTACGTTCTTTTACTCTGTCTGCCGTTATCTTAATGTTCTGATTTCACTGCCTGACAATATTCATACTGACGCTTTACTTCAACTTTAAAATCGTACATGAAAACGGAGCCATTTCCAACACATTTTCATATACTTCTCCACTTTCTGCATCAATCTGCTTTCCAATGCCTTCCAAACGAACCTGCCTGTCATTAAAATTCATCACAAAAACAAGACCTTTTCTTCCTGTCTCATCCTCTCTTTTTGCAGCCGTCACGCCATGGGGAAGTTGTTTTAATATGCGGTCGGCAGATGATGCTTCTTTCGACAATCCCGCCTTTATAAACACATCTTTATAAAATGCACTTAGAAACCGCTGATCTGATTCTGCCGAAAGATAATACGCCCTTCCGCTTCCATATGCATTTTCAGTTACTACCGGACATCCTTTATAAAAGTCTTTTTTATAAACAGAGTAAATTTCCGTCTTAGCTTTTGCATGAACGATATCACACATCGTATACGCCGGATATTCTTTTCCGTTATAATCAAAACAATTCTCAAACTCCTTTGACGGAGCGTCAATTTCTTCAGAAACAACCCCGAGTACATCTTCCAGCGGATGCCGTCCTATGAAACAAAGATCGGTTTCATTCACAATCCCACTGAAATACGTTGTCACATAAGTTCCGCCCGCTTCCACGAACGCTCTGACCTTTTCGGAATATCCCTTTTTATACATATAATTAAGCGGCGCCGCCAGAAGCCGATATCCCGAAAAATCATCGTCCATACTTACGAAATCAACGTCCAAGCCACACTCCCAAAACGCACGGTAGTGATCCGTCACACATTTCACATAATCAAGATCCTGACGCGGTCCGCTCGTGTCTTCTACAGCCCACCAGTTTTCCCAGTCAAAAACAATGGCCGCTTTCGCCCTGTTTAAAAACGTTTTGATCCCGCCGCTTAAGTGTTCCAGTCGCTTTCCTACTTCCGTCACTTCTCGAAATGTTCTCGTATCAGAACCGTTTTTATGATCTACGACTGCTCCGTGAAACTTCTCATAGCCGCCCCTGCTCTTTCTCCACTGAAAATACTGAACCGAATCTGCTCCGTGCGCAACTGCCTGCATAGAAGAAAGCATGTGCATCCCCGGTCTTTTCAGCGGATTGTGAGAACGCCAGCTCACAGAAGAGGGCGTGCTTTCCATTAAAAGAAACGGCTCTTTTTTCAGACTTCTCATAAGAGCATGACCTGCAGACGTATATACCGCCTCCGGCACTTCATCTTTTCTCTCATGCCAAAACGGATAATTATCCCATGATATGATATCAACTGCATTTTTCAGAGTATTGTAATCAACTCCTTTGAAAAATCCCATCATATTCGTCGTTGTCGGAAGATCGGAAAATTCTCGCAATGCATCGGCTTCCATTTTGCAAAAATCTGTAATCTGCTCGGAAGAAAATCTCTTCCAGTCTAAAGTCAATGCTGTCGTCAGACATTCGCCCTGCGGGGAAGGGCTGTGGATCTGATCCCAATCTGTATATTTGTGACTCCAAAATCCCGTCCACCACGACGCATTAAGCTTATCCAGTGTTCCGTACTTGTTTTTCAGCCATTCCCGAAACTTTTTCTGACATTTTTCACAATGACATGTGGAATCTTTGAAGTTTCCCCCGAACTCATTGGAAATATGCCAGAGGATCACATTTTCTTTCTTTCCGAATCGCCGCGCAAGAGCCCGGTCTATCTGCTTTACCTTCCACCTCATGACCGGAGAGGAATAGCAGAAGTTATGGCGCTTCCCCGGCAGGTTTACCGTACCGTCCGCCTGCACCTGAAGCGTCTCGGGATACTTTTGTGTAAGCCAGTGCGGCATTCCTCCCGACGGAGTCGCCAAAATTACCTGTATCTTCCTCTCTCGGAGTTTATCTATAATTTCCTCCAGCCATTCAAACGTATAAACGTCCTCCTTAGGCTCTAACTCCGCCCAAGAAAACACTCCGAGCGTCACACAGTTTACATTTGCCTTATTCATCAACTTTAAATCTTCTTCCAATATCTCCGGATATTCGATCCACTGTTCCGGATTATAGTCTCCGCCGTGTAATAAGTGTCCTCCTATCATAGTACAACCTCCTGTTTTCATTTCGGACAATGTGTGTTTTTGCCGCATTCCCGGCAATAATACAGTCTCCGGCTCTTCTTTCTGCAATAAGTATGCCCCGAGATTTTTCAGATGTCAATTATAAAAAGAAACAGAGGCTTTCGGAATCATATCTCAAAGAGTCTCTGTTTCCACTTTATCGAAACATCGTTCGCAAGAACATTGTTTCTAATTATACTTCAAATATCAGATCTCCATAAGACGGCATCGGCCATGCCTCTTTATCAACGATCATCTCCAGCTTGTCGATCGGCGCACGCAGATCCTCCATTGCAGGGCACACTGTCTCATAATAATAAGCCGCTTTATCAGGACCGTCGTCCATGGAAGAAGCCGTCTCCGTCACTTTCTCAAGCTGTGCCTGAGCGCGGCTTGCTTCTTTGAGCAGTACGGTAATCTCATCAAGCGTCGCAAGCTGAACACTGGCATCCACACCTGCGGCTTTTACCGAATTAACCGTATCCGCCAGCGTCTTTGTATATTTAATGATCGCCGGAATAAACTGTTTTCTTCCCATATCGATCATCGTACGAGCCTCGATATTGAGCGCCTTTGAATAATTTTCATAGCGAATTTCCGCGCGGGATTCAAGCTCTGTGCGTGTAAATACTCCGAATTTCTCAAAAAGTTCTACCGACTTATCAGATACAAGCGCCGGGATCGACTCAACCATAGACTTAATGTTTGGAAGTCCTCTTCTTTGCGCTTCCTCTACCCACGCCTGTGAATATCCGTCTCCGTTAAAAATGATCTTCTGGTTCTCAATCGCATATTCCTTGATCAGATCATGAATCGCTTTTTGAACGTCATCCGCCTGTTCCATAACATCACATGCTTCCGAAAACGCTTCCGCCACGATCGTATTGAGCACAATATTGGCAGATGCGATCGAGTCTCTCGAACCTACCATACGGAATTCAAATTTATTTCCCGTAAATGCAAACGGAGAAGTTCTGTTCCGGTCTGTCGCATCTTTCATCAGATCAGGAAGAGTACGCACACTCGTCTCCAGCTTTCCGCCTTTCAAACTATGTGTCGCCTCCCCTGTACTGACAAGCTGCTCGATCACATCCTCGAGCTGCTCTCCGAGGAAAACGGAAATAATTGCCGGAGGCGCTTCATTTGCCCCAAGCCGGTGATCATTTCCCGGATCAGCCGCAGATTCTCTGAGAAGTTCCGCGTGTCTGTTGACCGCTTTCAAAACACATGTCAGAACAAGAAGGAACTGAATATTCTCATGCGGTGTCTTTCCCGGTTCGAGCATATTGATGCCATCGTCTGTTATCAGCGACCAGTTATTATGTTTTCCCGATCCATTCACCCCTGCAAACGGTTTCTCATGGAGCAGACATTTCATTCCGTGCCTGCTTGCCACCCGTTTCAAAGTCTGCATCACGATCTGATTATGGTCTACCGCAATATTTGCTTTTGCATAGATCGGAGCAAGCTCATGCTGAGCCGGCGCAGCCTCGTTATGCTGAGTTTTCGCCGTAACGCCTACCTTCCAAAGCTCTTCGTTTACATCTTTCATAAACGATGCGATTCTCTGTCTGATCGTTCCGAAATAGTGATCGTCCATCTCCTGACCTTTCGGAGGCATCGCGCCAAACAGCGTCCTTCCTGTATAGATCAGGTCTTTTCTCTGAAGAAACTTTTCTGAATCTACAAGGAAATATTCCTGTTCCGCACCGACAGACGGCGTCACTTTCTTTGAAGTTGTATTTCCGAATAAGCGAAGCAGACGCATTGCCTGCGTATCGAGCGCTTCCATCGAACGAAGAAGCGGTGTTTTCTGATCAAGTGCCTCTCCGGTATAAGAACAAAATGCAGTAGGGATGCACAGGATCGCGCCTGCCGCGTCTTCTCTTATAAATGCCGGAGAAGTACAATCCCACACTGTATACCCTCTTGCCTCAAACGTAGCTCTTAATCCTCCTGACGGAAACGAGGAAGCATCCGGTTCTCCTTTGATCAATTCTTTTCCCGAAAAACTCATAAGAACTTTTCCGCTTGGCTGGGGAGCCGATATAAATGAATCATGCTTTTCTGCCGTAACGCCTGTTAAAGGCAGGAACCAGTGTGTGTAATGCGTCGCGCCTTTTTCAATCGCCCACTCTTTCATCTCATGAGCTATGACATCGGCCGTCTCCAGATCAAGTTCCCTGCCCTCTTCGATCGTGTGCTTCAGATTTTTGTAAATCTTTTTCGGCAGACGCTCTTGCATCACTGTGTCGTCAAAAACATTCTGTCCAAAAATTTCAGCTACATTGATTGCTTCTGTACTCATAATTCACCTTTCCTTCCTACCTTTTAACAAGACTGCATGAACGCTTTTTTGTATCAGACTACTCTATGTATTACTGCTTTTACAATATAATACAAAAAAGATTATGGCATACCATAAATCACCGGAAGCACCGAAAAGAACATTCCGGGATCGTAAGCAGCCGCCAAAATCTCTGACACTTCTGTACTTTAGCTCGTTGCTATTACAAAAAGGGCACTCCATGCTATGCTGGAACGCCCCTGTTCATGTCTCTGTCAGTCAGTATAACCCCGCCAACTGAAAAAGGCAAGTATTTTTTTGAAAAATTCAGCCGCCGAAAGCAGACGTCAGATATGCTGTGCCGCTGCTTAAGCTTGTCCGATAGAACCGAATAATTCCATTTTCTCTTTTACAGTAGCCATGATTGCGTCTGTACCCGGTTTAAGAAGTTTACGCGGGTCAAATCCTTTTCCCTCAAGGTCTTTTCCTGCTTCAACATACTCGCGTGTAGCTGCCGCAAATGCAAGCTGACACTCTGTATTTACATTGATCTTAGCAACGCCGAGGCTGATTGCCTTCTTGATCATATCTTCCGGAATACCTGTACCTCCGTGAAGAACGAGCGGCATATCGCCTGTAAGCTGCTGGATCGCATCCAGAGTCTCAAAACTTAATCCTTCCCAGTTCTCCGGATATTTTCCGTGGATATTTCCGATACCTGCTGCAAGGAAATCGATTCCGAGATCGGAAACCATCTTACACTCCTGCGGATCGGCACACTCGCCTTTTCCGATTACTCCGTCTTCCTCTCCGCCGATAGAACCGACTTCTGCCTCGATGGACATGTTCTTCTCATGAGCGATCTTAACGAGCTCTTTTGTCTTCTCTACGTTCTCCTCGATCGGATAGTGTGATCCGTCGAACATGATAGATGAGAATCCTGCTTCGATACACTTCATACATCCTTCGTAGCTGCCGTGGTCAAGATGCAGAGCAACCGGAACTGTGATTCCGAGTTCTTCCAGCATTCCCTTTACCATGCCTACAACTGTCTTATATCCTGTCATATATTTTCCGGCTCCTTCAGATACACCGAGGATTACCGGAGAGTTGCACTCCTGTGCTGTAAGAAGAATTGCTTTTGTCCACTCAAGGTTGTTGATATTGAACTGTCCTACTGCATAATGTCCTGCTTTTGCTTTTTGAAGCATTTCTGTTGCTGATACTAACATATTGTTTTCCTCCACTTCTCTTCTCCGCGCAGATACATCTCATAAGCAAGCTGCATCTGACCGAAAATGTTAATTTAAGCTCTGCGTTCATTATAGCTTATCTCTTAAAAAAAGACAATCAAAATTCGATTTATATTACAGACGTCACGAATGAAATTTCAAATAACGCTCTCATAACGATTTTACGATACTGTTTTCTTCATATTATATTTTGAAAATATCCATAATCCGCTCTTTATATAATGCCTATTATCATAATAAATATTTATTAATATATAGTTTATTATAATTTTACAAAATAACTATCCAAGTATATAGTATGAATTAAGGGAACACTTTAAAATGCATTTATGAAAGAAAAGAGGATGAAGTTATGATGTATGACGTAGTGATCATCGGAGCAGGACCGGCAGGGATCAGCGCGGGAATTTATGCGGCAAGCAGAGGAAAAAAAGTGTTGATCACAGAAAAAAACACCGTGGGAGGATTGATCGGAAAAGTATCTACCGTTACCCATTATGCGGGAATTATGACAGAAGAAACTGGAAGTTCTTTTGCCAAGAGACTGAAAGTTCAGGCAGAAAATGCAGGTATTGATATCATATACGAAGAAGTGACGCAAGTTGAGCTGCAGGGCAGCATTAAAAAAGTGTTCACAAAAGACGGCGCCTATGATGCAAAAAAAATCGTTCTGGCAAACGGTACAACCCCCAGAAAACTCAACATCCCCGGAGAAGCAGAGCTTACCGGCAAAGGGATGGGAATGAACGCTCAAAGAGACGGAAGAAAATATACAGACAAAAACATTTACGTCGTAGGAGGCGCGGACGGAGCTGTAAAGGAAGCTCTGTATTTATCAAAATTTGCGAAACAAGTTACGATCATTCATTTTGAAGATACACTCGGCTGTATTGAGGAGTTTAAAAACAAAGCAGAACAAACTCCAAACATAAAACTGCGTTTAGGATCAAGACTTCACGCCGTATATGGAGCAGAACAGGTAGAAGCGTTGGAAATTTCCGATGAAAAGACAGGTTCTGTCGAAAAGATCGCAGACTGCGGATGCGGCATCTTTGTCTACGCCGGAACGACACCGAATACAGAGTTATATTCAGAATTAGAATTAGATAACGGATTTATCCCGGTTGATGAAAATATGGAAACAAACATAGCAGGAGTTTATGCCGTCGGAGATATCCGAGTAAAACAAGTACGTCAAGTATCAACGGCAGTCGCAGACGGAACAGTCGCCGGAATCCATTTGGCGAAATAAAAAAAAGTCCGTAAATACGGACTTTCCAAATGACTCCGAGGGGAATCGAACCCCTGATTCCAGCGTGAGAGGCTAGCGTCTTGACCGCTTGACCACGGAGCCTTATTTATATTCGCTGTTTGGTGTTCCTCACAGCGAATATAAATATAACATATGTTTTTACTATATGCAAGTATTTTTTTAATTTTTTTGATTTATTTTTTATTTTTTATTTTTATTTTTTACATTTTACTTTTTTACTTTTTCGGAATTCACCGATAAACCTGCCGCCACCTCTGAGTTAACTTTGATCTGCACGGCTTGTTTCTTATCTTTAACGGTAATTTCTTTGTGCGCCCCGCCAAATTCTCCGTCTAACGTCCACGGGATTTCTTCCTCTGACTCAAACTTGATTTCTCCCGTCTTAAACGAATACATCCGTTTTGAATCTAACTGTTTCATCACGATCGCGCCGAGAAGTTCGTTCAATTCTATTGCGTTTTTCGGTGTCTTGATCAGCGTAACTTCAAATACTCCGTCGTCAAATACGATCTCCGGACCGATAATCCCCTTGAATCCACCGACAGATCGGGAATTTGTCACCATTCCGAATATAAACTCATCCTCTATCACTTCGCCGTCATGCGTGATCTTAATCTTATAAGACGGAATATTAAACACTCTTTTCGCGCCTTCCAAAATATACGCCATATGCCCAAGAACATTTTTCACATTCTGATCCGTGGCATAAGACACGTCCGTAAACAGTCCGAACGCTGCGATGTATGCAAAATAATCTTCTCCGAACATCCCTACATCACACGGAAAGACCGTTCCGTTTACCGCCGTCTCCGCCGCCTCAAGAATATCTTTCGGGATGCCGAGACTTGTCGCAAAATCATTCGTCGTCCCCGCCGGGATATATCCCAGCGGAACTTTACAGTTGCAAAGCTGCATTCCTGTAACCGCCTCATCTAAAGTACCGTCTCCTCCGCTGCATACGATCAGATCATACTGACTCCCGCTTTCTTGTATTTTTTCAGCCGCATCATATCTTTTCTGTGTCGGATAAACAGTCACTTCATATCCGCTCTTCGTAAAAATGTCCAAAACATCCGCAAGTTTAGGTTTTAATTTTCCCGTACCGGCATTCGGATTATAGATAAATAACATTTTTTTCATACTGCGTCACCGCCCCTATACTTTGTTATTTCCATCTCGTGAAAAGAGAGGACTGCACACAGATGTACAGCCCTCCTCCTTTTATTCGTTTTATCCATCCACTCTATTTTCTGCCTTTTGCAAAAAATGTTTTTATACCTTCAGCCGCTCGCTGCTCGTCTTCTCCATCTGTCACAACAGTAATCTCTTCCCCATCGGCAAGACTCAGACTCATCATACCCATAATACTTTTTGCATTAATGTGTTTCTCTCCGACCTGAATATAAATCGTACTTGCGTACTGACTTGCTTCCTGAACAAGCAATGCGATCGGACGTCCATCAAAATCTTCTTCCGTCTTTACTACAACAGGTGTCTTAATCATAATAATCCTCCTTGTTTCTGCCTGAGACTCTCTGCCATTTCGCTCAGTTTTCTCAGCCTGTGATTGATCCCCGACTTCCCGACAGGAGGAGTAAGACTCTCTCCCAGCTCTTTTAAAGTAGCGTCGGGATGATCCAGCCTTGCATATGCCGCTTCAACCAGATTATCCGGCATATTTTCAAAACCGATCATATCTCTGAGATATGTAATATCCTCGACTTGTTTTACCGCCGCGGACACCGTCTTATTAATATTGGCAGTCTCGCAGTTCACCTTCCTGTTTACGGAATTACGCATCTCTTTCAGAATCCTTACATTCTCCAATTCCATAAGAGCTACATGCGCTTCCATTACATTCAATATATCTACTATCTGAGATCCTTCCTTCAAATAAACAACATAAGATTTTTTTCTGCGTACAATCTTAGCGTCAAGACCAAAGCTGCATATAACCGACCTGATCTGCTCGGCAATCTCCGAAATCGTGCATACAATTTCAAAATGGTATGATTTATTCGGATCACTCATAGAGCCTGCCGCCTGAAATACGCCTCGCAGAAATGCTCTTCTGCAGCAGACCTGACGGATTATAAGAGGATTAAATCCGCAAATCGCATCCGTTCCCACCTGCTGTTCTCCGATCATCTTCGTTGCCTGAAGGACTCTGAGCGCATCCTCGTGACTTTTTATCACGACAAGATATGATACACTCTCTCTTTTTACATTTCTCTTTACAGAGATATCAGTTCTTATATTAAATGTTTTTCTTAACAATGTAAAGACTTTTCTTGCAACAACGATATTTTCCGAATGAATCTTAATATGATATCTGTCAAAACTGTCAATCGATACTGTTCCGCACATGCCGATAAACGCAGCCAGTTCTGCGATCCGGCAATGTCTCGCCTGACTGATGTTCTCAGAAAGTTCTTCTCTGACTTTTCCCGAAAAAGACATCGTCTCACTTCCTTTTTGTAATTGTATCTTTCTCAATATCGCGGTGTTCAATACGCACCCCGTAATTTTCCTGTTTTTCCAAAACTTTATACAACGCGTTCGCCAACGTTACGGAACGATGTTTTCCTCCCGTACAGCCGATCGAAATAACAAGCTGGTTTTTGCCTTCCAGAATATAGTTCGGAATCAGAAATTCTGTCATGTCCTTTAATTTCTCCAAAAACTGTTCCGCCTTTTCATTTCCCATTACATAATCCTGAACTTCCGGATCATTTCCCGTCTTCTCCCGAAGTCCGTCTATATAATAAGGATTAGGCAAAAAACGCACGTCAAATACGAGATCCGAATCGCTTGGAATCCCATACTTGAAACCAAATGACATAACTGTAATATAAAGATTACAAAAGTTTTGTCCCTTCACGAAAATCTTCTCAAGTTCCAGTTTCAATTCTCTCGTAAGCATCTTACTTGTATCCAATATATAAGTCGCTCTCATCTTCAAGAACATGATCTTTTCTCGTTCTTTTGCAATCCCTGTATCAACACGCCCGGAACCGCTCAACGGATGCTGACGTCTTGTCTCTTTATACCGTTTAATAAGCACATCGTCCTGCGCGTCAAGAAAAAGAATCTCGTACTCGATCTCTTTGACATCCATCTCATCAAGAACATCTTTCAGTCCTCCGAAATCCTGTCCTCCTCTGATATCAATCCCAAGCGCAATCTTTTTCACTTCTTCGTCCGGTTCGCTGAACATCTCCACAAAACGCGGAAGAAGCGGGATCGGCAGATTGTCTACACAAAAATACCCCATATCCTCCAACATTTTAAGCGCTGTCGATTTTCCTGCCCCTGACATTCCCGTCACGATAACAAAACGCATTGTTAAAACTCTCCTATCCTTCTTACTTCCGGTTCTAACCGTACCCCGAACTTCTCTTCCACTCTATCCGCAACATCTTTCATCAACTGCACGACTTCCGCTGCCGTAGCATTTCCCCTGTTGATAACAAATCCGCAGTGTTTTTCAGACACTTGAGCATCTCCGACTCTATATCCCTGCATACCGGAATCCTGTATCAGTTTTCCCGCAAAATACCCTTCCGGGCGCTTAAACGTACTGCCGGCGCTTCCAAATTCAAGCGGCTGCTTTGTAACGCGTCGTTCCTTTAAATCTTCCATATATGCACGGATCTCCTGCCGATCTCCTTTCTCCAGTTTCAAAACCGCAGACAGAGCCACATAATCATTTTTCGCAATAACACTTGTTCTATATCCCATACCAAGTTCTTCATTCGTCAAATTTAAAACTTCGCCTTCAGACGTAAGCACTTCCGCACTTTCGACGATCTGTTTCATCTCTCCGCCGTATGCTCCCGCATTCATACGAAGCGCGCCGCCGAGCGTTCCCGGAATGCCCGATGCAAATTCCATCCCTGTAAGCGACGCCTCACACGCAACAGCAGCCGTTTTTGATAAAAGAGCTCCCGCCTGTGCATAAACGCGCTCTCCGTCTGCATACACATCGCTCATCTGCTTAAAGACCTGTACGATCACTCCCCGAAATCCTTTGTCACCTACAAGAAGATTACTCCCGTTTCCCATAATATAATATGGGGTAGAGCACTCCCGGCACACAGCAACGATCCGGCGGATCTCTTCTATCTTCGACGGCCGAATAAAATAATCCGCCGGTCCGCCAATGCGAAATGTCGTATGCATCTTCATCGGTTCGTCTTTTAATACATTACCTTCTCCTGATATTTCACATAATGCTTTATACAACTCCATAAATATCTCCATATTTCTGTTTTTTATATATTAATTATCTTCATTATAATGATACATTATAATTCACGCCTAATACAAAGTAAAGCGAAACGTCACCGATTACCGCCGCATATCCGATTTTACCGCTATTATCGGATTCTGTTCTCCGTTCCTTGTCATTATTATCCGACTTGAGTTTCCGCAAAATGTAATTCAATAACGAATATATTCTCCCAAAGTGTC
>ENA-ORNZ01000438-ORNZ01000438.1-human-gut-metagenome-genome-assembly--contig:-NODE-438-length-58479-cov-4.422087_pt1 | contig 58479 bp, 41 predicted proteins | sample MGYA00242124_ERZ509040 | MGnify/ENA primary metagenome ERZ509040 (study PRJEB26280, sample SAMEA2338733) | human gut metagenome | biome: human gut; feature: human-associated habitat; material: faeces... | reverse complement strand
AGCTTCAAACATTGTGGCTATCTCTCCGGCCGCTTGCCCTGCCGCACCGGAATGGCTTTGCACAGACCTTCAAGTTCACCTTTCAGACGTGCCGGAAGCACTGCCAGGCCCATAACTTCGATCAGACCGATGTTTTCTTTCTTGATATGATGCAGTTCCGCATGCGGATGATAAACACCCAGCGGATGTTCTTCGGTCGTAATATTATTCCTCAAAACCAGATCCATCTCATACATATCACCACGTTTTCTTGCGATCGGGGTGATGGTATTGTGTGGTTCTCCGTCGGTTTCCGCGAAGATAAATGCTGCCTCGTCAGTGTATCCTCTCCACTTTAACAGGATCTTGTCTGCCAGTTCGATTAGACGCTCCGTGTCCGGACCGCTTATACGGATGACGGACATCGGCCATTTTACGATGCCTGCTTTGACATCTTCGAATCCCGGGATCACTACTTCTTTTTCCACCGGTGCTTTCGCCATGGCAAATTCATAATGTCCACCCTGGAAATGATCGTGGCTCAGGATCGATCCTCCTACGATCGGCAGATCCGCATTGGATCCAACAAAGTAGTGCGGGAACTGTTTTACAAAGTCAAACAATTTTGCGAAGGTTGCACGTTCGATCTTCATCGGTACATGCTGAGAATTGAATACGATACAATGCTCGTTATAATATACATAAGGAGAATACTGGAATCCCCACTCACTGTTGTTGATGGTTACCGGTATGATTCTGTGGTTCTGTCTTGCCGGATGGTTCAGTCGTCCTGCGTAGCCTTCGTTTTCCATGCAAAGCAGACATTTTGGATAGGATGTCTGTTTTGCCAGCTTTGCTGCTGCGATGGCTTTCGGATCTTTTTCCGGTTTGGACAGGTTGATGGTAATATCCAGATCACCGTATTCTGTCGGTGCTACCCATTTCATGTCTTTTGCGATACGGTAACGACGGATATAATCGGTATCCTGACTGAATTTGTAATGTGCATCGGTAGCCTTTACCGGATCTTCTTTGTATAATTCCCAGAAGCGACGGATCACATTGCTTGGACGGTCTACCAGAAGGCTCATAACTTTTGTGTCAAACAGGTCACGGTAACCTACACTGTTTTCTTCCATCAGACCATGTTCATATGCATAGTCACAGATATCTCCCAGAATTCCTTCCAGTTCACCTACTACGCTCTGATCTGCTCCGTCAGACTCCAGAATCTGTTTTACATATTCTTCTTCGATTGCATCCATCTGCAGTAATTCCAGAATTTTATTCGTAGTATAACGCTTGTCTTCCTTTTCTACCAGACCGGTTGCCAGTCCATACTGTACCAGTTTTACAATACTCTCTTGAATCATTCCTTTTTTCCTGCCTTTCCTTTTAATACCACGGTGCCGAACCGATCTATAGTGCCATCATATTTTCCAAGCCATACCGGATACTGTTCTACAGGCAACTTGACTTCTACCGGCTGGCGGTTGAAGTTCTGTACAAATACATAATCTGTATCCTGATTCCGGCGCACACATACTTCCACACCTTCCGGAATATGGGCAACTACACGTTTTACGCCTGCTTCTTTTGCAATCTTACGATAAACTTCATCATAAAATCCCTGTTCAAAGTCTGCACAGACATGGTATGCTTTTCCTTTGCCAAAAAGGTTCACGGTAAGTGCCGGCATACCGGCATAAAAGTCGGTTTCGTAGGTCATCAGAGGCTGTGCAGTAGAAGTCTTAACCAGTTCACAAAGATGGTTACAGGTATAGGTTTTCGTCAGGCACAGCTCATTTCCCCTCACCGGTACTCCTCTATTATATTCCCCATCGTACAAACCGTCAATCTCTGTACTGCGAAGTCCCATCACATCCATCAGTCCATGGGGAGTCCCCTCCAGGAAACACAGATCGGTACTGTCTACGATACCGGACCAGTAAGTCAGAATAAAGGTTCCACCATTTTCTACGTATTTACGAACCTTCTCTTCAAATCCTTCCCTGAACATATAAAGCATAGGCGCTGCTACTACTTTATAACCATCCAAATCCTGCTCCATATCGATCATATCCACATTCAGTCCCTGTTTGCGGAATGCGTAATAGGATTTTTCCACAGTTTCCTTATAGAACAGTCCTTTATTTCTTGGTCCCTGGGCGTCTTCCATTGCCCAACGGTTCTCCCAGTCATATACCACAGCCACCTGTGCCGGGTTCTTCGCTCCGGTAACTTCCTGAAGTTTTTCCAGACTTTCTCCTACTTCCGTTACTTCCTTGAATACTCTGGTATCATCCTTGCCATAATGATCGATCACTGCACCATGGAACTTTTCAGAGGAACCCTGGCTCTGTCGAAGCTGGAAATACAAAATACTGTCGGATCCGTGGGCAACAGCCTGCATGGAAGCTGCATGAAGCATTCCCGGTTTCTTTAATTTGCTTACGGACTGCCAGTTGGTTGCCGACGGACAGTTCTCCATCAGTAAAAATGGTTTTTTCTGAATACTTCGCATGATATCATGCTGCATGCCATTATCCATGGCTGTCAGGTATTCTTCTTTCTTGTGCCACTGTGGATAATTATCCCAGGATACAAAATCTACTACATCAGCAAATTTGTGATAATTTAATCCCTGGAAATCGTACATCATATTGATGGTGGTTGGTTTGTCGGATCCTGCATCCCTAAGAGCCTGGATCTCCCATTTCACAAAGTCTACAGTCTGATCTGTTACAAACCTTTTCCAGTCCAAGTTCAGACCGTGAAGAGAGCTGTCTCCTCTTGGGGACGGACTGTCTACCTGATCAAAATCGTTATAGCGGTGACTCCAGAATGTGGTTGCCCATGCCCGGTTCATCTTATCTGCTGTCTGATATTTGTCTTTCAGCCAGTTTTTAAAGGCTGCCTGACACAACGGACAATGACACTCTCCTCCATATTCATTGGAAATATGCCAGGCGATCACACCCGGATGGTCTTTGAATTTTTCCGCCAGTTTTGTATTCATAATTCTTGTCTTTTCTCTGTATACCGGAGATGTATAACAGTGGTTATGTCTTTCTCCATACAGATTTCTGTGACGGCTGGCATCTACCCGAAGCACCTCCGGATACTTCTGTGCCATCCATCTTGGTCTTGCTCCGGTCGGGGTGGCAAGAATTGTAGAAATACCATTTTCATACAGACGATCTATAATCTTTTCCATCCATTCAAAATGGAACTCTCCCTCTACCGGTTCGAGTACTGCCCAGGAAAATATACCCAGGGATACTTCATTGATTTTCGCTTTTTTAAAATATTCGATGTCTTTTTCCAGAATCTCCGGGCTGTGAAGCCACTGTTCCGGATTGTAATCTCCACCATGGAGCATTTTCCCAAAATTTACTTCTCTTGCCATAAGTTCTTCTCCTGTCTTATCAAAAAAGCCTTTCTCCTTTCACATCAAGGAGAAAGGCTTTTCCTTTCGTTTAATTATTTATTTATAGGTTTCATCAGATTCCTTTGAATGTGAATGTAAATTCCATCTTTTCATCGGTTTTGATCAAATATTCTGGAAGTGGTTTTGCACCCCAGCTGTCGTCTCCGGCAATACCCATCTGCTGTTTGGATACACGTACTACCGTGTAGTGTACCTGTGGCAACTCAAATGGATGCATCGCATTTTCCATCTCGTGTGGTGTATATGGCAGTGCGGAGAATTCCATAGCATCACCGGTAAACAGCATTCCTCTGCCCTTACGGTCTGTTACAGATGCCCAACGTACGCCAACCTTGTTTCCGCATTCCTGCGGAACCATGTATTTTGCCATATTATCTTCCACTTTGTTCCTGTAGATACCCAGTTTTGCGCCTTCGCATCTGTCCACATAGGTTTCTTCCGGTCCCATGCCGTACCAGGTTACATTGTCGTAATCTGCATCGAACTTGAACATAACACCGAATTCCGGCATATCGCCCAGACCCTCTACCGGATCATAAGTCAGTGTGGTGCGGATGCTTCCGTCTCCATATACCTGATAACTCAGTTTGCACTCGGCTGCCGGAGTCGTTGGCATTGCATAAGTAAATGTAATCTTTGCACTGTCATCCAGAACTTCGATCTCAGGGATATGCATTCCCGGATAATGTCCTCCGGTTGGATATTTGTGAGACAGATACATGGAGGCCAGTTTCCACTGTCCGCAGCGCATCTGCATCAGGCTTCCGTTATCGTTGTCAACCGGTGCACGCCAGAAGTTTGGTCTTGGGATCATCTGGATCATCTCCACTCCACCGTAACGGTAAGAAGCAAGACCGCCATTCAGGTAAGAGAAGAGCACATCGAAGTTTTCACCGCGAACACCAAAGTCATGACCGGATCTGATCACTTCAAATCTTGCAGGTTTTACAGCTTTTGCAGGTGCTTCTACTTTGTAGACACCCTGTCCGAATGCCACTTCATGACCACGTTTTGCCCATACGGTATCTTCTTTCAGCCGGAAGGATACAGTAACTGCATATTCACCCGGCAGATTCTGTACCGGAATCGGCAGACTTACGGTCTCTTCACTCAAAGGAGCTACATGAGTTTCCATCGGAACTTCTTTTACTTCTTTTCCATCTTTTGCAAGTACTACGAAGCAGTCAAAGGTATCAGTGTTGATAAACAGGTTCTTGTTGACGATGGTTACCTGGTCTTTTTCCACTTTGGCAGAGATGTTCTGGTAGTTGAATTTCACATCCTGCATCTTCGGAGATGCGTCTCTTTCTCCGCCGTATGCGATACCGTTTCCGCTGAAGTTGTAGTCGCATGGGCGATCATTGAAGTCACCGCCGTATGCCTGGAATTCTTTTCCGTAACGGTCTTTTTTGTAGATGGACTGATCGATATAATCCCAGATAAATCCACCCTGGTAGGACGGCTCGGTATCGGTCAGATCTGTATATTTGTGCATACCTCCGCAGGAGTTACCCATTGCATGAGTGTACTCGCAGCAGATAAATGGTTTGCTTCTGTCTTTTTCCAGAAATGCCTTGATGTCATCTACAGACGGATACATCTGGCTTTCCATATCACTGGTATCGTTGTATCTTCTGTCGTGGCAGACACCTTCATAATGTACCAGGCGGTTCGGATCCATCTTACGGTACAGTTGTGACATCTCGTAGATTACTTTTCCGCCAAATGCCTCATTACCGCAGGACCAGATCAGGATCGCCGGATGGTTCTTATCTCTCTGATACATGGAATTGACACGATCCAACATCATATCCATCCATTCCGGACGGTCACATGGTACGACTTTGCTGAAGTCTCCGGTCTGTTCTGCACTGATGTCCCAGCTTCCGTGGCTCTCCAGGTTACACTCTGCGATCATGTAGATACCATATTCGTCACACAGTTCATAGATGCCGACCGCATCCGGATAATGACAGGTACGGATCGCATTGATATTGTTCTGTTTCATGGTTACCAGGTCTTTGATCAGTTCTTCTCTGGATACCACACGGCCGGATACAGAACTGAATTCGTGACGGTTAACACCTTTGAAGACGATTCTCTTACCATTCAACATCATAATAGAATCTTTCATCTCAAAACGACGGAAGCCCACTCTCTGAGGAATCACTTCTGTCACCTGTCCGTTCTCATCCATCACTTCCAGCAACAGATCATATAATACAGGAGATTCTGCAGACCACAGTTCAGGATTCTCCACTTTCATCACATACTGAGATTCTTCTACCAGTGTCTCTTCTACACTCTGCAGTTTTTTTCCATCTTTGGATAAGGTGATTTTTACTTTTCCGGCCTTGGTAGCTTTGGTATCGATCACCAGATCCGCTTTGGTGAAGGTATCGTCCAGAAGTGTCTGGATCTTCACATCAGATACATGGACTTCCGGGATCGCATACAGATAGACATCACGGTAGATACCCGAGAAACGGAAGAAATCCTGATCCTCACACCAGCTGCTGCTGGTCCATTTGAAGACCTGAGCTGCCAGTTTGTTTTCTCCTTCTTTCAGATAAGGAGTCAGTTCGAATTCGGACGGTGTAAAGGTATCTTCACTGTATCCTACAAAGTTACCGTTCAGCCATACAGCGATACCACTTTCTGCACCCTGGAAAGAAATAAATACTTTTTTGCCTTCCATCTCTTCCGGAACTTCAAAATATTTTACATAAGAAGCAACCGGATTGAATCTCTCCGGAATCTGACCCGGTTCTACTTCTTCTCTTCCTTCCCACGGGTACTGTACATTTGCATACTGCGGTACATCATATCCCTCCATCTGAATATGAGCCGGTACACGGATATCATCCCATGATTTGCAACAATATTCTGTTTTCTCAAATCCCGGGATCGTAGAGTTGTAATTTTTTGCGTAATGGAATTTCCACAGTCCATTCAGGCTGTGACGGAAGTTATCCACATCCTGTTCCATCGCTTCCACAGAAGCGTAATATTTGTGGTCTGAATGAGCAGCCACACGGTTGTCGTTAAAATACGTAGGATCTTTTACCAAATCGTAATTGAAAGTACCCATTCTGTTTTTCCTCCTATTTTTCAATCTTTGCTAAAAAACAGGCGGATATTCATATACTATAAATATCCGCCTTAATTTACTTATACATAACCATTCAGCATATGCACAGCTACTTTTTTATTATTTGACAGCACCTGTGATACCTTCTGTAAAGCTCTTCTGGAAAGCAAAGAAGATAATTGCTGTAGGAATGGTACAGATAAATACACCCAACATCAGCATACCATAATCTACGGTGTAACCACCTAACAGGTTTGCAACCAGCATCGGCATGGTGATAGCATCGTTGTTCTGTAAGATTACCTTTGGCCACAGGTAGTTGTTCCATGCGCCCATGAAAGTGATGATGGTAGCTGCTGCATATGTAGATTTCATAGTAGGCATGAACATACGGAAGAAGATACCAGTCTCACTCAGACCATCGATTCTTGCCGCCTCAATGATATCATGAGGGAATGATCTGGATGCCTGACGGAACATCATGATCATGAACGGTGTTGCGATAGATGGAAGCATGAACGCTGTCATGGTATTTACCATCTTCAAAGTAGAGAACATACGGAACATAGGAATCATGATAGCTGCAAAAGGAATCATCATAGCAGTCAGCAGGATGGTGAACACAACGTCTTTTCCTTTGTCGTGGTATATCTCAAAGCCATAACCGGCAATAGAACAAACCAGAAGACACAGAATGGTCAGTACGGTTGCATTTCTGAAAGAGTTCCACAGAGCCAGTCCCAGATTCTGGTTCGCGATCAGTGCTTTGTAGTTTTCAATCAAATACGTTCCCGGAATCAGTTTACCCGCGATAACGTCAACGCTCTTGTTTGTAGATGCGCAGAACATATAGTACAGCGGGAATACAGAAACAATTGACGCGATTGACAGTACAAGATACATGAAGAATTTTTTACCTTTACCCATTATCGTTCGTCACCTACTTTCATCTGAAGTATTGCCAGAATGGCAACCATGATCAGGATCAGGATAGACATCGCTGCTGCATAACCGAAGTTCGGGCTCTGCACGAAGGATGTATTATAAATATAATGAGACATTGTCATAGTGGACTTACCGGGACCACCATTGGTCAGGTTTACAGACTCATCAAACAGCTGCAGGGTACCATTGGTAGATGTAATGGTTGTCAGCAGGATGGTCGGTTTCAGAAGCGGTACGGTGATCTTGAAGAATGTCTGCATCGGGCTTGCACCATCGATTTTTGCTGCTTCATATACAGAATATTCGATATTCTGCAGACCGGACAGATAGAATACCATATTGTATCCTGTCCATCTCCATACCAGGGCGATGATGATAACGGCACGAGCTGTCCATGCATTACCGAACCACATGACCGGTGACATACCGAAGCTACGAAGAACCATGTTTACGAAACCATCGTTTGCAAACAGAGAACGGAAGATCATAGCGTAAGAAACCAGAGATGTTGCACATGGTAAGAAGATACATGTACGGAACAAGCCTTTGAATCTCAGATCTTTATTGTTCAGCATAGATGCAAACATCAGCGCCAGCACCAGCATGATCGGTACCTGAATGATCAGGTAGAAGAATGTGTTAAATAATGTCTGTTTAAATGTTGGGTCTTTTAAAATACGTGTGTAGTTCGCCAAACCATTAAAACTCAGGTTTACACCCATACCTGTCTGTAATGACAGGATGAACGCCCGAATCATCGGATAAAAACTCATCCAGCAAATCAACAGGGTTGCAGGAAGCAAGAACGCCCAACCGGTCAGGTTGTGTTTCTTTGCCAGTGACAATCCTTTTTTCTTCTGATCGCTCATGAAATCCATCCTCCCTTTCTCTCCTATTTTTAGAAAGAAAGGGACCTGCTCCGCTTTTTTCGAAGCAGATCCCCATTCTATTTATTTCTTACCTGTTATCTTATCAACTGTTCAGCCGATTATCAGCCACCCATGTTGAACTCTACAGTTTCCTGAGCTGTCTGGATCTCAGAATCCATATCAGCACCACTCTGGATAATGTTGGACAATGCAACACCTACAGCATCACGTGCATCATAGTAGAAAGCACCTGTGATATTGGATGGGGTCTTTGTAGAGAAATCTACGATCTTAGCGTAAACTGCATCACCACCGAAGAATTCTACAGGCTGAGCATATGCTTCTGAATCCCCAGCCGGTGCCCATGTTGACAGAGCACCTTTTGTGATGATATCATCATAGAACTCTGTGCTTCCAGCAAATGTGGAGTTCATGAAGTCTACAGCCAAGTCAACTTTCTTACAGTTAGAAGTAATTGCCCAGGAAGAGCCACCATTGTTAGAGTAGTTTGTAGCTCCCTCAACATCGTCCAGTTTCGGCATATCTGTGACTGCCCACTGTCCGGACTGATCATCGTTAGCTACGATAGAAGCCATGATCCAGCATCCGTTGATAACACCAGCTACTGTGCCGTTGTTGATAGATGCGATGTACTGATCCCAGTCAGTAACTTCTACTAATGTTCCGTCTGCAACCATCTGCTGATAGATCTCCAGGATTGGTTTCAGAGCTTTGTTGTCTTTGATGTTAACGGATCCGTCTTCGTTGAACAGAGACTGTCCACAGGACTGCAGCATCTCCATTACCAGGTCAGGTGAACCAGCCTGAGATGTCAGGATAGGCTGACCGGTTTTTTCTTTAACAACTTTTGCTTTTTCCATGAAATCAGACCATGTAATGTCTGTGAAATCGTCTATTGTGTATCCGGCTTCTTCCAGCATATCGGTACGCAGGCACTCGATAACAGCACCGTTATCAAATGGGATACCATAGTTCTTACCATCCAGTGTGGAGTAAGCAACTTTCGCCTGTGAGAACTGGCTGAAGTCGATACCGGAATCTGTCAGATCTGTAAAGATGTCCGGATAGTTGGTAGCATATTTCTGGAAGGAGTTGTCCTGCATCAGGAAGATATCCGGCAGTGTACTCAGGTCTCCTGCTGAAACTGCTGTTGTCAGTCTTGTTTCAATATCATCAGACTGAATCTCGCTTACTTCTACTTTGAATCCCGGGTGATCCTGTGCGTAGATCTCAGCCGCTTTGTTGATTGCGTAGATGTTGAAGTTCGGATCCCATGTCCAGACAGTCAGGGTGTTCTCATCATCTGAGCTTCCCTCTACAACATCTGCGTCATCAGAACTGTCATCGGTTGCTGCTGTGTCATCGGTTGCTGCGTCGCTTCCTGTGTTTGAGGAATCGCTTGCTCCTGAAGAGCCACAAGCTGTCATTCCGAATACCATTGTGGAAGCTAACATAACTGCTACAATTTTTCTTTTCATAAATGTATATCCTCCTGATATGTATTTGTTCACTCCGCCAAAAACCGGCATCTCTCACTCGCTTTTCCCATTAGTGAATGTGTACAGTTTTTGAACTTTCTGTGAATCATTATGTACACATTATACCATACTTTTCCTGCATGTGTACTCATATTTAACAGGATTTTGTGCATTTTCATCCATTTAAGGTATTTTGACGATTTTCACCACCCTTTTTTGGCTTTTATATTATAATTCAACAATGTCCGTTCAAAATGCTCCGGAGCTTTCCTCCACTGTTGTGGCGAAATGCCCATAATCCTGTGAAAATTCCTGTTGAACGTGGATAATGTGGAGAATCCACATCGTACGGCAATATCTCCCACCGTATCGTTTGTACGCTTCAGTTCCCCACATGCTGTGCGAATTCGAACCCAATTGATATATTCAACAGGCGACATCTGCATACAGTCACGAAATACCCTTCTCAGATGCGTTTCACTGATATGGCACATCGCAGCCAGTTCCTCCACCTTGATCGGACGGTCACAGCATTCGCTGATATAGTCAATCGCCGGTGTGATCAGACTGGTATTTCCCGCCTCGAATTCTGCCTTTTCCGCTTCTTCCCGATTCCACCTTGCCACCTGTAAAAGAAAAGCCAGGATCAGTCCTTTCACTTCTTCCAGATAGAATTCCTTTCTTTCCCGCATACATTCAATAATCTGCTGCACCAGTGCACCGATCTGCGGTTTATCCTGAACCCTCACAAAATGGGCTCTCTTATTCACGCGATCGATCACTTTCTGTGCCATCCTGGGGTTATCTTTATAAACTTCCCTCAGGAATTTGTCAGCATCAATAAACAGCCACTCCCAGTAACTGACACTGTCTCCCGTAGAGGTTGTAGTATGCGGAAAGTTCTTCGGTACCACCGTAAACATATTTCCGTCAAAGGGTAGGTCTTCTTCTTTAAAAGTAACTGTGCCTTCCCCATAATAGCAAAACCCAACTTCCAGATGATTATGAAAATGCAGATAATCAATCTCCCTTCCGTAATTCTGCACCCATTTATCCCCTAGCAAAGCAAGCACCGGACTTCCTGCCGGAATTTCATAATAACGGTATTCCATCTTTGGTTTTCTTTTTCTACCCATGTATACTTTCTCCTCTCTGAAGCTGTACCTTCTTTTTCCATTTTCCTGAATAATACCGGACACAACCAACCAGCATCGCGCAACACCAGGTCAGCGGAGATACCCACCACAGCCCATAGTATCCAAAAACAGCAGTAAAAAGGAAGGTGCAGCCGATTCGGGTGATGATTTCACTGACTCCCATCAGTACGGTGATGGTTACATCTCCTGCTGACCGCAGGATATTATGATAAACCACCAGGATACCGCCCACAAAAAAGAAGCAGCTGAAGATCTTCATATATTCCACACCGTAACGGATCGATTCCGGATTGCCGGTAAATGCTTCCATGATCGGACGGGCAAAGAACCAGATTACCGGACAGAATATTCCATAACAGACTGCATTCATCAGATAGGCACATCTGACTCCCTGTTTCACACGATCCAGGTGGTTTGCTCCTACATTTTGTCCGGTAAAGGTTCCCAGAGAAGTTCCGATGGCTTCCGCCATCTGCCATCCCACACCTTCCACTTTGATGCAGACACCATAGGCCACGATCAGAGCAGTTCCGTAGGTATTGACCATTGCCTGTAAAGTCATATCGGACACGGAGATAATACTCATCTGCAGCCCGGTCGGTACACCGTAGATCAGCATCTGTTTCACCAGTTCCCTGTCACAGCGCAGTTCCTCTTTCCTAAACCGAAGAATCGGAAGGATCTTCCATGCATAAACCAGACATCCGATCCCGGACAACAACTGTGCCAGAACCGTTGCAAATGCCGCCCCTGCTACTCCCATCGGAATCCAGACCACAAAGACGATATCCAGAATCACATTCAGCACACTCGAAATAATCAGGAATACCAGCGGCACCACCGAATTCCCCAAAGAACGCAGCACCGCCGAGATCCAGTTATACAGCATCGTTCCCACTGCTCCGGCAAATACAACCATCAGATATACCGTTGCCTGGTCAAGCAGATCATTCGAGGTCTGCAAGACCCTCAGAAGCGGTCGCGCCCCGATCAGTCCCGCAATTGTAATGATCAGCGTAGATACAACCGCCACGTAGATAGAAGAAACAAAGGTTTCTGTCACTTTTTTCTCATCCCCGCCGCCATAATACTGCGAAACCACCACGCTTACTCCTGTCGTCAGGCCCATCATAATCGAAAACAGCAGATACATGGCTCCACCTGCGATACTGACCGCAGCAAGTGCCTCATCTCCGAGATATCTTCCTACTATATAAACATCTACAAAATTATAGATTCTCTGAAACAGCATCCCAAGAAGCACCGGCAGTGCAAACCGAATCATCTTCGGCAAGATGCTCCCTTTCGTCATATCAACTGTCTTTTCCCCCATACTGGTACCCTCCTGTTTGCACATCTATATCAAGTATAAATAATCCTGTGGATTTTGTCTATATAATTCACAGATACACCTTTTATTTTCTGTATATTTATGATTGTTCACTCCGTTTCCTGTAACACGCTTCGTGATGCGCAGAATTTATTCCTCCCTGCCCTTCTTTGGATACTGTCAGGCACCAGGTTGCAAATACAAAGAAAAAATCCGTAAAACAACTGATTTCTGATCAGAATTTTACGGATTTCTTCTTATCATATTATTTCTATATTATTATTTCTGATGTTTTTACATTGACTTTCTGTCCGCGATCTCCGCCATCTTGGCATCGTTCAGACGGGTATCTCCGTGAACACGGCTGTAGGACAGGTAGCCGTTCATACGGTCGATCTTGGTCAGGTTTCTGGAACCGCAGACCGGGCAGACATCCATCTCGAGCTCCTGATGTCCGCAATCGTCGCAGTAGGCCAGCGACAGATTCACACCCTCATAATAACCCAGATTCATCGCCCGACGGATCAGTGCTTTTATAGCATGTACATTGTAGGAAATCGGATATCTGACATACTGGATCTTACCACCGTTACACAGTTCCCAGAATCTTCCTTCCAGATCTTGTTTTTGGATAGGAGTAATATCCTCAGTTACGTGGCAGTGGAAACTGTTGCTCACATACGGACGGTCGGATACCCCGCGCACGATACCGTACATCTTGCGGAACTGCTCTACCTGCAGACCGCAAAGGCTCTCAGCCGGTGTTCCGTAAATTGCATACAGGATCTGATCCTCTTTTTTGTATACATTAATCTTATCATTGATATAACGAAGCACTTCCAGTGCAAATTCTCCGTCTTCGGCAATGGATTTACCATTGTAAAGTTCCTGCAGTTCGTTCAGTGCTGTGATACCGAAGGAAGCTGTCATCGGACGGAGTAACGGACGGATCTTATCGGATGGTTTCAGATGGCCTCCGTAGAAACCGCCCTCACAGTATGCCAGCGGATTCGTGGAAGCACGCATCTCACCAAGGTAATCGTATGTTCTCTTATGCAGTCCGCGGATCATCTCCAGATAGAAATCCAGAACTTCATAAAAATCTGTGTTCTCTGCACGGGCTTTTGCCAGGATCATCGGAAGATGCAGGCTGACCGCACCGATGTTGAAACGACCGACAAAGACAGGCACATCGTTTTCATCTGCCGGTTCCATACCGCCACGCTCATACCACGGACTTAAGAAGGCACGGCACCCCATCGGGCTGATTACTTTTTTGTATTTTTTGTACATGCTGGAAATATATCCCTGTCCACTCATGGACAGCCAGTCCGGATACATGGTTTTTGCAGAGCAGGCAACACCTGTCTCAAAGACATCTTCACATTCTTTTCCATCTCCATGGATCTCTTCATCATACAGGAACACAATCTTCGGGAACAGTACCGGTTTTTTATGTCCGGCTTTTCCCTGTCCGCCCATATGGACTTTCAGCAGAGATTTTGAGATCATTTTTTCAAATCTTCCCGTTCCCAGTCCCAGTGTCACAGTAACAAACGGATAGTCGCCACGGGAGGAACCGACGGTATTTAATTTATATTCAATTCCCTGCCATCCCTGATCACAATCACGGCAGACTTTTTCCCAGGCATATACACGACCCTTTTCTTCTCTTCCTTCCCAGGACGGATCGGAATATTTCAGGAATTCTTCATAATATTTGTTATAGCTTTTCTGTGCATACGGAGACAGGATCTTATCTACTTCCGGCACAGTAAATCCGCCGTACTGCTGAGCTGCGGTGCTAAGGATAATATCCCCCATAACGTCAAATGCGGTATCCAGTGTCTTCGGCTCATTGTACCAGACATTTCCCATCTCAAATCCGCCACGCAGAACGGATCCCACATCGAACAGACAGCAGTTCATCGTGTCCAGACGGGCAGACTGATCATGAATATAGATATAGCCATCTTTACATGCCTGCAGTTCGTTCCGGTTCATAAAGAATTTTCTGTATAATTCTTTGTTCAGTTCATTAAAGATCAGGCTTCGCTTGGTTGCCACCAGCGCGCTGTCGGTGTTCGCGTTGCTTTTGTCACCGATGTAACGGATGGACTGGCTCTTTGTATATACCTCATCCATCATGTGGATAAAGTCCACTTTATAATTCCGGTAATCGCGGTAACTTTTTGCTACTGCAGGATTCACCTGTTCCAGGGCACCTTCCACAATGTTGTGCATATCCTGGATCAGGATTCCGCCTTTTCGCTCTTTTGACATCGCTTCCGCCCGGTCAGTTGCATATTTGCAGATAAAATTAATCTCATCATCGGTAAACCGATACATTACACGGCCGGCTGACTTATTGACCGCACGCTTGATCTTACTGGCATCAAACTCTTCTTTGGTGCCGTCTTTCTTGATAATATATACCATTGTTCCCGCTCCTCACTACTATATATAGTATTTTTCTTTTATTTTAATCAACATATTGTAGACAACAGTATAACACGGTTAACTACAAAAGGAAAGAGAAGAACCCTGAAAATTCTTCTCTTTTTTTATTTTGTTTTTTATGCAACTTTTCCAATGCCTTTTTTTATCTTTTCACATATCCGGTAGAAAAGTCGATGATATTGTGGAGGGTTTCTCCTTTCTCATAACGTTCCAGATTTTCGATGGAAAGTTCCAGAATCTTTTCCAGTGTCTCCGGCAGTGCATATCCGCCGGACACATGTGGCGTAATGATACAATGCGGCGCATCCCACAGCGGATGATCTTCCGGCAGTGGTTCCGGATCTGTGACATCAAGACCTGCCCCATAAATCGCTCCCTCTTGCAGGGCTTTCGCAAGAGCCAGACTGTCAATCGCAGTTCCGCGGCCTACATTTAACAGAATAGTATTCTCTTTCATCAGGTGTAATTCTTTCTCACCGATGACTCCTTTGGTGTCACTGTATCCCGGAAGGCTCAGTGCCACAATATCTGCCTGTGGCAGAAGTTCCGGCAGTGCTTCCATCGTGTATTGTGCATCCACATATTCAGGCTTCGGTTTCCGGCTCTTTCTGATACCTGTCACATGCGCGCCCAGTGCTTTCATTTTTCTTGCAAATGTCGTTCCGATATCTCCAAGACCGATCACCAGGACATGGCTTCCCTCTGTAACCATCATATGGGTCTGTTTCTCCCAGTGGTGATCTTTTTGCTGGTTCTGGTAAATGTCCAGGCGTTTCTGGAGCGCAAACAGCATCGCGATCAGATGCTCGGAGATCGCCATTCCATACGCTCCGGTTGCATTGGTCAGCTGTGCCTGTTTTGGCAGAATACCCGGTACACAAAATCCTTCTGTTCCGGCGTTATTTAACTGTATCCAGCGCAGATTCCGAGAATCTTTTAAGAATTCCGGTTTCACATTTCCGATAATAATATTTGCATCCTGCACCTGTTCTTTTGTCACCTCTGCTTCCAGGCAGTAAGTTGTCTTTGCGTCCGGTGCTGCATTTCTGATTCGTTCTTTATGTTCTTCTTTTACAGGAAGAACCACAAGTATTTTTTCCTGTTCCATCCCGTTTCCCGACCTTCCCAAACGTACTCTGCTTACTACAGTAGCACAATTGATGTTAAGTTACAAGGCAGAATTAATCCTTACTGTGCATATGCGATATTCCGGTTACTGTTCACTGGTAATATCCCGCGGAATGTTTTGGCATGGGTATAGCAAAATCAATTGTTGTATTCGGGAGGTTTTCTGCTATAATATTACCATAATACCGGGGTAGACAGGTAAAGAGTTGTTGGTGTCTGCCGTGATTCTTAGCTGGATGCCTTTCAAATTTGAGGAGGATTGTTATGGAACATTTTATTATTCCGGAAAATTATCAGCCTGCATTGTCGCTTCACGATACACAGGTTGGTATTAAGACCGTAAAAGATTTTTTTCAGAAAACCCTTTCTGACCGCCTGAATCTGCTGCGTGTGTCCGCACCGCTTTTTGTAGATCCTTCATCCGGTCTGAACGATAATCTGAACGGCGTAGAACGCCCGGTTACCTTCGATATCAAGGAATCGCCGGATCAGAAAGCTGAGATCGTACATTCTCTTGCAAAATGGAAACGTTATGCACTGAAAAAGTATGGTTTTGCACATGGAGAAGGACTGTATACCGATATGGTTGCCATCCGTCGTGATGAAGATACCGACAATATCCATTCTATCTATGTGGATCAGTGGGACTGGGAAAAGATCATTACACGGGAAGAGCGTAATGTGGACACCTTAAAAGATGTTGTCCGCACCGTTTATTCTGCACTGAAGAAGACTGAAAAATACATGGCAATTCAGTATGATTATATCGAAGAGATTCTTCCGAAGGATATTTTCTTTATCACTTCCCAGGAACTTGAAGATATGTATCCTGGTCTTTCTCCCAAGGATCGTGAATATAAGATTGTGAAGGAGAAGGGTGCCGTGTTCATCATGCAGATCGGTAAGATGCTGGCATCCGGCGAACCACACGACGGTCGTGCACCGGACTATGATGACTGGGAGCTGAACGGTGATATCATCGTTTATTATCCGGTTCTGGATATCGCTCTGGAGCTTTCTTCCATGGGTATCCGTGTGGATGCAGCTGCTCTGAAGCATCAGCTGGAGGTTTGTGGCTGTGAGGAACGTGCGGAAATGGATTTCCAGAGAGCTATTTTGAATGATGAACTGCCATTTACGATCGGTGGCGGTATCGGACAGTCCCGTATCTGTATGTTTTATCTGCGGAAGGCTCATATCGGAGAGGTTCACTGTTCGTTATGGCCGGAGGAGACGGTGAAAACAGCTGAAAAATATAATATTCCACTGCTGTAAGGTTTATTCTCCCAAAGGGACGCGAGAGGGATCGGGGGTCCTGGGGGCAACAACACTTTTTGGGCGGTTAGGGCAAGCTTTGAAATCCGACGCTTACGGAGACTTTCACGAGGGTCAGCTGACCCTCGTGAACTTTAGTCGGAGTTAGCGGCTAGTTCAAAGTTGCCCTGCCCGCTGCCTCCTGCCCAGGCACAAACTCTCTCGGGCGTCCGTCTTAAACCAACCTCCAAAAAAGAGAGAGAGCCACCACCCAGTGACTCTCTCCCGTTTACGATCTCAACAATTTTAACACTCCGGCTCAATCAACCCGTAAGTGTTCCCCTTTCTCTTATAAACCACATTCACCTCATCTGTCTCCGCATTCCGGAACACATAAAAATTATGTCCCAGCAATTCCATCTGCACGCATGCGTCTTCCGGATACATCGGTTTAATACCAAACTTCTTGGTACGAATGATATTAACCTCTTCGTCCTCCAGGAACTCATCCTCCACAAACTCTTTCTGGAAGTTTCCTCCTGCCTGCTGCTGATTAACAATCTTGGTTTTATATTTGCGAAGCTGACGCTCAATAACTTCTTCCACCAGATCAATGGATACGTACATATCGCTACTCACCTGTTCGGAACGAATGATGTTTCCTTTTACCGGAATAGTAACTTCAATCTTCTGTCTGTCTTTTTCCACACTCAAGGTTACATGAATCTCTGTCTCCGGAGTAAAATACCGTTCCAGCTTGCCAAGCTTTTCCTGTACGGCTGATTTTAGTCCCTCTGTAATGTCAATATTTCTTCCAATGATAATAAATTTCATGCTGTCCAACCCCTTCGCACTTTATTTTACAAGTAACTGTTTCTGCTTTCACAGTTACGGAGTCAGAATCGATAAATACCACGGTCAGCGATCCTTTCCGGCTCCCTTGTAAGTGTTTTTATTATACCAATAATGCTTGAATTTTGCAACTATTTCGTGAAAATTCATATTTTTTACACATCTTTTTCTGTCAAATCCGGGGGCGATTTTCCAACTGTTCAGAATCTGTTATTTTTCGAAATAATTTTCACTCTTCTGACAAATATCCAGTACATCCTCCCACTTCATACTGCCACCAAAAAGATCCAGTGCGCTTCCCACTGTTACGTCCACACGATTTTTTCCCGCCATACGCAACGTCTCCAGATCCTGAAAACTACCTACGCCGCCTGCATAGGTCACCGGGAGCTGATGATTCTTTGCCAGGAGCTTCACCAACTCCACTTCTATCCCGGAAGCCTTTCCCTCCACATCCACCGCATGAACCAGAAATTCATCACAGTGGGAAGAAAATTCTTCAATCGTCTGTTCCGATACGGGTACCTGTGTAAATTTCTGCCAGCGGTCTGTCACGATATAATATTGTCCGTCTTTTTTCCGACAGCTCAGATCCAGAACCAGATGTTTCCTTCCTACTGCACGCTCCAGTTTTTCCAGATTCTCCCAGTTGATCACTCCATTCTTAAATACATAAGAAGTAACGATCACATGACTGGCACCGGCATCCAGAAAGCTCTCTGCATTGTCCTCCCGGATCCCGCCACCGATCTGCATCCCCCCCGGATAGGCTTTCAATGCTTCTATCGCCTGCTGTCTTGTGGCTTCATAATATGGAGAAGTTGCAGGATTTAACAGAATAATATGCCCTCCCCGAATCCCCCGGGACTGATAGAGCCGTGCAAAAAAGGGAGCATCCTGCTCAGCTACATAGTTTTCCTGAGCCTGATCTCCCTGATCCTGCAGGCTGCCGCCTACAATCTGTTTTACTTTTCCGTTGTGAATATCGATACATGGACGAAATCTCATAGTATTTTCCTCTCTTCTTCTGTTCTTTCCGTATGCTGTCACGTTGTAACGTGGTAAATTTCTATTATCATATCATGTTTCCATATACACGACAACATGTCATCTCAACATCTCATCTTAAAATATTATCGTTACTATTCACTCCGTTCTCAGTAACACGCTCCGCGATGCACAGAATTTAAGCTGATTGCATAAATTCGCGCGATATGTCTCGGGTTTTCTGTGACCTCCGCTCACAAAAAACACCTCGCGGGATATTACCAATGAATAGTAACATATTATCTACCCTGACATACTATCTCAACATACATTTTCATGAACATAGGTGTAAAAAAGAGGGACATTCCGTTTTTGCTCTCACCGGACAAACTGTGGTGAAGCAACAATTGTCCATGTTTTTTCTATTTCTGCGATCTACCGTGCATTCTGTTGGTTCGCATCCCTGCTTCCGCCACCGGTCAGATCCTCCACGCCTTCTCCGATGCCATCCCCCACATCTTTGATTCCCTCACCGACATCCTCTCCGAGATCTTCAATGATATTTCCATTTTCATCCAGACGGTTTCCGTTCTCATCCACCGTACCTTCCCCGGAAGTGGCGCCGTTCATATTGTTGTTCGTGCCGTTGGTTCCGTTATTATTCATATCCGTGTTGGTATCCGGTGAGGTTCCGTTGTTATCACCCGCAGGTACCTGGGAACCGTCGGTGTTGTTTTTATTTTCATTGCCATCCGGCGTATTTTCATCCTGTGTGTTATTCTGGTTGTTGTTCGTATCCTCCGCAGCACTGCCACATCCTGCTGACAGTCCGAGTACAACGGTCATTGCGGTTACGATCAGATATCTCTTCCATACATGTTTCATATTCTGCATCTCCTTTTCTGCTGTGGCTGTAGCTTTCCACAGCATCCCTTTCCTTCATTTTTCAGGCATACAAAACATACACCTGTACAGTTGTAGAATGTGTCGGAAAATGCAAAAATATACGGCCGCTTTTTGAAAAAACGACCGTATCCCTGTTTTCTGTATTCTGTTTTCAATATTTAAAACAATGTAACTGTTCAGTACCTTCACAGTTAATATTACCTACTGAATAGTTACAAAACAATTTACATTTTAAACTTATCCGATCACATCGCTCATCTGATACCAGCCCGGTTCTTTTCCTTTCAGGAACTTGGCTGCCTGAATCGCACCTTTTGCAAACAGTTTCTTGGAGTAAGCTGTGTGCTGGAAAGTAATCACTTCGTCATCACCGGCAAAGATCACATCATGTTCTCCGACGATGGTTCCGCCACGGACAGCAGAGATTCCAATCTCTTTGTCATCTCTCTGTTCTCTTCTCTGGCTTCTGTCGAAAGTATAATGATAAGCGTTGTCCAGTCCCTCGTTCAGGCTGTCTGCCAGAGCCAGGGCAGTTCCGCTTGGAGCGTCCACTTTCAGACGATGGTGTTTTTCCACGATCTCCATGTCAAATCCGGCCGCTGCCAGTGTCTTGGCTGCTTCTTTAACCAGTTTCATCAGCAGATTGATACCCAGGGACATGTTTGCTGATTTTAATACTGCCACATGTTTGCTGGTCTCTTCCACTTTTTTAATCTGTTCATCTGTCAGACCCGTAGTACATAATACAACCGGGATCTGTCTTTTTTCACAGTATTCCAGCAGTGTGTCGGTCGCTTTCGCTGTACAGAAATCGATCACTGCATCTGCCTGCACATCGCAGGTCCAAATATCAGTAAATACCGGATATCCGTTATCTCTGCAGTCATTTAAATCAATACCTGCTACAATTTCAATTTCAGGATCTTTTTCCACTAACTGGGTGATCACCTGACCCATATGGCCGTTACAGCCATGCATAATTACTTTTACCATTTGTGTTCTCTCCTGTTTCTTCCTGCTGCCTTTATGCCAGTTTGATACCGAATTTTTTCATTTCTTCTGCCAGAACTTCCTGGTGTGCTGCTTCCATTTCGGTCAGTGGCAGACGAAGCGGTCCTACTTCTTTACCCATCAGATTCAGGGCTGCTTTTACCGGGATCGGGTTAACTTCACTGAACAGTGCGTGAACCAGCGGCAACGCTTTTAACTGCAGTTCACGGCTTTCTTTTATTTTTCCTTCCAGGAACAGAGCAACAATATCGTGCGTCTCTTTCGGTGCTACATTAGACAGTACAGAGATAACACCTTTTCCACCCAGGGACAGGATCGGTACGATCTGGTCATCATTTCCGGAATACAGATCAATGGCTCCGTCGCAGGCATACATGATATCTGCCACATGGCTGATATCTCCGGATGCTTCTTTGATAGCGGTTACATATTCTGCATTTTTTGCAAGATAAGCAACCGTGGAAGCTGCCAGAGAACAGCCGGTACGGCTCGGTACGTTGTACAGGATCGCCGGTACTTTTGCTTCCTCTGTGATGGTTGTATAATGTTTGATCAGTCCGTTCTGTGTTCCTTTATTATAGTAAGGAGTTACCAGAAGAATACCATCTGCTCCTGCTTCTGCTGCCTCTTTGGACATCTGTGTTGCGGTTGCGGTGGAATTGGAGCCGGTACCTGCAACAACCGGGATTCGATGGTTTACCTTGTCAATGGCAAATCTGATCGTTCTCATATGTTCTTCTTCGGTGAGTGTCGCAGATTCGCCTGTTGTTCCGCAGATCACAATGGCATCTGTGCCTCCTGCGATCTGTTCCTCCAGTAATTCTTCCAGCTTGTCATAGTTTACTTCCAGATTTTCGTTCATAGGTGTAACAAGCGCAACACCTGCTCCTTCAAAAATAGCCATATCTATCTTTACTCCTTTCTTTTGTCTGGATCAATTATCGATCCATCGGACCAATTATTGATATGTAATGTAAAACATATAAAGGTGCACCACCGTCCGGAGGTCCACCTTTTAAGAATCCGCTATGAAATCATCACATGTTTTCTTTGGATAGCACTCCATCTTTCGATGACAGTCATGCCGTTCTTCACAGACATGCCCAAGAACCAAGCTTCAGGTTTCTTCGCCCCTTCGGCACTTTTTCCTTTCCTTTGCCTTCTTCTGTTCCTGAAACATCCGACAAATTACTGATAAAAAATGCAACCTCTACCTAAATTTATAAAAAACATTTTAAATAAACATTTTATTTTTTCAATCATATCATTATTCATTTTTATTGTCAATCCGCATATTCCAGTTTGCTTACAGAAATCTCGTATGCGATCCGCTTCTGCGTCTCTTCTTCACTGATTTTTTTCACGTATTCCCGGCTCTGGATCCTGCCCCAGATCAGGACGTGACCGCCCACCTGAAAAGCAGATGCATATCTGGCATTTCTGCCCCAACAGATGCACGGAATGTAGTCCGATTTTCCATACGGCCGGTTGACGGCGATCAGAAGATCTGCGATTTCTCTGCCAAGTGGAGTTTTCCGGTACACCGGCGGTTTGCATATGTATCCGTCCAGGAAAATGGCATTGCTCTTCATATTTTCATCGTCATCTTCCACAAATTCCACCTCTCTGGCAAACACCGAGAGCACCAGCCGGTTTTTCTTTTCCTCATGGCGGTTGTAGGAGCGAAACTGCCCCATCACATGGATATACTCCCCTTCATAATCCTCATTCACATCCACAAGACGCTCCGAGATCATGACCGGGATCCGGTCCTCGGAATCGCTAAGCCGTTTGACCAGCACATCTACCATATAAAAGCCTTCGCCGAATACCTGATGGCTGAATGTAAACCGGGATGCGATTTTTCCCATGATTTCCACCTGATTGTTTTCAATAATCTTATCTGTCATGATTGTAGTTCCCCTTCCTCTTTTTTGTATTTTGTATAATTTATTTCTATTCCGTTCCTTCCTTATTTAGAACCGGATTTTGAAAAAAAAAATTTTTTCCCTTGTAATCTGAAAAAAATGTGATAGACTTGTATCGTTGGAAATGCCCGTTTTACGGGCTCTTTATATGCATAGAAAGGAAATTGTTTATGAAAATCAAAAGAGAAGATATTCGTAACGTGGCGATCATCGCCCATGTAGACCATGGTAAAACCACTCTGGTAGACCAGTTACTGCGTCAGAGCGGTGTATTCCGTGCGAATCAGGAAGTCCAGGAACGTGTCATGGACTCCAACGATATCGAGCGGGAACGTGGTATCACGATTCTTTCCAAAAATACAGCTGTTTATTACAAAGATACCAAAATCAACATCATCGACACCCCAGGCCATGCGGACTTCGGCGGCGAGGTAGAACGTGTCCTGAAGATGGTAGACGGTGTTATCCTGGTGGTAGATGCGTTCGAGGGTGCTATGCCGCAGACCAAATTCGTTCTGAAAAAAGCGCTGGAACTGGATCTGCACGTGATCGTATGTATCAATAAGATCGACCGTCCGGAAGCCCGTCCGGATGAAGTTATTGACGAAGTTCTGGAACTTCTGATGGATCTGGATGCTTCCGACGAACAGTTAGACTGTCCGTTCCTGTATGCTTCCGCAAAAGCAGGCCATGCTGTTCTGGATCTGAACGATACACCGGAAAATATGGAACCTCTGTTTGAGACCATCTTAAAATACATCCCGGCTCCGGAAGGTGATCCGGATGCAGGTACCCAGGTTCTGATCAGTACCATCGACTACAATGAATATGTAGGTCGTATCGGTGTCGGTAAAGTAGACAACGGTAAGATCGCTGTCAACCAGGAAGTGATGCTGATGAACCATCACGATCCTTCCAAGAAGAAAAAAGTAAAGATCAGTAAACTGTATGAATTTGAAGGTCTGAATAAAATAGAAGTACAGGAAGCAGGCATCGGTTCTATCGTTGCTATTTCCGGTATCCCGGAGATTCACATCGGTGATACTCTGTGTGACGTGGAAAATCCGGAACCGATCCCGTTCCAGAAGATCTCCGAGCCGACCATCGCCATGCATTTTATGGTAAATGACAGCCCGCTGGCAGGTCAGGAAGGTAAATTTGTAACTTCCCGTCACTTAAGAGAACGTCTGATGCGTGAGCTGAACACTGATGTCAGCCTGCGCGTGGAAGATACCGATTCTCCGGACTGTTTCAAGGTATCCGGTCGTGGAGAACTGCATCTGTCTGTCCTGATCGAGAATATGCGCCGTGAGGGTTATGAATTTGCAGTAAGTAAAGCGGAAGTTCTTTATAAAGAGGACGAACGCGGAAAACTGTTAGAGCCTATGGAACTGGCTTACGTGGATGTTCCGGAAGAGTTCTCCGGTACAGTCATCCAGAAAATGAGCGAACGTAAAGGTTCCCTGCAGGGTATGAGTACCGGAAGCGACGGTTCCACCCGTCTGGAATTCGAGATTCCGGCCCGTGGTCTGATCGGTTTCCGTGGAGACTTCATGACTTCCACCAAAGGTACCGGTATCCTGAACACCAGTTTTGATGACTACGCTCCGTACAAAGGAGATATCCAGTACAGAAAACAGGGTTCCCTGATCGCTTTTGAAGCCGGCGAGTCCGTAACTTACGGTCTGTTCGCTGCACAGGAGCGTGGTACACTGTTTATCGGACCTGGCGAAAGAGTTTACGCCGGTATGGTTATCGGACAGAACGGTAAAGCCGAAGATATCGAGCTGAATGTCTGCAAGACCAAACATCTAACCAACACCCGTTCTTCTTCCGCAGATGACGCCCTGAAACTGACCCCGCCGAAAGTCCTGAGCCTGGAACAGGCATTGGAATTCATCGATAACGATGAGCTCCTGGAGATCACTCCTACCAGCCTGCGTATCCGTAAGAAGATTCTGGATTCCAGACTGAGAAAGAGAGCAAATCTGAAGTAATTAATATTTCATTTCAAGTAATAGCCAGGTGTATGGATTCTATCCGGACCTGGCTATTTTTTAGTATTTAATTTCCATTAAAATTGGTAACTGTTCAGTACCTTCACAGTTACAAGCCAAAATGCCATCACCTTCGGTGATGGCATTTTGGCTTGTATGTCTCGGGATTTTGACATATTCATGTCAAAACACCTCGCGGGACAGTGGCTACTGAATAGTTACATCTTTTCATTTTAATGTTTCTGCCAACCACCAGAAACGGATTCCGGAGGCATGGGGGAGGCAGCCTTTTGCTGGTGCTTTTAGCAAATACGAAATCCAGCATTTACGGAGACTTAGGCGCGAAGCCTTTGCTGAGCGTCTTAGTCGCAGTTAATGCTTAGTTCGGATTTGCGTTACCAGCGGTTGCTTTCCCCATGCCTCCGGAATCCGTTTCGTCCCCCTTTGAAAGAAAAAACAGGTACTGCACATAAACTCATGTGCAATACCCGTCTATTCCTCCGGTTCTTACGTCCCGTTATCTATTACTTTTTATTTCTTTTTCTTCTCTTCAGCGCAAATCCGCCAGTTCCCAGAGAGGCAACAGCCAGTCCAAGCATCTCGAAGATGTTGGTCGGGTCGCCGGTCTTGGCTGTCTTGCTGCTACTTGTGCTTCCTGAAGAAGTTGTTGTTTTATTACCTGTACCGGAAGTTGTTGTGTTGTTCTTCGATGCTGCAGGTGTTGTAGTTGGTGTGGTGGTCGGTGTAGGAGTTGCTGCACTTCCATCCGCTTTCACCAGAGCTTCCATAGCTTTGTTCAGTGAAGCTGCTGCATTATCTACACTTGTCTGATCTTTCTTAGCTTCCAGGGCACTCTTTGCATTCTTCAGTGCTACCTGCAGAACTTTCCAGCTGTCTGCTGTGTAATCTGCTTCTTTCAGTGCTTCTGCACTCTGGATTGCTTTTTCCAGAGAAGCTGTGTTGATTTCCTTCGCCGGATCTTCTTTTGCAGCTTTCTTATAAATAAAGCTCAAATCTTTGTATCCGGTTGCAGTTACTACGATTTCAAAGCTGTCACCCTCTGCAAATGGTGCTGCATCTGTGATCAGCGTTCCGTCATCATTAAACAGTTTTACTGCATTACGTCCGCTTACTGCATAAGGTTTTCCATTAACAGATACGGAGGTAATATTCTTGATGTAATCTGCAAATTCTGCGTCAGTAGCGCCTGCTGCTTTTGTCAGACCAGGTTTTTCACTGTTTTCGTTATATGCTGCCGGCATTGTTTCCGCATATACTTCAAATCCAAAACTGATCGGTGCATATTTTCCACTCTTATCAGTAATAGTCAGTGTGTATGCTCCTTTTTTCACATCTTTCAGGATCAGTTTTTCGCCTTTTACGCTGGCAGTAGCACCCTCTACCGTGTACTCTGCGTCAAATCCTTTCGGAAGAGTCAGACCGGAAATAGTAGTTGCCACACTTGTTTCTCCGTCTTTCAGTTCCGCATCTGCTACAGCAACTGCGCTGGTATCAAATTTTACAGGTACATACAGACCTTTTTCGCCGCCTACCGGGATCTCATAGATACCGTTAGCTGTGTAATAAGTCACTTTATCGATATGCTGTCCCATCATTGCTTTGTAATGTTCAGATGATGTCGGGCAGTTATGTACTGCTGTGGTAAATCCGGTAGCCCATGCCAGTTCGGAAACTCTCCAGATATTTTCCAGGTGACGCATACCGTAATCGCTGCCTTCTTTTGTGCTTACAATAACACCGTAGATAGCTGTTCCTGACGGAATGGTATCGGTCAGTCCATCCAGATCCAGCTGATAATCACCGTATTTGGAATCGGTCATCAGTTCCGCTGTCACACCCTCTGTGATGGTTGTAACCGTTCCCTGTGTTGCTCCAAAGGAGAAGGTTCCATCTTCATTTACGGTCAGCTCTTTGTAGTAAGATGGTTTCTCACTCAGTGTATAGTAGGAATGACTTGCGCTCTCAAACAGGGCATCTTTTCCTGTATAATCTGTTGTGCTTTCCTGTCCTCTGTTGGTAACTGTGATACTTACTTTGGAATCATCGGTAATCTGTGTGTATTTGCTCAGATCCGTACCTGCCGGAACTTTTACCGGGAAAGTTACACCGGTGATCTCATCACCGCTTGCATCCACATGGTAAGATCCGCCTGCCAGAGAACCGGTTCTTACTTTGTTCTTGGTTGCAGAGGTAAATGCATCTACTTTGACGTCGTTGTTTACATCTGCTTTGTAGAACTCGTCGTATGGGATGTTCATCAGAACGTAAGTTGCACTTTCTACCAATTCATCCATGGCCTTATTCAGTTTTGTTACAGCATTATTTACCTGTTTCTGTGTATACAATCCACCTGTGGCTGTTTTTAATGCACTGGAGAATGTCTTCCAGCTGTCCGCTGTATAATCACTTTCCTTTAACTCTTCTGCTTTTTTAATTGCTTCATCTAACTGGTTTCTGTCTTTTACCGGATCTGCCAGTACGCTGTTTTCTTCGGTTGCCTGGAAATCATAAGTATAATCTTCATATCCAAGTGCATATACTGTCAGTCTCCAGTAGCCTGTTCCATTGCTTCCTTTCGGAAGTTCACATCTTTCAGATTCTGTAAGGCCAAGCTGAATTCCCATGGATTTATGCATCCAGTTATCTGCGGCAAACTTAGTTCCAAATGTCGCAACCGGAGTAGTATAGGTACTGTCATCACCATAGTATGTCCATTTTACTGCCTGCATGCTGGCACCCAGTCCACCATAATTGCCATTGATATCCACACGCAGGAATTCTCCATAGCTTCCACCTGCTTCTCTCACTTCCGGTTCAACACCTTCTGCTTTTGCATCTTTCAGCTCTGCACCACTGATACCGGAAGCTGTTCCGTTAGTTCTTGCAGAAAAGCTGAAGCTGTCACCATTTTTTGTTACCGTTTTTAATCCATTAGTGTCTTTTGTTACTGCGGCTGTCAGATTTGTGTAATTTTTCAGACTGCTCTCACTGTATCCACCAGACAATTTTTCTCCGTTTTTTACAACTGCATAGTTCTGGCAAAATGCTTCGTAATCTTCCGATTTCACTTTTACAGGAACATATTTCAACCCGGTTACTACATAATGATCAATGTCATTTTTGTTGTAATTTAAGGTTGTTCCGTCTGTTAATACTGCTGTTGTTACACCTGTGTAATATGCAACATCATATGATTTTCCATCTTTCATATAAATAGTTGCATTACACTGGAAGCTTCCACGGTGTAAGCCGTGATTTGTTGTTGCACGGGTAACCGTATCAAAAGCACCTTTATCGTACTCATTTTTATTATCCAGTTCAGAAGAGGAACTGCTGTCTCCGGCTGCCTGTACACCCTCCTGTGCCCAGTACTCTGCCCATGTAAGACCTGCATATACATATTTGTATTCCGGTGCATAAGTAAACTTAAGTTCCGGATATCCGGTAGATGTTACAACGATATCAAAGCTTGTGCCATCTGTAAATGCTGCTGCCTCTGTTATCAGTGTTCCATCCGTATTGATCAGTTTTGTTGCCCCACGACCACTTGCCGCATATGATTTTCCATTTACAGACACAGAAGTAATACTATTGATGTAATCTGCAAAATCTTCGTCGCTTGCATCTGCATTTTTTGTTATTGTCGGATTTTCATTATCGTTATTATATGCCGCCGGTGTACTGTCAACAGACAGAATGAAGGTGGTGGTCATGTCTGCATAGGCATTGTTTTTATCGGATACTGTCAGTGTATATTTTCCTTTTTTGGCATTGGTGAATACGATTTTTCCGTTCTCTACTCTGAAATCCAGTCCGTCAATCTTATATTTCGGAACGAAATCTGCCGGAAGATTGGAAAATGTAAACTCTGTTTCCCCTGCTGATAAGCTGCCATTTTCTACGCTTACTGTCTGTCCTGCTTTTTTCGGCACATACAGATCATCGACCGGAATTTCATAGATTCCCTTAGAAGTATAATAAGTCACTTTCTTGATATGCTGTCCCATCATGCTCTTATAATGCTCAGAAGATGTCGGACAATTGTGTACTGCTGTAGTAAATCCGGTACACCATGCAAGTTCTGTCACTCTCCAGATATTTTCCAGATGGCGCATACCATAATCGTTACCTTCTTTTGTACTTACAATAACACCGTAAATCTGTGTATCACTCTGGGAAATGGTGTTCTCCAGTCCGTCCAGATTCAGCTGATAATCGCCGTAAGAAGACTGTGTGGTAAGTTCCGGTGTCACTCCGGATACTGTCTTGACTGTTCCCTGTGTTTTTCCGAAAGACAGACTTCCGTCAGCATTCAGAGTTACTTCTTTGTAATATTCCGGTGTTTCGCTCAGTGTGTAATAAGAATAACTTGCACTTTCAAACAGAGCCTCTTTTCCTTTGTATGTAGTTGTGCTGGTCTGACCTCTGTTCGTAACAGTAACATCTACCGAAGACTCATCTGTGACTTTTTTATACTTGCTCAGATCAACACCCTCGCCAACTTTTACAGGGAAGGTTACACCAGTAATTTCATCGCCGCTGCTGCCCACATGATAGGATCCGCCTGCAAGACTGCCTGTACGGACTTTATTTTTCGTTGCAGAGGTGAAGGCATCTACTTTTACACTGTTATTTACATCTGCTGCGTAAAACTGGTCATATGGAATATTCATCAGGACATATGTTCCGGTTGTAACATCCGGTGTCTCCGGTTCTGACGGTTTTATTTCCAGAGCTGCAACCGCTTCATCCAGTGCTTTCTGGGCTGCGTCAACTGCTTCCTGAGATTCTTTTGCTTCCAGGGCTGCTTTTGCTGCGGTAAGCTTTTCTGTCATATTTGTCCAGGATGCTTCTGTATAATCTGCCTGATTTTTTTCTTCTGCTGCTGTGATGGAAGCCTGAAGACCATCTGTCTTTACTTCAACCGGAGTTGGATCCTGTTTTTCAGCTGCTGACTGGATAGCTGCAAGAGCTGCCTGTTTTACTGCTGTAGCAGTACGGGTTGCACCCGATACTCCATCTGCTCCAATCTTCCATCCATTAATTGTTGCTTCAGTTGCTGGCTGACCTTCCAGCAAAGGTTTTATTCCTTTGCTTTTGTTATAAGCTTTATTAAAATAGCTATCATTTCCTGAGCTATAAGCTGCATCCGGTGTCACTGTAATATTTTCAAATTTTCCATCTTTTACTGTGAGCTCAACAGAAACACCATAATCTGCCCAGTCATCATCCACATCAGCAGCCGGATCTCTGTTTACCTGCGCAGTACTTGTGTACGTTCCATCCGCTGCTACCTGATCCCCGGTCACTGCAAATGCTGTTACCGGGCAAAGTTCCACTGCCATTGCTGCGGCTACCGCCATGGCCATTGCTTTGGTCCTGACTCTTTTGTTGTTCATAAACTCCTCCTTCTTTTACCATAAAATTTTATAGTAGCTTATTATGTAACTATTCAGTAGCCAATGGGGAGGTACTGAACAGTTACCTTATTATCAAGTTAGTCACTATTTCTACTATTAGTTGATAATATTTATTATTAGTTGTGGCTAACCTATAATCAAAAAAAATAGACGTTATCTCTTTTCTCAGGAATGTACCTGACAGCTGCCTCTCTCTCTTGGGCTTTTATCAAGAGAGAAGTACCTGTCAGATACATTCCTTTTCGTTTATTTGTAACTGTTCAGCACCTTCCCGGTAGCTACCGAATAGTTACATTTATTTGTTCTTTCTTTCCGCTCCCGCACCCTGGCTGACTGCCGGGAGGATTTTCCGGCTCACCACGCCGATCAGGATACCTGTGATCATTCCTGCGATCATCAGCACCGGCAGGTAATACAACAATTTTGTATTTTCCAGCACACACATCGCCACTGCGATCTGCCCGATGTTATGGGACACGCCTCCGGCAATGCTTATGCCGATCATGGAAAATCCTTTGATCCGCTTCAATAGCAGCATCACCAGAAAACTTAAAATACCCCCTGCCAGACTGTACAGGATCGACATGCCGTTTCCGAACATAAATCCCACCAGAAGCACCCGGAGGATCACCACCAGTAGCACTTCCATCGGTGCCAGGATATACAGCCCGGTGACCGTCACCAGATTGGCAACTCCTAATTTAATTCCCGGTACTCCCAGGTTGATGGGAATCAGGCTTTCCACATAACTGAAGATCATCGCCAATGCCACAAGCATCGCACCGCTCGATACCCTCCGGCTGATGCTGGCCAGACTGCGTTCCCTGCATCCATTTTTCTGCTGTTCCTGTTTTTTCATCTTCTCGTTTCCTTTCGGAGTATGTTGCTCGTAACTCTTCCACGACTTCACAGTCACCTTCTGAATCATTACGATTTCTCATCTTTCTTTCACTTCGCAATCGTATCCGGCACCAGCTCATCATCTGCCGCCTTACTGTCCGTATCATTCTGACGGATCACTTCCACCACCAGTTTATGGGGCAGACATACGATGGTCTGTTTCTGACCGCTGATCCTGCCCTGCTCCTTGCAGTAGCCGTCCGGGCAGTCTGCTTCTTCCATATATGCCTGTCCGTCCTCGATGCGGATCACATTGTGAAATTCTCCTTCAGTAACTTCGATCGTCTGATCTTTCTCCAGCGGATAAGTTCCATAGATTTCTCCGTTCACGGTAATCTGTACCTGATCCCCCTTCGTCTCTCCGGTTACATGCATCACCAGAAGCATTACCAGAGCCACCAGCACGATCCCTCCTGCCAGCAGGATATCTCTTTTTTTCATATCTGCTCCTTATCTGTCATTTTTGAAAAGCGCAGATCTTACAGTCCCAGCCACAGACAGATCCCAAGCAGGATCAGTGCACGCAGAATCGTAAACCAGAACTCATTTCCTTTGAGCTTCCGGATTCCGCAATGAATGTGCTTCTGTGGACAGATATCGATACACTTCTGACACTGGAAGCAATCACCGCTGACAGCCCAGTCACCATCCGACGGAAGGCCGATCTGAGACGGGCAGGTCTTCGTACATGCTTTACATCCTTTTCTGCAGTTTTCTCTCGTTCTGTGAAGGGAGAAAAACGGCAGTACCGGAAGCAGGGAAAATACTGCTCCCATAGGGCAGAAGAACCTGCAAAAGAATCTTTCCTGTACACACATGCCAGCCATCAGAAGAATCAGGACTACAAGACCGATCCCATAGCCTCCCAGACGGAAGTTTCCTGCATGGATCATGGAAAATACATCCCACGGGCTGGTTCCCTGCGCTTTTCCATATACTCCAGAATAACACAGAAGGACAATCAGCAACAGTACCAAATATTTCATATAACCTAAAATCCCGACTGCCTTTTCCGGAATCTTCACCGGTTTCTTTTTCAGTTTTTTGCATGATTTTATATACAGAGTATGCAGTGCGTCTCCAAAAGTACCGAAAGCGCAGGCAAACCCGCAGAAGAATCTGCCAAATACCATAGTGTAGAGACAAATCACCAGAAGCACCGTCACAAACGATGTCATAGCAACCTTCTCACCTGCTCCTATCTTGGTAAAAATGTATTTTACCCCCGCAAATGCTGCGGTATAGACAGATGGAATAAATATAAAATAAAGAAGCTGAATCAATGCCCGCAGCCAGGTATGTATTTTTTTTCTTTCTTTCGCTGTTAGATTATGTATATCCATAATTGCTGTCTTAATCCTCCTGGTTTGCTGCTTCTTCCAGTGCCTGTGCCACCGCTTCTTTGATACCGGTGGAACTGAAGGTTGCACCGCTGATCGTATCTACCTCTGCACTCTGTGCTTCAAGGATTGTCGGAATAATATCCTCTGCCATAGAAAGATATGCACCATCTTCTTTTTCTGCCGATGTGATATTGATTTCAGAAATTTTTCCGTTTTCAATGATCACTGCCACATCTATCGGTCCGCCAAATCCCTGTGCTTCTTCGGTATAAGTTCCGTCTGTGTAAGCACCGTCTGTGGTTGTGCCTTCCTTTGCTGCATCGACTGACTGTTCCTGTTCCAGTTCCGCCTGCTGCTCTCTGAGATGTTCTTCTGCCTGTTCTCTTTTGTCGAGTACCGTGTTATATCCGTTCAGGCAGACAACGACAGCCACCACACTGATCGCTCTGGTCAAAAATTCTCCCATTGTCTGTTCTCTTTTCTTTCTTGTTTCTTACTGCCTCTTTGCGTTATTTAATGCCTGCTGGCATGCATCGATAATTGCCTGGGATGTACAGGTCGCTCTGGATACCGTATCGATGCCATCCAGATTACCTTTTTCCGTAATCTGTTTTACCACACCCGTCTTGCTTGATGTTCCGTTGACCGCTTTATTAATGTAGCTGTCGTTACCGGATCCTCCGTCTCCATACACATTATCAATTTTTATAATCTTATCATCCTGAATCGTCACTTGTGCAAACAGATTATATGCTTCAAAATCTATATCTGCATCCGGCAGACAAAGTACTGTTACCGGATATACACCATCTATGTAAGTACTTTCCGGTGGAAGATCCGGTTCCGGATCGTCATTTGTTCCATCCGAAATCTGCAATTCTGTGACTGCCTGATTTAACTGCACTGCCGCCTCATCAAGCTGCGTCTGTTCTGTCGCGTTTTTCAGTACCTTTCTGGCATCCTTCAGACGAACCTTTACAACTGCCCAGCTTGCAGAAGTATAGTCACTGCCGTTCAGTTCGTTGACCGCATCGATTGCTTTTTCTACTTCCTCTGTATTCAGCTGTACTACATTGTTATCATCATCGGTGTCTGTCTCTCCGTTAGTGACACGTTTTGCTTCTTCCAGCGCATTCTTTACCGCCTGGATCAGTCCCTTAGAACTATAAGTAGCACCGGATACGGTATCTACCTCTGTACTCTGTTTTTTCATCATCTGTGTGACCACATCCATGGCACGGCCGAAGAAAGCATCGTCATCCTCTTCTCCGATAACCAGAACTGCCTTCAGTGTCTTTTCCCGGATCACGATGGCGACCGTAATATCGCCGTTATATCCTTCTGCGGTTCCGTAGTAGACGCCCTCGTTATACGGGAGTGTTCCTGTAACCGCTGTTGTACTATTTTCTGTATTTTCTTTATTTTCCGTGTCTGTTCCGTCAGAACCGGAGTTGCCTCCTTTTTCCGCAGATGCAGTCTCTGTCACTGCTGCCTGGCTCAGTGCATTCCGCACCGCCTTAATGATTCCGTTGGAACTGAAGGTTGCACCGGATACCGTATCAATACCATTAGTACTCTGTGCCCCCAGGATCTGATTGATCACCCCGGAAGCTTTCTGGATATATTCACTTCCATCATTGGTCTCCACGATCTGAATATTACTGATCTTTCCACCGGTGATCACAACTTCTACCTTCAGATTTCCGGCAAATCCTGTTCCGGTTCCATAATAGGTTCCATCTTTATATGCTGCCGGTTCCTGTACGCTTCCTACTGTCTCCGGTGTTGACTGGCTCTGGCTTGCGGAAGTTCCTTCCTGTGAAGAACCCGTCGTACCACTGTCTTTTTCTCCGGTCAATGCATTTTTTACCGCACTGATAATTCCTTTGGAACTATAGGTTGCACCGGATACCGTATCTACCTTTGTACTCTGCTTTTTAATAATCTGATCAATCAGACCTTTCGCCCGTCCGAAAAACGGTTCATCATCAGAAGCGCTCAAAATCTCGATGGATGTGATCTGTTTGTCTTTGATCGTAACCGCTACCGTGATATTTCCCCGATATCCGGTTCCACTCCCCTGATACACACCATCTTCCAGATCAAAGGAACCCTTTGCCTGTTCCTCTTCTTCTGCCGCTTCATCCTCTTTTGTTTCTTCTTCCGTGCTGGTCTTTACCACCGGTACTTCATCCTCCTGCTCCTGTGTATCCTCCACAGACGCTTTCGTCTCGTAAACCGGCACTTTATATCCATATAAAGATCCTGCCACACATGCCGCCACAACCGCAGCGGAAACAACCGGGGCAAAGGGCTTGCATTTTTCCAGCATTTCTCTGATGTCCATCTGCTTTCTCTCCTTTGTTTTCGAGTATTTTTATGTACTGACTTTGTAACTGTTCAGCGGCTTCCCAGTGGCGAGCCAAAATGCATCTAAACGTCTTCTGTGATCACATTTGTACTTGTATGTTTAGGGATTTTCGCATAACTTTTATTTATGAATCACTGTTACATCCATATCCGTAGTCAGACTGTCGGCGATTCCTTCTGTCACATACAGTTTTCCGTCTGCCGTTTCCATAATTGTTTCGAATTCATCGCTGTTTTTCCGCCAGAACTGTGCTGCTTTTTCTTCTCCCATAATAAACAGGGAAGTCGAAAGACCATCCGCAAGGGTTCCGTCATCGCTGACGATCGTTACAGAGATCAGCCCGCTGTCTGCCGGATATCCGGTAGCCGGATCAATAATATGATGATATGTAACGCCATCTTCCTCAAAATAACGTTCGTAACCACCGGATGTGATCACCGCCTGATTTTCAATCTCCAGAATACCGAGATAATCTTCCGTATCATCCGGACTCTGGATCGCTACTTTCCATTTGCTGCCATCTGTTTTACATCCCAGTGCCTGTACGTTTCCACCAAGGTTTACAAGCCCGCTTGTCACACCGCAGTCCTGATAGATCTGCATAATCTGAGCAGAGGTATATCCCTTTGCGATCCCACCCAGATCGATCTCCATGCCATCCCGGTCAAAAGAGATTTTTCTTGTGTCTTTGTCGTAATTCACTTTGGACGCATCGGCAAGGATCAGCTTTTCTTTCAGTGTCGCATCATCCGGCACATGATACTCCTGCGTCGGAAATCCCCATGCCTGCATCACCGGGTAAATCGCAATATCAAAGGCTCCTTCTGTCTTGTCATACAACTCCAGCGCCCGTTCCACCAGATATCCGCCATCTTCAGAAAGTGTTGCCTCTCCTTTCTGATTCAGCTGATAGATCTCACTGTTCTCATCTCCAGTGGAGAGAAGGGCATCAAGAGCTCCCACTCTCTCTGCCGCCTTGTCAACTGCCTCCTGAGCATGCTCCCCATATGCAGTCAGTGTCATATAGGTATCCATGGCAAAGAGATCCCTGGACGCTTCTTCTGTTTTCTCGTTCGGATCTTTGCCGGATGCTTCCGTTTCTGTGTTTCCCGTCTCCTGCTCATCCTGCGCAGATTCTTCTGCAGTGATTTCCTGTTTCGTTATATTTTCTGTCTCATCTTTCGTTGTTTTCCCACATCCGCTGATGACAAATGCAGGAATCAGACAGACCAGCAATACTTTTTTTAATTTCATTTATTAACCTCTTATTAGTCCTTTCTAACTTTCGATAGTATAAACTTTATTTCGTTTCATTGTCAATTCTTGATTTTCTTATTGTACTTATTTTCTCATTATTTTATAAAAATAAAGCATATTCTGCAACCGAAACAACACACATTCGTTGCTCCTGTTCATAATATAATTATCAGAAAACCTTCGAATCGGACTTCTTTATCTTACATCCATTCGAAGGTTATCTCAATTATTCTTCTTCATTTCTCTTTATTTTAACAGTTCCTCCGGAATCTTATGATCTTTATAATAATAATCCCGATCATGGTCGTTGATCTCACGCAGTACCCGGCACGGATTGCCAACTTTTTCCATGTTCGGCCGATAGTGTCCATATTGTTCATTTCGTCACTTTCTACAATCCTTTCGCACTTTACCAGTATAATACGCCAGAATATCAGCTCCTTTTTCTTTATTTTTCCCTTTGTTCATTGCATATTTCCTAAATTTTAAACATGTTTTTTCTATTATTCTATGCATTATTACTTTTATCTGTTATAATGATATATAGCATAAATTTGATTTTACTGTAACTATTCAGCAGCCACTGTGAAGGTACTGAACAGTTACATTTTACTTACTTTACTTACATTGGGAGGGCTTGCAGAAATGAATAAAAAAAACGTTGTACATATACCGGCTACACATCCGGCTCAGTCCGTTTCTTCTTCCGCACGGCGGAATACTGAAGTCTCCGCCCAGATCACACTATCGGATTCTATTTTAACCGGAGCGGTTGTAGAATATCGAAAGGCAGGGTATCGTTTTATTCGGCACATGCATACAAGTATCGAGATCTATCGGATACTTTCCGGGGAATGCTATATGGATATCCAATCGGAGACCATTCATTGCACCGAAGGTGATTTTATTATGATCCTTCCGGATGTTGTACACTCTTTCTATCTGAATGATACTTCAGACTGCGAATTCCAGCATATTCATTATGACCCTGATATGTTTTCCACTGTTGTGCTTGAAGATGATGGGATTGTCCCGATTACCTTGCTTCATGCTATCCTGTTTTCTTCGCATTTTTATTACAGGCTCAGATCGGATACTGTGATAGATGGTCATATTCAGAAGCTTATTGACCTGAATGCTTCTTGTGAAAGTCTGTTTACAGCTGCCAATCTTAATGTTTCCATGATGAATCTGATGCTTTATATTCTGGATCATACGAATCCGGTGCACGAATACACAGACCCACAGCTGAAAAATAGTTATGTAGCCTATGCACTGAATTATATTCACGAACATTTTAACACCAAAATCCTGCAGGAAGATATTGCCCGGCAATTACAGATCTCAGTCCGCTATCTGAGTAAGCTGTTCAAGAGCTATATGGGAGTTACACTATCAAACTATATTAATATCTACCGCATCAACCGATCCATCCGACTAATGCAGACTACTGATCTGACACTGACGGAGATTGCTCTGCAAGTCGGATTTACAGACTCCCAACACTACTCGAAGGTGTTTATGAGTATCATCAATGAGACGCCCTCCCAGTACAGGAAGGCCATCTAAAAAATAACGCCACCGAATATCCGGTGGCGTTATTTTTACGCTTTGCTGCCAGTATGTTCTATTTCTAACATACAGGTATTCTTTTTCTGCAGACTCTCTTCCAGATCATACCCCATCTGTTCGCTTCTCCAGTTTATGGATTCTTTACACAAACAGAAAGCCCCAAAAGCACAAGCCAAAAATATCATGGTTATTAAAATAATTATCAATGCAAACATGTTTACTCCATCTATTTTCTATTTGCCAAATAATCCAAAACCGTTCGGATGCAAATCTGAGTTCTGCATCCGAAACGATCGGTTAATGCCTGCTTAATCCTCTCTTTTACGTTTTACAATAACAGTTCCTGCAACCGCAGATGCTGCCAGGGTAAATAACCAGGCTGCTGCATTGGCTGTATCACCTGTTTTTGCAGCTCTGGCTGTAGATGTGCTGCCTGTGGTTGTTCCACCTGCATTGGTGCTTCCTGTGTTGGTATTGCCGGAAGGTGCTGCAGGTTTTGCGCCTGACTGTGGTGTTGTACTCGGGGTTGGTGTTGTAGTTGGGGTTGGTGTTACAGGTCCCGGAGTAGGAGTCGGATCCTTCTTTGGATCTTCCTTCTTTCCATCGTCCTGTTTTCCATCATCCTGTTTTCCGTCGTCTTTTTTGCCGTCATCCTTCTTGCCGTCGTCTTTTGCTTTCAGTTCATCGAAAGCTTTTTTGATTTCGGCATTTGCTTTTTCTACCTCTTCCTGAGTTACATTGTCACCATTCAGTACTTCCTGATACTTTTTGTAGACTTCCTCCAGATTTTTCAGAGATTCCTCTGTGTATTTATCTTTGTTCTCCAGAGCTTTGTCTGCATCTTTTGCAGTTTCCTGCAGTTTTTCTTTATCTGCCTTTGTTATAAATGTATCTTCTACTTCTTCTGTTCTGTCAGACTCCATACCGTCTGCATCCACTACTGTTACGGCTACATTGTACTGAGTACCTACTTTAAGGCCAGTCAGCTTGTACTCTGTTCCTTCTATAGGCAAATCATTCTGTCGTTTACCATCCAGATATACATTGTATCCAGGTACCATCGCTCTTTCCGCAGCCGGCTCCCAGGTAACGATTGCGGTGGTATGAGTAATTTCAGATACTTTTACATTCGTAGGAGCGGATGGTTTTTCCGGGGCAGGTTCCTCGTTTTTAAGTGTTGTAAATGTGAAGGCTGCAGATCTTCCTGATTCATTTCCCGCTGCATCCACTGCACTTACGGTTACTGTGTATTCTGTATCCGGAGTAAGACCTGTCAGTTCAAGTTCCAAACCTTCCACCAGCTTGTCCGTATTTACTTTTGTTTCATCTACATATACATTATATCCGGCTACTCCTACATTATCTGCAGATGCTGTCCAGGTAATCTTTGCTCCTGTCTGTGTCACGTCTGATGCTGTTACACCTGCCGGTACAGATGGTGCTTCATTATCTTTCTCTTCTTCCGCCTCTAATGTTTTAAATGTAGCTGCTTCAGATCTTGCGGATTCGTTTCCTGCTGCATCCACTGCACTTACTGTTACTGTATATTCTGTATTTGCTGTAAGTCCGGTTAAATCATATTCTGTAACCGTTACAGGGGAAGTGTTTACTTTGGATTCACCCAGATATACGTTATATCCGGCTACTCCTACATTATCTGCAGATGCCGTCCAGGTAATCTTTGCTCCTGTCTGTGTCACGTCTGATGCTGTTACACCTGCCGGTACAGATGGTGCTTCGGTATCCTGTGTTTTCAGTGTTGTAAATGCAGCTGCTTCAGATCTCTCCGATTCATTTTCTGCTGCATCCACCGCAGTTACTTTTACTGAATAATTTGTCTCTTCTGTAAGAGCAGTTAAATCATATTCGGTAGTTGTTATAAGTGTTTCATTTACTTTTGCTTCATTTAAGTATACGTTATATCCAACTACTCCTACATTGTCTGTTGCTTCGCTCCAGGTAACTTTTGCTGTTGTTGTTGTAACATCTGTTACTACTACATTTGTCGGTGCTGATGGTGCTTCTGTATCTGCCGCATTTTTTGTTGTAAATGTATATACAGCTCCTTCTGAAACATTACCGGCTGCATCAACTGCTTTTACAGTTACTTTATATTCTGTTCCTGCTGTAAGACTTTCCAGTGCATATTCTGTTCCTGTTACAAGTGTCTCGCCGTTTACAGGAGTTTCAGAATCATTTACGTATACATTGTATCCTGCCACGCCTACATTATCTGTAGATGCTGTCCAGGTAACTTTTGCTGTTGTTGTTGTAATATCTGTTGCTGTTACCTCTGTTGGTGCTGTCGGTGCTTCTGTATCTGCTGCAGCTTTATCTACGTAAGTAATAATCGGTGTAATATGAGCAGATGGTTTGGTTGGGTTTTCGTTACATTTTGCTACTACACGGATGATGTCACCCTGAGTTACTTCAAGCTCTACCGGTTTTTCCCACTCTCCCACTTTCTCTTTACTATTTACAAGCGTTACACTCTTCTTCTCTGTGCCATTCACAAAGAGACCTAAGGTAACAGTTCCTCTTGTATTTCCAGGTTGACGAAGATATGGCTCGTCATCTTTTACATTGAACGTAACGGTTCCGCTCTTCGGTACTCGATATGCCATTGCAGTAGAGATATCTGTGCTTGGCGGTGCAGAAAGTAAACCGTGAACAGATGGATTTGTTGTTGTAATTGTTCCCTGTGGTGCATCAATACCAGGACCATAATATGTATGAGTAGCCCAGTTTGGCCATCCATCTTTATCGACTGCTGTCATATTCGCCCAGTCACCGGATCCGTCCTTTATCTGGCCGAACCAGACATTTCCCTGCTGTCCATTTACATAATCTAAAGTCCAGTTATATGTATTTTTCTGAGCGATTATATAATCGTTTGTATCTCCGTTTTCAGCAGTGATACGAAGAATCATTCCTGCTGTTACGTTATCTATATCTGCCAGTTCGTTTTCGCCGTTTAATACAGAAACCGTTGCTGTGTCTGCTACTGTGATATTTGCTTTCACTTCTTTTACGGTAGCCGGATTGTTGTCTGTATAAGGAACGCTCATGGTTGTTCCTTTTACTTCATAGTAACAATCTTTTAATTCTTTATCCGAACTTGCAACAACTGTATAAGTTACACTTTCCATTTCTTCATAAGAAAGTGTAATCGTTGCTCCACCTTTTACGATGTCTGTTCCTGTAAGTTCTGTCTCGCCTTCTTTAATAGTAACTGTAACGCCTGTATCGACGATGACATTATTAAGGAAATCCTCTACTGTTGTATTTTTCGGAAGATCACTTACATTTCTTTCGGAAACAGTATACACATTGGATCTCAGTACAAGTGCTACTACTGCATCACTTTCTGCTGCTCCGATCTCCGGTACTGCTGTAATCTTGTGACCGAAGAAATCGTGATCGATGGTATAACCGTTTCTGTCAACTACGACTTTACCGGCATTGATTGCAGGAGAGTTTTCTGCAAGTTTGTATCCATCAAATACTGTTGTAGCGGTTGGATCTTCATGTCTTCTTGCACTATTGTCTTCTGCTACTGCACTCGGACCGGAACCTGGATTAACAAGTACTTTTGTGTTTGTGTTTGCGTCTACTTTTACAGCAGCTGCATCGTTCGGAAGGTTCGTTATATTGTAATATAAATTATTGCTGTAAGTCTTATTCCCTGCATTTTCAGGATTCCAATCTCTTACTTTAACTGGTGTTTTATTTGCAAAATAGAAAATATTATTTTCCATATCTACCGGACCATTATTCCGGTGAACTGTACTCCAGATTGTATCAAGACCTTCTTTGATAAAGAATGTATTGTTATAAACCTGGCAGTTTCCAGTGTTTCCGGCCGGATCCAGAGGTCCCATATCTTCATACTGACTGATATTGTAGCGGAATGTATTGTTGATGGACTCCGGACCACAGAACATGATGGTACTTGCTGTATTGCCATGACTGTAGTTGTACTGATAGTTTGTTCCATCACCATAGTCAGCATCCCAAGGCTGTCCGTCGCCGTTACCTCTTGACGCATTCAAGGTTGTAAAACATTCGTTATACTGGAAAATCGCATTTTTACATTTCCATGGCCAGATACCTGCTGCCACACGTCCTGCTCCAACGCCCTGCGTACCGTTTACATTACCATTTGCATCCAGACTTGGCTGATTCTCTGAGTAGTCTGTTGTATTAATCTGTTCAGCTGCGTTCTCTGATACATTGTACTGAACCATCGGTCTGTCCAGATACATGGTTGTGATGGCATCTCCACCTACATGGTTCAGGTAGTTGTTCTCGATCACAACATTGGATGAAGCATATTTTGCCATTGTTGCATCTGATAATGCACCTGTCGTGAACTGTCTCCACTGATAGGTATATCCAACTGCAATTCCCCAACGGTTTACAGTATCCAGAGAACAGTTTCTAATCTGGATATCATTGTATCTTGCGATTCCGGTTTCGCCTTCATTCGTTGGTTTTGCAACGATGAAATAGATACCACCATTTGTCATGTGTTTGTTATAAACGTTACCTGTTACGTTATGAATATAAAGATCATTTAATACGATATGATCTACAGTTCCATTGTCTTTTGCAACTCCGGCAACACCGGTTCGATCCATTGCGTATGCATCATTATACGCTTTACCTTTTTCGGTATCGGTTGCACTGTTTCTGTTGTTTGTCAGCTCAAGACCTTCGATTTCAAGGTATTCAGCATCTTCAATTAAAATACTGGAAGATACAGTACCTTTCCACTTATGGTTCTGGTTATCCAGCGGAGTACCATAATTCAGCTCCCACTTTCCATGACCGTTTGTATTGATCTGCGGTCTTTTTCCCTCGCCATAAGTAGATATTTTTACCGGTGCTTCTGCAGTACCGCTGTCCTCTTTTGTAAACTTAAGAGCCTGATCCTCAAATACAGATTCTTTTTTCAAAAGCACTGTATCTCCTGGCCCAAGGTTAAGTGCATTTACTTTGTCAAGTGTCTGGAATGCCTTGTTTTCTGCTGTTCCATCATTGCTATCGTTTCCCTCTTTGGAATCAACATAATATGTTGTTCCGGTCGCGGTATTTCCCTCAGCCTTAACAGATACTGCAGGCATCATTGATGCGACTGTTGTTCCTGCAAGCAGAAGTGCTAACGTACCGCTCATCCATCTTTTCTTCATACCTTTTCTCCTTCCGTTATTGTATATTCTTCAAGGTGTACCGGTTCACATCTTTCATGTTTCCTTCCACCTGAGAACCGTTTTCACGCTGCGTGATCATATCGTCGTATTTTTGTTCACGCAGTTCTCTTTCGACTGCTATTCTTGCTGTCTCCAGGTCAGCATTTTCTTCGCTGTCTCCAAATATCCAGTCGCGACTCTGATAGTGCTGAAGAACCTCGTCTTCCGTCAGTTTCATACCCTCTCTGGAGGTATCGTTACAGTATTTTTCCTTCAGAGTACTGAGCTCATAGTCCAGATACAGCTGAAACGTATACTCTTTCAGTCCGTAGATCACTTCGCCTTTTTTTACTTTCTCGCTCCGCTCCGCATTACCATCCTTCCAGCGTTTTTCCAGAGCCTCATAGCTGCTGTCTGCTACATCTCCGTTTTCTTCGGCAAGATCATATACTGCATGGATGTATTTTAACTGTTCTACTGTATTCCGGGTGAGGATCTCATAGCCGTATTGTCCGTCGTATTGCTTTTCCCAGAAATCCGTTCCGTATACGGCATCATAATCCTGTTGGATCTGCATCTTTGTATCATATTCCACGGAATTCATGCAGTTCACATACTCTTCCTTACTGATCGGATCATCGGCTACAGTCAGATCGAATCGATTGGCACACTTGTATATGACGGCTCCGCCGGCAATTCCTGCAACTGCAATCACCGCTGTGACAGCTCCGATCTTCATAAGCTGTTTTTTTCGATTCTTCATTATCTACCTCCTTCCGGCAATGTAGCCTGTTCCGTCTGCATACAGACTGTCTCAGTCTCTTTTGTTCTAATTATAACGATTCGTTTTTTTATCGGCTCGTTCTTTTGTGTTGATTTCATCATCTATTTTGTCAAATTCGGAACTACAATAAAATGCCACGTTAAAGCGGAATAGATTATTGAACAAAAAAAGAGCCATATCTTTTTCAGATATGACTCTCATAATTGTTACTATTGTTCTAATTACAGCACACGGCGAACTGCAACGATCGGTCTGTACGCAGCGTTTCCGCTGATCTTAATACCGTCTTTTGCGTTACTTGCATGTACGATCTGTCCACCGCCCATGTAGATCGCTACATGACCTGCGTAGCAGATAATATCTCCAGGCATTGCCTCAGAGTAGGAAACTCCACGACCACAGCCTGCCATTGCTCCGGAGGAATGAGGAAGGGATACACCAAACTTTGCATATACACTCATGATAAATCCGGAACAGTCAGCACCGTTTGTCAGGCTTGTACCACCCCATACATAAGGATTGCCAACAAACTGGCATGCGTAATTAACAACGGACTGTCCTGTCGGGTTATATGATACGCTGCTGCCTGAGCTTCCTGATGAACTGGAAGAAGAACTTCCGTTGTCCTTGGATGTTGTTGCACTTGAGTTGCTGCTTGCATTGTTACTGCTTGTATTGCTATTAGATTTATTGCTTGTTGAAGAACCGGAACTTGCAGCTGTGTTACTGCCGGAAGTAGAGGAAGATTTCTTGCTTGCTTCTGCTGCTGCTTTCTTAGCTGCCTCATCTGCTGCTTTTTTGTTTGCTTCTTCCTGTGCTTTCTTTGCAGCTTCTTCTGCTGCTGCCTTCTTAGCTGCTTCCTCGGCCGCTTTTCTTGCTGCCTCTTCCGCTGCTTTTTTCTCTTCTTCTTCAATTTTCTGAATCTCAGCATTCTGCTGGCGAATCAGTTCCGTGTACTGTGCAGCCTGGCTCTGAGCCTGTGCGATCTGTGCATCATAATCACTGGAAGTTGCTTTCTTTTCTTGCAGCTGAGTCTGCATACTCGCCTGACGATTCTGATACTCCTGGTTCATCTCTTCCAGTTCTGCTTTCTCACTGTCCAGCTGATCCCCAAGGTCTTTTACCTGCTGTACAGTCTCTTTGAACTCTTCCAGACTGTTTCTGTCACTGTCATACATCTGCTGTACATATTCTGCCTGGTTCAGAAGACTGGTAAAGTCCGATGCCTGGAACAGCATCTGTGCCCATGCATCATCTCCACCCTTTTCATACAGATACTGGATTCTCTTCTTCATGGCTTCATACTGTTTCTGTTTATTTTCTTCTGCCACTGCCAGATCTGCTTTGGTCTGCTCGATCTGCGCTTCTTTATCGGATAACTCACCATCCAGAATCTCAATCTCAACCATAATATTTACCAGATCAGAATCCAGCTGATCGATCTCAGCAGAAAGTGTCTGTTTCTGGTCTTCCAGATTATTGATTTTAGACTCCTGTGCTGCAAGCTGACTCTGTGCTGCTGCCTTATCCTGTTTTAACTGATCTTTTCTGGATGCAGCACCGGCAGGTACTGCCTGTGAAATTGTCAGCATTAATCCTAATGTTAAACAAAGGATTCTTTTTTTCATACATTTCTCCTTTTATTGTTTTGCATTGTGTTATATATTCTTGTAATATTTACGAAACATTCTCTTTACATTCCTTAACATATTAACACAAAACCATTTTTCCTGCAACCCCTCTATGCTAAACTCATCTCAAATCATAGAAACTAAAGTTCATTTACTGTTTCCCTAATTCAAAAAAGGTCGTTAATAATTAGTTGTTAGCAGAGCTACATTATAAATGGAGAGAAAGATGGTTGTCGTCAGCCATCTTTTTTCTTTGTATGATAAAAAGTTTGGGAGGGTATGCCTCGGTATGAGTCACACCCTCCCAAACTTAGAACTGTCTATTTCCCGACAGCCTTTCTTTGCATTTTTCTTATTGTGGTCCAATCAATTTTTCAAGTACCTGTGCTGCCGTCATATTACGCAGTCCATCCGGATCTCTCATACTACTGGAGGACCAATGGAAACGGTCTACGTTATTCACATATGCTTTACTTGCGATACACAGATTATATTTGCCGGCTGCATCTGAATAATATTTCTTCATATATGCCTTTGCCAGTTTTACAGCCTCACTGTTCGTGCTTCCTGCTGTATTGACCGTACCGCTGATCTGAACTACCGGTGGTGTCGCATGAACGATCACCAGACTTCCATCCGAACACATGCCAAGAACAACCCACACATGACCGGTCATACTTACCACATCACCAGGTGTAAATGTTCCACCGGAAACTTTTCCGTGCGATCCAAAACCTTTGTTGGTCAGATAAGCCGGAAATCCGGTAGATGTTGAACTGTATGCCGTTTCTTTCTGGTTTGATTTCGTATTATATGTATTGTAGACAGCCCAGCTGACCAGACCGGAACAGTCCAGACCATTCTGATACTCATATCGATGTTTCGTATAATTATACGAAGCTCCCTGCTGGTTATAGAACTGTTTCCACTTCGGGTTCATACCGATACGCAGTCCGTCTCCGTCTGTCCAGGCGTCATGACCGCCACCCCATACATACAGGGTGTTACCTACCGGCTGAATCATTGTTTTCAAGAACTTGGTCAGAGTCCCAATCGCCTGACTTTCTGTTCTCGATGCTTTTCCATCTGCTCCGATTTCAACACCGCCGATGACTGTACTTACCGCCATGGCGCCACTGCTGTAAAAATAATACTCTGAACCGTCAATATTCTGCCAGTCCGTCAGCATGGCACCGCTGCCGTTCATATAATATTTACTTCCACCAACGGTTGTCCAGCCTGTTGCCATCTTACCGGTCGTCGGATTCAGATAATACCAGGTACTTCCGATTTTCTGCCAGCCTGTCAGCATGGCACCGCTGCCGTTCATATAATACCAGTCACTGCCCAGTTGCAGCCAGCCTACTGCCATGGCTCCACTGCCTGTATTCAGATAATACTTGGATCCGCCGATGTTCTGGAAACCTGTCAGCATCTTTCCGTCACTCGCCAGATAATACCAGGTTGCACCCAGTTTTAACCATCCGGTCGCAATGTTTCCGCTACCCGGTTTCAGGTAATACCAGGTACTTCCGATTTTTCTCCAGCCCGTTACCATGCCACCATTTCCCGGCTCCAGATAATACCAGACATTCCCAATCTTTTTCCAGCCCTGCGCCATATCGCCATTTCCCGGATTCAGATAATACCAGGTACTTCCGATTTTTCTCCAGCCGGTTACCATGTTACCGTTGCCCGGTTCCAGATAATACCAGCCGCTTGCGCGTTTTAGCCAGCCAGTTACCATCCAGCCGCTGCCGTCAAAATAATACCAGGAACCATTGATTACTTTCCAGCTGTTTCTCGGATAGGAACCATCGGCTTCCCGATACCACCATCGGCCGCCACCGGACACCCAGCCTGCTGCGGAATCTGTCCGACTGCTTTCTGCTCTGTTCTGGGAAGTCTTTCCTTCCACCCAGACACCATCGCTGTTCACATAGTAGGCACCATTATCCACCCAGGTATCATGCTGCATCACACCGGAACCGTTCATGAAATAATATTTCCCATTCAGTTTCACCCATCCGGTAGCCATCGCTCCACTGGATGTAAGATAATACCATTCGCCGCCCAGTTTTTTCCAGCCAGTCGCCATCCATCCATCAGATTCAAAGTAATACCATGAACCGTTGATCAGTTTCCAGGTACTCTTCGGATAACTCCCATCTGCATTTCGATACCACCATCGGCCGCCGCTGGACACCCAGCCTGCTGCTGTCGTTGTGGTTCTCACCCGCTGGTTTGTGCTCTGATTATTCTTCGCCGCATAACCCTCTACAGGTACAAGCAAGATACTGAGGCATAGAACCAGAGCCAGATATCTCCTGATTTTCTTATTCAGTTTTACCATTTGTTTCCCCTTTACTCCTTTTTGTGATCCTCTTCCATCTGACGGATCTGCCTGGCCACTTCACAGCTGCCCCGATGGATGCACCGTCTATATCCACAGTCCACTTCGGTCAGTTCGAGTCCTTCTTCCGTCTCTGTGAACTCACAGGTCACTGTCTGTGCCTGATTATACGTCCTGCAGAATCCGGAAAATATCTCCTCCCTGATTGCCTGTTCCACAAATATCACCGGCTTTCTTCTTTATTAATAGTGATCACGTTTGTTTTTCAAGGTATCTCACCATTACACACTTTGCGATGCACAGAATTCATACTAATCGCATAAATTCGTGAGATATGTCTCGGGTTTTCTGTGACCTTCGCTCACGAAAAACGCCTCGCAAGATAGTATCAGTGAACAGTAACAATTATGTTACCGTTTAAGTATAACTTTCTTCCTCATAAATATCAAGTGAAAATCCACAAAAAGAGATTGTTTTTTCCTCGTAATTCTTGACTTTTTTGCTAATTTATGCTATTCTTTAAAAGAAGTCTGAAAAAGAAGATCCTGGCTACTGACGGATATGTGGAGGAACCACAGGAAACCAGGATTCATATTGGCCGACCGTCTGGGCAGCAATGTAGAACATGATTACATTTGCTGCGTTTTTTTATTTACGGAACAGATGCATTCTTCACTTTTTGTTCCGTTTCGGGGGCAGACGTCCGGTCAGAAGAAAGGAGAAATAACTATGGGATACAAAACAGACATTGAGATCGCACAGGAATGCGAAATGAAACCGATCACCGAGATCGCAGCAAAAGCAGGTATTGATGACAAATATCTGGAACAGTACGGAAAGTACAAAGCAAAGATCGACTACAATCTGCTGAAAGAATCTGACAAAAAAGATGGTAAACTGATTCTGGTTACTGCTATCAACCCGACACCGGCCGGTGAAGGAAAGACTACAACAACTGTAGGTCTGGCAGACGGTATGCAGAGAATGGGTAAGAACGTTATGGTTGCTTTAAGAGAGCCCTCCTTAGGACCGGTTTTCGGTGTAAAAGGTGGAGCAGCCGGCGGCGGATATGCACAGGTAGTTCCGATGGAAGACATCAACCTGCACTTTACCGGTGACTTCCATGCCATCGGTGCAGCTAACAACCTGCTGGCAGCTATGATCGATAACCATATCTTCCAGGGCAATGCTCTGAACATCGACCCGAGAAAGATCACATGGAAACGTTGTGTTGACATGAACGACCGTCAGCTGCGTAATGTAGTAGACGGACTTGGCGGAAAAACCAACGGTATGCCGAGAGAAGACGGCTACGATATTACAGTAGCATCTGAGATCATGGCAGTTCTGTGTCTGGCAAGCGATATCAACGACCTGAAGGAACGTCTGGGACGTATCATCATTGGATATACATACGGTAAAGTGGCAGAACAGAAGCCGGTAACCGCACACGACCTGCATGCAGAAGGTGCCATGACCGCTCTGTTGAAAGATGCCCTGAAACCAAACCTGGTACAGACACTGGAAGGTGTACCGGCTATCGTACACGGCGGACCATTCGCCAACATCGCACACGGATGTAACTCCGTAACAGCAACCAAGATGGCTCTGAAACTGGCTGACTATGCGATCACAGAAGCAGGATTCGGTGCTGACCTGGGTGCTGAGAAGTTCCTGGATATCAAGTGCCGTATGGCAGGACTGAAACCGGATGCAGTAGTTATCGTAGCAACTGTACGTGCCCTGAAATACAACGGCGGTGTTCCGAAAGCCGAGCTGAATGCAGAAAACCTGGAAGCTCTGGAAAAAGGTATGCCAAATCTGTTAAAACATGTAAGCAACATCAAGAATGTATACAAACTGCCATGCGTAGTTGCCATCAATGCATTCCCGACCGATACTAAAGCAGAACTGGATCTGGTTGAAGAAAAATGTAAAGAGCTGGGCGTTAACGTTGCTCTGTCTGAAGTATGGGCAAAAGGTGGCGAAGGCGGTCTGAAACTGGCAGAAGAAGTGATCCGTCTGGTAGAGGAACCAAACGACTTCACATACGCTTACGAACTGGAAGGTTCTATCGAAGACAAACTGAACCAGATCGTACAGAAAGTATACGGTGGAAAACGTGTCGTTCTGACAGCAAATGCTCAGAAACAGGCAAAACAGTTAGAGGCTCTTGGCTTCGGCAACTGCCCGATCTGTGTGGCTAAGACACAGTACAGCCTGACCGATGACCAGACCAAACTGGGTGCACCGACAGACTTTGAAGTAACCGTAAGAAATCTGAAGATTTCCGCAGGTGCAGGCTTCATCGTAGCCCTGACCGGTGAGATCATGACCATGCCTGGTCTGCCGAAAGTACCGGCTGCTGAGAAGATCGATGTAGATGAGACAGGAAAAATCACAGGTCTGTTCTAATAAATAATCCATATGGCTGCCCGGAAACCGGGCAGCTGTATCAGAAATAAGCGGAGGAAAGAAGCAATGGGATTTTCAACTGTACCATGCAATGAATTTGTAGAAGTATTGGCTTCCAAAGCACCGGTTCCGGGTGGCGGCGGCGCATCTGCTCTGGTTGGAGCAATCGGAACCGCTCTGGGCAACATGGTAGGAAGCCTTACCGTAGGTAAGAAAAAATATGCGGATGTAGAAGAGGAGATGTGGGAGCTGAAGAAAAAAGCTGATAAACTTCAGAAAGAACTGCTGCATCTGATCGAACGTGATGCGGAAGTTTTCGAACCACTCTCCAAAGCATACGGAATGCCGAGAGAGACCGAAGAGGAAAAAGCAGAGAAAGCCAGAGTTATGGAAATCGTCCTGAAAGATGCCTGCTCTGTACCGATGGAAATCATGGAAAAATGCTGTGAAGCGATCGAGATTATCGTGGAATTTGCAGCAAAAGGCTCCACACTGGCAATCAGCGATGCCGGTGTAGGCGCAGCATTCTGCAAAGCAGCTTTACAGGGTGCCAGCCTGAACGTATACATCAATACCAAATCCATGAAAAACAGAGAATATGCGGAAGAACTGAATGCAAAATGTGACGCAATGTTGGAAAAATATACAAAAATTGCAGATGAAGTATTCAACAGCGTATTAGGAAGACTGAAATAAGGAGGAACATAAAAATGGCAAAACAGTTATTAGGAAAAGAAGTAACTGCAGCTCTGAATGAAAAAATCAAAGCAAACGTTGCAGCTTTAAAAGAAAAAGGCATCAACCCGACACTGGGTATTATCCGTGTAGGTGAAAACGGAAGTGATATCTCTTACGAAAGAGGAGCAACCAAACGTTGCGAGACTCTGGGTGTAGAGTGTGTAAAATTCCTGCTTCCGGAAGATGTATCCCAGGAAGAACTTCTGGCTACCATCGATAAAGTAAACAAAGATGACAGCATTCACGGCGTACTGTTATTCCGTCCGCTGCCAAAACATCTGGATCAGTCTGTGATCGAAAACGCTCTGGATCCTGCAAAAGATGTGGACTGTATGACAGACGGTTCCATGTCCGGTGTATTTACAGGAAAACAGGTTGGTTTCCCTCCATGTACACCACAGGCATGTATGGAGATCCTTGATCACTATGGAATTGACTGTACAGGTAAAAAAGCAGTTGTCATCGGACGAAGCCTGGTAGTAGGAAAACCGGCAGCCATGATGCTGATCAAGAAAAATGCAACAGTTACTGTATGTCATACAAGAACTGTTGATATGCCATCTGTTGCAAGAGAAGCAGACATCATTATCGTAGCAGCAGGTCGTGCAGGCGTTGTTGGCGCTGACTATGTAAAACCGGGTCAGACAATCATCGATGTAGGTATCAATGTAAATGCAGAAGGAAAACTCTGTGGAGACGTTGATTATGCAGCAGTAGAGCCAATCGTAGATGCTATCACTCCGGTACCGGGCGGTGTAGGAAGCGTAACTACATCTGTTCTGGTAGGACATGTAGTAGAAGCAGCTATGAGAAAATATATGTAAGCGCAGAATTATATTTCTGAATTTGAAATTTTCATTAGTTAAAACAGTGGGAATCCCACAGATAAGAGCCGGGAGAACAGTTTCTTATCTGTGGGATTTTCTCTTTGTTAACCCTTGAAAAAATCCATATTTCTGTTAAAATATCTGTAGTGTGATTTCAGGTGTGCATTTATTGTCTGATCAGATAGAAATCTGCTTTCAGATATTATGAAAACTGTAGCAAATGGTACAGGGAGCGTTACCGGAAAAATCACATGTAATGTGATTAAACAGTCGTACAAAAGTAGTCTGTACAACAAGAGGAGGAAAACATGAGTAAAAAACCTACCGTTTTAATGATTTTAGATGGCTATGGATTAAATGACAAATGCGAAGCAAACGCAGTTTGTGAAGGAAAGACACCGGTTATGGATCAGCTGATGTCTCAGTGTCCGTTTGTAAAGGGTAACGCAAGCGGCATGGCAGTAGGTCTTCCGGAAGGACAGATGGGTAACTCAGAAGTTGGACATCTGAATATGGGTGCAGGTCGTATCGTATATCAGGAACTGACAAGAATCACCAAAGAGATCCAGGATGGAGATTTCTTTAAAAATGAAGCACTGCTGGCAGCTGTAAAGAATGCAAAAGAGAACAACTCTGCACTGCATTTTATGGGTTTGTTATCTGATGGTGGTGTACACAGCCACAATACACATCTGTATGGTCTGCTGGAACTGGCAAAAAGAGAAGGTCTGGAAAAAGTATATGTACACTGCTTCCTAGATGGTCGTGACACTCCGCCGGCATCCGGTAAAGGATATATCGAAGAACTGCAGGCTAAGATGAAAGAAATAGGCGTTGGCGAGATCGCAACCGTTTCAGGACGTTACTATGCAATGGATCGAGATAACCGTTGGGATCGTGTAGAACTGGCATTCAAAGCAATGACAAAGGGTGAAGGCGTAAAAGGAACAGATGCTGCAGAAGCTGTACAGGCTTCCTACGATGCAGAAAAGACAGATGAGTTCGTTCTGCCGACCGTTATCGAAAAAGAGGGTAAACCGGTTGCAACCGTGCAGGATAAAGATTCCGTTGTATTCTTCAACTTCCGTCCGGACCGTGCCCGTGAGATCACAAGAGCATTCTGCGATGATGATTTCAAAGGTTTCTCACGTGAGAAAAAACTGGATGTAACTTTTGTATGCTTCACCGATTACGATGAAACTATCGGAAACAAACTGGTAGCCTTTGTAAAACAGGAGATCAAAAACACATTTGGCGAATACCTGGCAGCTCATAACATGACACAGGCACGTATCGCTGAGACAGAAAAATATGCACACGTTACATTTTTCTTCAATGGTGGCGTGGAAGAGCCCAACAAAGGGGAAGACAGAATCCTGGTTAAATCTCCAAAGGTAGCAACTTACGATCTGAAACCGGAGATGAGTGCATACGAAGTATGTGACAAACTGGTAGATGCGATCAAATCTGACAAATATGATGTGATCATCATCAACTTCGCAAATCCGGATATGGTTGGACATACCGGTGTGGAAGCTGCTGCAATCAAGGCGGTAGAGGTTGTCGACGAGTGCGTAGGACGTGCAGTTGATGCTCTGAAAGAAGTTGGCGGACAGATGTTTATCTGTGCTGACCACGGAAACTGTGAGCAGCTGGTAGATTATGAGACAGGAGAACCATTTACTGCTCATACCACCAACCCGGTTCCGTTCATCCTGGTCAATGCAGATCCTTCTTACACACTGCGTGAGAACGGCTGCCTGGCAGACATCATCCCAACCCTGATCGAACTGATGGGTATGGAACAGCCTGCTGAAATGACAGGAAAATCTCTGCTGGTACGCAAATAATTTCTGAAGATCAGTCTTTGTATATGCAAAGCGATGTATAAAGAAAAACAAAAAGGACACACTATCCACAAGGAGGTGTGTCTTTTTTATGCAAAAATTCATTGCAATCAAAGATGTGTACGCAAGGGAAATTCTGGATTCCAGAGGGAATCCTACGATAGAAGTGGAAGTACTGGCTGAGGGAGATATTGTTGGGAGAGCGGCTGTGCCGTCCGGAGCTTCGACCGGGCAGTTTGAGGCGGTAGAACTCCGTGATCAGGAAAGACGTTACAATGGACTTGGCGTGCGGCGTGCCGCAGAACATGTCAACACGATCCTGGCAGACTGTGTGATTGGTGATAATGTACTGGAACAGCGGAAAATTGATGAAAAACTCTGTCATATAGATGGAACAGAGAACAAAGAAAATCTGGGGGCAAATGCAATTCTTGGCATATCAATGGCAGTAGCTCAGACGGCGGCAAAGGCACTGCATCTGCCGCTGTATCAGTATCTTGGCGGAACGTTTGCCCATCAGATGCCGGTGCCAATGATGAATATTTTAAATGGAGGACGCCATGCATCCAATACCGTCGATCTCCAGGAATTTATGATCATGCCGTTTGGGGCAGAGAATTTTTCAAAAGGACTTCAGATGTGTGCAGAGATTTACCACACACTGAAAAAGATTCTGGATGTTCGGGGGTTATCAACCGGAGTTGGAGACGAGGGCGGATTTGCCCCGAACCTGAAAAATTCAGAAGAAGTTCTGGATGTCATTGTGGAAGCGGTCGAGAAGAGCGGTTATCAGATGAAAAAAGATATTATGATCGCACTGGATGCGGCGGCTAGTGAACTTTACGATGAAAGACAGGGAATCTACCGGTTTGAAGGAGAAGGAAAAGAACGCACCACAGAAGAGATGATCGCATATTATAAGAGACTGACTGAAAAATATCCGATTTTTTCTATCGAGGACGGATTGTTTGAAGATGACTGGATTGGATGGAAACACCTGACGGAAGAACTGGGGCAGAAAGTACAGCTGGTGGGTGATGATCTGTTTGTGACAAATACCAGACGTCTGCGAAAAGGCATAAAACTCGGGGCTGCCAATGCGATCCTGGTCAAAGTAAATCAGATAGGAACACTGACGGAAGCGTTTGAAGCGATCGAACTTGCAAAACGGAGCGGGTACGCTGCGATCATCTCGCATCGTTCCGGTGAAACAGAGGATACGATGATTGCAGATATCGCAGTTGCCACAGGAGCCGGACAGATCAAAACAGGAGCTCCGTGCCGCAGCGAAAGAATTGCAAAATATAACCAATTATTGCGTATTGAAGAGCATATTTAAGTTGACAAAGAAATACAAACTATGCTAAACTGTTTTTGTTTGGTATAGGAGGTGTTAATGTGGAAATCTTGAGAACAGTTATCAATATACTCTTTATTTTGGATTGTATCGCACTGACCGTTATCGTATTGATGCAGGAAGGAAAGTCCGCAGGGCTGGGAGCTATTGCAGGTGCAGCAGATACTTACTGGGGAAAGAACAAAGGCCGTTCTATGGAAGGAGCACTTGTGAAATCCACAAAGTTTCTTGCAATCGCATTTATCGTAATTTCCATAGTTCTGAATCTGAATTTCTAAGAAACCTGCAGAATTGTCACAGGCAGGTTCTTTTGAACGCATGACACGTTAAAACACTCTTGTGGTTGGTAACTGCAAGGGTGTTTTTTAGCGTTACTGGTCAGAAAAAACAGCACACCGATTCCCCGCATGATGAACAAGGAGGGTAACATGGACAGCAAACAGTTAGAAAAAAGAAAAAAGGTTCTTTTAGACCTGATGAACGATAAAATATATGTACCGATGAAGATCAAGGAGCTTGCTATCATCCTCCAGGTGTCAAAAGAAGAACGGCCGGATCTGGAGCTGGTCCTGAATGAACTTCTGGCAGAGGGCAAGATTGAAATCTCCAAAAGAGGCAAGTATAAAATTGCAAAAGAAAAGACGGTTACCGGAACCTTTGTGACGCATCCGAAAGGCTTTGGTTTTATTGAAGTGGAAGGCAGAGACGATGATATTTATGTTTCAGAAGAAAACATCGGCAATGCTTTTTACGGAGATGTGGTTCAGGCGACTCTGATCTCCGGGACGACCGGGAAACGTCAGGAAGGACGCATCACACAGGTCATCTCCCATACGGTCACGGAGGTGGTTGGCATCTATGAACAGAGCAAACATTTTGGCTTTGTGATTCCGGACAACCAGAAAATTCTTCAAGATATTTTTATCCCGCAGGAGTGTGCCAAAGGTGCGGTAAACGGCCATAAGGTGATCGCAGAGATTACTTCTTACGGCAGCAGCAAGAAAAAGCCGGAGGGCAGGATCACAAAGATCATCGGCCATATCAGTGATCCGGGGACGGATGTACTTTCCATTGTTTATGCAAAAGATCTTCCGTTTGAATTTCCGGAAAAGGTGCTCAATCAGGCAGAACGAGTGAAAGATGAGGTCAGTGAGGCAGATATGCAGGGCAGACTGGATCTTAGAAAGGTACCGATGGTCACGATCGATGGTGAAGATGCCAAGGATCTGGATGATGCTGTATCACTGGAAAAGGATGGAAATATCTGGCATCTGGGCGTGCATATCGCAGATGTCACAAATTATGTGCAGGAGAACAGTGCACTGGACTGGGAGGCGAAGAAACGCGGAACAAGTGTGTATCTTGTGGATCGGGTGATCCCGATGCTTCCGAGAAGGCTCTCAAATGGCATCTGTTCTTTAAATGCAGGATGCGACCGGCTGGCACTGAGCTGCCTGATGGACATCGATGAGAAGGGCAAAGTGATCGGCAGCCAGATTGCGGAGACGGTGATCTGTGTGGATCAGCGAATGACCTACACCAGCGTGAAGAAGATTCTGGAGGATCAGGACGCAGAAGAAATCGAAAAATATCAGGAATTTGTCCCGATGTTTGAAAAGATGAGAGAACTGTCAGAACTGCTTCGCAAAAACCGCCATGCACGTGGTTCGATCGACTTTGATTTTCCGGAAGCAAAGATTATCCTGGATAAAAAAGGAAAACCGGTTGATATCAGACCATACGAGGCAAATACAGCGACAAAGATTATCGAAGATTTTATGCTGCTTGCAAATGAGACAGTAGCATCCGAATATTTCTGGCAGGAAATTCCGTTTTTATACCGTGTCCACGATACACCGGATCCGGAAAAAATCCAGGCACTTGCAGAATTTATCCGCAATTTCGGATATGGACTGAAAGGTGTCCAAGACGAAGTCCATCCAAAAGAACTGCAGAAACTACTCTCCAGAGTTGCAGATTCACCGGAAGAGGCACTGATCAGTCGTTTGACCCTGCGTTCCATGAAACAGGCGAGGTATTCGACAGAATGTACCGGACATTTCGGACTGGCAGCGAAGTATTACACGCATTTCACTTCTCCGATCCGTCGGTATCCGGATCTGCAGATTCACCGGATCATCAAGGAAAATCTGCGTGGCAGATTAAATGCAGAGCGGATCGCACATTATCAGGAGATCCTGCCGGAAGTGGCAGAACATTCCAGTAAGACGGAGCGAAGGGCAGATGAGGCAGAGCGTGATACCGATAAAATGAAAAAAGCAGAATACATGCAGCAGCATATCGGTGAAGAATATGAAGGCGTAATCTCAAGTATTACATCCTGGGGCATGTATGTAGAACTTCCAAATACCATCGAGGGACTGATACATGTTGCAAATCTTTACGATGACAGGTATTATTATAATGAAAATACCCATGAGATGGTCGGCTCAGATCTTGGAAAGGTTTACAAACTCGGTCAGAGCATCCGTGTACGTGTGCTTGATGCTGATAAAGAAAATGCAACAATTGATTTTGTGCCTGCAGCTATTTGGGGATAAGTCAGAGATGGGAGGAAAGATATGGGAGCAGAATCCATAAAACTGATTGCAAACAACAAAAAAGCATATCATGATTATTTTATCGAAGACACGTATGAGGCAGGGATTTCTCTTCACGGAACAGAGGTTAAATCCCTGCGAATGGGAAAATGCAGCGTAAAAGAATCCTTTGTCCGTATTGAAAACGGCGAAGTGTTTATTTATGGTATGCACATCAGCCCATATGAAAAGGGAAATATTTTTAATAAAGATCCGATGCGTGTAAAAAAACTGCTGATGCATCGCTATGAGATCAATAAGATCGAAGGAAAGATCGCAGAAAAAGGATACACACTGGTTCCCCTGAAAGTATATTTTAAAGGCAGTCTGGTAAAAGTCTCTATCGGTCTTGCAAAAGGTAAAAAACTGTACGACAAACGTCAGGACATTGCAAAAAAAGATCAGCGGCGTGAAGTTGAACGGGAATTCAAAGTGAAAAATCTGTATTAATGCCGGTTTGGCAAATGTCACTTTTAAATTTTTGCTCAGAAACAGGACACAAATGAAACACTTTTTTTAGTTCGGTAAAGGTAAACTGTTGGTTTAAAGGGATGCTTTTCTCTTGACGAACCGAAAGAAATCTCATATAATAACAAAGATCAGAATGATAAATATCTGATAACTGGCATGATCCGCCGAAGAAATTCGGGGATGTACTGGTTTCGACGGGGTTTTAAAAGCCGGAGAAGCGAGCCGTATGAAATGCGTTAAATTTCAAATCTAAATATAAACGCTGATAATAATAAATTAGCACTGGCTGCCTAAGTTGCAGCTTGTCTGACCGGGAGCACCTGCACTTTCGGATCCAGGCATCGACCATGCAGGAAACGACTTATACAAAGCTTTGCGTATAAGGGCGTAATATGAAGCTACTGAAACCGAAAACCGGTTACTGGGTGTTCGGCGGAGGGAATGTTAATACAGTGACTACGCTCGTAGAAGTACGGTGGCTGGAATTTCGGACAGGGGTTCGATTCCCCTCATCTCCATAAAATGACACCGAAAGC